>JAAUYB010122688.1_pt1 | contig 19275 bp, 28 predicted proteins | sample 7278071 | NCBI WGS metagenome assembly JAAUYB01 (sample SAMN14350121, study PRJNA611818) | marine sediment metagenome | isolation source: surface marine sediment (1.8m) | place: French Polynesia: Moorea | collected 2018-08
CAACCGTGCGGCATAACTGCGTTTGGGCGGAGGAGGAGGGAGGAGGATGGCCGAGGGGGCGACGTGTCTGAGTCCCCCGGCTCCTCCGCTGCTGTCGCCTCCTACTTCCTCTATTATGCTAACGAAAATGAGGAATGGGGCGTAAGATTGGTGAGGAGGAGGCAGAGGAGGAGAAGGAGCTGTCTATCCTCCTGTCCCTTCTTCCCTCGATATGACGAGGCCCCCTTCCCAACTAAGCTGAGTCGGCGAATCTGACACCTACCTTATCCTATTTGTCTATACGTGCACGAAAGTGATATGGGCGGCGAGTGAGTGGAAGGAAAAAAGTGATGCTAGACGAAGAGGGAGAGAGAGAGAGAAAGTAGAGAGAGTGCCCCACTACTACCTTACTACTACATTTCCGAGGTGCCTTTTCCACGCGGCGTACCATAGTACAGTGCTGAGATGAGAGGAGGGTGTTCCCGAGATGCAAAAGCAATTTGTTGTGGTGCAACGCAAGTGAGGTAGTCTGCTGCGCAGCGGCTATGAAGTCTTGCGCGAAAGAGGCTAGCGCGGAGGGCGTCGCCTTTGCCTCAGGAACAAGCTAGGAGGACTGGAGGAAAGATGAAGAGCAACGTGCGAAAGAGAGTGCAGGGACAACAAGCAAGCGCTACTAAGGTCGTCGTTGCGGTCATCGATTCGAGGAGGAAGTGGGAGAGAGGGGGAGAGGATCATCTCCTCGGTTTCGCGGAAGCAAGGATGATAGAAACGATTTGACGGAAAAGGGGGCCTTATTGCAGTTATACAGTACAGAAGATACAGAGAGGAGAGGAGAAAGTGATATACGGGAAGTGAAGGTAAGGACGACAGGTTTGTTTGTGTGTTTTCACTTTTTTACTCTGCTGGACCGCGCCTTGCAGAGTCGGGGGCGGGGACATTTTCTCGAGAATGAGAGGAGATAAGAAGGAAGGAAGAGGTGACTTTCTAGCTCTCTCGTTTTTTCTCTCCGGTTCCTTCCACTTTAAGTAAAGGGGGGAGTGCACAGTCAAGTCAGTCGTAGGAAGGAGAAGTTTGCAGTTTGGCCTTCGGCTGTTTGTTTTTGTGGGGCGAAAAGGAGGAAAAGGAGGAGGAGGACCCCTTTCCAACTCTCTCCTTTTTACCCCTCCGGCGAGAAGGGGGGAGGGGACGAAAAGACGAAGATAAAAAGTTTTTCCCCCTTCTCGCCCGGGGTATCACCCGGCGTCCGTCCGTCCCTTCTTCCTCCTTGACGATAGCCAAAAGCTCTTCTTTCTTCTTTCCTCTCCGATCCTCTTTCTCCTCCTTCTGGCAGGGCTCAGGTATCGCCATCACATCCCGTTCCTCCCCCCTTCTTTCCTCAAGACTTTTTCTTCTGAAGAAGGCCAAAAATCCCCCCTTACCTCCTCCATTTCTGCGGGGGACATTTCTCAGACCCGAAAAAGTCTCTCTTCGCTCGCCCCAAGGGCGTTGTTTGGTTTTTCCTCCTCCTTCCAGCGGCGAAGGAGGAGGAGGATGGGATGGAGGCAGGGGGCTTAGCGGGGGAGGCCAGAAAGTAAGGAGGGGGGATTCGGAACCCGAGGGCGGTCGGAGGGAGAGAGAGAAGAAGAAGAGGTAATGTTTGTTCTCCTACTTCCATTTGCGAAAAAAGGGGAGGGAGAAGGCCCGGGACATTTCCAAGACCTCCGATAGCTAGGAAGGGGTTAGATTTACGTCGGTTAGGATAACGCGACATTCCCCAGGAATAGCCCAAAGCTCAGCAGGCACCTGGGTGGCACAGTTTACTGTACTGTAATGTTCGTCTGCACTGTACCAGTAATAAAATGTGTAAAGAGACGAGCATTCATTGTGGCTCTAGAAAGCCAACTTTTTTCGCCTCGTCCCTCCCCCTCCCCCTCCTTCTCGACGACGACGGCTCCTGCAAGTGACACATCCCTTGCCTCCCTCTCTGTAATAAGTGAGGCCTGTTGCACCAGCAGACGAGGCTCTCACGACTAATGTGTAATGCGCTGGTGTACCGTAGTGTTGGCTGTACACAGCGAGAGGGGAAAGGACGCCTGGTACATAAGGGTGGTCGCATGTGCAGTGTAGGCCGCCCTCGGAGCACGAAACTATCCAACATATAGCTCGGTTTTTCCTTCTCCATTGTGGCCTAATGCCGTCGCCGCTTGGATTGCTGGGTGAAGAGAGACCGAGGGCATGCGTACCTAAGAGCTATCGTACTCTTCTCACCCACGCCCACTGCTGTGTGCACGCAACGCCGCTATTATTTCCTACCCTCTTTTGTCGTCCTTGAAAATGGGAGAGAAGGAATGTGAATGTGGGAGAGAGAGAGGGGGGGGGGGGGCTTTCGACGGCGCTGTATTCTCACAAATATTCGGTGGTGGTGTGAGGCACTGTATGTTCATACGTACGTCGTCGTCCCCACCAATCCCTTTCTTTTCTCTCTCCTTATGCTGACGTCCCTCCTCCGCAAACATGTTTTTGATCAAGACAGAGAGGGCAAGAGAGCAAGCAGGGCTGGGCTGGCGGACATGGGAGGAGCGAAAAGAGAGAATGAATATTCTCTTTTCGGTGGTGCCTCGAATCGAACGGAGGAAAGGAGGAGAGAGCGGAACACGAGGGAGGGGGGCGAACGGAGATGGAGTGCCGAGGAGGCCGCGGAACGAGGGCGGGAGGAAAGGAAAGGGGGGATTAAGAGGGAGATGGAAGTTTCCCTTCTTCTCCCCGACGTTTGAATTAATCCTGTGAAAAGCCTTTTGGGTAGAGGGCCCTTGCATGGGAAGGGAAGGAAGGAGGAAGTGGGGCGAGGGGCAATCCTTTTGGGGGGCGGCTCTCAACGGGGGGAGGGGCGAAGACGAGGAAAAGTTATCGCGTTTCCGCAAATTGAATCTGTGGAAATGTGCAAAACTTTGGTTAGGAGGGGGGACGGCGAAGGAAGGGCTAGCCAGGCTTATTCAAAGCTCTGTGGATGCTAGAGCTTTCTCCAGTCTCCACCGCCCGCCGCCCATGCTCAAGTTGACATTGCAGTGCTGTGCTATTGAGTTTCTTCTCAAAATCTTTTCAAGGCTCCATTGTTGTTCAGCGGTCAATGTATTCATGAGAGAAGCACAGACGACGTGTAGAGTGTATAGATGGGTCTATTGGCACCCCTGTCTCGCCTCCTCCTCCTCCTCTCGCTAATGGAATCCCATCTCTAAGGCCCAATGAAGCGTGACACGCTAAAAAGGAGGAAGAGGAGGAGAGCGAAAATGATAAAAGAAAGGAGAGAAAGAGACGCTGGGAGGGAGAAGAGAGTACGCTTTGTTGCTCGTACTACCATTGCTGTAGGTACGCTCCTCTGCCGCCTCGTGGGCTCGTGGGCATTCATTATTTTCCCAGGCCCTTGCTACCAGCTACTTGGCCGGGCAACCCAAGGAATGGGAATGAAATTCAGGCAGTGGCTGACTGCCTCCAGCCAGGGTTCTCTCGTTCAGTCTACGGCGCCTTTATCCCTTTTGCTGCATCCTCAATTCAAGCTCTTCTCTGGGAAAGGAGTGCCACTAAATGTACCTACGTGGGAGAGGGGAAACAAATTACTCCCCATCTATATTCTCGTTCCTCCGTCCCCTTTCCCGTCGGGGTCTTTCTCCTCGCATTTTGGCTCATCCAGGAGAAGAGAGGAGACGTAGAAAAGGGAAAAAGGAAGCCAACTGAGATATGGGGGAAGGAAGGACGAATGGGGACTGTCGAGTGGAATTGGAAGGGTGGTCCCGAATTCCGATACCACTGGTTGGCTACGGCCGAGCCTCGCGCGGGCCAAAAGATCCCAGATCCCTCCTTCCCTCTCTCTTTCCCTTGACTTGCATAAACGAACCGTGGCATAAGGTGCGGGGGAAGAAAAGAAACTCGAGGAAAAGGAGGAAATCGATCCTGTGGGAGACTGAGACGACAACCAACTAGGTATGAAAATCGATAGGGGTCTTTGTGTATGATCCTTTAGTTTTGTTTAGAACTGAAAGAGGAGGGGCTGAAAGTTGTTTCTTCGAAAAGTCGTGATTGGGTTTTAGAGAAAGAGTACTCCACAAAGACGTACAGTACGTGTACGGTAGTACAATGTCAGGGTACTTTTCTCCCGCCCGAGGCTACAAGGCGGCCGAGGACCAAACGGAAACGACAAAAGAGGCGACAAGGAAGAGGAAGCAATAGGAGAGCGGAGAGGGGGGAGATAAGGACAGGAAAGAAAGATGCCGGCCTACTACAGTACATCAGTGCCTCCCGATCCCTCCGCCCTTCTTAAGCCATCGGCGGACGGCCAGCAAGCCCAAAGTCTCTCCTCCGGTATACTACTGCACTACAGAACAGTGTACTCTGGCTCCCCTCTTGCTTACTATTCCTTGCCTCTTTCCCCGTTCACCTTGTTTTTCATCCCCCCCCTCCTCCGGCCACATTAAGGCCTTGTAATGGAGAGAGACCGTTTTTCATTTCCTCCTCCCCTTGTTTTCCTGGCGGCAACAAAAAAGAAAGGCCATTCCTCCTCCTCCTCCCTGGATGAATGCGTTTCCTTTTCCCCTCTCTCGATTACCATGTCTTTTTTCCTTCCTCAAGCTTCGTCGATCCCTCTTTTTGGCTTTTCTCCCCCTGTTTCCCCTCAGATTTATGTGGGCTCATCCGTCATGTCCCCCCTTTTCATCCTCCCCCTCCCTTGCGGCCAGCAGGAACACAGATTGTTGTTGGTTTTTTTTGTTCGATGCTGGATAGGGGCAGAGGATAAGCGTAGAAGGGATCGAGAAGGGGGAGAAGCGGGCATGATGTTTCGTTCAGGGGACTAACCGACTATTTAGTTTTTCCTGTATTCCTAGGAAAGATCTCATCCAAACCGTAGTTTAGTCGAAAGCCGAAAATACTTTAGGCGAAAATATCTGAATCAGCGCTTGAAATCCTCGGAAAAATGAGAAAAGGGGGAAAACGGCGGGAAGCAGACTAAGCAGGCCTGGCAAAGGATCGAGATCCCTGCCGCCGGAAGGAGGAGATCGGTTATTGGATGAGGGAGAAGAAGCAATCAGGCCGGAGAAGGAGGAAGAAGGAAGAAGGAGATCCAGACAGAAAAAAAGGCAGGAACGGGAAAAGTGGCAGGAAGGAAGGAGGAGCAAAGTGGTAAAAAAGAGAGCCTCCTCGATCCGTTCTGGTCCCACCAACCTTTTTGACTAACTTTTCCCCCTCTGCCGGATATTTTTTGCTCATCTCTCGAAAGTAGCTGCGTAAGAGGTAGTAGACCCTTCCTTCCTGTTCCTAGCTCCTCTTCGTGGCAGGACACAGGGTGCTGGAAAGTACCCGGTGTGGTGTACCTTTTTTCCCTTTCCGCCCCTCCTCTTTTCCCGCCAAATCTACTGCGGCAACAACCGCCACGACCAAGCCTTACTTGTCGGAGGCAGCAAGGCACTTAATTATAATTCCGCCCGCACGACGACAAGCGAAGTGGAAGGTTTTAAAAAGGCGGTAGGGTACCCTTTTCCCCAAGGAAAAAGCGCTGTTCCAAAATTGCAGGGAAGGCGGCGAAGATACTTCTGACTTTTCCTATTCCGCACCCGTAGTTGTTTGTCCTACACCCTCCTTTTCCTCTTCCCATCCATCCTCCTCTTTTTACGACTTCTTTCTCCCGTAACTCTTTCTCTCTTTCGACCTCCGGACCTTTCCTACCCCTTCCTCCATGATCGAGTGATGATGCTCGGTCCGTCCCAAAGCCTCGATGTTGAACACAAAGCGTCCACTGGAACAGTAGTTTTGAAGAAGACCTATCTGCCAAAAGGATGGGTTAACTATTGCAAAGTATTATACCGAGTTTTTTTCTCAAGATGTGATTTCTGCCCTATCCTTGCTTGCATAATGGGAGGAAAGCTGGAGGGGATGGGAATAATAGGTTGGCTTGTCCACCACCATTTTCCTCTCACTAGAAGACGACACAAAGCAAGAAAATGGTGTGCGTCCCTTCCTCCCGGTCCCTCTTTTTCGCCTAGGAGGATGAGGAGGCTCAGCTATCACTCCCTTCCTCCTAGGAGGCAAAACCGGCCTTCCAACGATCGGGCAGACACAGCCATTCAGCATGGTAGGGGAGGGAGGAGGGATATGGGCGTTTTATACCGATGGAGGCGCCTCTCTCCCTCCCCCAAAGGCCGTCTGCTACTATCTTTCTCGCTTGGAGGCAGGAGGACCGGGGAGGGAGGAGGGAGAAGGCGGAAATTGGACTTCGGAGGGATGGGCGGATGCGCCCGATCGAGGAGATCGAAGTTATGGCCCGCTACTACTACTACTACTGCGATCGGAGACACAGAGCAGGTGTCTGGAATGTGTTCCACGCGATTGTCTGGAGATCGAGAAATAGACCCTATCCTGAAGGGGAAATAAGTTGAATCCCTGTGAAGGTGACCCTCTCCCCACCTGTAACTTGACCTTGCACACAGGAGGAGGAGGAAGCGGATGTCCTTGAGTGAAAGGGAGGGAGAGGGAGACCCATGCTTTTACCTTTCTTTCCAAGGAGGGAGGCTCTCCCCTTTCCACTTCTCCTCCACACCACTTTCCCTGATGTGGAAAGAATGCTGGGAAGGAGGGGGGAGGAGGGGGCGCCGAAGAAAAGGGTTGGAGGGAGGGAGGGAGGGGCCAAGGTCGGGCGGGAGAGGGAGAGGCGGTAGTAGTCTGGGTGGTTCTGTAGAGGAGTAGGAGAAGGAATGGCAAGCGACGGTCGGTGGTGGCAAGGCTGTTCGTTCGGAGGAGGCGAAGGCGGCGGCACTAATGAGCTGCCTGCCTTCCACGGTGGAGGCGGAGGCGGCGCCTGACGCCCTTAATTAGACAGGGGAAGGGCGGCGAGAGAAAGGGTTGGTAGACGGAAAAGAAGAGAAGGAGGACTGGTATAAGAGGGGAGGGGAGGAAATGTACGTAGGTTCGGTGTAACTATGTGGCGACGGAGCAAGATGCCCGAGGCAAGACTGTACTAAGAGATGGGGCCCTTTTCCCTGAACAAGATGTGTACACCGGACACGGAAGGAAAACGATATTGTTTTCCGGGACACCAAAAGCAGGGGAAAAAGTTTCTCTCGGACAAATTGGTACAATATGAACTTTTACGCACGAGACCAAAGTGGTTTCTCTCGCCCCTAAAGCTGGGGCTCAGAAAACACCCTGGGATGGCTGTTTCCCGCGTGAGAATGGTCTGGTGTTGGACCTCTGCTACTTTCGGTGTGTGGCCGAAGTTTAGACGGCGTGGGGAGGCTTAGCGCGGCCTCAGCCTCCTTCCACCTCCCACACACTCCTGAGGGTTCTTCTCTTTTCCCGTAATTGAAAGCTTTTGTGGCTGTTTGGGCTTCAGGGTGGGTGGTCGGATGGGACGAGTTTGGTTTGCCGGAGGCGGGAGGAGGACGAAGGAAAGGAGAGTTGGGGAATGAGTTGAAAAAAGACGGAAAAACCACCGAAAGCGTTTGCTTGCTTGCTCCCAAAGCTTTCCCTTCTCCCCTTTGAAAGCCCTCCCCCCCTTTCGGGAAAGGAGACTGAGGAGCTTGAGGAGCGAAAGGAGGAGGCGGAAAAACCTTTTATCGCGGCATTCTTTTGATCTCCGCCTCTTTCTCCCCCATCGTCTTGGAGCCCTTCTACAAACAAATCAAAATGGTGTATACAAGAAACGGCGACCGAGACCAACCACGGCCGTATATTTCTTTTTTAAATCGTCGTGATGTGCGTTTTAAACAGTATTTTATGTTTTTTGCAGGATAGCCATGTGTCCTGAAGTGAGCTTGACCGCGGCTGCGGCCGAGCGGTCAGAGGCATCCTCCGCTGGTCCGGGCGGCGGCGGCGGCGGCGGCGGCGGCGGTGGAGGAGGATTCGCCTCCGCCCTGGGCGGTCTCGGTCTCGCCCGTCCGTCCACATCTAGCATCAGCATGGCCATGGGCGGCGGTCTCAGCGGAATTGGCGGAAGCAGTCTGGCCGCCGTCGCCGGCAGCGCCGCCGTCAGCGCCATCCCGGCGGCGCAGGCCTCCGGCGCGCGCGCCAGTCCCGGCGGGGGCCCCGGCGGCCCCGGCACCGGGTTCGGCGGCGCCCCGCGACGGTTCGACGAGGACGTGGAGCTTCCGCTTATAAAGGTGGTGGTGCTGGGGGCGGCCGGGGTGGGGAAGACGGCGCTGGTGAAGGTAAGGAAAATGGGTTTCAATCGCTTTGTCTCTGGGGGGGGGCGATGGGGAGCTACGTATTATTTCTGTCTCGAGCACCATGGTCCTCAACTCTTCTTTCTGCAACGTTATGGTAGTACGTTATGTCGGTAGCGGCGGCGGAGGCGGCATCCCGGCGGAGAGAGTATAAAATCCTCCCTCATAAATCATTCCGCGCCCTCGGTCGCCTGTGGCTGAAGGAGGAGGGAAGTTACGAGGAGGGAAGGGAAAGAAAGAGGCAAGGTCGTCCTCGTCGTCGGTCGAGGGAGAAAAAAACCGATACGGTAGGCAATGTTGCAGCCGCCGCCGCGGTCGCAGCAGAGACAGAGACGTTGGGAATAGAAGGAGGGGGAGGGCGATACAATATAACCGCAGCTCAGCAGGCCTTGGTCCAAGGCTAAAAGGAAATATACTTTTAGTCTCCTTTCCCTTTTTGAATACCCCTGTTGGCCAAAGACACAAAGCGTACCAGGAGGGTCGCTTAAAGAAAGCCGGCTGATACACATCTTCCTCCTCAGGCTCATCTGCCTCATCCTCCTCAACAGTTTTTCCGATATCGCTTCCTCCTCGATCCCCTCTCTTCAGTAGCTCTGTGTAGTAGATGTGGCTTTCCTTCCTTCCTCTCTTCTTTTTTTTGTCGGTTGTTCCCTCCGGATCCTTCTTTGAAAGAGGGAGCGGCGAAAGAATCCGTCCCGATTGATTTAAAGCCCTCGAGCGCCTTTCTTTTATATATTTCCCCTCTCCTCCTCCTCTATTTCACTGCCGGGTAGATCTCGATGCAAGATTCCTCCTCTTACAAGCCCTCTATCCCTCTATCCTCTTCTTCTCCTTCCTCTATCCTTTCCTCCTCTTCCAAGTCTTCTTCCTCCCTCTGGCAGTTTGCGAAGAAGAATAATATTGTGCCACTCTCTCGCTCCACCTCCTTCCCTGCCAAAGTCTCTTTTGGCGGCGTCGGTGCTGGTACCTCCGCCCTCCTACCTACTGTAGCTCCCGCCACCTTACGACTTGCACTTCAGGCCCGCCGCCGACGGGGAGGGTGGATGAAGGAGGAGGATCGAGAAGAAGAAGAAGGGCGCCGTAGGCAGAAACAACAGGAGGGAAAGGGAAGGAATGGAGGCAAGTGGAAGAAGGGAAACTCTCCTGTTGAAACTTTCCTACTACTCGTTCTTTCCCTTCCTCTCCTCCCTCGGTCCTTGCAGCAAAGGCAGTCCTGGAGCGGGCTGGAGTGCCTTCACGTCCGCCTCCGCCGAAGCCTTCCCTCCAACCCTTTTTACTGTCCTTCTCCTCCTTCTCCTTCCCACACGAGAGTTTCCCCCTCTTCCTCTCCTCCTCCCTCGCCAATTCCCCCTTTTCCCTTGTTGTACTCCTCCTTCCCTGCCAGATCTGATGTTGGCAGAAAAGGGGAAGGATAAGAGAAGAGGGGGAAAAAGTTTCTTTGCGTTCTCCAGGACCAGACCGATCCTATACTACGCCCCCAGGCGTGGATCGGCCGAGGAGGAAAAGGGCGTTGGTTACAAAGGGGGAAGCGCGTTTGAAACAGGGAAATTTGCTTCTTCCTTTTTTTTCTGGTGAAAACAGACTGTTGCTTTGAGCGGCGCAATCTTTGAGTGCGTCAGCGCTTTCTCCCCTCCCCCTCCTTTTCTTGCCGCCGATGCATGAATGAGTGCGGATATTGTGGGCGGGGGCGAGGTAAAAAAAGTTTCTTTTTGCTTATACGGAAAGTTGTTGTAGGGGCGCCCATTCTATTCGAAAGTTTATTGAAAGCCACGCCGCACCGAAAGTTCCATGTAAACGCCACTGCCCGTCTGACGTATACCATGAAGCAAGGGCGCTAAAAGATACTTGACGTCGGCGGCAGAAAGAAAAAATATTGCACCGTATTGCGCAAAAGGCAGAAAAGAGAAAGTTTGAGGCGACAGTTGTGCGGCTTTCCTAATGTCCAGAGCCATTACAACTGTTGTAACGCCAGCAGCGGACAAGAAACAGGCACTTCAGTTTTTGAGGCAATGTCTTAAATATTTTTTCCCGTTTTCCTTCATAGCGGTTCGTCTCGAACGAGTTCCCCCGCGATCACCGTCCCACCGCCTCCAAGTCGGAGTTCTTCCCCTCTCTGGTGCTGAACGAGGCCCTCTTCGAGCTCAAGCTGATCGACCTCCCTCCGGTGGCGCACTTCCCCGCAGACACGGACGCGGAGTGGAGGGACTTTAGATTCTACGGGCTCAGATCGGCAGCGGCCTACCTGCTCGTGTACGACGCCAGCTCGCCGTCCACATTCCAGCATGTCAAGAGGCTCAGGGACCAGGTATTGCTATTTACTTATTCTAATTAGCGTAAAACATATTCAAATGATTTTTTTTGTTTTGCTCCTCTATAGATGTTTGAGACTAGAGACATGACCAATGTGCCCGTCATAGTGGCCGCCAACAAGTCTGACAAAGCCGCTGCCGCCGCGCAGCAGCAACAGCACCACAACAAAGGTATCTACTGAAGTGGTAATAGCTAAAATATGCAGTTCGGCAACTTTTTTCATTGAAGGCGGCGGCAGCGGGTCTGGCGGCGGCCCGGCGGCAGAGAGGGCGGCGCGGGAACGCAAGGAGGCGGCTCATCTAGTGCGCAAGGCCTGGCGAGCGGCTCACGTCGACTGCAGCGCAAAGTACAACTGGAACGTGGTGGCGGTCTTCAAGGAGCTAGCCGTCATGCTGGACATGATCGCAAACGGACAGGTGAATAAGTCACAATGGATAAGGCATGCCAGTACAACGTTGCTGACGTTGCATCCTTAACCACTTACTCAGGTCATCGGCGCTCCGCAGCCGCAGCCAAAGAAGAAGAGGTGCTTCGTCTTCTGATCGTCGGTTTCGGTGGATGACGAAGACCAGGATTCCGATTTAGCCTGATCAGCACTGCCATGATAATGCGGACTAGCAACGACACATAAGATGTGTGGAGGGTGTATTGTGGACCTTTCAACGAACCAAGGGGGAAGATGAAACGAAAATAAGACACCTAGGTGACAATTTGTTGTTCAAAGCGCACAAAAAAAGGAATTTGGGGGAAGAAGAGGAGGAGGAATTGTGAAAAGTGCTGAAGTGTTCTCGACAGCTCTCCTCCTACAGAATAGAAAAGAGAGCTGAGGAGGAAGAGGCCTCTATCCTGGTTTCCCTCTCCACCGCCGTTCATTCAGAACTTGCCACCGAAGAAGAGTGCTGTGCTTGCCGTCGTTCGTTCGCCCGTGCTGCGCAATAAACCTGCCCTTGACAAAAAAAGGCAGGGGAAGGAGCAGGAAAAATATGAGGCGGACAAATTTAAAATTTGAGCCGATACCTTGCCCAGACTGCCAGGCGATCAAAATAAGCTGAATCTCTTCTTAACTTACACAGGAGCCCCCCTGTGATAGAGGGCGATTATTCTATCGTGATCGATATTCACAACGAAATGCACACATGTATTCAACGATTCCAGCGCGAAACTATTATTTGCCTCTATTTTTATTTATTGAAGCTTTTCATCCTTTCTTCTTCCATGACACGAAGCTGCAAAGCGAATGTTAGTCCCATGAAACAATTTTTGCTGGCACTTTTAGGTACCGTTGCCGCAGTCAAAATTTTACCCTGCTTTGATGGCGACTTTGAGCTTGATGCAGTACCAGAGGCAAGCTGGCAGCGACAGAATGTCGTACTCGAAGCAGTGGCAGTAGTCTACAAAACTGCAGAACGGACAAACATAATGAAAATTGTGCTTTAATGTCCTTAGCAAAAAAGCAATATACTTGTCTGGATCGAGCTTTTTTTCAGCGGGGATCGTCGTCGAGGCGGGCGAAGGCCTCGAAGCAACGACAGGAAAGTGGAAATAAGTCACGGCCACGAATGCGTGAACATTCATTTTTTTACTTTTTCCATTCTTTATTCATTTTGTTCGAAGTTGAACTTCTTAAATGTCCCCGAACTGGCCCAGCACCCTCTGCAGCAGCTCCCACCCGTCGTCCCCCTCCGCCTCCTCTCCCCTCGGCACCACACCCGAGAAGAGTCCCTTCCGGAATCCCACCTCCTGCAGCGGCCCCCCCTCCGCGCTCCGCTTCTTCAGCCAGCAGCTTCGGTAGAAGACCGGATCGTATCCTTCCATATCGTTCGGCACCCACGTCCAGTGAGTGCACTCGCTGCAGAAGCAAAAGAACGAACAACAATTGGCATAAAAAGTTCTTAGTCATTTTCCGGTCTTTTTGCCTCCTGTCCCTGCAGAGAGTGTAGCACTCCATGGCCGACCCTGCCGGGTTCGTCTGCCCGTTGACGATGTCGTTGCCGGGGAAGTCGACGTCGGCGATGACGTTGGGCATGCGGCCGGAACGCATCATGCTGAAGTAGGCGGAGCTCGAGTCTTGGGGCAAGTAAGAGGAAGATCCCCCTGGCGAAGGAGGATGGTGGTGGTGGTGATGGCTGTAGAAGCTGGTGCCAAAGTCATGCTTGTGCTTCTTGTTCATGAGCTGTTTCGGAGTAAACCAGCGCAATTAATTTGACGGACAAATGGAAAATTTTTTCTCACGTATTGCGTCGTGAACATGGTGGTGACGGCCGTGGCCGCGAGGAAGAGGATTACAACGACCATGATCATGGAGCATTTCTCCTTGGAAACGGTGCACAAAACGTCGGAAGAGGAAGCATTTCCAGAGGGCTGATAGTAATCAAAATAACACCTAGAGCACAGTTTCTTTTGAGAAACAAAGTGCAAAAAGTTCTACCTGATCCTGGTAATATTGCCTGAGCGGTAGGTGCATGGTGTCTAGCGATGGCGGCGGGGCCGGGTAGACGACCCGGCGGCGCCCGGAGGGGTCACGGGAAAGCGCCATTGACTTGGCGCCCCCGGTGCCGCTGACGATCCCGCCTCCGGAGCAGTAGTCGTTGTAGATGTCCTCGTACACTTTCGAGTTGCTAAAGTTTCGAACATATTTAAATTTCCCCCAACATTATTACCGTCATGTCAAGTGAACCTCCTGCTGGCCAATTTCCTGCAGGACTTGTGCACCGCCTCCGGGAGTATGTAGACGTCTGTGCTGAAGACGTCCGTTTTGGCTCCTCCTGCCCCCTCCTCCAATTCGAACCCCTCGTTCCTCCTGGCAGCGGACCTGACGGCCTCCTCCGCGAATTTCCGCGAGGGAGAGTCGCCCCCGTCGTTGTTCGTCTCCTCCGCCTCCGCCGCGGTCTGTCTCCCCGTGGCCATTGTCAGATAGGGGGGATCCTTGCCATCTCCCTCAGTCGCAGCTGGTTTCAGCATCCTCAGTCACGTTACAAAAGTACCGAAGTACTGCACTGCCATGGATGGGAAACATTTATGCATTCACGTACGCAGTTGTATAAAGGCGGAAATCCTGCAGGAGAGTCGACTGCGATAACAAAGCGAAACGTCATTTTTTTTCCTCCGAGAAATTTTCTACGTACGTGCAAGACTGCAAGTACGTGTAACCTGATGGCCCATTAAATCGTACCTTGAGCACTACGTACAATTTCTACCGTAGTTGTGCAGGGTCGCAAGCATAACTACTTGAGAAATATGTATGCATGTCAAGGAAGAGCGCTTCGAAATAATTTCTGCTTGCGAAAAAAAGTCCTTACCTCTTATGACTTGATATTATATTTCTTTATTGGATATAAATACAACTGAGTGAATTTTCATTTGAGTTGTCGCGCACTGTAGCATGTGTATGTTATGTACATGACATTGTCAATTGAAAGACGTTTTCCTTGAATATTTTTGTGTCTTCAACCCGGCAGAAGCTTCATGCTGGCCTCCCTCTCCTTGGCGTCTGCATCCGCCTCCGCGTCCTCCTCCCCCGCCCCGAGGACGAAGGAGACGGCGGTGGCGGAGGTGGCGGTGGTGCCGCTGGAGAAGGAGGTGCGGCCGGAACCGGGAGGGGAGAGGAAGGACGGGGAGCCGATGTTGTAGCCGCCGGGGGGAGGGGGAGGGGAAGAGGCTCTCTCCGCAGAGGACGGAAGCATCGTCTGCCCAAGCTTCCTCTCCAGCGCTGGGGACACCACTAGCTGCGGGCAGCTGCTGGACTTGGACTTGTCGAGCCCTCCCAAGTCCCTGGGCTCTGATCCCTCCGGGATCATCTTCTGCCTGGTGGCAAAGACGTGCTTAAGCGGGGCGGCGGAGGCGGAAGAAACAGTCATCTCCCGTTGCATGGACGCGATGGTCGACGCCGGGCGGTAGATGGGACGAGGAAACTGGTGCGGCGGGAACCCGTTAGGCCCCCTCTGCCTCCTCTGAGGATAGTCAGTGGCGGAGAGACCGAAGGCGCGGTGGAAGTCCCTCCGCACCTGCCGCGAGCGGAAGGCGTAGAGCAGCGGGGTGACGGCGGGGGAGAGCGCAGCCAGAGCGAGGGAGATGGGCCTGGCCGCCTCTGGGAGCATGGCAGCCTTGAACTCGCCCTGCAGGAGGAGGAGGGCGAAGTAGGGCGAGAAGGAGACGAGGAGGGAGAGTAGGACGAGGGCGGTCGCGCGGGCGGCGCGGGACTCCTCGTGGTGGCGCAGGGAGACGGCGCCGGCGAGGTCGCTGATGCGGTGGCGGACAGAGTGGGTGGCCGTGTTAAGGTACAGGCCGACGCGGGAGTGCTGGTGGTGGAGGGGGGGAGGGTGCTTTTGGCCGTGATGGGTGAGGTGATGGTGGTGGCTGCGGTGGTGGTGGTGGTGATGATGGTGATGGTTGGTGCTATGGTTAAAGTAGGAGGAGAGGCTGGCCTTCCTGAAGAAGTGGTGCGGTTTTGAGGCCGTCTGAGCCACCTGGTGGTAGCTGTGGGAGTGCAAGCTATTGTCGTTGTTGTGTGAGTTCTCGCAGCTGCTGATGGCCGCGTTGAAGCTGTCGAGGGTGGCGGAGCCGACAGAGTTCCTCCTGGTGCGGACAGAGTTGGAGTGGGCGGCGAAGAGGACGCGCGAGTAGATGTAGATGAGAGCGAGGAAGGGGAAGAGGAAGACGAGGCAGAATAGGACTGTGGCCGTGTAGGATGAGACGCCCACCACGTCTGCCCCCACCACTCCGGCCTCGTCCACCGCCACCGCCGCGCCCACCGAGAGGGCCAGCGCCCAGGAGATCCCGCAGAGCAGTCGGCAGCGCGTCTTCCCGCCGCCGCTGTGGTAGTGGAGCGGGTCGGTGACGGCCAGAAACTGGTCTGCGCCCACCAGCAGCTGGGCCAGGATTGAGGCGGCGGCGGCGGAGCACAGGACGGTGTCGGTGGCGGCAGTCAGCAGGCGGTGGTAGTCGCTGTCGTCGTGCAGCTCGGCGATGGAGGGGACAGTCGTGGCGAGGGCAGAGAACAGGTTGGCCAGGACAAGGTTCAGCAGGAATCTGGTGTGGAAGGGAATATCCTTTCATTATTATTTTGTCACAAATTGCAACATTAAAGGCGCGAAAAAAGTTGTTAGAGACGAGACATATCAATAAAGTAAAATTTTATATTCATGGGCTGTTCGTCTCCCCTGCCTCGCTGATTTGGAAGGGGCAATTTTAAATTTTAGGAGAAAATCACGGAACATGATCTTGCGTGACCGGCCGGAGCTGTTGTTTTCGAGCAGGGCTCTTGTATTTCAAGATCTCTCATCTGTTGACACAGTTCGAACTGCGCCTTTGGGGGCCGCTAACCAGAATGTGATGATTTCCCCGCCTTCCCCGCGTTCTCTAGAGACAAACGCGGCGGCGGCGGCGGGGGAGAACAGTGAGAGGACATCGCAATGGGGGAAGAGGGAGGGAAGGAAAACATCCAAGTGAACTTTCGACCCTTTTTGCGCCGGGGTGCAAAAAGAGAAGAAGAACGGGGCAAAAAAGGGGCAAGAGAAGATAATGAGATGAAAAAGACAAAGGCAAGTGAGTACTGTAGCACAAGCTTCAAGACTTCCCCTCTAGTGAAGCACCGCCCTTGACCCCCTTTTTGCGATGTTGTATGTCGTCCGCCCATCACGACCGAAAGCTCCATCATAATTTTTCAAATCAGACGGAAAAAACCGGGCTTGCATGCAGTGTGGCCCGACCCAAGGTTTTCTCACGACGAATAAAAACAAAAGTATCCCCACTGCGCAGCGGCGCTGGCTATTTCTGGCTTTCCGCATTTGACTTAACCTTAGCTCAAGGCATCGGCGATGATTGATTTCCACACTTGCAAAGCTGCCGCCGAATCCGCGAAAAGAACAATCCGAGGTTCAAGATCGTACAAAAAGCCGCGCCCAATTTTCCTGCCAGTTCATCACCGTGTGGTGAAAAACAGGTAGGTAATGCTGTTGCCCCGAAGAAAGGGGAAAAGTTTCGAGCAAGATAATTTCGGGCCTTCCCCCATCCAACGTACTAAGATGTTGCTGGGGTGTGCTTGTGTACTGAAGGTCCATAGGTGAGTAGAGGGCATTGCAAAAATAAATGTGTGTGTCACAATAACTGTGTACCCGACATTAAACAATGCTGTCTAGAGAGAGAGAGAGCGATATGCGAGTGCGGGAGTAACGTTAGAATATAACAATATTTGATGATTTTCCGGCACACGGTACATCTATGAAAAAGTGACCCCCGGATGCTATGTTCGTATGTGCACCTGACTTTCCTTGTTGCAAAAGGCAAGGCGTTGCTTCTCTCTTCTCTCATGAAGAGACCGGCCAGACGTGATTCCGCAATTTTTTTGACCACTCAATAACAAGCCTGTCTGAGGACCATTGGGAGACTATTTTGCGCAGCACATTATTATATACAGACTCCCCTTATTAAGTGCGAAGCACGTATATGGCATTCCCGCAACGGTGGTTGAATCGCTGAACACCTTGAGTCAGGTCACGTATTGTACGGCCTCGAATTCGTCGGTATTCCCCCGTCTGACCCTCCGAAAGGTCAAAAGAAAAGTCAGCCGTAAACTATCGCATCATATCCCACAAAATGGCCATCCGCCAAATTGTGTTCAGGTTTTCTATTTTTAGCTACTACTTCCTCAATACTTTCCCACCTCATTTCGCATTTCTCACCTGTGGCTTATTTGCGCCCTGAATCCCCTCCTCCTGACGTAGACGACGACGAGGGCCCCGTTGAGGAGGAGGGCGAGCAGGAAGCAGGCGACGATGGAGCACTGGAGGCCGCCGCTCACCCACGGGCTGACGGAGTAGGAGCGGTGGTAACGCTGCATCGTCGTCGCCGAAGATACCGCCGTGGCAGCCGTGGCAACAGCGGCCTCCGAGATTGGGACATCAGCGCTCCTGGATATATAAATATAAAGAAATCTTTAACGTCAATAGATTGTTGTCTCGAAATATATAGTCGCTGTAAATGTTCCTACAGTACGTTCGAAACAGGTTGGGGCGCTGGACAAAAAAAAATCAGCAAAAAAATCGGCACAGGTTAAAATCTTTGTTGATGGTGTTACAGGTCAAAGGATCACGCAAGTGGACAGTGACCACAGTAAGAGATCGTTCCTTTTGTGAGAAAAAGAAGCTTCGTTCTGCAAGGAATCTTACCCCCTTTGGCACTTGTACAGGGGGAGCCTAAAAGATACGGAAAGCAAAAATTTGCCAACTTTGGAACCCATCTCCTCGGGAACCAAAGAGTTTGGTGAAATTTTGATTATTTTGACTGAAGGAACGGGGTATGGTGTTCCAGTCAAAGATGGTGCCCTTTGTCAGAAGGGTTTTTGATTTTGGAGGAGATAGCATCGAAAACAGACACCTTTTTGGCGTTTTTTGACAAAATAAAAATAAAAATTTCGAAAAACGTCCAAAGTGTGTTTGGAAGTGTTTTGGGGGCCTCTGGATGATTTTGAGTTTATATGGTTCCCCCTGTAACATTCTGCCTAGGGGAGGATTGGGAAAAGAAAGAGACGCCCAGGCTGGTAAATGAGGTGACCAATCCAACCTGTTTTTCGGGCGATGGACCGAGGAAGAGGAGGAGGAAAGATCGAAGAGCTGCTAACTAGCACTAGGCAGGCAGGCATATGTAGTGAGGAGTAGGGAAGGGCCTTTTCGCCTGAGAACGCTCTCAAAAAAGTCTCGTGATTCCGTCCCTCATGTCTCGGTCGAGAATGGACGGTCAGGCGATGTGGACCGCCAAGAAAAACCCCAAACCTGCTCAACGGCTGAAAACCAACCGTGTTGCCCCATTTTATGTAAGTGCCGTAGGTGAGGCCCTATGCAGGGAAGGGAAGAAGAGCTTACGAAACTGTACTAGGTATCCACAGATTGGTGGTTCTCGCTGGCTTGGCTGTTTTGTTTGATAACAGAGCATCGGTCAGTCGATTCGCTTTCTAGCTGTTCGGTAGGACGCTTTTACTAATCCTTGCTTTTTCGGACTACAGCATAGTGCAAGTAAGAAGTGCCGACAAAAAGGTTTCTTCGATCCTGAGCAACTAATGCACTTCTTTCCGGGACCCGTCACTTTAAGGGGCGGAATAAGAGAGTGAAACTGCTTCGCTCTCAAAATCAGGAGAAGTTATCGCGGCATCCCTAGAGAGAGAGTAAGAGAGATCTTGTCCCCTCGATCCTGCTAATGTTTTTTGCACGTTCGTTCCTCGTGGGTGGCCTCTAAGGGCCTAGTGCGAAATTTCACCCAGACTTAGTTGAAAGTACGGCACTGTATTGTATCCGAATTCAAAGGCAGGCGGAGAACGCCGATACCGTAGGTCCGTCGTGTTTCAGGTTTAAGTGGCGCTCTACAAAAGATTCCTTATGCACTTATTCTCCTACATGGCTTTATAAACAGTATAAACAAAACAATATTTAATATTCCAACCGGTCCTGCACATACACCAGGTCCGCATGCGAGGAAAAATGAACAAAGCTCCTAACTTCGTCATGTTATGTAGATGAGCTTTTTATTGCTCGGGCGAATGGGCAAAAAGTCGCAACCAAAAGAGGCACCCGAGCTTTGCGTGCTTGTCAGGATTAGGCTCATGCTCACATTCATGCACCCAATAATCTTACAGAGAATGAAAGGAAATTCCAGAGGCTTGTTTTTTTCGTAATGAGGGCATGACAAAAAAGCAATCTGTCGAGGAGAACCGAGAACAGGTACGGACAAATTCTATTTTTAGGCCGCGAAGAGGCCAATGCCTGCGGGTCATTGCCTTGGCTTGAAGAAACCGTTTTAATGGAGAGAG
>JAAUYB010189136.1_pt1 | contig 19234 bp, 14 predicted proteins | sample 7278071 | NCBI WGS metagenome assembly JAAUYB01 (sample SAMN14350121, study PRJNA611818) | marine sediment metagenome | isolation source: surface marine sediment (1.8m) | place: French Polynesia: Moorea | collected 2018-08
GCGTGCTGGGGATTTTCGAAGATCGCCGCGCGGGGGCCGATTTCGACGATCCGGCCCAGATACATCACGCCTACATGGTGGCTGACGCGCTCGACCACGGCCATGTCGTGGCTGATGAACAGAAACGAGATCCCCAAATCCGCCTGCAGTTCCATCATCAGGTTCAAGACCTGCGCCTGCACCGTGACGTCAAGCGCCGAAACCGCCTCGTCGGCGATGATCAGCTTTGGGTTCAAGGCCAGGGCGCGGGCGATGGCGATGCGCTGGCGCTGGCCGCCCGACAGCTCGTGCGGGAACCGGCGCTGGAAGCTGCGCGGCAGGTGCACCCGGTCGAAAAGCTGCGCCACTCGGTCCTGCAGCTCGGTCCGGCCGAGGCTGTGGTAGTTGCGCAGGGGCTCGGCCACCTGCGCGGCGCAGGTCATCTGCGGATTGAGGCTGGCGAAGGGATCCTGAAAGATCATCTGCATGTCGCGGCGGGCATCGCGCAGCTCGCGCTCGGACATCGCCACGACATCCTTGCCGTCGATCCAGACCTGGCCCGACTGCGGCTCGACCAGGCGCAGAATCGAGCGGCCGCAGCTTGATTTGCCACAGCCGGATTCGCCGACCAGGCTCAGCGTCTCGCCCTCTTGGATCGCAAACGAGACGTCTTCGACCGCGTGCACGTTGGCGACGGTGCGGCGAAACAGACCGCCTTTGACCGGGAACCGGGTGACGAGGTTCTTGACCTCTAGGATCACGCGGTCGGATTTCGGCCGGACGGGGCCGGCAACATGGGCTTCTTCGCCGGGAATCGCCATCGGCTCGGGCGCCGGCTTGCCGCGCATTTCGCCTAGCTTCGGCACCGCGGCGAGAAGCTGTTGGGTATAGGTCTCTTTGGGGTTGGCGAAGATTTCCTCGACCGTACCCTCTTCGACCTTGTTGCCGCGGAACATCACGACGACGCGGTCTGCCATCTGGGCGACGACCGCCATGTCGTGGGTGATGAACAGGACCGCGGTGCCGGTCTCGCGCTTCAGCCGGTCGATCAGCGCCAGGATCTCGGCCTGGATGGTGACGTCGAGCGCCGTCGTCGGCTCGTCGGCGATCAGAAGCCGCGGCTCGCAGGCCAGCGCCATGGCGATGACCACCCGCTGGCGCATGCCGCCCGACAGCTCGTGCGGATATTGCTTCAGGCGCCGTTCGGGCTCGGGGATGCGGACCTGGCGCAACAGATCAATGGCCCGCTCGTTGGCCTGCCCCTGGCTGAGACCCTTGTGCACCCGCAGCCCCTCGGTCAGCTGCCGGCCCACGGTGAAGACCGGGTTCAATGCGGTCATCGGCTCCTGAAAGATCATGCCGATCTTGTTGCCGCGGATGGTGCGCATCAGGTCGGTTTCCGCGTCGGCGAGGTTTCGCGCCGTGCCGCCGTCATCCTTGAATTCCAGCTTGCCGCCAGCGATCCGCCCGCCGCCGAATTCGACCAGCCGCATCAGGCTGAGCGAGCTGACCGACTTACCGGATCCGCTTTCGCCGACCACGCAGACCGTCTCGCCCGGGGCGATGTCGAACGAGATGTCTTCGACGCCGACGACGGTACCGTCATTGGTTTCGAACTCGACCCGCAGGTTCTGGATCGAAACGAGGTTGTCGTCGAGCATGGGTGTTGTCCCTCTTGGCACCGCCCCGACGCTAAAGTGCGGCGGCGCAGGATGTCAAACGCCGCACCAGCCCGCCGCCGCGCGATGCAGCTCGCCGCGAGCGTCGAACCCGCGCCGCAACTTGAAATGTGCACCCTAACGCCGCGCCAGGCTTGCATTTGATCAAAAATTGGACTGACATCGACGCCATGCGTCCGCGAGAGGCGCGCCCGGTTGTGAAAGACGTGGACCGCTCGTGAATTCGACACCATCTTTGCCGCCAGCCGGCCAACAACCAAAACGACGCCGTCCGGACCACTCGGACGACTTCAGCAAGGAGAGGAAAATGAAGTATACGACAGCACTATTGGGTGCCGTGTCCGCCTTTGGCATCGCCACCATGGCCTTTGGCGCCGCCCACGAGGGTCCGCGCGGCCGGGACGGCGACGTCAAGATCATCTATTGGCAGGCGCCGTCGATCATGAACCCGTACCTGTCGGGCGGCACTAAGGAGCTCGAGGCCGCATCGCTGGTGATCGAGCCTTTGGCGCGCTACGACCAAGACGGCAACCTGATGCCGTGGCTGGCCGAGTCGGTGCCCACCGTCGAAAACGGCGGGGTGAACGCCGACGGCACCCAGATCACCTGGGTCCTGAAGGAAGGCCTGGTGTGGTCCGACGGCAGCCCGGTGACCTCGGAGGACGTGAAGTTTTCCTGGGAATACTGCACCGCCGAGGGCGGCGGCTGTGCCCAGGCCGAGAAATACCTCGACGTGACCGCCGTTGACACGCCGGACGACCGCACGGTCGTGGTGACCTTCGGCGTCGGCAAGCCGTTCCCCTATGGCCCCTTCGTGGGCGCGCAGGCACCGATCATCCAGAAGGCACAGTTCGCCGATTGCCTCGGCCCCAAGGCGCCGGAATGCACCGACGCGAACTTCAACCCGATCGGCACAGGTCCGTTCACGGTGACCGAGTTCCGCCCCAATGACGTGATCACGCTGGCGGCGAACGAGAACTACCGTGAAGAGGGCAAGCCCGCCTTCGCCACCGTGACCTTCAAGGGCGGCGGCGACGCCACGGCCGCGGGCCGCTCGGTGCTCGAGACCGGCGAGTTCGACTATGCCTGGAACCTGCAGCTTGCGCCGGACGTGATCGCGCAGATGGAAGCTGCCGGCAAGGGCATGACCGTCAGCGCCTTCGGCACCTCGGTCGAACGGATCATGGTCAACCAGACCAACCCCGACCCGGCCTTAGGCGATGAGCGCGCCACCGCCGCGCATCCGCATCCGTTCCTGACCGACATCGCGGTGCGCCAGGCATTGTCGATGGCCATCGACCGCGCGCTTTTGACCGAGATCGGCTATGGCCCGGCCGGGACGCCGACCTGCAACGTGCTGCCGGCCCCGGCGATCTATGCCTCGATGGCCAATGACGGCTGCCTGGTGCAGGATATCGCCGGCGCCAACGCGCTCTTGGACGGAGCCGGCATCGTCGACACCGACGGCGATGGCGTGCGCGAGAAGGACGGCGTACCGCTGAAGCTCTTGTATCAGACCTCGACCAACGCGGTGCGCCAGGACTACCAGGCGCTGATCAAGCAGTGGTGGTCGGAAATCGGCGTCGAGACCGAGCTGCGCAATATCTCGGCCTCGGTGTTCTTCGGCTCGGATCCGGGCTCTCCGGATACGTTCCAGAAGTTCTTTGCCGATGTCGAGATGTACACCAACAACTTCGACGGCACCGACCCCGAGGCGTACATGGCGAACTGGACCTGCGATCAGGCGCCGCGTCCCGAGACCCAGTGGCAGGGCAACAACATGCCCCGCTACTGCGACGCGGCTTATGACGACTTGGCCGCGCAAATGGCGCAGACCTCTGGCCTCGAAGCCCGGGCCGCCCTGGCCAAGCAGATGAACGACATGCTGATGCAGAACTACATCATGCTGCCGCTCACCCACCGCGGCCGTGTCTCTGCGCATTCCAACACGCTGGGCGGTGTTGTCCTGAACGTCTGGGACAGCGAGTTGTGGAACATCGCCGACTGGTACCGCGCCGACGGCTAAACGCTAGCGCAGGGCGGGGTCACCCCGCCCTGCTCGCCCTCAAGACCGCTAAGCCGAGACGTCTATGCTGACCTACACGATCAGACGCCTGCTTCTGGCCATCCCGACGCTTCTGTTCATCGGTCTGTGTATCTTCCTGCTTCTCGACCTTGCCCCCGGCGACCCCACGGCGCAGCTGCCGTTGACGATCCCGCCGGAGGTCAAGCAGGAGATTCGCGAGTCGCTCGGGCTCGGCCAGCCGGTGCATATTCGATTCTGGAAATGGCTGGTGCAGTTCATCTGGGTCGAGCCCCTGAACATGTTCGACTACTTCTTCGGCACGGCGTTCTCCGAGGGCTGGCCGCGGATCATCAGCTGGCAATCGCGCTCACCGGTGATGGACATCGTCGTGCAGCGCATCCCGCAGACCCTGTGGGTCGTCGGCATGTCCTATGTCGTCGGCGTGCTGATCGCATTGCCGATCGGCATTATCTCGGCTTACCGGCAGTACTCGGTTTTCGACCAGGTCGGCACTTTCGTCAGCATGATCGGCTATTCGGTGCCGCCGTTCTTCACCGGCGTCCTGGTCATCGTGATCTTCTCGGTGCAGCTCGGCTGGCTGCCCTCGATCTACGACACCACACACAGCGTGGTGGATTGGGAGACCTTCGTCTTTCAGCTCAAACAGATGGTCATGCCGGTGATGGTGCTGGCCTTGCAGACCACGGCGCAGATCAGCCGGTTCATGCGCGCCAGCATGCTCGACAATCTCAATCAGGACTATGTCCGCACCGCCCGCGCCAAGGGGCTGAGCGAGCAGGTCGTGGTGCTGGTTCATGTGCTGCGCAACTCGATGATCCCGGTCGTCACCGTCATCGCGCTCGGTGTGCCGGCGGTGTTCGGCGGCGCGATCATCACCGAACAGATCTTCAAGGTGAACGGCATCGGCCAGCTTCTGATCACCGCGATCCAGGCCAACGATCTGCCGATGGTGCAGACGCTGACCTTCATCTTCGCGATCCTGATCGTGCTCTTCAACCTGATCGCCGACGTGCTGTACGGCGTCCTCGATCCGCGGATCCGTTATGACTGACCAAACCACCCAAGCCCAGGCGCAAGCCTACGAAGACCGCCCGCCGCGCAACCAGTGGCTGGACGTCTGGGACCAGTTTAAGACCCACAAGGGCGCGCTGGTGGGGCTGGCGTTCTTTATCTTCATTATCCTCGGCGTCACCATCGGGCCGCTGATTTGGACCATCGACGCCACCTATATCGACATCCGCGCCCGCAACGAGGGCCCGAGCCTGGCGCATCCCTTCGGCACCGATCAACTGGGCCGGGATACCTTGGCGCGGATGATCGCCGGCGGACAGACCTCGATCGCGGTGGGGCTGACGGCGATGGCGCTGGCCTTGTTCCTCGGCACGCTGATCGGCGTGACGGCGGGGTTCTCGAAAAAACTCGACGGGCCCCTGATGCGTTTCACCGACCTGTTCCTGGCGCTGCCCTTGCTGCCTTTGCTGCTGGTCATCATCATGCTGTTTCGCGACCGGCTGCGGGCGACCTTCGGGCCCGAAGAGGGTATCTTCATCCTGATCGTCGTCGTCATCGGCATCACCTCGTGGATGAACACCGCGCGCATCGTGCGGGGCGACGTGCTGGCGCTGAAAGAGCGCGAGTTCGTGCTGGCGGCGCGGTCGATCGGCACACCGGCGCGGCGCATGGTGACACGGCACATCCTGCCCAATGTGATGTCGCCGATCATGGTGTCGGCGACGCTCGGCATCGCCAACGCGATCATCACCGAGTCGGCGCTGTCGTTCCTCGGTCTGGGCTTCCCATCGGATTTCCCGACCTGGGGGCGGCTGTTGTTCGACGCCACCGACTGGTTGCAGCAGCATCCCGAACGGGTGATGTGGCCCGGCCTGGCGATCTCGCTGACGGTGCTGTCGGTCAACTATATCGGCGACGGGTTGCGCGACGCGCTGGACCCGCGGATCCGGGGGCGTTGATCACAAAATAAGGCCAGCTTCGCGGATTCCGCGCCGCAAGTGGGACCAGCGTTCGAAGTCCGGTCGCCCGGACGGTGTCTGTCCCATGAAACTGCGCCATATAAGGAAATTGTTCCGGTGATGCCGGCGTGACGGGCGCCGAATTGAATTGATTTGACGGGGTTTGGCCGCCAAATCGGAACATCGTTCCAATATTGCGCGCGAGTCATACCCCATGTTCGAAAGCTTCGGATTTGAATCCCTCACCGCACCGCAGGCAGCTATTTGGTTTGGCCTGGCTCTGGGCCTCGCCTTCGGCGCGCTGGCCCAGATCACTCGGTTCTGCCTGCGCCGCGCCGTCACCGGCTCCCCGGCAGAGCGCCGCCCGGCCGCCGCTGTCTGGCTGACCGCGCTGGCGGCGGCGGTGATCGGCACCCAGTTCGCTGTCTGGGCCGGTCTCGTCGACTTCGGCGCACACCGGTTCCATGCCGCCGAAATCCCCGTCGCCGCGATCCTGATCGGCGGCCTCTTGTTCGGCGCGGGCATGGTGCTGACCCGCGGCTGCGCCTCGCGCCTGACGGTGCTGATGGCCGGCGGCAATCTGCGTGCGCTGAGCGTCCTGCTGGTCTTCGCGGTGACCGCGCATGCCACGATGAAGGGCGTGCTGGCACCGGTCGCCACGCGCCTGGGCGAGCTGACCCTGAGCCTTGAAACAGGCGCCCTGCCGGGCGCGCCGCTGATCTGGGGCGGTCTGATCGCCCTGGCCACCTTCGCCGTGGCCTGGCGCGCGGAGGCGCGGCCGCTGCATCTGGGCCTGGCCGCGCTGCTGGGGCTGCTTGTGCCGGCGGGCTGGGTCGGCACCGGATTCGTGCTCTACGACGATTTCGATCCGATCGCGCTGCAGAGCTTGGCCTTTACCGCGCCGGCCGCCGACAGCCTGTTCTGGAGCATCGCCGCCACCGCGATCCCGGCGAATTTCGGCGTCGGCCTGGTGGGCGGCACCGCGGCGGGCGCGCTGGTCCTCGCGGTCTTGCGCCGCGAGTTCGCCTGGGCGAGTTTCTCGACGCCGTCCGAGACCGGCCGCTACCTGACCGGCGGCGCGCTGATGGGTGTGGGCGGCGTTCTGGCCGGCGGCTGCACGCTGGGCGCGGGGCTGTCGGGCGTGCCGACCCTGGGCGTCTCGGCGATCCTGGCGCTGGCGGCGATCGTGCTGGGCGCACAGGCGACGGACCGGGCGCTGTCGGCCCGTCCCAGAGCCGCGGCGGCGGTTCCGGCGGAGTAGTCGAGGGTCGATCACACAGAGTGGGAAGAGCGGTTAAGTCCGACCGGCACTGGGTCGTCGCGGCTTTCGAATTGCTCTAACTCATGCCCGCACGGCCCAGCGGCGGCCCGCGGGATGCCGCAGCGACCTCTGTACGACGCGCTTTTATGGCAGCGAGGTGCATCTTCCATTTCAACGAGGCGCCCCGGACAGCCAAAGCGGCAGCCCACCCGGGCGGGCCGCCGCTGGGCCGGGGCGCTTCGCGCTGTTAACCCGGCCCGGGGCAACGTTCGAACGTCGAGTCTGTAGGGCATCCAGCGATGCTTTGGCCTCGACCAATCCTCACTCCATCTGCTTGCGGATCCGCCGCACCAGGGCCCAGACGCCCAGCAGCACCACAGGCGTCGCCACCGCGGTCAGGATCAGCTTGTCGATGCCGATCTCCTGGCCCACGGGGCCGAGGATATAGGTCACCAGGTTCACCGCGTAATAGCTGATCGCTACTACCGACAGCCCCTCGACCGTGCGCTGCAGCCTCAGCTGCAGATCGGCCCGGCGGTCCATCGATTCCAAGAGCTTCTGGTTCTGCTCGGACCGCTCTACGTCGACGCGGGTGCGCAACAAATCGCCGGCGCGGATCGCACGTTCTGCCATCGTCTTCAGCCGCGCCTCGGTGGCCTTGACGGTACGCATCGACGGATCGAAGCGCCGGGCCATGAATTCGCGGAAGATCTGCCGGCCCTGGAATCGCTCTTCGCGCAACACCTCGATGCGCTGCGCCACCAAAGCCTCGTAGGCCGCGGTGGCCGAGAACCGAAAGCTGGTCTTGGCCAACAGGCTCTCCAGCTCCGCCGAGATCTCCAACAGCGCCTTCAGCGTCTCGTCGGCGCGCGCCGCCCCGCCGGTCATCGCCTCGACCATCGCCTCGAGCCTTGTGTCGATCGGCCCCAGCCGGCGCGACAGATCGCGGGCGCGCGTGAGCCCCAGCATCGACATCGCCTTGTAGGTCTCGATCTCGCAGAGCCGCTGCAGGATGCGCCCCACCCGGCGCGGGCCGGTGCCGGGCTCGACGAAGACGGCGAACCGCATGTGCCCGGCGGGATCGATGCGGAAATCGCCGGCCATCACCGCGCAGCCGTCCAAGATCCGGCTGGCCGCAAGGCTTTCGGGCACGAACCAGTCGCCGAGCTTGCCGGTCATGTCCTCGGGCGGGCCCATGGTCTCGACCCGGATCAGCGCCGAGGTGATCCGTACACCCGGCGCGGCGGCCAGCCAGTCCTCGGGGAAGACGTCGAAGGCGGCCTTGTCGAAGGGCTGGTCGCGCACCCCGTCGACGAAGATCGTGTAGCTGACGAATTCGGTGTGCTGCTCCCATTTGAACTTGTAGCGGCCGAGATCGCCGAAATAATGCGTGGCGCCAGGCTGCGGGTGCTTGGCCCCGAAGCGGTCCAGAAGGTCGGTCAGATGCGCCCAATCGGCGTCGCGGTCGCGATTGGCGGCCTCCTGCGGCTGTTTGATCGCCAGATAGGCGGCGTGGCAGGGCGCCTGCAGCGACGGGAACGGCCGGGCATGCAGCTCGTTGGCCAACTGATAGCGCAACGTATGGTCTTCGATCGGGCTCATGGGGCAACGAGATAGCGATTTCGCCGCGGCTGTACAGGCAGGAGGGCGCGCTTGCGACCCCTGGTGTGACGCAATTGCGCAATCGCCGGGCGGGGATGCGGGCGATGCTGTCGAAAACCGCAAGGCAAGGAGGCGGCGCATGCGGATCGGTTTCATCGGGCTCGGCAACGTGGGCGGCAAGCTGGCCGGCAGCCTGTTGCGCAACGGCCATGCGCTGACGGTGCGCGACCTAGACCGGGACGCGGCGCAGGCCTTTCTCGACGGCGGCGCCACCTGGGCCGAGAGCCCTGCCGAGATGGCGGCGGATTGCGACATGGTGATCACCTGCCTGCCTTCGCCCGCGGCCTGCGCCGCGGTGATGGAGGGCGCGGATGGGATCTTGCAGGCGCTCGGCCCCGGCAAGATCTGGGCCGAGATGTCGACGACCGATGCCGCCGAGGTGCGGCGCATGGGCGCCATGGTCGCGGCCAAGGGCGCGGCGGCAGTGGATTGCCCGGTCTCCGGCGGCTGCCACCGGGCGGCCACCGGCAACATCTCGATCTTCGCGGGCTGCGACCGGGCGACCTTCGAGCGCGTTTTGCCGGTTCTGACCACGCTCGGCCGGCGCATCCTGCACACCGGCGACTTGGGCTCGGCCTCGGTCCTGAAGGTGATGACGAACTACCTCGCCACGATCAACCTCGTCAGCCTCGCCGAGGCGCTGACGACGATGCAGGCCGCGGGGCTCGATCTGGCCACCACCTACGAGGCGATCCGGATCTCCAGCGGCAATTCCTTCGTGCATGAGACCGAAAGCCAGGTGATCCTGAACGGCTCGCGCGACATCAACTTCACCATGGATCTGGTGCTGAAGGATATCGGGCTGTTCGATGAGATCGCGCAGGGCTCCGGCGTGCCGCTGACCCTGTCGCCGGTGCTGGTCGAGATGTTCCGCGAGGCGGTGGCGGCCTATGGGCCGCGCGAGCTCAGCCCCAACATCATCCGCCGCTACGAAGAGCCGACCGGCCATGACATCCGCGCGCCCGGCTTTCCCGCCGAGATGGTCGACGACGAGCCCGAAGCGCCGGGCCACGAAGTCGTGGTCCGGCGCGCCTGAGGGCGTGTGGCGGGTCGCTAGGGTCGGTGGGAGTCCAATGGGCGCGAAGTGGGCTGGAGCGGACATTCGCGTTGCGCCCCGGGCACGGACTCAAGGGGCGCAGCCCCGCCGTGCCCATCGCCGACCCGCCCCGAAGGGGTGGCGATTGGTCGGGACCTGCGCATCGCTTGATGCCCTACGGATTCGACAGCCATAAAGCACAGCCCTTCAGAGGTCGGTTCGCCACCCCGCGGGCCGGCGATGGTCCCGGCTCGTCGCCAGATGGCCAACGACCGCTCCAGGCCAAAACCGCCAACGCGGTTCCAACCTAGACCAGCCCGGTCGCGTCTCGTCCTGGTGTCCCTTGGGGCGTGCGGTCACTTGGAGGTGGCGGCGCCGCCAATCGACATGTCCGGGGCCAATGCCCTGTTGGTCCGGAACGGGCTGTCACCCCGTCCCCTTGGCCTGTCTGACCGTCCCTGCACCCAATGAAAGAGGTGGTCTTCGGGACCGGATCGTCTGGATGCGACCGGGCGCTACCCCGTCCGCACGAAAGCGCTTCGGACGTGGTTTCTACCGTGCCGAGATTGGCGATCGGTTACCCCACCGCGCGGTGCCCTCCGCAAACCCGCCGCCACGGTCGCCACCGCAGGCTGCGGCCGCCCGTCGCGCTTCGCACCGCTTTGCGCTATCCTGGTACACGGGAGTGCACCGCAATGACCGACAGACCAACCGACGCGATCGGCGATGTCTATGCCGAAGCCGAGCAGGCCGGGACCGAGGGGATCTATCGCGACTGGGCGGCGAAATACGATGCCGACAACGCCGCCTTGGGGTTCCGGCTGCCCTACATCGCCGCCGGCTATGCGGCACGGTATCTTGAGAAGGGGACGGGTCCGATTCTCGATGCCGGCTGCGGGACCGGCCTCGTGGGCGCGGCGCTGCAGCTTCTGGGCTATGCCGACATCTGCGGCCTGGACCTCTCGACCGAGATGCTGGAGGTCGCCGAGGCCACCGGGGCCTATCGCGCCCTGCACGCCGCGCGGCTGGGCGCGCCGCTGCCCTTCGCCGATGACAGCTTTCGGGCCGTGCTCTGCATCGGTTCGTTCGGGCCCGGCCACGCTCCGCCCGACGCGTTGACCGAGCTGGTCCGCGTCGCCGCACCCGGCGCGCCGGTGATCTTCAATCTGGTGGAAAAGACCTGGGTGTCGCAGGGCTTTCCGGAGGTACTCGATGCCCTGACCGTCGACCGCCGCTGGACGCTGGCCGAGGACACCGGGCCATGGAAGCCCTATGCCATCGGCGAGCAGGACCTCTACTGCCGCCTCTTCGTTTATATCGTGACCTAGCCGTCCGTCGGAGCAGAGCGGCGCCCCATCTCCCTCTGAACCGGGGGAGAGGGCTAATCGATCAACGGCAGCAGCTTGTCCAAGGATGCCTTGGCGTCGCCATAGAACATCCGCGTGTTCTCTTTGAAGAACAGCGGGTTCTCGATGCCGGAATAGCCCGTGCCCTGGCCGCGTTTCGAGACGAAGACCTGTTTCGCCTTCCACACCTCCAGGACCGGCATGCCGGCGATCGGCGAGTTCGGATCGTCCTGGGCGGCCGGGTTGACGATGTCGTTCGAGCCGATGACGATCGAGACATCCGTTTCCGGGAAGTCGTCGTTGATCTCGTCCATCTCCAGCACGATGTCGTAAGGCACCTTCGCCTCGGCCAGAAGCACGTTCATGTGGCCCGGCAAACGCCCGGCGACGGGGTGGATGCCGAACCGCACCTCCTTGCCTTGTGCGCGCAGCTTGCGGACCAGTTCCGACACCGCTTGCTGCGCCTGGGCCACGGCCATGCCGTAGCCCGGCACGATGATGACGCTGTCGGCGTCGTTCAGCGCCGCGGCCACGCCCTCGGCCTCGATGGCGATCATCTCGCCCGATACCTCCTGGGTGGGGCCGCCGGTGCCGCCGAAGCCGCCTAGGATGACGCTGATGAAGGACCGGTTCATCGCTTTGCACATGATGTAGCTGAGGATTGCACCCGACGAACCGACCAGCGCGCCGACGACGATCAGCAGATCGTTGCCCAGCGAGAAGCCGATGGCGGCGGCGGCCCAGCCGGAATAGCTGTTCAGCATCGAGACCACGACGGGCATGTCCGCGCCGCCGATCCCCATGATCAGGTGGTAGCCGATGAAAAGCGCCAGAAGCGTCAACAGCACCAGCGTCCAGCTACCGGCGCCGCCCAGATAAAGCGCCGCGAAGAGAAGCGACCCGGCGGCGGCGGCGGCGTTCAGCATGTGCCCGCCCGGCAGTTGGATCGCCGCCGAATCGACGCGCCCCGCAAGCTTGCCATAGGCGATAACCGAGCCGGTGAAGGTGACCGCGCCGATCCAGATCCCCAGCATCAGCTCGACGCGCAGAATGTTGACCTCGACGGCGGTCTTCTTGGCAACGATGGCCGCGAAGCCGGTGAAGGTCTTGGCGAAGGCGGCGCCCTCGACGCTGACCTCTTCGGGGCGCGGGAACGGCAGGCCCTCACCGATAAACGCCGTGGCGACGCGGCCAAGCTCGATATCGGCGTTGAAGCCCACGAAGACGGCCGCAAGACCGACGAGCGAGTGCATGATCGCCACCAGCTCGGGCATCTGGGTCATCTGCACCCGGGTGGCGAGCTGATAGCCCACGGCGGCGCCGAGCGCGATCAGCACGACGGAGGCGCCCCAGAGCCCCTGCCCCGGGCCGATCATCGTGGCCAGAACCGCAATCGCCATGCCGACGATGCCGTACCAGACCGCACGCTTTGCGCTTTCCTGGTTCGACAGCCCGCCAAGGCTCAGGATGAACAGAACGGCCGCAACGGCATAGGCGGCGATGGTGAATCCGAAATCCATGTCTACCCCTGCCCGCTTATGATTTCTGGAACATGGCGAGCATGCGCCGTGTGACCAAAAACCCGCCGAAGATATTGACCGAGGCCATGAGCACGCCCAGGGCCGCCAGCACCGTGATCAGAAGGCTCGACGAGCCGATCTGGATCAAGGCGCCCAGGATGATGATCGACGAGATCGCGTTGGTCACCGCCATCAAGGGCGTGTGCAGGCTGTGCGCCACGCCCCAGATCACCTGGAAGCCGATGAAGACCGACAAGACGAAGACGATGAAGTGTTGCATGAAGCTCGCCGGCGCGACGAGGCCCACGGCCAGCACGGCGACGGTGCCGATCGCCAGCAGACCGACCTGCCGTTTGGTCTGTTCCTTGAAGGCCGCCAATTCCTGCGCGCGCTTTTCCTCCGGCGTCAGCTCCTTGGGTTTCTCCTTCGGCTGCACCGCGATCGCCTGGATCTTCGGCGGCGGCGGCGGGAAGGTGATTTCCTTCTGGTAGGTCACCGTTGCGCCGCGGATCACGTCGTCTTCCATGTCGTGGTTGACCGTGCCGTCCTTCTCGGGCGTCAGATCGGTCATCATGTGGCGGATATTGGTCGAATAGAGCGTCGAGGATTGCGCCGCCATCCGGCTGGGGAAGTCGGTATAGCCGACGATGGTCACGCCGTTGTCGGTGACGATTTTCTCATCCGGAACAGTGAGTTCGCAGTTGCCGCCGCGTTCGGCGGCCAGGTCGACGATCACCGAGCCGGGCTTCATCGCCTCGACCATGTCCTTGGTCCAGAGGATCGGCGCATCGCGGTTCGGGATCAGCGCCGTGGTGATGACGATGTCCATCTCCGGCGCCAGCTCGCGGAACTTCTCCAACTGCTTTTCGCGAAATTCCGGGGAACTCGGCGCCGCGTAGCCGCCCGTCGTCGCGCCGTCAGCTTGATCCTCCTCGAATTCGAGAAAGACGAACTCCGCGCCCATCGACTCGATCTGCTCGGCCACTTCGGGGCGCACGTCGAAGGCGTAGGTGATGGCACCAAGGCTCGTCGAGGTCCCGATCGCGGCCAGCCCCGCGACCCCGGCGCCCACGACCAGAACCTTTGCAGGCGGCACCTTGCCCGCCGCCGTCACCTGGCCGGTGAAGAACCGTCCGAAATTGTTGCCTGCCTCGATCACCGCGCGGTAGCCGGCGATATTGGCCATCGACGACAGCGCGTCCATCTTCTGGGCGCGGGAAATCCGCGGCACCATGTCCATGGCGATGGTGGTGGCGCCCTTGGACTTCGCCAGCTCCATAAGCTTTTCGTTTGCCGCCGGATAGAAGAACGAGATCAGCGTTTGCCCCTCGCGCAACCGCTTCGCCTCGGTATCCGAGGGCGGCCGGACTTTTGCAACGATATCAACGGCTTTCCAAAGCGGCGCGGCGCCCTTAATGACCTCGACCCCGGCCTCCTTGTAGGCCGCGTCCGAAAACCCGGCGGCGGCCCCGGCGCCAGCTTCGATGGCACAGTCGTAGCCCAGTTTCTGCAGCTGTTTCGCGCTGTCGGGCGTCATCGCGACACGCGCCTCGCCCTCGAAAACCTCTTTCGGCGTTCCGATCTTCACGTCTGATATCCCCCGCGTTCCGCGCTTTCGGCCTCAGATGGGCCGGGATTGGCGAAAGTCTACTAATCGCTGCGGGTTCGGATCACAAGCCGGGCCGTCGCGGCGTTTTGGCCGGGGTCAAATCCAGCGGCGGGTGGCGGCGCGGTAGGCCTCGAATTCGCTTGGAAAGCCCTCTTCGAGGCGGCGTTCCTCGTGCCGGATGAAGCGGGCGTGGATGACCCAGACGAAGGCGGGGATCAGCGGTACGGCGAGGACGGCGTCCCAGCGCAGGATCAGACCGGTGAGGACCAGCGCATCGCCCAGGTAGATCGGGTTGCGCGAGTATTGGAAGATGCCCCCGGTCACCAACGCGCTGGGGTCCTGGTGCGGGATCAGCGTGGTCTTGGCGCGGTTCATCTGCCAGATCGCGGCAGCCATCAGAGCGATGCCCCCGATCACGAGGATCGGCCCGGCCCAACGAGCCCAGGCGCCGAAGCCGAGCTCCGGTGCGATGCCCGAGAGCCACCAGGCGAAGACCAGGCAGATCAGCAGCCAGACCGGGGGAATGTCGATCACCTTCATGGCCCGTAAGGTACGCGGCGCCGTGCGCGGTGCCAAGGTTTGGCGCGCGTGGCGGCGCGAGAGGCGTCAATCCAGCGGAATAGGCACCTTTTCGTCCGCGGCTTGCCAAAATTGCTCTGAAGCCGACGTTTTCCACGTTGCGAAGAGCCGTGTCCATCGCCGGCCCGCGGGGTGGCGAACCGACCTCTGATCGGCAGCGCTTTATGGTAGCCAGGTCCGAACGACATTACGCTGAAGTGCGAGGCCAGCAAGATCGCCACCCCACCGGGGCGGGCCGGCGATGGGCGCGGCGGGGCTACGCCCCTGGATTCCGTGCCCGGGGCGGCATGCCAAAGACCGCCGCAAACAGAAACTCGACCGAACGCGTTCCGGCCAGGGCCCGACCGTCCTCCATTGCCCGACCGCCACGATCCCGCTAGATCGCAGGCCATGACCGACTTCGCCGCCACCAAAGCCCTGTTCCACCTGCCCGAGGGCGTGATTTACCTCGATGGCAATTCGCTGGGGCCCCTGCCCAAGGCGGCCGCGTCCAGGGTCGCACAGGCGGTCGAGGCGGAATGGGGCGAGATGTTGATCACCGGCTGGAACAAGGCCGGCTGGATGGCGCAGCCGGGCGTGCTCGGCGACCGGATCGGGCGGCTGATCGGCGCCGCCCCCGGCCACACGGTGATCGGCGACACGCTGTCGATCAAGGTCTACCAGGCGCTGGCCTCGGCGCTGGCATTGCGGCCCGGCCGCAAGTTGATCCTCAGCGACACCGGCAACTTTCCCTCCGACCTCTACATGGCCGAGGGGCTGATCGCAGCGTTCGGCCAGGGCCACGTGCTGAAGACCGTCGCGCCGGAAGCGGTCGCCGACCAGATCGACGACAGCGTCGCCGTCCTGATGTTGACCGAGGTCGACTACCGCACCGGGCGGCTGCACAACATGGCCGCGCTGACGGCGCAGGCCCATGCCGCCGGCGTGCTGACAGTCTGGGACCTCGCCCACAGCGCCGGCGCGATCGAGGTGGACCTGACTGCGGCGCAGGCCGATTTCGTGGTGGGCTGCACCTACAAATACCTCAATGCCGGGCCCGGCGCGCCGGCCTTCATCTCGGTCGCGCCGCGCCACGCCGAGGCGGTTCGGCCCGCCCTGTCCGGCTGGCTCGGCCACGAGGCGCCCTTCGCCTTCGAGCCGCAGTACCGCCCCGGGCGCGGGATCGAGCGGATGCGGGTCGGCACGCCGCCGGTCCTGCAGATGGCGGCGCTGGAGGCCGCGCTCGACATTTGGGAGCACGTGGACATGGCCGCGGTGCGGGCGCGGTCGATCGAGCTGACCGAGCTTTTCATCGCCGAGGTCGAGACCGCCTGCCCGAGCCTCACGTTGAATTCGCCCCGCGACTCCGCCCGCCGCGGCAGCCAGGTCGCCTGGCGCCACCCGGAGGGCTACGCGGTGATGCAGGCGCTGATCGCCCGCGGCGTGATTGGCGATTTCCGCGCCCCCGACAACCTGCGCTTCGGCTTCACCCCGCTCTATATCGGCACCGAAGAGGTCCGCGCCGCGGTCGCGATCCTGGCCGATATTCTGGACAACCGGCTGTGGGACCGGCCCGAGTACAAGGCGCGTGCGGCGGTTACTTAGGCCGGGACGGTCTGCGAGCAGGCCTTGCGAAAGGCTCTACCCTGTAGGCAAAGCGGAGTTGCCCTGGGCACGGGATCAAGGGGCGCAGCCCCGCCGTGCCCATCGCCGACCCGCCCCGGAGGGGCGGCGATTGGTCGACACTTGCAACCCGCGTGATGTCCTACGGATCGGGCAGCCATAAAGCACACCCGAACAGACATCGGCTCGCCACCCCGCGGGTCGGCGATGGGCCCGGCTCCGCGCAATCAAGGCCTGCGTCCGCTCACGGCCGCGCCCAACACAAACGCAACCCTCACAAACAACCCCAGTCCTCACGCCGCCCGGTGTTCCATCGCCGCGCCCGGCGCGGCCTCGGCGAGCTGCACCACCAGCACGTCCAAATCGGCCGTGTCGTCATGCACCGCGCAGCAGGGCACCGCATCGGCATAGCCGAAGGGCAACGGCGGCAGCACCCGGCCGCGGACGCCCGAGAGGTGGTAGACCGCCACCCCTCGTGTGGCGAGATCGTGGACCAGACGGCGCGGCGGCTCGGGGAAGGTCTCGTTGAGCAGCACCAGCCCGGGCCAGAGCTGATCCGCATAGCCGGCGAGCGCTCCGGGCCGCGACAGGTCTATCAAGAGCGCTGGCATGCCGCCCAGGTCGGGCAACTGCTCGGCGCCGACCACCGGATCGACCACATGGCAGGCCCGGCCCCGGGCGGCGAGCCCCTCGGCGACGCCAGCGCCCACGAAGCCCGCCCCGCCGAGCAGGATCACAGGCGGCCAGACGCCGCCGAAGCACCGGTCCACCAGCTGCTCCGCCGCCGCCAGAACGCAGCGCACGACGACCTCGCGGCTATCCTGCAGCGGCACCTCGGCCTGCCCGCACAATACCCCGGGCAGGATGCCCGCCATATGGATCTGCCGCACGCCCATCACCCGGGCAATGCGCCCCAGCCGCCGCTGGAACCGCCGGAATGCCGCAGCGTTGGCGGGGTCGAGGAAATCCGCTTCGACCATCGGCGCGGCCAGCACCAGCCCCAGCCCGTCGCCCTGGCGCAGCACACCGATCGGGCTCGGCCTCCAGCGGAACGCCGCAACGGTGCCGGGCGGGGCGTAGCGGCGCAGATAGGCGGCGTTGCCGGCGTAGCAAAAGAACACCGACCGCCAGCCGCCGAAGAGCCGATTCCAAACCCCAAGCACCAGGTAGAGCAGCCCACTCAGGGCCGCGAGCCCCGCCAGAACGACGCCGAGCTTCAAAACGATATCACGCACAAACCATGTCCCAATTCCCCGAAGACATCCCATACTGCGCGGTCGATCGCCACCGCTTCAGACGACCCGCACGCTCAAGTTCCCCACCCCTTCGATCGTACCTTCCAGAGCGTCGCCGCGCTGGACCGGCCCAACGCCGGCGGGCGTGCCGGTCAGGATCACGTCGCCCGCTGCTAGTTCAAAAAACTCCGACAGGGCGGAGATCATCTCCGGTACAGACCAGATCATCTGCGCCAAATCACCGTCCTGTCGGGTCTCGTCATTGACCTGCAAGGTGATTCGGCCACGGCCGGGATGGCCGATCTCGGCCGCAGGGCGGATCGCGCTCACCGGGGCGGAGCGTTCGAACGCCTTGCCGACCTCCCAGGGCCGCCCGGCCTTTTTCATCGCCGCCTGCAGATCGCGCCGGGTCATGTCGAGCGCAATCGCATAGCCGAAGACGTGGTCTAGCGCGGCCTCTACCGCAATGTCCTGCCCTCCAGACCGCAGTACCACCGCCAGTTCGATCTCGTGATGCACATCCGTCGAATGCGTCGGGTAAGGAAAGATGCCTGAAGTATCCAGATTCTCAGGGTTTTTCTGGAAAAAGAACGGCGGCTCGCGGTCCGGATCGTGGCCCATCTCGCGCGCGTGTTCGGCATAGTTTCGGCCGATGCAATAGACCCGGCGCACCGGCACTTCGCCACCGCCGGAAACGGGAAGCAGCGGGCGTGGCGCTGTCGGGACGGCGAAGCTTGGCATGGCGAATTCTCCGGAACCGGTGCCGCGTCGGCCTAGGCCAAACCGACAGGCGTCGCAAGCGCCGGCACCAAGGCCGATCCGGAAACGAACCGGGCGGAGCTTTGACACCGTTCCGGAACCCGCCACAATCAAACCTTGAGATTGCCGCTGCCGTTCACGTTTGGACCCAAATCCTGCCCCACCCCTGGATATTGTCCATGTCCGGGGGCGCTTGGAGGAAGTATGAAAGTTCTAACGATAACAGCTGCCCTCTTCCTTGGACTTGTCGTGCCTGCTGCTGCTCAGGCGCAAGACGGGCCCAGATCCGCCCGGCAACTCCCCGGCTGGGAGGCCGTCGGCCGCCTGACGATGGCCGACCGCGCGATGTGCACCGGTGCGCTGATCGCGCCCGACATGGTGCTGACCGCCGCGCATTGCATGTACGACCCGATGAGCGGGCGCCCGGTGAAGGCGCGCAAGATCCGTTTCGAGGCCGGGCTCAGCGGCGGCGCGGCGATGGCCACGCGTGCGGTGACCGAGATCGTCCAGCACCCGGGCTACCGTCACAACCACAAGGGCGCGAACGACGCCAGCGTCGATCTGGCGCTGGTCCGTCTGGACGCCCCGATCGACAGCACCCAGATCCGCCCCTTCACCACCGATGCCCGGCCCGCCAAGGGCGACGAGCTTGGCGTGATCTCCTACACCCATGCGCAGAAGACGACGCCGCTTTTGCAGCATCCCTGCGACGTTCTGGCCCGCCAGGGCGACATACTCGTGATGAACTGCGAGGTCGACTTCGGCGCCTCTGGCGCGCCGGTCTTCGCGGTCCAGGGCGGCGCCCGGCCGCGGCTCGTGTCGGTGATCTCGTCGAAAGCCGCGATGGGCAACCGCCCGGTCTCGGTCGGCACCATCCTCGACCGCACCCTGCGCATCCTGCTGCAACGCGCCGGCTAGACACGGAGCCTCGCCCGCCCCTTCATCTGGCC
>JAAUYB010105316.1_pt1 | contig 19223 bp, 7 predicted proteins | sample 7278071 | NCBI WGS metagenome assembly JAAUYB01 (sample SAMN14350121, study PRJNA611818) | marine sediment metagenome | isolation source: surface marine sediment (1.8m) | place: French Polynesia: Moorea | collected 2018-08
CATTCAACCTTGCGATAGGATTTTTCTGCTTTATCATATCAAAGCTAAAAGATGCAAATAGCTACAAGCTGCCCTCTCAAGAGGCAAAGTCTTGATATTTTTCTTCTTTTTTCTGATTTTAACTCTTAAAAAAAGCTCAAGAAAATCTCAGCAATCGATAATGAAGTAGAATCTTTAGCGTTCTTAGATCCGCAAAAAGCTCTTTGATTACTGTAGAGGAGAACTCTATCGTTTTTTTGAACAGTTCATAAAAGGGTTGAAGATTTTTGAGCGTTTCTTCTGTTTGATTATTAGATTCTAAATCAGTATTTTTTACTTCATTATTTTCTGTATCAAGGGTTTCCTCTAAAGGATAAGTATTCCCCTTTAGGTCAGGGGTTGATACGGAATCTTTTGGGGGGGCAATCCCATACAGAGACTGCATCCTCGCTTGATGGCGTCGAGCTTTCTCTTGCCTTTGCTGTTCTTTTTTGGCTCTTTCGATTCGCTGTTGAGAGCGATACTCTAGAACCTCGACGGCAAAGGCGAGATCTTTAACTCTTAAACTGTAATAAGTAACCTGTTGTCCCCGTTTACCTTTTTTCCGCGCAGCGGTTCTCAATCCTAATTGATTCAATACAGTTCCCAGTAACCACATCGGTTTACAATCGACCGGAACGGTAAAACCAAGAATTGCTTTGAGATGAATTCTCGAAGCTAGGGCAATCTGGGTCATTGTCATGACATCGGGGTCAGTGGCACAGATTTCTTCTCCAGCAAATAAGCGCATTAATATTTTGGGTAAACCCAGAATATGACGGGCTAACCATTTTCCAGAGTAATTTTGCCAATCCATACATAAAGGTAAATTATCCCGTTCTCTGAGATCTCTCTCGGCCACAATCTTCGGTGGAGCAGGATATTGTTTACCAGTTTTAGGATCTGTAATGGTTCCTTCAGAATCCGCGATAATTGCTTCGAGGGCAATTAATTGCCGAATCAAATGTCCTCCTTGATCTCTTTTAACCAATTCTTCAGTAACGCTCATGCCGTAATCGCGTTGAAGGCGATATTTTTCACATTCGACGATTTCTTCAGGTTGGAGATAATCTTTAGCTTGACGGCTGAGATATTCCCCTTTGCTAATCGGATTAGCATTCACCACTGCTGTTATATGAGCTGTATCTAAAAGATGAGCAGCTTGTTTTAATTCTTCAGCCATAACTAAATCCTTTTCTGAGGTGACAGGGATAATGTTATAGGCCATCTCGCTTAAGAGGGAGCGTAAATCAGCTCTTAAATTATTAATTGAACGATTACGATTAGCTTGGATTTCACAATAGGCATCTAGAGCATAATCTCTTTCAGCTCCTCTTTTACCAGTTTCACGATCTAAACGAATTAGAAAGGCTGTGGTTTCATTAAGCTGTAACATGCGCTCCTTGATTTTGGCCGCATTGGTTTCTCTATAGCCAAAGGGAGGACGGGGTGCGACCCAGATATGTAGGGGAACTAAGGGACGATATCGATGTAAGGCTTGAGCACATTCGGTAGCTGTTTGAGATACGGCATGGAAAATTCCGAATACCTTATCAAAATGATAATCGGGAATATCAACTCCGGTACCTAAACTGGGAGAAGCCAGTAATAGATCGATATTTTTAACTTGAGAGGAAATGTTTTCGATGAAAACAACATTTTCTTCACTGCCACTGTTATCGGCATGGATTGACCAGATTTTTAAGGGTTCATTATTTGTTTGATTAACCTGATTATTTGCTAATGATTCTTTAGTTTGATTTAATTCGGAGTTATCATCAATGACTTTAACGCTCATGGCAGCTTCGAGTTTTTTGACCAAGTTCTTGCAATCAGAAACCACCATGATTTTTTCTTTCAGCATTAAAGCGGTATTGATCTTGGCAATTATGGCGCTGTTATCGGCTCCCTCGTCCCAATAAACCATTCTTCCTGGCTGTTTGTAATTATTCTTAATAATAAAGGGGGTTTCTCCTGCTGGACGCAATGCCCGGAAGAAATCAACGGTCAGATCATCCATATGAGCATCGGCTAAAACAACTAGTTTGGCGTTGTAAACGAGATATTCGAGTACTTCTAAAATCTCGGCGCGATGTTCTTTACAGGTTTTACTATGGAGTAGATGGGCTAGATATTGACAGGCTTCATCGATGAAGATGCAGTCATATTTTATTAGTTGGTCTTGCAGTTTGTATAAGCTGTCAATGGTAATGGAGAGTCCCATGGCTTCGCCTAATTTTCCCTGCTCTAATGCCGAGTACATCTGAGTATCTAGTCTTTTGGAGAGATTTTTGAGCAGATTAACCCGATGGCCCAGATTAAGGAATCGCTCATTAGGATGTAGTTGACGGAACAGTGCCATTAATTGAGTTTTTCCTGTTCCCATACCACTGCAAAGAGCTACTAGTCCTTTGTGAGGGAAGACAATTGTCTCGGGCAGATTCTCCCCTGGATCTCCATTAGGATTAACGATTATTGTTTCTGGTGGGTCAGGAAGCTCGATCTTTTCTAGCAGATGTTGATATTCGCTTAGGGGGGGGATGCCTGTTGCTAGTTCACTGAGATAGGGAGTATTAATTTCGACATTAGGACGATATTTGCTACTTAATCCCCGTTCTCTGGGATAACATAGCTGTTTGTAGGCTTCTAATGTTAGAGCATCATCAATAATTTTTGTTAAGAGTTTGGCGGCTGATTGACCATGGGCAAAGTTATTTTCCGTAATTTGATTTCTGGCTGTGACAAAATCATCTACACCTTTTTCTGGTCCTGGTAAGGATGCTACTTCACATTGACATCCAGCGTTTTCAATGGCTTCTCCTGTGCGCAGAGTTGCTTGATAAACGGCATAGCGGGTTTTGGGTTTTTCTTCGTAATCAAAAAGAATTTTGAAGGTACGCTCTTGCTGAGCCATTGGCATCAGGTCAGGATGGAGTTTTTCCTGATGTTTACTGCCGACGCGACCGTTCCAGATTCCAGGCAGGGCAATGGCGACAAATCCTTGGGAGAGTAAGCAAGCTGCTTTTTTCTCTCCTTCGGTGAGGAGGATGGGAATTTCTTGATGTTGTTGTAACCATTCCCAGAAGCATGGGGGTTTTTTGCGTCCTGAGAGGCGTAGGGCTAAAGGAGAGTAATAACGTTTAATTCCATAGCGTTTAGCTATTTTGTCCCAAACTGAATCAGGAACATCAAAATAGGTTACGCGGTTGGCGGTTCTGGCGGGGGATTCATATTTGATGGGTTTTTGTTTTTTGCAATCTGTTCGGGGGGTATCGGCTTTGAAACGTCCCCAAAGCATGGGTTGCCAGTTGTTGAGGGGGTCGAGTCCTGATACCCACCAACCTCCTGATTCTAGGGGAGAGTAGCGTTTGAGCCATTTATCTCGTAGACGGCCGTCGTTGCGGCGTTCTGTTTCTGGTAGGGCGTAGAGGAGGTAATCGTAGATCTCTAATCCTAAAAGGGAGCGGAGGTTAAGAGCGATTAATTTCTCGTCTACGGAACTTTCGAGCCATTCTTGGAAATGGTGGGTGAGAATATGTTCTTGATTATATGGAGGCTCTATGCCTTTTTTTGGGAGGTTTTTGGAATCTCTAACCATTGTTCTTTGTCTCCTGGTGTATCGGGAGAGACAAAGATTACTCAGCTTACTGTCACTAGATTAAAGATTAGGATATAATCTAGGTAAAGTTTTACAACTTTAGGGGGCTGGCTGAACCTTTCTGCATCTCTTTTAGTGTAAGTCGCCAAACTTAGTTCCACTATCTGAGAAGTTGGTTCTATCTTTTCCTCTCCCTCTTTATTTAGTTTTAATAGTACGATTCTAGCGCTACTAGGAATTTACGTTGAAGCAAATTGAGAGCACTATTTTAGACGCGCTATTAGCAGCAGAGTTAAAGTCTAATAGCAGTGTCAAAATAGTGAAGCCGCAGGCGATCTCAATTTGCTACCCCACTAGAAAATAGCAGGTTAGAAAAAATCACTAAGACTCATTTGAATTTCTTGAGCTTTGAGGAATGAGTAATTCTTTGTTGGTGGTTGTCGTTCTAATATGTATCCTGGCGTCTTTGAATTCTTTTTTGCTTTCCGATTGCTCTTGGAGTTTTTTCATCAATCAATAAGTTCAAGTTTAATCAACTTGCATATCGACAAAGATCAATCAAGATCCAAGTTGGTGACAAGTAAATTTTTTTGGGGGTTTTAGGGGCACTCCCCTAACAAGCAGGAGCCGTGCGTCAGCCATGACATCGCAGGAGCAAATTGATGTACGTACAGCGGCACTGCTTGCTTACAAGCATAGCACATGCATTTTAATCCATTAATCAATCAATCAATCAATTTTTGGCAGGAAAATCAATGCGCTCCAGGTGCAGATCAATGTCATTTTCCTGCCAAAAACTGCATTTTAGAGACATTGTAAGGTGATGTAGGAGAAGAGTAATTTTGGCTCATGGGTGAAAAAAAATGCCATTTTACGTCTCAAAAGTGACAAAAGTACGATATGTTGTCATGTTTTGTACATTTTTGTACCTTTATCATTCCTTCATAATAATGTGTGTTTTCTGTAATGCCGTTTATTTTTCTTAATACAGTTTTTTTTTCAATTAGTCTGCTCAAGATTTTTTGAAAGGTCACGGTTGAGATTTTTATTGACAATGATCTGTTACCTTCAAGTTTGCTTTCTTCAAGAGTCGCTTTTGTGATTGCTGTTTCTGTTTCTGTTTCTTCTCAAGGAATTGGAAAAAAAAATATCCCCCATTTTTCAGTAGGGAGATCAGCTTTTAATAAAAATGAGAATTTATTTAAATTCAATATAAATTTGAAGATTGTAAATTTGCATTAGATAAATCTGCATCTTGAAGATTTATCTTTTCTTAAGATTTTAAAAGATGACGTTTTAGAAAGCACTCACTATAATAGTGAGTGTTAATACTACAGAAATACCCAAGGAGGTAGATTGTGAGATTATTTGGTGATAGAGAGCTCAGAGCTCCTCTTCCAAAATTCGACGTAAAAGAGAAGGTAATTCTCAATCTTAAGGAAAAAGTAATCGCCAAGGTAAAATGGAGGTTTTATGAACCCGATTTAGAAACTTGGTGCTACATGTTCCAAGGGAGAGGGGACGAGATGATTTTCGAACAGGGAATTTCCTCTATTTCTAGTCATTAAGGAGAAGATTAACAGCAAAAATAAACTTGAAGAAAAACACAAGAAACTTGTGAAAAATAGTAACTTCTTAGGGCGCAATACATCCATGTAATGCGTCTTTTTCAATAAAAAAGTTATAGAAGCTAGTATCCCACTTTTGTCTTTTACTGGGACAGTTATTTTCTGAAACTATTGCTAAATGGTGATTACAGACAATAATAAATTCAATACTCAATAATCGTAAGTGGGACAGTTCTGACCAAAAAATTGCTTAGCGACCAAAATTTCCCCATTACTTATGAATTTGGGTCAGACTGAGATAAAATCAAGTTCAATATATTTAGTTCTTTCGAGTTCATCAGATATTTATCGCTAAATTGCTTCTCTCTCATCTCTTTGAGACTATAACTACGAAAGATTAAGAAAGGTATTCTTTCGTATTTGTAACCAATTGGTATAACTTGACCTATGGGAAACATTGAACTCACATATACTTCTAAAAGATCGCGAAATCTTTGGTCTTCAGGTTCTACTTCTTTATTTTCAAAATACGTTGTGAACGTATTATTTACCACAAATATTAATAAAGGTACTGCATAATATCGATCCAGATACTTATTTCCTTGTTCTAATCTTTGATTGCGATACTTTTGCTGCTCTAACTCCCTGACTAACTGTAAAATATCCCCAATCAACACCTGTATGTTTTCTGATAGTTGGGTATCTTGTTCTAATTCAGATAGAATCTCTGCTAGGGTGATTGTCTTATCGTCTATTTTTAATCGATATACTTCATCTACTTTTTGATTTGCTAGAGAAACTATCAATAAGCTGCCTAATACATATCCTGTCTGAATTGCTGGAAAATAGAGCAGTGTATTTAAACTAGAATCAATTAGCTTAGTAAATTCTCGGCGAATATCATCTAATAATTTTAGATACGACATCTTTTTGTCAACTGCTTTTTTCGCTGTGTCGTGTATAGTAATCTCTGCTGTCTTCATTAACTCTTCTAATTGTTTAGAAGCTCTTTGTAATCGTAGATCGTGACTGCGTTTTCGATGTTCTTTTTTTAGACTTTTAATCAGATTTCTAACTTTGTTGCTGAGAGATTCACCTGCTGTGAAAACTGATTTTCCACCTACAGGAATCATCATGTAGTTTTCGTTAGCAATATTCCCATAACCATATATTCTTGTTCTGATTGATACATGAAGAATAATTAGAAAATTGAGTATATTGAGTTTACTTTCTTGTAGTGAATATTTTCGATCGTCCGCATTTTCAATATAGTAAACAGCTTGTTCTGTGAGATAAAAAATCAACTGTTTATCTTCTGCATCTATCTGGGGGTTTCCTCTCCCGCGATAAATTACCTGAATTACTTCCATCAGATTAGCTTCAATCTCAAAACGAGGCAGATCTACAAGGATATGTTTGGCATTAGGGAAAGACAAACCACGACTGGCTGAAGCAGTCATAAATATTATTTGAACTTTATTTTTATATTCATGTATTTTTTGTTTGTCCGATTGAGATAAGTCTGCGTGTATTTCTAGGTAATCTTGATAAAGCTCAAATCTTTGTTTCCACTCTTGAAGAGTATTGATTAAATCATTTAGGCGTGTTTTATCTTGGATATAAACAATTATCTGTTCGTTAGGTGAATCGGTAAGTATATTGTCAATATCTTTGGCTATTTCAGCCTGGGCGTGTTGTTCTAGATCGTATTTTTTTGTGCTGTAAACTTTCTTGTTTCGTTCTTGAAACTTAAGCGAATGAACCAATGTTTTATAAGTAATATTAAGCTGTTTTGCAGGATAGGAATTGGTATTGAGAGCTACAGCTTGAGCTTGATTAAAAGTGAATAATTCTGCTGTCAAACAGGCATCAAGTTTGGGAGCTTTTCTAAAAAATATTTTATTAGGTTCGGCAGTTGTATCGGATAAGTGCTGCTTAATAACATCTGCATCAATGATTGAAGCATCAGCCACAATAATTTTGGTGTTGAAATAATTCCGATTGGTTAATCCATATTGCTTTAATCGTTGGCTGACTCCTAGTAAAAAGTCAACTCCACTGCGATCGCCAGTAATTTCATCAATGACGATAAAGATATGCTTAACTCGTTTGGATAGCTGCTGTAGTTTAGCTTCAATTGGCTTTGCTTCAGTTTCATTATAAACATCCCTAAAGATGCGTTGAAAGTGGTCTAAGGTATCTTTACCTCCAGATAGTTTTTTTAATGACTGGAGGGCTACAGTAGCTACGATATTGCTATGCCCATCATTAATGAGACTGTAGATTGCTTCAGACATACTATAAAGTACGCCTTTTCTACTACTGCCATTATCTTGTAAGCGTGTTGCTGTTTTTCTGACTACACTTTGAGGTCGGGCAGCGGTCGGGTTTCCCGACCTTGCTGAACCGACCTGTTGAGAATTGCTAGAAGAAAACTCAATTGACTCGTTTTGAGGAATGAAATCTACTGTTTGTAGGGTAAAGCGATCTTCTAGTTGATTGGAGCAGTATTGTACTGTAGCTTTGCCGTCATTCTTACCAATTAAAGTAGAGTTAGTATTAATGGTAATTAAACGATCGTCGCAAAGACGTTTGGTTTCTGAGTCGGTAAACTTTTCTAGAATATCTAGATTAACTTGAGTCCGAGGACTGACATAAATAAACAGAAACCCTTCTTCCAAGATCTTCTCTTGCTTGAGAAAGTTACTGATAGCTGTAGTTTTGCCTATCCCAGGATTACCCGTCAAAAACACATACAAGCTATCGTCAATAGACGACAATACCCGTTGAATTAATACTGCATGAGCTTGTTGTAGATTTAAACTAGGTGAAATACCTAACTGCTCTGCTAAATTTTGGGGAATAGTATCTAGATAACTGTTGAAGTCAGTGAAAGTTTCCTGATGAGATACCAAATGTATTCCATCGCTAGATATTTGTAAAAGATTGTCAATGAACTTTCCACCATTAAAAAAACTCCTCTTAGCTTTTCGTTTAATAATGCTCAAAACTTTTTCGCGAGCCGAACTAATTTCAGAGACTACAGACTGCTGACGATAAATATGATGGCAAGTCTTCAGGAGTTCAATGTTCTCTTGCTGGAGACAAAGAGAAGCCGAATCGCGATCACTGTAGCCAATAATATTAAAAGTAACTTCATCTTCGGCTGAGATTTGTTGTTGGGATGTCAGCCAATTCCAGAAGCTATAAGCATAGCTTCCTGCTTGAATCATTTTGATTGTTTCTTTGTCTTTACGAGCAAAGGCTTTGTAGTATTGTGACAGACTTTCTGAAAAGATAAAGCGGTCGCTTTTGCTGTCTAATCCCAAATTAGCAAAGACGCTTTTTGATTTGAGATAACTAATATTACTAAGTAGTATTTGGCGTAACACCTCTATATTATTCAAATCTGTTAAATCTCTGATCGATCTAACAGTAAAAATTGAATAATCAATTGCTAATATTCTTACTTGATGTTTATAGCGAAAATAGATTAGGGTATCTGCCTTGAGAAATTCGCCTTTTTGCTTATATTTATTAGTATCTACATTACTAATATCTACTCCCTTATTCTTAAACTGAGATAGCCAATCTCGATATACTTTACTTTCCCCTTTTGAATAAGTACCTAAGGTATTATCATCAGCAAAGTAACCTTGGAAATATACTACTTCTACGCGTCTTAGTTGACGCTTACCATTCCAACCTATAGCAGAGAAATATTCATCTAAAAAATTTAACCCTGCCAAAAAGCTTTTCTGTAGAAAGAACGTTGCCCATTGCTTGACTATCTCTCGATGTTGGTAACTAATTACTCCAATATTATCGATTAACCTACGTACAATTTTGGGAAAGCTTACCTGCTCTAAATCTTTTTCGTAGAGATTGCCATAGTTACATCTAAGCTCTTTCTGCTTAATATAAGTTAGCATTCCTATGTTAAATCCAACTTCAAATAAGCGACCCAAATCCTGACCTAGCTTTGAACTATCCATATTAATTTTTGGTCATCCCAATTGGCATTTAAAAACTATTTACTCTTGTGGCTTTATATTGGCATTCAAGGCATCATCAACCTCATTTAAAAATGCTAAAAGGTTGAACTGAACCTTTTGTTGCATATGAGGAAATATCGACAATGCGCCGACTGATTTGTCGCCAATAATATTTTGATAGGGGTCAAGTTTTAGTTGGATATCTTTTGCATCTGCTTCATAACGAGAAAAATGAAATAAAGTTAATAGTTGCAATATTTCTGTTTTTAGACCTTGCTCGTGGTCATTGTTGATTAAATCAGCGTAAATTTCACCTGGATCGATTAAATTTTGGTCGTATACATTTAAAAGAGTGGAATAGGAAATTACTCCGTTGTAGTAGCGATCTTCAGATCTTCCAACCTGAATACCATTAAACAGATTGAAAAACACTGCCACTCTTCTACTGGGGTCGTCTACTATATTTGCCAACTCCTCTGCATCTTGAATATATAAGGATTTTCGTCCCATATTTTGCAAACTAACCACAAAGTATTTGTCAAAGAAAACAGGGTATATTTTCAAATCTTTTCGCTGCCCTATAAGATTGCGAATTACTGGAGAAGACATGAAATATAGATTCCCCTCTTCTTCTGTAGCTGTTAAATTCAAAGTTTGAGAGTATGGTGATTTGGCAATATATAGTATGTGTTTGTACCCTTGTTGATAAAGCCGATCCACCTCTCTTACGAGAATATCTGGATCTTGATAAATTTGCCTACTATCGTAGTGATTGGATATGGTTTTACTTGTATAGACTAATATTGAGTCATGGCTTTCACGATCTAATTTGATCACTTGCCCAGTTAAATTAGCTATTTTATAGTTGCCCTGCCAACTGCGATCGCATTCCCTACTAGAGACTACAACTATTGCTAACTTGTCAATTTTTGGCTCTTGAGGATTATTATTTAAGATAAATTTCTTAGGCAGTACATTATAAAGAGAAGAAAGCGCATTTCGTATTTTGTATTGATTGATTTTATTAACAGAAAATCCTTGAGTACTAGAGCGATGATTTGAATTAATTAAATGAGATAAACTTGCAAAATTAGCTCTCATAAAAACTTCTTCATCTATGGGGTCGTTTTTGCTTCCTAAATGCAGCATTAACATGGGGATAAACAATCTACGCTTTAATTTATTAATAGCTGTATCTAAAATAATTTTGATGCTAATATGCGAGAGCAAAGAAAAAACAAATCGATAAATAAATGCTTCTGTAGAGTTAGTGCCATTGAAAACATTTTTTTGTAGTCTTTCTGGCTGATATGGAAATTGAATTAGCCTTCTATCTCTAAGGTTTTTATTGACAATATCCATACACTTACTTTCTTTTGGATATACAACTATGGGAATTGTAGGATATTTTCCAGTCTTATATTCCATTGAAAATGCTTGATTATCGTTAGTATTGAAATAACCAATTTCACTAATTTTGATATCACCAGAAAAGTAACATACTGAGCTTGGATCGATAGTTGCATCGCTAACTGAGATATATTTTAATGCTGATTTTTGGGTTATGCCATCGCGAAAGAAGGTATTACGCTCATCTATTACATTGGCATCTGTTTCTAATACTCCTTTTTTAACGTTAATCTGAATTGGATATGCTCTAGAACTCCACAATTGAGATCTCTTTATCTGATTTTTTAAGAGGCTTCTTAATTTGCCTATTTTTCCTTCAGCATCATATTGATTAATTCCTTTGATAATTCCTTTAAATAGACTGTATTTAGCCTTTTCGTCTGAACCTTTCAATACTGGTAAAATGTTTTGCTCAAACTTTCCAATTACGTCGTATTCTAAATCAGAGCTAGCATTACAATCTGGGTGGACTGGCTTATTAGCTGCGAAAACAAAAAAATACAATACAGCTATTTGTATTGTCCTTTTGGCACAGAATACTTTTTTTGACTCATTAGCTAATTCTTCTTGATGCCTTTGACTATCAGGATCGAGCAAATCTAAATTGTATTCTAAGACTGTTTTTGCACCCTCAGTTTGAATTTCTCCACCAAACTTAAACTTTAAGCCAAAAGTAAAATTTAATTCACCTTTATTCTCATCTCTACTCTCACCCAAACTACCATCAATAATAGGAATAATAGGCAGACGATTGAATGATTCTGAGAGAGAAAATATTTCTTTAATATTGAATGATTCTGAATTATAGCTAACTTGATAATCCCCATCCGTTCTATCAGGATCGTCAATGTAGCGTTCTAGCTCTTTTAACCGATGAATTAAAATCTCTAGGTGAATAACATCACTATGTTCGCCGATATGTTCTAATAAATATTCTAAATATTTAATCTTAGCAGTACGCTGAACTTTGGCTATCGCCTCAGTATCCATTAAGCGTTTTATGGCATACCAATCAGAATCAATATCGTTACGATATGTGTATAGATCCTCTAGTATTTCTTCCAGTTCATCTTGATTATTGTTAGTATCGAATTTGCGTTTTATATAATTTTCTATACTTTCTCGTAACTGTAAATCAAACTTATCTTTTGTGTCTTTGATCGAGATAGTCAAGCGATGAAACTTTAGGAGAGGATAATCATTATCTTCATGTTTTAAGGTAAGTCTCTGTTTTGACAATCCTTGATATTTTTTCTTGAAATCGTAATCAAAACTTATTTGGTTGCTTACTTCACCTTGGAAATCAGATAAAACAGTCCATAGATTTGAAATATAATTCGAGGCTAAATCTCCTGCATCATCAGCTTTCAAAAAATAATTGTTATTCAAAAAATATAATAAAAAACGATAAGTACTATTTCTAATACAAACAATACTTATGCAAAAAAAGTTGCTTGACATATCAAACAATAGGGACTCTAAAGACTGTTGCAAACAATCTCTAATTTGTCGGTTGTAATCTGCAAAATCATCTCTTGATGATTCCGTAAAATTAGTAGTTGCTATTCTTGCCCCTTGCGAACTACTTAGAGGCTTTTCTATTTTCTTGTCTTGAGCAGTAGCTAAACTGTAAGCAATTTCGTCAATATCTATATGTAGCTGCTTGCCGTTTTCTGATAGCTTATAAGGATTATTTGCTTGGGGATTTTGTAAAGCTTCTAAAATTGCAGTTAATAAACTAGTATAGTCGAGGCGTACTAAATTACGATCGCCTTCGCCAATAGTATTTGCCATAATCCTAATCTAACGTAAGGTACACAAATACTATTTAATCAGGTTTCATAGTCTAAAAATCTGTATTTCTTGTTTAAGTGGGGGATGGCAACGATTCGTGAATTTTACTCCCATATCCCCCTTAAACCTTTTGTAGACAATGCTTTCAGCCTTCAATTATATCGACAAAACTTTTGAACAGACCAAAAAACCTCAAAATTAAGTTCGCTCGTTGTTTGCTTCTACTCTAAAAACACTGCCGAGAATGTCTCCTTTTAGGCAAAGTCTACTTTACACTCAAGCAGTTCTGACAAGGCGCGAATTAGACGAATTAAGTCAAAGACTGTTTGTTCGGAAGAAACATCAATTAGAAAATCAACATCACTGTCTTCCGATGCTTCCCCTCTTGCTACGGCCTTCGTATAGCAGCGGAGAAATTTTGGTCGCTAAGGAAAAAATAATCGCTGAAACCATGATGAATAAAGGGCTTGAATTTTGAGACTAATAATACATTGAACCCATTTATGGAAGTAAATTACTATACTAGGCTAGTGTCCCACTTTGAAACTTTACTGGGACAGTTTTTCTCTGAAACTATTGTTAAATGGTGGTTACAGACGATAAGAAATTTAATACTCAATCATCGTAAGTGGGACAGTTACTGTCAAAAAATCGCTTAGCGACCAAAATTTCCCCATCGCTAAACAAAGGCCGTTTACTGTCGGAAGGCCAACTACCACCAAATCAAAGAGAAGATTAAGACCGCCCTTAAAGACAGCAAATTCCCTCTTGAAGCTCGTATCAAGAAAGTGGGTTCAATGGTCAGAGGCTGGAGAAACTACCATAAACACTGTGATATGAACGACCATAATCTATGGTTTGTCCGCTATTGGTCATGGAAATTCATTCGCCAACAAGGTAGATTTAACCGCAGACAAACAGTGTAACTTTCAGGATTAAGTGGCGTAAAATCTTTAGAATTATCTGGCGTAATACATTTTAACTGATACATTTCTTAGCGATCGCGTTGAGGCAAAACTTGTAATAACAGCTACTTTCTCGTCACATATCAGTGCTAGGTAACCGTCAATCACCGTCGTCTTTATCTTCTGGGGAAATCTTCTTCCAACTCTCAATAGCCTCAAGACGTATCTCTTCAGAATTATTACGATCCATCTTTTCCCTAACAATCTTCTTCAGCTGATTTTTCTGTTTCTGCCCTAGACGTTTATTAACTAGCATTGTAAAAACATTCTTATAAACGAATAAGTCTCCGCTGTGTTCGATCAGGTTCAACAAACTTTCAATTGCTTGTTCGCTCATCCACTTGAAGCGGAGTAGGAATACAGCTGCTTTCTGACGATCCCTATCAGGCACATTTTCATCCCCAGACAATTCCAGTAATTTATCTAGTAATTCCTGGATGTCTTCCTTACTGCTGTATCCAATAGCAGCCTCCAAAAGTTCCTCATATCTGTATGGATACCTATCTTTAAGGGAGAAAATAGCGTTCTTAATATCTTCGTCAAGAATCTTGTTGATCCTCAAGAGAGTTCGAATAGCTTCAGATTTTTTATTCAAATTTATTCTGTTTTCTCTTGAACTTTCGTTAGCATTCTGGATTTCTATCGGAATGTTGGATAATTCGACAATCTGTTCCTTGTCTTCATTTGACTGAGTGACTTCCCAAACTGAGCTTGCTGCATCAACTTGCAGTGGGTCATTATTGTCATGAGCTCTATTTCTCAAATGCGCGAGAACACGCTCTTCTTTTTTAGCCATCTTGATAGCATGCTCGAAATATTCATCAATATCCTCGAGATATCTACCCTGAGGGTCGTAACTCAGTAAGAGCGAAACTACATGCTCTCTCCTTTCAGGAAGAAGTTCTAGGCCAAATTCCATAACTTCAATTAAGAAATAAACTGCTCCAAGCTCCTCATTCATTCGATCAAATAATGGAGAGAGAAGCTCATTGAGAGTGTCTAACTTTGATTTACTATCGGAGCATTGTTCAAGCACTATCTCAAGAGCAAACAAAAGCGCGTATTTTTTCCTGCCTGATATCCATATAGTTTCTTGAAAATGATTAGTTTCTTGAAGATGATTTCTCAAAAGATTTCGATTTCGATGCTCTTCTTGAGCTAAGTACTCTCCTGCTAGGTATTCAGAGAAATATTCAACTGGCAGATAAAAGTGCTCTTGAGCTGACAGATAATCACCGAAAAAACTGTACCCCGCACGATTCGAGATGAGAAGGCCACCATTAAACATAGCTTTGAGACAGTCTTCTCCTATCTCCTGTTTGAGCTCATCAATAGTCGCCGACGAGTAGGAGCCATGTTTCATTCTGTGACCCAATGATTCTGGATTTGTTCCAGCAGTAAGTAAATAACCGATCTTTGGCAATACTGAAGAAATCTCTTCATCAGAAATTTTTTGATTGCCAGACCTCCTGACTGAATCAGTTCGAGTCATTAATTCTTGTTGAAATCTTCTCCAGAAGTCAATACGACCTTTATCTAGAAATTCATCGATCTGTGACCCTAAAATATCTATAAACTTCGGAGTCACTTGTTTCGGCTCTGGGATTCTTTCGTTCAACATTTGTAGATGGCCTCTTCCAGCTTCAGGATCATCCATGATTTCCTGAACTAGGGCTTGAATAAAAGCTCTTTCATAGAACTTTACTCTTACCATTGAGTTGGAAATGCTTTCTTTGTTCAAAGCATTCTGTATATTGTTGATGTAGATTTTATTAAGTTTTGTTCGGTCTGCTAAGATTAGCAACCTTATGCTTATGCTCGCTGGATAATCTTTTAAAATTTTTATAACACAATTGAGTGTTTCGGGATTCTCCGAATTCAAATTATCGTCCCACAAAACTATCAGCATACCCAGACCCATTCGTTCGGAAAATTGAACTGGATCAGGATTTAGCGCCAAGCCATAGCTTTTTGCTAATGCTATAGAAATTAATTTATTCAGATCTCTTTGGACCTCCTCTTCCTGCAATGCTTCTTGAACTTCCTCTTCCTTCAATACTTCCCGAAGCCTTCGAGCAGACAGTGGAACAAATAGGTAAGATTTCTCTAACTCAACTAGCTTAAATTCATTGGGCTCTTTGTAAGACTGATTAATACACATAGGTAGGAAGACTCTGTTCATGTAATTTCCCCACTTGCCGCTGAAAACAAACGTTACATCAGTAGCTCCTGCATTCTTAGCTCCTGTATCCTCCAATGGGAAAACTTGATAACAATCAGAACTTTCCATGGTGAGAATTTCTGAGTCAGAAAATAAACCTAAAAATTCATTTTGAATGCTATCGATATATGTTTGTGATGATTTCTTGGTCGCAAAGCCTATCATCAAAGCACTCTCTATTGGCTCTCGACTTCTATAAATTTTCTCGTTAAAGTAGTCGTCAGGCCATGCTCGAATCGCTGTTCTGTCAATCTGTGCAACCTTCCGCAGAGCCGATCTGTTTTCCCTAAAGAGGGATCTATCAAACTTTTCAAATGCATTATTACGACCAGGACCATGCCGTAACAATACTTCATCGAATTCCATCGCTCTGCATTCTTTCTTCCCATCATCGAGTATCACCAGGTAGCGTGATTTGTCCCCCTTGCTTTCTGCTTGGCGCTTTTTGATGTCAACAATATCGCCAATTAAAAGTTCAACAATGCCTTTCCTTTCTGGCTTGTCAGCTTCTGATGCCACTAAGCAAAAACCTAGAACTCGATTAGCCATAAAGGAATTTAAGGATAGGTAGTTTTTTGTTCGTACTTGCAGGCTTAATTTTGGCTTCGAATTTTTTTCATAGATTTCATTAACTTTTTTCCTTAATACATCGAACCAGCCTTTCTTTTCCAGCTTATTATATTCTTCTAGAAGAAATTGTCTTTCGTCCCCATTGATAGCACGCAGTAATTTAGCCTCCTCTTCAATTTCGATTAATTTCTTTATGGTCTCTTCTGTAAGACACTCGTCAAGAAAATCTTCTGTAAAAGATTTTTGATTGAATGCTTTTCTCAGTGCAATGTGAAAAAGATCTGTCCACCCTCCATCTCCAGTACCAGAAATTAGGTATTCTTTGTTTTTCTCATTTCCGTCAACACTATAGGGGGGAGAATCCCAGTATGAGGGCGTTTCTAGATCGCCGATAGTAACCTTATCAAATCCAAACCCTATTGCTAAAATCACATACTTGAAACTTTTTTTATTTTTTATCTTTTCCTGTGGCGCTCCAGTCTCATTATCAAAATCGAAGTTATACCAAGAAAGTGAAACACCAGATGAGCTTCCATTACCTTTAACTAATCGAACTGACGAAGCTCCCAAAATGACTTTTACAGTATCATCTCTGTCTTTAATCTCTTTTTTCCACTCACCCTCGAGTTGTTTAACCACATCCTTTTGAGAACCCGGGTTCCATGACAGTGGGGAGCCTTCAGGCATTACCTCATTATCAGACTTTGAAGAGGGGGGCCACTCATACAGATAAGGACTCAGATAGCGCCCCTCTTTTCCCTCCAATCTGTCTAGGACGGGTAGCAATTTATTCTCTCGCTCTAAAACCGTGACATCGCAATTACCGTATCGACTGAGGGCTGCTGCTGCCGTGAGGCCAGCAACCCCAGCTCCCACTACAGCTATCTTTACCTTGCTATTAGGAGAACCTACTTTCCTATTTTTATTTTCTAAATTACCAAGATAGCCAAGACGATGTAGTGCATAAACCAGGTTGAGTGCTCTAGTTTGCTGGTGATAGAGTGTGACACGTCTTTCAAAACACCCCAAAACAAATACCCCAGGCTGACTAGGTAACGACATACTATTTATAATTTCATATGGGGTAGGTTTGGCTTCTAAAATGTTTTCAGAGTTTTGAATGGACATAAGAAATTTTAAGCTAGGTACACAAATTTAATTGCAAATTAGACAAAGCTGAAAACCTTATTCTATAACGATTGTAAAATTTACTTTGACTAACTTATAGCCAAAGTAATTTACTATCATTTGCTCGGGTAACTGAAAAACTTTAGTTTTATTTAGGATCTTGCTCATACTCTCTTCGCAGCTTCCTCATTGAGAGTTTGGCTTGTGACCTCGTGATACTAGAAAAAGACGAGATCCTATCTCCGACATAGTCAGCTAATCGCCCCTCTGACCTGGGCTTCACTCACTTACCGAGATTTCTGTAGCTCGTCTATAGCATGGGTCTGATGATTTCTTGTATTACCCGCCGCAGAATACCTGCGTTACTCCTTTGAGTAAGAGTGGGCGATCCATATTTTCAGAGTTAATCGCTTTTTACTTTCTAATTAATCTTATATTTTCTCTAAAAGCAATCGCTCAATCAGCTTCTACAAAAACAAACCACTACTCTGGTCAGGTCTAACATGAAGATATTTAGAGGTAATCGCGACACTACTATGTCCCAGAGTTTCCTTGACCAGAGAAATCGGAGCCCCTTTTTCTAGAGAGTTTGTAGCGTGGCAATGTCTGAGAGTATGGGAAGAGACTGGTTTATCAATCCCTACTTCAACAGCGATCGCTTTGATTAATTGAGTAACAGATTCTCTTCGTAACTTAGTTTTACTGCGTTGGGAAATAAAGATGTAATCCCCTCTTGTAATATTCTTGGGCTTAAATTGTTTTATTTCATCAACTAAAAATCCCGGCAATCTAATAGTTCTAGTTTTGTTTCCTTTACCAAAAACATTCAAATATTCACCATTTAAATCCTGCCAAGTAAGATTGATTAATTCAGAAACTCTTAGCCCCCCGTAATAGAACAATTTGATAATTAACTTATTGCGATCGCATAAATATTGGCTCTTAGCTGAACCATAACTATCAAGTAGAGCATTCAACTCATCATGATCTAAAATCCGTTCCGAGAGTCGATCTTTAGCTACAGGAGGTTTCACACTAGCACCAACATTAAAATTAATTAAGCCGCTTTTACTAGCAAAAGAGAGCAAGGACTTGGCAGCACTAATATAGGTGCGTCTACTAGAAGCTTCTAAATTTTCTGCTTCTAGGAGATCGCAAAACTTTTGGATATCCTCTAAAGTTAACCAAGCTAAGGGCTTATTGCCAGTAGATTGATTTAATCTGACAATAGTTCGACGGTATAAATCCTGAGTATGGGGGGATTTGCCGTGTAACCAGAGCTGCTGTATCTTCTCATTAGTCGGAAGATCACTAGTAACCCGATGGGCAGGAATCGGCTGTAATTTAGACGTGGAGTACATTTTTAAAAATTCTCACATTAGAAAGGTTATGTGCGATAAATAATGAGCCTTGTGGTTAATCTTATTTACGATTTTACGACTAATCGTATAATCGCATAATCGTATTTACAGACTAATAGCGGATTCGCAGAAGGGTTGAGATGCTATCTCTTCAACTAGCAACTGTTGACTCGGGTGAATCTGAAGGTTCAATACTTTCACTATCTTTGATTTCTATAGGCTCTTGGTTGGGAAATTCCACTATCAGATGAAGTTTCCCTCCGAGAGCGTGAATATAGTCTTTTAATGTAGAAAGATGAATATTGTTACGCCGTTCTAAACGGGAGACATTTTCTTGTTTGATGCCCAGTAATTGGGCTATGTCTGTTTGAGTTAGTTTTTGTTTCTTCCTCAGTTCGCGCAAAGTTGCGACTTCTTCTATAAGTTCTTCGGTTAGATGTTCAATTTTGGCTCTGCGTTTGGGAGAGAAAGATTTGATTACGTCGTCTAAAGTAGTTGCCATTTTTTTTACTTATTTCGGATTTTCTAGGTAATTTTGAAACCTTCGATCTGCCAGGGCGATCAGCTTACGGTAAAAGCGTTTTTGACTTACCCC
>JAAUYB010163455.1_pt1 | contig 19202 bp, 17 predicted proteins | sample 7278071 | NCBI WGS metagenome assembly JAAUYB01 (sample SAMN14350121, study PRJNA611818) | marine sediment metagenome | isolation source: surface marine sediment (1.8m) | place: French Polynesia: Moorea | collected 2018-08
GACCCGAGACGCTTCTAACACATCAACCCCATGAACTGCCATCAGTCTCGCTTCATCACTCAAGCGATCGCAATGGGGGCTGACTAAAATTAGCTGATTTAAGCCCATATTCTTCATCACTCGCGCCACAGACCCCACATTTAAAGGACCGGCTGGTTCTACTAAAACAATACGAACTCGAGTCAACGCAGTTTTACTCATACTTAATCTTAGCTTAGTTGCCTATTCCCTTTACCTTGATCTTAAGCTTTAATTTAAACTTGACATATCAATTTTAGTTGATGTATTTTTTATATATCAAGTTTTTTTGATATATCTTATGAAAACTCGCATCAACCCCAAAGCGGTTAAAGCTGGAGGCAGTCTTAATATTTTTGAAAAATACCTAACCCTCTGGGTATTTGTCTGTATTATTGTCGGTATTGTCTTAGGTAGAACTTTTCCCAACATTGCCGAAACATTAGACGGAATGAGTCTCTATAATGTCTCAATTCCCATTGCTATTTGTTTATTTTTCATGATGTATCCCATCATGGTAAAAATTGATTTTTCCCAAGCGGTTCAAGCAGCAAAAACCCCAAAACCGGTGATCTTAACCCTGGTGATTAATTGGTTGGTTAAACCCTTTACCATGGTGGTATTTGCACAATTTTTTCTCGGCTGGTTATTTGCCCCGCTTTTAAGTCAAACGGAGTTAATTCGAGGAGCAGAAGTGACCTTATCAAACTCTTATATTGCCGGGTGTATTTTATTAGGTATTGCTCCCTGTACCGCTATGGTGCTGATGTGGGGCTATCTTTCCTATAGTAACCAAGGTCATACTTTGGTCATGGTTGCTGTTAACTCTTTGGCCATGTTATTTCTTTATGCACCATTGGGAAAATGGTTACTTTCTGCTAATAATTTAGTGGTTCCTTGGCAAACCATTGTCTTTTCCGTTTTTATCTATGTCGGTATACCTTTAGCGGCTGGAATTTATAGTCGTTATTGGATTTTTAAACATAAAGGGAGGGAATGGTTTGAGCGTCAATTCTTACATTACCTTAGTCCTATTTCTATCGCTGCTTTATTACTAACATTAGTTTTACTTTTTTCCTTTAAAGGAGAACTAATTGTTGATAACCCCCAGCACATTCTCTTAATCGCTATCCCCCTATTTATTCAAACTAATTTCATCTTTTTAATTGCCTATGTTACTGGACTTAAACTAAACTTAACCTACGAAGATGCAGCCCCAGCCGCCTTAATTGGTGCCAGTAATCATTTTGAAGTTGCCATTGCCACTGCGGTCATGTTATTTGGTTTAAATTCTGGGGCAGCCTTAGCAACCGTTGTCGGAGTTTTGATTGAAGTTCCGGTGATGTTAATGTTAGTTCAATTTTGTAAAAAAACCGCTTCTTGGTTTCCTCGCAATCCTGAAAAGGCCACATTACTCGACCCTCGTTGTATCGATTCATTGCATTAGAAATTAGCAGAAAAGTCCATGGCCAATTTTGATCATCCTCCCCGTATTTTATTTTTGTACGGGTCATTAAGAGAACGTTCCTATAGTCGCTTATTAGCGGAAGAAGCAGCCCGAATTATTGAAGAAATGGGGGCAGACGTTAAATTTTTCCATCCCCATGACCTACCGTTACGGGGACAAGTGGAAGAATCTCATCCCAAAGTACAAGAACTCAGAGAACTGAGTCAATGGTCAGAAGGACAAGTCTGGTCATCTCCAGAAATGCACGGCAATATAACGGGGATACTCAAGAATCAAATCGACTGGATACCGTTAAATATCGGTTCTATTCGGCCTACTCAGGGTAAAACCCTAGCGGTGATGCAAGTGAGTGGGGGTTCTCAATCTTTTAATGCGGTTAATACCCTAAGAATTTTAGGCCGATGGATGCGGATGTTTACTATTCCTAATCAATCTTCGGTTGCTAAAGCTTATCAGGAATTTCATGAAGATGGAACCATGAAAGATTCTCCTTATCGTGACCGAGTGATTGATGTTATGGAGGAACTTTATAAGTTCACCTTATTATTACGAGATAAGGTGGACTATTTAACCGATCGTTACAGTGAACGTAAAGAAAAATAATTAAAACTAGGAGACAACTAATGAAAAAAGTGATGTTTGTTTGTAAACGTAATTCTTGCCGTTCTCAGATGGCAGAAGGTTTCGCTAAAACTATGGGAAAAGGCAAAATTGAAGTAACCAGTTCTGGTTTAGAAGCCAGTCAAGTTCATCCCGTTGCTATTGAAGTAATGGAGGAAGTTGGTATTAATATTACTGACCAAACCTCCGATGCTTTACGTAGTTTTGATCCAGAAGAGTATGATGCAGTTATTTCTTTATGTGGCTGTGGCGTTAACTTACCTCAAGAGTGGGTATTAAGGGATATTTTTGAAGACTGGGAACTAGATGATCCCGATGGGCAACCTCTAGAAACTTTTCACCGTGTCCGAGATGAAATTAAGGAAAAAATTGAGGGTCTAATTAACAATTTAGATGCTTAACTGTAGGGTGGGCAAACTGCAAAAAATCGTAAAATGATTCAAAATACTTCTAGGTTTTGCCCACCATATAAAGTTGAATTTATTTATTTTTATTTTTATCTGATTGACGTTAGTGCTTGTGAAGTTAGCGGTGTTAAAGTTCATTTTCTGACTTCACACTTCTGACGTCTGACTTCTTGAGGTTCCTTCCCAGTCGGGACAAGAATCACCACTAGAACCATAAGGGTGCATTCCACAAACTAATAACTGTTTACCATGTAGTCGTCCGTGGTAATGAATACAACCCCTACAAGCCGGATGAACATTATGAGTCGGTTCTATTTTTGGAGAAAGGATAAAATCGGGGTCGTCATTGTATTCAGGATAATAATAATAACTTTGGTAGTTTTCTTCGATAGAAATATCAATAATTGGGGTAAAAACATCATCAAGAAACTGCTCGAATTCCCGTGTTAAATCATTTTGTAAATCCTCAGCAGCCGTTTCTACAGATTGTCCCATTTCATCCATAAACCCTTCTACGGAAACCGCTACGTTTTCTATCCATTCCGTAAAATCTTTTTGCCAATCTTCCATAACATTTAACCATCTCAAAATATTTGATATTAAACTGTATCAGGTGATTGAGCGTAAACTATTGACGCTTCAACCGATTTAATTCTTCTTGTAAAGATTCTACTTGACTTTTGAGATCGTCTAAATTTTCTGACTTTGATGTTTCTGTATTCTCTTCATCATCTTCAGAAACAATTTCAATTAAACGAGGTTCTTTTTGTTCCTTTTTTTTGGTTTCAGTGGGATTATCCTGTTGCGCTTGCTGAATCATGTCATCCACATATTTTCTAGCTTCTTCTGCGGTTAACTCTCCCCGCGCAACCATTTCATCAGCTACTTTCTGCGCTTGAAGTCTTAATTCTTGTAACGTTGTTCCTCCTTTCTCTGCTGCGTAGGAAGCGATACCAACCCCAAGATAGAATGCTTTTTGCACTAAGTTACCTAAATCAGCCATGTTGTCCTCAAGTTTAGTCCTTTTTTTAGATTATAACATTAATGTTTTTAACTTTCTTTCTCTGCTAATTGTAACCATCTTTCTGTTGCAGTGTCAATTTCTTCAACTAACTGGGATAAACGTTCTGTTAAGGTTTGCATTTCAGCAAAATCTGTGGTCGGATTGTTGTATAGTTTCGTTTCTAATTGTTCTTTTTCTGCTTCTAGTAAAGGAATTTTTTCCTCTAGGTCTTTATATTCATATTTTTCCTTGAATGTTAACTTATTGGACTTTTGAGATTGCTTTTTTTGAGAGGTTTTAGACTGTTTATTCTCTTGGGATGATACTTGATTTTGGCTTTCTTTTTCTTGTTCTTCCGCTACTTTTTTATAGTCTAAATAAACGGAATAATTGCCTGGATATTGTTTTATATTTCCTCCTTCTTTTAGAGCAAAAATAGTGTCAACCGTTCGATCTAAAAAATAGCGATCGTGGGAAACAACAATGACACAACCGTTGAAATCTTCTAAGTATTCTTCTAAAACCCCTAGGGTTTGTACATCTAAATCATTGGTGGGTTCATCTAATATTAAAACATTGGGCGCACTCATCAATACTTGTAATAAAAATAATCGTCTTTTTTCTCCCCCAGATAATTTATGAATGGGGGCGTATTGTTGGTTAGGGGGAAATAAAAATCTTTCTAACATTTGTGAAGCAGTAATTACACTTCCATCGGCAGTTTTTACCAACTCTGCTACATCTTTAAGATAGTCAATAACTCGCTGATTTTCGTTAATTAATAAATCTTCTGAATGTTGATCAAAATAACCAAAATGAATGGTTGGTCCAATGGCTACGGTTCCTGAATCTGGAGTAATTCTGCCTGTAATAATATTCATTAAAGTTGATTTACCGGCTCCATTTTTACCGATGATTCCTACTCTATCTTGAGGGTTAAAAATATAGGTAAAATCTTGAATTAAAATACGGTTGTTATAGCCTTTTTTGATGTTTTCTAATTCAATAACTTTTTTGCCAATACGACGACTAGCGGTACTAATTTCCACTTTTCCTTGAGTTTGTCTAAACTCTTTATTTTGCATTTCGCCAATTCGATCAATACGGGCTTTTTGTTTGGTACTTCTCGCTTTAGGTCCCCGTTTTAACCATTCTAATTCTCGTCTTAATACCCCTGCGTGTTTCTTTTGACTGCTAATTTCTGAGGCTTCTGATTCTGCTTTTTTTTCTAAGAAATAAGAGTAATTTCCTGAATAAGAATAGAAATCACCGCGATCAATTTCTAGAATGCGATTGGTTACTTTATCTAGGAAATAACGGTCGTGAGTAATTAGTAGTAATGCCCCAGAATAACGGTTTAAATAACTTTGTAACCATTCCACTGACATCGCATCTAAATGGTTAGTTGGTTCGTCCATTAATAAGGCATCTGGTTCTGATAATAACCCAGAAGCTAAGGCAATTCTTTTACGATATCCCCCTGATAAATCGCCAATCTTAGCCTCAAAGTTATCGATTCCCAATTGACTTAAAACAATTTTAGCATTGGTTTCTAACGCCCAAGCATCTAAGGTTTCAATTTGTTGAGTAACGGCGGATAAACAGGACATTAAACTGTCAGTTTCTTGGGGGTTATGGGCTAATTTATGAGAGATTTCTTCATACTCTCTAATCAGCGCCATTTGTTCTCCACAATCAGCAAAAACCTGTTCTAAAACGGTACGATTTTCGTCTAAATGGGGTTGTTGCGGGAGGTACACAATTTTCGACCCGGAATTAATCCATAGTTTCCCTCCATCAATGGGTTCTAATCCTGCTATGATTTTAAGTAGGGTCGATTTTCCTGAGCCATTAGTACCAATTAAACCGACTTTATCTCCTTCTTCCAAGCTAAAGGTTGCCTCTTTTAAAATTTCTTTGATCCCGAAATCTTTTTTGACTGCTCGTAAGGTTAAAATGGTCATCTATTCTGTTTCCTCTTGTCCTATTTTTAATTCTAACAAACCCACTGTGCCGACAAAGAAAGTATAAATGCTATACTGGAAAGGATTTTTTTGTTGTAATCTGGCGTAGTAAGCTGCAATAATCCCTTCTATTCCATGACTAATCAAAGCAATTCTATCTATCCAAAAAATCCAGGTTAAGTTATCTGATAGTTGCCAATGATTAAGGGCTGCATATACATTTCCTAACTCCCAAAGAATGGCAGCACTAATTAATACCGTAGAAACAATTTTTATCAAGGTTTTGATCAATTGGAAGGAGGAATCATGGATAAGATTTGATGATGTTTTTACATTCATTAGTCTTTATTTAATAATAAACGTCTATTATTTTAAACCATTTTTGGCATGAATAGCTTGTCATTTAGTCTTAAATAGGCTTATACTTATTCTTATTTTACACTAAAATGACTGAATCAGTTATATGATAACTAACTCAAATAAAATTTTGCCAAATCTAGCCAAGAATATCATAGGATTTTTGATAGGTAAAGAACAAATTAAAGACTACCAAAGCATTGACTGGGAGCAAGCCATTCGTCCTTTTCAATCTCATAAGATGGTTTACCCTTCTTATTATACATCAGTTAACTATCATGGGATAGAAAAGGGTTATCTGAACCCCATTGCTGCTATGACTTACGACATTATAACCCCCTTAGCTACCTTACCCAGTGAACAATGGCTGCGTCACTGTTTGTTGAAGACAATTACCCTAAAACCTAAAAAAATTCTAGACTTAGGGTGTGGGACAGGCACAAACACCCTAAACTTAAAAAAGATGTTTCCAGAAGCATTAGTAATGGGGTTAGATTTATCTCCTTATATGTTAGTAATGGCTGATAAAAAAGCACAAAAGTATCAACAAGAAATTGTCTGGAAACAAGGACTAGCAGAGTCAACAGAAATGCTAGAGTTTTCCTTTGATTTAATCACCATTTCTTTACTGTTTCACGAAATGCCTCAAGCAATTTCTCAACGGGTGATTCAAGAAAGTTTTCGATTACTGAAACCTCAAGGACAGTTAATTATTTTAGATGCTAATCAAAAACGATTAAGACATCTGAAATGGTTAACGAAACTGTTTAGAGAACCCTATTCAGCTATCTATGCTCAAGGGGATATTATACAATGGTTAGAGCAAGTAGGGTTGCAAGACATTAAGGGGAACCCTCTCGCTGGAATTTATCAAATCACCTCTGCTTATAAACCTCAATAAAAAAGTAAAAATTATCTTAAAAATAAAAATTTTATAGATTCTAAAACCCAATAATGATATGATAAGATAATGTGTTTCAACATCACCTATTTTAACTTATCAAACTGAAGTCAATATGTTCTTTTTATTGGAAGTCGGTACAGAAGAATTACCCGCAGATTTTATTGATGAAGCGATCGCACAATGGCAACAAATCATTCCTAATCGTTTACAAGACAATTTTTTAGTTCCTGATAGCCTGGATGTTTATGGGACACCAAGAAGATTGGCCATTTTAATTTCTGGACTGCCAGACCAACAAAAAGATCGAGATGAAATAATCAAAGGTCCACCGGCAAAAGCAGCCTTTAAAGAGGGAAAACCCACCAAAGCAGCCGAAGGGTTTGCTCGAAAACAGGAAGTTGAGGTCACGGATTTAGAAATTCGCCCCACAGATAAAGGTGACTTTGTTTTTATCGAAAAAAAAATAAAAGGAAGACAAACGAAAGAAATTTTACAAGAATTAATTCCTACTTGGATTAATAGCTTGGAAGGTAGACGATTTATGCGTTGGGGCAATGGAGAATTGAGATTTTCTCGTCCCATTCGTTGGTTAGTCGCTTTATGTGATGAGCAAATATTGCCCTTAGAAATTGTTAACGGAAATAGTACCATTACCAGCGATCGCTTATCAAGGGGGCATCGAATTTTACACCCAGATTCTGTTAGTATTGCCCAAGCATCCAACTATGTCGAAACCTTGCGATCCGCTTACGTAGAAGTTGACCCGAAACAGCGTCAGGAGATTATCGAAAAAGACATCGAAACCATTGCCAAAGAATTAAAAGGAAAAGCCGATCTTCCTGAAGACTTATTGACAGAAGTTATCAATTTAGTGGAATATCCCACAGCCGTTGCAGGAAACTTTGATCCCGAATTTCTCGACCTTCCCATTGAGGTTATTATCACCGTAATGGTCAAGCATCAGCGATATTTTGCGGTGAAACAATCGGACAATGAACTCTTACCCAATTTTATCACCATTGCTAACGGTGATCCTCATAAAAAAGACATTATTGCCCAAGGAAACGAAAGAGTCATCAGGGCCAGATTAGCGGATGCACAATTCTTTTATAAAGCTGATTGTGACGAACCCTTAGACAGTTATTTACCGGAACTCGAAAATGTCACTTTCCAGAAAGAATTAGGAACCATGCGCTACAAAGTAGATCGTATCATGGACATGGCGCAACAGATATCAGAACAGTTAGAAATTGGCGAAAAAGAACAAGAAGAAATCGAAAGTACCGCATTATTATGTAAAGCTGATTTAGTGACCCAAATGGTCTATGAATTCCCAGAATTACAAGGGGTAATGGGACAAAAATACGCCTTGGTGAGTGGAGAGTCCGAAGCAGTCGCCCAGGGGATTTTCGAGCATTATTTGCCCCGTGGGGCTAATGATATCATGCCCAAAACCTTAACCGGTCAAGTGGTCGGTATTGCTGATCGTTTAGACACCTTAATTAGTATTTTTGGTTTAGGAATGATTCCCACTGGTTCCGGTGATCCGTTTGCTTTAAGACGGGCTGCTAATGCCATTATTGCTGTTACTTGGGAAGCGCAATTACCCATTAATTTATCCCAATTATTATTACAAGGATGTGAAGCTTTTAGGGCTGCTCATGCCGATAAAGCGTCTCCTTTAGAACCCTTACAAGGCTTCTTTATTCAACGGATACAAACCCTATTACAAGAGGATTGTAACCTTGAATATGATTTAGTTAATGCTGTTTTAGGTGAAGCGGATGCTGAGTATACAGAGAGGGCATTACAAAACCTTTTGGATGTCAAAGATAGGGCAGAATTTTTACAAGAAATTCGTAGGAATGGAATGTTAGATAAAATCTATGAAACGGTCAACCGTTCCACTCGTTTAGCCGTGAAAGGAGACTTGGAATATCTAGAATTAGATCCGAGTAAAGTGGTGCGTCCTGAGTTATTTGAAAAGTCTTCTGAACAGGAATTTTACGATGGATTAATGGCTTTAGTTTCCAAAACAACCCAAGCACAATCTGAAAGAAGTTATCAGTTATTAATAGAAGGGTTACTGGATATTATTCCCAAAGTTAGTGAATTTTTTGATGGAGAGAATAGTGTTTTAGTGATGGATGAGAATCCACAAGTCAAACAAAATCGTTTGAATTTGTTGGGGGTTCTCCGGAATCATGGAAGGGTTTTAGCCGATTTTGGTGCTATTGTCAAAAACTAACTTAGGAGTGAACTTTGCTGTATGCAAGAACGGGAGTTTTGAAATATTTCCAAGGATCAAGTTCGAGGATTTCCACGACTGAAATATGCCATTCTTCTTTATGGTTAGATTCAGTTTCAGCAGCCGTTTTAGTTCCTTTAGTAAATGGAAAAGAATTAATCTTTAATATCTGGTTAAGATGTTAAAGATTAAAACTCGTTGTTCCCTAACCATAATTCACTCGTTGTGTAGTGAATTTGTTCACGCCAAAAGTAACAAATAGATGTTTGTTTTGTCTGTACGTAATCGTACACATTAATTAAAAAGTCAAGCAATATTGACATTACTATAACAATTGAAGCTTAGGTTAACGATAAAGGTTTAGGGATTATGTTCCAGTTAAATCTCGGTGAATACCAAAAATAATCAAGGATAATCGTCAAAGGAGATAAGAAAAATAACGCCCAAAAAATAGCGGTGGGTAGATAGAAAGAATATTGAATCACAAAGGTTAGAATAGCAATAGCGATCGCCCAGACAATACGGCTAACATAATGATTAGGAATGGAACGGGGATCGGTTAACATAAACAGAGCAAATAACAACAAACTACCTGTCATCAAATGGTGACTTAAAACGTCCCAACTCCAGCCTAACCAAAGATTACGACTTGTTTCTAGTAAAGTATAAAATCCTAGAAAAACGGCTGACGTTTCCCAACGACCCACCCGCTTTAAAATCATAGCACCAGCCCCCAGAAATAGCAGTAAAAACCAAAGATCATTACCCCATTGACCCGGGGATACCCAAGCGTCCTGAGTCAAAGTTAAAACGGCAATAATGCCAAAATTAGCAGGATTAAAAAAGTGCTTATTATTAACCCGAAATAAGAACTTACTCGCAATGGCAAAACTCCCTGCTAAGATCATTGTTATACCGTGATTGGCTCTTAACAATAAACATAAACCCAAAGCCGTAATTAAAGCACTGCGCCAGGAGGCAATAAATAAAGGATTAATCAGGGATGAATTGAGACTAATTAACCCTTTCTGTTTCAAACAATAAACCCAGGAAGTTAATAAAAATTGTGTCAATAAACAACTGACAATCACCAGAAGAATTAACCCAGGTTTTAAAGACCAGTCGCGGGTTAAAAGACCTAATCCCAGAAAACTACTGAGGAACAAAATTTGATAATCTCGATCATCTTGTATAAACATGATAAATACCTGTCGATTACTAGAAGAATCTCACTCTCATTGTATCGACTTTAGCTAACCGCCCTGATTAATATAGGTGTCTGAGGCCAGAGACGCTAGTATAGATAAAATAATTTCTTATTTTGCTACCTCTCTTAAATAAAAAATTTTATGGAAATTCCCGTGCATAAACAATTAAATCGTCCTCTTCCTTGGATTTTAGCCATTATGACAGGTGGACTACTGTTGGTGGGGGGATTAACCTATAGAATGGTGAAAAACCCCGTTTCCGAGAGTAAACTCGAACAAATGACCGTCATCGCCGAACGAGAAACCGTCACCGTTGATATCGAGGCCAGTGGCGTAGTTGAACCCATTGAAAGCGTCAATATTAGCCCTAAAAACCCCGGAAGGTTGGTGCAGCTACGGGTTGAACAGGGGATGAAAGTCAAACAAGGGCAAATTCTAGCCCTAATGGAACATAGCGAGGTTAAAGCAGAAGGAAAATACGCCGAAGCTAATTATAATCAAGCCTTAGCGGAATTAGATGCGGCCAAAGTTCGTATTCCCAGTGAAATTCAACAGGCACAAACCCGTTATATTCAGGCACAAACCCAACTAGAACAGGCAAAAGCCAACTTAAAACGAGCCAGTGAGAGAATTCCCAAAGATATTGACCAAATTAAAGCGCAAATTGTCTCGGCCCAGTCCAGTTTGCAGTTAGCTGCTTCCCGTGTCAAACGCAACGAAGAATTACTGCGAGAAGGAGCTATTACTCAGGACAGATTTGATGAATTGCTAAATAACTATAATAACGCTCAAGCCAACCTCATCGAGCTTCAAACCAGGCTAGAACAGGCAAATCAGACCCAAAATCCAGAAATTGACCAATTGAAACAAGAAGTCCTACAAGCTCAAGCAACCGTCGCTGAAGCGCAAATTCAACTCGAAGAACGGCAAAGAACCGCTCAAACCGAGATAGCTAGTTTAGAGGCGGCCACCGAAGCAGCGAAGGCTCAACTCGAACAAGTGGTGATTCAATTCCAGGATACGGCCATTCGCGCCCCCTTTGACGGCATCGTGACCCAAAAATACGCCAATCCAGGGGCGTTTGTCACCCCAACCACCTCCGCATCCAGTACTGCTTCGGCCACCTCCAGTTCCATTATTGCCCTAGCGCGAGGGTTAAAAGTGGTGGCTAAAGTGCCAGAAGTGGATATTGCCCTGATTAAACAGGGGCAACCAGTGATGATTAATGCCGACGCTTACCCCAATGAAACTTTCAAAGGACAGGTGGTTTTAATCGCCCCAGAAGCCGTTGTGGAGAACAATGTGACCTCATTTGAGGTGACTATCGCCATAGGCACGGGACGGGAGAAATTATTGTCTCGGATGAACGTGGATGTGAAGTTTTTAGGAGAAGCCATTCAGGACGCTTTAGTGGTTCCCACCGTGGCCATTGTTACCCAAAATGGAGAAACCGGGGTGATGGTGGCCGATGAAAACGAGCAACCTCAATTTAAACCGGTGACTATCGGTCAAGTGTTAGACGAAAAAACCCAAATTCTGTCTGGTTTAACCCCAGGAGAACGAGTGTTTATTGATTTACCGAAAGACAAATAAAAGCAATCTTTGTTTTAATTATTAACAAGTTTATGAATTTTTTAGACAGTATTAAAATGGCAACGTCCATGTTAGCTGCCAATAAGTTACGCACTAGCTTAACCATGTTAGGGATGATTATTGGTAATGCTTCGGTGGTGGCGACTATTGGCATTGGTCAAGGGGCCGAAAACTTAGCCACTGAACAGTTAAATGAATTGGGACCGAAGGTTCTGTTTGTGGTTCCGGGAACCCGTAAAGCCCGCCGTGCGACCCTAGATTTACCGAAAACTTTAGTCTGGGAAGATGCTCAAGCAATCGCCGAACAAGTTCCCACCGTCACAAAAGTTGCCCCGGAAAGAAATCAACGACAATTAATTAATTATAAAAGCGAAAATACCAGTGCTTTATTAATTGGAACCACCCCAAACTATCCTCAGGTGAGAAGTTTTCCCGTGGACCAAGGACGGTTTATTAATGAGATAGATATGCGACGTAATAAACGAGTTGCTGTGATTGGACAGGACATTGTTGATCGTTTTTTTAAAGTGAGCGAACCGATTGGTGAGTCTATTAGAATTAAAAATATTTCCTTTGAAATCATTGGTGTAATGGCTCCAAAAGGGTCTTTAATTGGGACTAATTTGGATGAAACGGTGTTAATTCCTCTGACCACTATGTCCAATCAGATTGTGGGAAAAACCTCTCCTTATGGCTTACAAGTCAGTTGGATTAATGTCGAAGCAAAAGATGTGGATAGTGTTTCGGCGGCTCAATTTCAAATTGAAAATTTATTGAGATTAAGACATCAAATTACCGACGAAGATGACTTCGGGGTAGAAACCTCAAAACAGATGTTAGATATTGTGGGGAGTATTGCTACAGGGTTAACGGTAATGTTGACTTTATTAGCAGGAATTTCTCTCATTGTTGGGGGAATTGGGGTGATGAATATTATGTTAGTTTCTGTCAGTGAAAGAACCTCAGAAATTGGTTTAAGAAAGGCATTAGGAGCCAGTCAAAGTGATATTTTAGGACAGTTTTTAATCGAAGCGGTTGTTATTTCTGTTTCTGGGGGAATTATTGGTATTTTAACAGGAGTAAGTTTAGTGACATTGGTAGGAATTGTTTCTCCTTTATCCCCTACCATTTCGTCTGTTTCTATTATCGTTTCTTTAGCAGTCTCTAGTGGTATTGGTTTAGGTTTTGGTATTATTCCTGCTCAAAAAGCTGCTAAACTAGACCCGATTGTGGCTCTGAGAAGTTCTTGAGCAAGAGATAGGAAATTATCGGATTTTCTTAGGATCAAATTTCTTCAGGATTAATCCCTAATTCCTTTAACTTTGCTGCTAATTTATCAGCACGTTGGCGTTCATTATCAGCCCGTTGGCGTTCATTATCAGCCCGTTGGCGTTCAGTTTCGGCTCTTTCTTTCTCTTCAGTGTAACTAGAAAAAGGTTGTCCATCGGGATGATAAATAATCAATTCCGGCTCACTCAATTGAAACCGAATCCCTAAACGGGGACTAATCCAATTATCCATTTCTTCAATTACTTCTAAGTGTTGTTCATTTCTTAATAAACCACTCAATTCATTTTTATTGGGGTCATAAATATAATACTCTTCTACTCCATGATGTTCATAAAATAGTAGTTTTCTATTCATTTCTGTTTGAGTGTTTCCTGGAGAAAGGATTTCAAAGACCACTTGAGGCGCAATATTATCTTCTTTCCATTGTTGGTAAGAACCTCTGTCCCCTTTGGGACGACCAAAGATTACCATGACATCCGGTGCTTGTCGTTTTTTGTTATTTCCTTCTGTTGGATACCAAAGTAAATCCCCTGCAACAAATACTTGTTCATCTTGGGCAAATAACCAATCTAAATTCGATTTAATGGTAGTAATCCAACGAAATTGAACGGTATTATCTGCCATGGGATTACCATCTCGTTCAGGATAAATAATTTCTGGTTTAATTGTGTTGACTATTGGAGCAATCATAAGCATGGAAAATTAAGCGGTTTAAAAGCTTAATTTTATTGTACTATAGTGTTTACAAAAGAAATGTGAAACCTTGCTCCTGTCCCCTGCCTGACAACTCCAATGGAAATGCTATATAACCCAAAAAACTGTGTCCTATAGATGCTAAATTCTTAATCGTAAATTCTAAATTCTCGAACCGTCATCCCTAGGTTCGGAAAACTACACTACCCTAGACAACCCCGATCCCGTCACCATAGATATGAGTCATAAATACTCAGAGAAACCCATTATTAATACTTAGGCTGAATTAACAGCTTTGAGTAAGTCATATAGTAATTTAGGGAGTCTAGGATATGGGAAAAGTAGTCGGAATTGATTTAGGAACCACCAACTCATGTGTGGCCGTGATGGAAGGGGGTAAACCCACCGTTATCGCTAACGCAGAAGGCTTTCGTACCACTCCTTCTGTGGTGGCCTATGCTAAAAACGGCGATCGCTTAGTAGGACAGATTGCTAAACGTCAAGCGGTCATGAACCCTGAAAATACCTTCTATTCGGTTAAACGCTTCATCGGTCGCAAACACGAAGAAGTCACCAACGAAGCCACAGAAGTCTCTTATAAAGTATTGCGGGATGGCAACGGAAACGTTAAATTAGATTGTCCGGCCCAAAGTAAACAATTTGCCCCCGAAGAAATTTCGGCGCAAGTTTTACGGAAATTAGTCGAAGATGCCAGTAAATACCTCGGTGAAACCGTCACCGAGGCAGTGATCACCGTTCCAGCTTATTTTAACGACTCTCAGCGTCAAGCTACCAAAGACGCGGGAAAAATTGCCGGAATTGAAGTAAAACGGATTATTAACGAACCCACGGCCGCTTCTTTAGCCTACGGGTTGGATAAGAAGAGTAACGAAACTATCCTCGTCTTTGACTTGGGGGGTGGAACCTTTGACGTATCCATCCTCGAAGTAGGTGATGGTGTTTTTGAAGTATTAGCCACCTCTGGAGACACCCACTTAGGAGGGGACGACTTCGATAAGAAAATTGTCGATTTTCTCGCCAAAGAATTTGAAAGTAATGAAGGGATCGATCTACGGAAAGATAAGCAAGCTTTACAACGGTTAACCGAAGCAGCCGAAAAAGCTAAAATTGAACTGTCTAGCGTTACTCAAAGCGAGATTAACCTTCCCTTTATTACCGCTACCCAAGAAGGACCCAAACACCTCGACACCACCTTAACCCGGGCCAAATTTGAAGAACTCTGTTCCGATCTGATCGATCGCTCTCGCATCCCCGTAGAAAAAGCGATGAAGGATGCTAAACTCAGCAACAGCGATATCGATGAAGTGGTATTAGTTGGGGGTTCCACTCGTATTCCTGCGGTCCAAGAATTAGTTCAAAAGGTCTTAGGGAAAGAACCCAACAAAGGGGTTAACCCTGATGAGGTGGTAGCGATGGGTGCAGCCATTCAAGGGGGTGTCTTAGCCGGTGAAGTTAAAGACATTCTCCTCTTAGACGTAACCCCTCTCTCTTTGGGTGTGGAAACCCTTGGTGGTGTCATGACCAAAATTATTCCCCGCAACACCACCATTCCTACCAAAAAATCTGAGGTCTTCTCCACTGCAGTTGATGGTCAAAGCAACGTAGAAATTCATGTTCTCCAAGGGGAACGGGAAATGGCCAAGGATAACAAAGATTTAGGGTTATTCCGCTTAGATGGTATTCCCCCTGCACCCCGTGGCGTTCCTCAGATCGAAGTGACCTTCGATATCGATGCTAACGGTATCCTCAATGTGACTGCGAAGGATAAAGGGACAGGTAAAGAACAGTCTATTAGTATTACTGGGGCTTCTACCTTACCCGATACCGAAGTGGATCGCATGGTCCAAGAAGCTGAAGCAAACGCCAGCGCAGATAAGGAACGTCGGGAAAAAATTGACCGTAAGAACCAAGCTGACTCTTTAGTGTATCAAGCGGATAAACAACTGAGTGAGTTAGGGGACAAGGTTCCTGCTGGCGATAAAACCAAGGCCGAAGGGTTAATCAAAGACCTCAAAGATGCGATCGCCCAAGATGATGATGATAAGATCAAATCCTTAACCGAAGAGTTACAACAACTGCTTTACAGCATCGGTAGCAGTGTCTATCAACAAGCCGGTGGTGCGCCAGGTGCTGCCCCTGGTGGTGAAACTGGTACACCTCCTGGGGGCGGAACGTCCGGTGGTGGCGATGATGTTATTGACGCAGAATTTTCTGAGTCTGACCCTAAGTAATTAGTATCTTAGGATAGTTTTTAGGAGCATCTTAATTAAAGATGCTCTTTTTTTTGTAGGGTGGGCAATGTCCACACCATCCTCTTTTCAATCGTATTTTGATTTAATCAGAAAAAATAGCTGCTTCTAGTTCCTGTAAAGCAATTTCTAAATCATCATTAACAATACGCAGATCAAATTCTTCACTCACTTCTAATTCTTCTTTTGCCCGTTCTAACCGCCGTAAAATCGCTGCTTCTTCGTCTGTTTGACGACTTCTTAAACGATGTTCTAATTCTTCAACGGAGGGGGGAAGGATAAAAATTCTCAAAGCATCAGGAAAGCTTTTGTTAATGGCTTTAGCCCCAACAACTTCTATTTCTAGAAGTATAATCACCCCTTGGTTGATCTTTTCTTCAACCTTAGCGCGGGGTGTGCCATAATAATTGCCGGCGTATTCTGCCCATTCTAATAATTGATTTTCTTCAATCATGGTTTCAAAGGCAACCTTACTAAGAAAATAGTAAGCTTGACCGTCCACTTCCCCCTCCCGAGGAGAACGAGTGGTGGCAGATACCGATAAGTAAAGTTCTGGGTGACGGTTTAATAGGGTACGAACTAACGTGCCTTTTCCGACACCACTGGGGCCAGTTAATACGATTAGCTTTCCTGATGCCATGAGATGCCCAAACTAATTACTGTTAACAGTGGCGGTTTCTTTATTAACCACAAAGCGATGGGCTACTGTCTCGGGTTGGATGGCCGATAAAACCACATGACTCGAATCGGTTATAATGACGGCACGAGTCCGACGACCATAAGTGGCATCAATGAGTTGACCTCGTTCGCGAGCATCGGTGATAATCCGTTTAATGGGTGCTGATTCTGGGCTAACAATAGCAATCACTCGATTAGCAGAAACAATATTGCCAAACCCAATGTTGATGAGTTGTATACTTTCCATAATGATTAACGGTTAAACCGTGTGAGAAGTAACTAATAGGATACTTTTTTTATGATATCGATTAAAATTGAGACTTACAACGTCTGAGGGAATATTTGTTGATACTTTTCAGTTTCTTTTCAGGTTTTTCTCATATTTATCCTCTAATTAACCTGGTGTATAGACAATTATCAATTGAGCTTAAATCAATTGAGCTAATTTTTGGGACAATGCGTCTGGACTAAATTTGTCTAAGGTTTGTTGTCTTAACCACTGTCGCTGACAACGCTGGCCATTCCCTTGCAAGATTTCATTGCACCCTTGCGCTACTGCTTGGGGGTCGCGATGGGGAACTCTCCAACCCAGTTGACCATCTTGTAAGGGGTCGGCGGAACCGTCAGCATCTCCTGACAATACGGGAACCCCACAGGCCATGGCCTCTAAATAAACGATACCAAATCCTTCTTGGGATGGCATAATATAAGCGTCGGCTAGGCGATAATGGTTGACTAGGTCTTCGCTGGGAACAAATCCGGCAAAAACCACGCGCTCGCTAATTCCTAAATCTTTGGTTAATTGTTCTAAACGGGGACGATCATCTCCTCTTCCGATAACGACATATTTAACATTAGGAAACGATTGTAAAATTTTCGGTAAGGCTCTAATGGTAACATCTACCCCCTTATAAATGTCCCCAGACCACAATCTAGCTACCGTCATTAATACTTTTGCGCCTTGTAAATTATACTTTTCTATCAGTTCGCTGGGTTTTTCTCCTGGGGTAAATTGCTCACCATCCACAATACAAGGAACAATTTCTACTTTGTTAAGATTAATATCATTTGCTTGACATAAACAATCTCGACTATAACGGCTAATTGTCCAAATAGCATCGGCATTTTTTAAAGCGGTTTGTTGTGCTTTGGCTAAGGGTTTCCAAACTTCTTTTCCATAGGTTAAAACGGTGTAAGGGATGCCCAAGGGGTGACAGAGAAATTGAACTAATGGGGCTAAGTTTATATGGCCACAAAAGACTCTTTTTGGGCGATTTGTTACTAAATGAGTTAATAATTTTAGGGCGAGTTTGAGTCTTCCTTTCCAGGGGGGAAGGGTTTTTAGATAATAATAATTAATTAATTCGCTGGTTAAGGGGTTATGACAGTCAGGTGCATCTCTTAATAAAAAAATGTCAGTTTTTGGTGCAGTAGAAGACTTTTCGATGAGGGATAGATAAGCTTTGAGGACATCTTTAACATAAGCTTGTATTCCTCCTTCTTGGGAAAAAATTTCTAGGAAAACAAAAGTATAATTGGACATGGAAAAAGACGGGTACTACTCCCCTTTTGTTGACGAGATAGCTTTTGTTGCTTACGCTTTCAGTTATGTTGATGTTTAGCTAAGTGTTTAGGATTATCAAATTTAGACCCATTGCCTGAGTTTTAGATCGTCTCCTTAATTATAATAGAAAACTGTTGAATGGTAAAAAAACAATCGGTACTTATTGAATCGGAGTCGGGTCGTTTACGATAAATCTTTGAGTAATTGGGGAATGTAACCATCATCATCATCCAGTAAGTGACGCTCTACTCGTGATAGTTTTCCATCCCCAAAATCTTGAAGTAGAGTTCCTTTCACTTCGATTTGTAGTCGCTCCCAAAAATTCAGGGCGCGGTCATGACGTTTGCCATTAATATCAAAAATAATTTGTTGTCCCACATGGCTAAATAAGGGTTCAGGAGGAACATGAGGAACGAGATCATTGCCATTGATGACGCGATAAGTATGATCGTAAAAAGAACGATTAAAGTGACTGCGAAAAGACTCATTTCCAACTCTTGGGCTACCAAAAGTATATAAACATTTCACTTTACGATTTCGTTCAAGATACATAGCTGTTAACAGTGTGGCTAAAGCCCCTCCTAAACTATGTCCAGTAATCCAAATATCTTGATGGTTTCTACCATGTTTGATTATTTCTTCGGTTAAATCCATAATAACTGGAAATAAAGCATCCTGAAACCCTTCGTGGACGCGGGTATTTTTAAACGGACCGGCATCAGTCACCACGGTAAAGTTAGAAGCCCAATCTTGTATACTCTCACTGCCACGAAAAGCAATTAAAGTTATCTGGTCATTACTCGCCACGAAGGCCTGAGTATCAATTTTTACACCTTTCCTGGCTTCAAGAGTAGCAACATGGGAGAATCCCCATTGTGCTACTTGTTGGGCGATTGTCTTTTCTGATTGATAGCTA
>JAAUYB010052646.1_pt1 | contig 19181 bp, 37 predicted proteins | sample 7278071 | NCBI WGS metagenome assembly JAAUYB01 (sample SAMN14350121, study PRJNA611818) | marine sediment metagenome | isolation source: surface marine sediment (1.8m) | place: French Polynesia: Moorea | collected 2018-08
ATCTGCGTCAATACGTGATCGCAGAACTTCCAGTTGGCGGGAATCTCGTGATAGACCTCTCGGTAAGTACCTACGTATTCATACGCAGTGTTGCGATCGATCTTGTGTCCGTCCTTACGGAACGTCGCCTTCAGCTTCGGTGCCCCCATGCCGTACCCGAGGCCGAGGATGCAGGTCTTCCCGACGAACCGCTCAGCAGTGTCGGCCTTGGTTATCTCACGCCTGTATAGTTTCGAGGCGAAGGCGCAGTACGGGTCGCCGCCTGTCTGGAACACACGCAACAAATCATGACACTCGGACAACCATGCGTTGATCCGTGCTTCGATCTGCGAAAGGTCGATAGCGGCAACTACGTATCCGGCAGGGGCTTCCAGCGCGTAGCGTAGCTGGTTGCGCGACTCGTTCTTATAGTCGATGCGTGTGAGGTTCTGGCAGTTGATCTTCTCCATACCGCCGTATCGACCGGTGTGTGCTGCGTAGTAGCGGAGCGGCACTCGCAGCTTGCCGAAGTCGTCGGCGATATTTACGAATCTCTCTGCTCGGCTTTCGGCGATAGTACTCTTGACACCAAGCCTCGCCGCCAAAATAGGTCCAACGATAGGGTCGTCTCCCCACTCGTCTTCCAAATCTTTCCAGCCCTCGTCGTTCTTCGCGAAGGCGAACGTACTCTTGCCAGTGGTCGGACTGATTTTCAGCGGCGGCTCGATCCCTAATTTCTCCTCTAGTAGCTTGGCGAACTTTGGGTTCGAGGACAGCTCGGATTTCTTGCACCAGTCTGGCAACGCTTCCATCAAGCGCCGCTTCTTCTCGCGTGTGTCGTGTAGCAGCCCAGTGAGCAACCCCCGATTCAGCTCGAACTCCGGTTCCAAATACATCCGGAGAGTCGTATCGATAATCTCGAATTCCGACCTCGGAAGCCGTGACTTCAGGTATTGAAAAAGCCAGTGGGTCCCATCCGTATCGGTTACGCAGTAGTCGGCGTACTCGTGAAGCTCGTGTGTGGTAAGCGATCGCAGCCTGCGTCCAAGCATGTTCGCTACGTAACCCTTCTTGGCGATGGGAGCATCGGTATGTTTCAAACAGGACGCGAGACTTATCGACTTGTGATGCGGTTTCAAAATAGCCTGCGCCATGCAGAGCGTATCCAAGAGCATCGGCGGCGTCGGAACGCCGATCCGGTTCAGGATCAATCCGTCGAACATCATATTGTGAGCTAGTACCGCACCACGGTGAACTCCTTGCAGCATCAGCCATTCTCTGTACTCCTGTTCGGTCTCGGCAGTGAACCAGACCGTTTCTTCATCGTTGCGCTTGAGCGAGACCATGATGATCTCGAAGCGTTCGTCGTACACGTATTCCTCGGTCGACATACGCGACAGCGAGTACTCTTTGTCGTAGTACGTCTCGAAGTCGATTGTGAATAGGACTGCGCTCATGCTGCGTGTACCACTGCCCCCGGAGTGAGCTTCTCGGGCATCTCGACCTGCGTTGTTATTCGAGGAAGAAAGTCGTCACCGCTTGGCATCATGGCAGTATGCGCGGTGACCTCCTCGGTGAGTCCGGCCCATCGCCAAGCGATAGGGATTTCCATACCTACGTTCACGTTCGCCCTGTGAGTAGCGAGGTATGCAGCGGCGAAATTCTGTAGCTGTACCGTGTCGGGTGCCATTGTGTCACGTGTCAGGTAGAACGTACTGATCGACGTCTCCTGAATCCGGTAGACCCCACCGACCTTCCATGCGCGATGTACTTTCGGTTTGTTCAACTCGTGCAGGAAGATCACGTACTGCCGCCTGAACAGCTTGTGCGCCAGCCATTGCCAAAAGCTCATATGTACGCCCTATGATAAAAGTCAGTCTGCGTGGAAGTCGCCAGCGAGACAGTGCAGAAGCTCGTGGCCGAGGGTGTCCATAGCCGGATCGCCTAACACCTGCATCGGGACAGGCGCCCATATCTCACATATGGATGTTTCGCTGGCCGGATCGTAAATCCATGCCGACATTCCCTCGGAGCCATCCGGTAACGGGTCTGTCAGATAGTTGACTTTGATGAACGTGAATTGAGCGAGGTGTTGCGGCTCGACGTTTGAGCCATATGGTTCGTAGCAGTAAAGGCCGGGATCGGCGTCGGTGGTTTCTGCTGCGGGGGTGGGGGGATCGTAGTAGCCAGTTTGGAACATGATCGCGAGGACGACCATTGCTGCGATTGTAATCCCGGTAATGAGTACGCGGGCACTGGCGAATTGATTCTTGCTTTCGGGGTCCATGTGGTCGCCTCCTTTGACGAAGGTGGCAGATTAGCCCACGCGGATCGGCGTGTCAACTCCTGAAGACAAGAAAAAAAGGCCCCGGCCAGAACGACCGGGGCAGGTTTACATGCATGTAACAATCAGCCTTGGAACTCGAAGTCCAGCTTGCCGTGGAAGCTCGGGTAGTCATCGAGTGCCGGGACATCATGGATAGACATCATCACGAGCACCTCGTTGATCTCTGCGAGGCGTTGGCGATCAGTGTCGCTATACGCATCGGTCTCGCAGTGGAACTCCGCAGGTGTCGCCCAATGGTCGAAGCTACCGTCAGGGGTGTGGACGATAAGGCCGACACGCTTCGGGGGTCTGGGCTTGACTGAGCGCAGCTGAATGTCACGTTTCCATGCAGACTCGAAGAACGGCTGAAGCTCGGGCCAGATACCTATCAACTGCCCCGGCGTATTGCACCGGGGATCGAGGTCTCTGATCTTGCGACGGGAGTAAGTGTCGCCAACGCCGGTCGGGTTACCCATCACAGCTTGGCAACGGCGTCGCAGTTCTTTCGAGAGCGAGCGGTACCGATTGACTGAGCATATCCACGGACGGAATGCATTCTGCACATCCTGTGACAGATCACTGAGCTTGATGCCCACGGTAGGCATAGTCATCTTGTCAGAGAACTTGAACGTCACGTGCGGGCATTTGCTTGTGCCATCCGTGTTGTCAGTCCAGTACAGCTCGAAGGTGCGAGACAGGTTCAGAGCTTTGGGGCGTTTCTCCTTCAGGTAACGCATCGCCATCCACTCGCCCTTGTCGAACGCTTGTCTGTAGATATATGCAACGGGGTCGGCAGGTGGCGGCAGTAGGTACTGCCAGTACTTGTCGAACCGCCGTTGCACATTACCGGCGAAGTGACAGCGTGAGTCCATGCTGAAACTAGCCATTGAACACCTCCGCAGGAATGATCTCGCCAAAGGGCGGCTTGATCCAGTCTTCGGAGCAGCACCATATGACAGGGAACGGGGGTTCCTCGTCGGGGAAGGTGCCACCGGTATCGGTGAAGTACACGAGCGTGTCAGGCTTAATGCCTTCGTCGTAGCAGTACTCGAACGGGGGCACGAATGAGGTGCCGCCGCCACCGCCGATGCGCGGGATGTTGTGTGCCAGCCGGTCACCGTCTTGCAGTTCGATGACTGTCTCAACACGTGCATCACAACCGATGATGATGACTCGCTCGGGGTTGGTGTCAGCGAGTATCTTGTCGCACTCTCCTAACGCCTGTCTGAGTTCGTCATCGGACATGGAGCCGGACGTATCGATCGCGAAGACAATCGTGCCAGCGCCGAAGCCGGTGTACGTGGGCATAATCACGCCCTGCGTAATGTACCGGCGACGGTGCGGACGATTCCAGTTGGTCGAGTCGCGGCCTACCTTCTTCGCCAGAGACTTGCGGAGCTTATCCTCCCACGGAACCTTAGCTTCGAGCAGGCTGTCGACAAACCGCTCAAGGTGAGCAGGCATCTGTCCCATAGCCTTGGCAGCATCCTTGGCCGAAGCCACTGCACGACGCCACTGAGCATCGCTGTGGTTTTCTTCAGGAATCTCCAACACATGAGTGTCAAGAGTACCGCCGTCAATGCCAGACATGCCAGTACCGCCACACTGAGAACAGCTACCGCTATCGCCAGATTCGTCGCCACTGCCGCCGCCGTCAGATTGTCCATCGCCGTCTCCTTGGCTCTCACCGGAGCCACCGCACGAGCCGCACTTGTTTTCCTCGAACAGGTCTCGGTAAACATCGTCGACCAGCATCTCATAGTTGTACTTGCCAGAGAGCAAGCCCATCTTCGGCATCTTACCAATCTCCGACTTAACAAGCATGTCGTTGATGACGTAATCGCCTGCGACGTTCCACAACATATGGATGAAAGGCCGACCATCGAAACCCATATCGAAGTACTTCTTGCCTCGTGACATGTGTGCCCACATTGCGTGACCGATCTCGTGGCACAGCACGAACATGGCTTCGCTGATCGAGAGCTTGAGGATGAAATCCTCGTCGACCCAGATCGTCTTGCCGTTCGTCGCCATAGTCGGTTCGTTACCGCCGAATACTTCGGGGAACTTGCCGAGCTTCACGATCATCATGTCCAGCATCAGGGCAGCAAAGAACGGTTGGTTGAGCAGCAGTGCTGCTTTCGCCTCCGTCAGTTTCGCCTTAGCTGTCATTTGTATACTCCTGCATCATATCGAGGACAGCCTTCGCCTCGTCTGCGAGATGAGCACGCAGCGCGTCGTCTTTACGTACTTCCTTGACGTCGCGTTTGGCGAGGTCCTTCTCGATCCGGATACGAATCGCCTCGATACGTTTGTCGCCAGTCACATTCAGGTGTGACAGCATCGATGCGTGTTCCTTCATCTTGTCGATGAGTGTGTAGTGGAACTTCGCATTCGGGTTCGCCAGTGCTGCGTGAGCGTGGGTGATGTCTTCGAGCAACCGCTTCCATGCATCCTGCATTGCGTTCTCCAACATCTGTTGCGTCTTCTTGTTGACGTTGAGCGCGAGCTTCTCAGCCTGTTGCAACGTCACGCTGTCGAAGTCAGCACCGATGGGGATCGGCTGGAAGTCGAAGTTGAGACCGAAGTACGAGCGAATCTCAGAGGGTGCCGGGTACTGCGTCCTGTCGAACGCATTGCCGAGCTTCTTCTGCGCAATCGCGATGAGTGTTGGATACGCCTGTACGAATTCGTCGAGCGCATCCTTCATCTCTTGGTTGTACTTGCCCATCTTCTGCGTGTACTCGAAGAACAGCGTGTTCGGCAGCAGACGTGGACCAGCGCGGCGACCGTGATCGTTCACGCCTACCGTACTCCACGGGAGCGTCATCTTGTAATGCTCCGTGCGAGCGGCGTCGATTGCCGTATGCACACGCTTCAGCTTCTCGTCGGCCCCGACCAGCAGTCGCTTGCGTGCCTCGAATGCGGCCTTGTCAGCGCCCGATGCACTAGCGGCATCTGCGGCAGCTGCATGGTCTCGCACCTTAGCGTGCCAGCGTAGCGTCTTGAGGCTTGCGAGCGTACCGAAGTTCCTGATGTCGAGGTCTGCCATAAGCTCGTCAGACGTGAACTCAGGCAGCTCCAGCGGCGTCGCTTCGACTTCGGTCGACCACTCGGACTCGTCGATTGGATCGATGTCAGCCAGTTGCTCATCTGTCGATTCCGTCGACACGTCAGGAGATTGTGTCGATTCCTCAGTCGAATCTGTACCAGTACTGCCATCCTCCTCCACGGGACTGGCGTCGGAAGCAGCGGGGGTTTCTGAAGCCGCCTCGGTTGTACCAGTCACGTTTGGAGAGTCGTTCGCATCCGATGAGTCGCATGGGGCCTCCTCGTTACATGCATGTAAATCGCCATCGTCGTCGGCGAGGATGTCAGCCATCGAGGGGATAGCGTCGTCCACGGCCTCAGATGATAAAGGCGCTTCGGGTTCCTCGGCCTTGGCAGGTTCGAGGGGTGGGGGGTTGTCCAACGCTTTCAGCTCGGGGTCGTCGCCTTCGAGCACGTCGTTGAGCAACGATTCGATGTCGTCAAATCCAGACATGTGAATACTCCTTAGTTACCGAGCAGGTTGGCAGACTTAATCAGCTGCTTGTTGTCCCGGCACCATGTCGCGAAATCCTTGCTCGTCAGGATGTGCGGCGACTTGCGCAGTGCAGCCTTGAGTCCAGCTACTTGGAACTCGTCAGGCATACGGGTGATGTAGGTGAACGCCGGGGTCGCAGTCTCAGGGGTGACGCGATGCGCAACCATCTGCATACATGCGTAGAGAGCGTCAGGCCGGTCGATACTCGGGACCTTCGTACCCTCGGGGTCGGCGACGATCTGTTCATACTCGGGAAGCTCGTCTACGACACGCATGAATGCAATGAACTCAGCTGCCGTACCTTCACCGATCAGGCCACCAGCTGCCTCGACGAACAGGTCTTGATCGATGACATCCATGAGACGTGACGCCTGTACGAAAGAGCGAGGCGTGCAGAACGGGCCGGGCTTGTCCGGTACCTTGTCCTGAAACACCTGTCCGGGGCGACGCTTGGCGTATGCAATCGCACCCCAATGTACGCCCTCGGTCTCTGCCCACTCGACCCACGAGTCAAGGTCAGGCTCGATGTACAGTTCCATCGTCCTGTTGGTAACGAACGCCAGCTCGCGGCCAACGCCCGATCGATCGCCTTCGCGGTTCGACGCAGCGAGTACCATGTACGTGATGGGAAGCTGCGATGCGTTGACCTTGCCGTTGAGTAGCAGCTCTGCCGATACCTTCTGGACATCGTGCTGCGACTGCTTGAACTCGTCAAGGAACACGAAGCCGTGATTCGGATCATCGGCACGAGGCATCCACGGTGCGCGAGTCCACACCATGATCTTGCTACCGTCATCGTCATCGTCGGGCAAGCCGTAGCCGCCAACGTCAGGCGCCTCTTTCGAGTTGAGGAAGAATTCGAGGTTGGCGAAGTACTTCTCCCAATCGGATTTGACATCGGCTTTCGGACAGCCTGCCATCTCGACAGCAAGTTCCATGCCAGCCTGTTTGACAACGCTGGACTTGCCGAGGCCGGGGCCTGAGATCATGTGAATGGCGAAGCGCACACCGGTCTGCACCTGTGTACGATACACCTGCTTGATGAGCTTCTTTGCGTTACGAAGGTTCATTGTCGTCTATCTCCTTTTTCGCCTGTTTGATTTCGGTACGTAGCATGAGGAAGGCAACCAACATGATGACCGCTCCCCACACCGGGGAGAGATTGATCCAGTTCGCTTGTACGTGCTGGATGTAGCGTTCGAGGCCGAGCATGTCCTGATGGAACATCATCGCCCCGACATGGAACAGATAGCCGCAGAGAGCAGCTACGTAGAGTCGGACGTGGTTCATTGTTTCGTTCTCCTTTTATGTTTACGGGATTGTTTGCGGGCGAGAGCTTCGGCAGTGCGACGCTCTTTACGGTTAGGTTTGTGATGCCCGCGACCACCTACCATGATTTCGGGGATGAAGATGTTTCTAATCTTCTGACGTAACTTCGTTAGCAGTGTCGTGAATCGCACTGATTTCCTCCTTTCCGATGAGTGTGATTACCGGGAAGAACATTTCAAACAGGTTCACCATAGTCATGTACTCACCGCCCATGAGCTTGGCTGCTTCCACTGAGTCCTTCCATTCCTGTTCGCGTCCAATCTGCTTGGCTAGGTCGTTGCCTATTCCTAACAGACAGAACACATTACCTTCAGGCCCACGCAGGTCGAGGCACAGGCCGAGCTGTGAGTCACGATACATATGCGGGGTCCTCCCATGCTGAGATCGCATCGGTCGCTGAACAGCCGGTGCGCATCATTTTGACACACGCGGGACAAGTCACCTGATCGTCATGGGGTGTCGTCTTCGCATGTGCTGATCCGTTGAGGCACAGCACGTTACTGCCGGGGCCTCGGGGGTTGTGGTAGATGCGGTCGTTGCTCGCCTTGCGGGTGCGTCCACACTTCTCGCAGTACTGAGCGTTCGCTTTCTCGTTTCGGTGACCGCATGGCTTTCCGTTGGGCCGTGCTCTACACAGATACATAGAATACTCCTTTACATGCATGTAAAGAGGGGCAGCTGACATAACACAGGAAGGAGAAAGAAAACCTGCGTTGTCGCCATGCCAGCCGCCCCGATGATAAAACTCTCCTTAGATGCGACCTCTACCCGGTTCGGGTTCGATCACACGGTCCTTGGGATAGCTCCGGCGCACGTAATGTGCATTGCCTACACCGTCGAAGCGACGCCACACTGCCTCGAACCAGATCACGTAACGCGGCTCTCCCTTCGGAAACTTGCCCTCGTGGAAGTAGTCGTGTGCCTTGACTGGTAGCCAGCAAAAATGTACGTGCCAATCACGTGGAGGCAGCTTGCGTTTCGGCAGCTCGAAGATCATGAGATCACGTACCCCTTGCTGCGGACGAATCGCTCAATGTACCGTGCAGCTGCGAGGGGAGTCTGCGCATCGTCACAGCCGTCGTGTGCGAACAGCTCTTGCGCTTCGTCGTAACTGATGCCGAAGTACTGATGCATCTGTAAGCTACCGAGATCGACTTCTTCGCCGAGCACTGGTCGTGACTCAGTGCGCATACGCAGGTTGCCTTCCTTCGTCAGCTTGAACTTGCCCTGCAAGTCAGGGCGAACAGCGTAGTGGCCGAGCGCACAAGCGGGCGTTCCACACTTGTGTTCATCGATGAAGTCCACCTCGTTTTCAGGCATGGTGAACTTCGGGTTGCCACGCTCGCCGAGATTGAAACGCTTGGGGTCGTAGCCCCACGAATCCATGTCGAAGAACCAGTGGTTCAGGTCTGCGTCACGGAGCGCGTTGGCTACGTTGACGAGGCGTTGTGCTTGAGTAGTATTCATGTGCTTGGTTTCCTTTCGGTTGGTTGGGTTAATCGATCTCTGCGTGACGGATGCAGTCCCACAAGTCCATCGCCATTCCTTCGATGAAACAGTGACGGATGTTAGGTCTCCAATCCTGTCGGGGTGAGGGGGCCAGCGCATTCTCGGCGACCCGGTCGAGGGCGTGTTGCTGTGCCGTGGCTATGATCTTCGCACTACCTAACAGCAGTACTGCAATGACCAGTAGCACTGCAACAGACAGCACGAAGTTGGGTGTTGGTCGGTACATCAGCTCACCCCCATTGCTGTCTGGTACAGCTGAATGGACAGGATGAGATAGACGAACAGGCCCATCACAATGAGCGTTGCACGGGCGTAGACGTTTCGCATGGCGAATCTCCTTCTTCACGTGGTCGGACATACACGTCGACGCCGTTGTCGACACGCAGGTATCCGAGGTTACGAACGTCGTTTGCCCATTCATGGCGGTGACGTTCAAGGTCATCGATCACTCTCGTCGAGAGGTCACGAAAGATGATGTCACGCTCCAACACCTGTATGAGAGCGAGGCATTCGTCTGGGTTGAGGTCGAGTACGATTTTCATTTGCGACTTTCTCCTATTGCATTGGCAAACCAGCCGAGCATGACCATACCACCTAGCACGTGCCAGCCTGTTGCCTGATCGTTTACGACGAGCACAATGCCGCCACCTATGAGAGCGCCAATCACTCCCCACATGTTGAGTTCCATCTCAGTTCTCCTTAAAAGTCAGTGACGTTGCCAGTCTCAGTATCGAGAATCTGGTAGTAGTCTTCGTTGTTGCGTGGGTGATCGGTGTCGTCGTCACGTAGATCGTTGTTCATCCACGTGACAGCTTCCTCGAACGTGTCGAAGTCTCCCTTCAGATCGTTGCATCCACCAGCAGGGTAGTAGTCAACGTATCCAAACAGTAAGAATTGTTTCACTGTCGGTTCCTCCTTGCTTCTGCATCCTCACAGATGCTGCCGAGACCATGCGCACAGTTCGATATGATTGCCTTGCCGTGCATCGCAATGTTCGCACCTTGCCAGAACGGTCTCCATTCTTCTGGTAGGGCACGGGTGATGAGGTAGTTGCTGATCGCGAGCGTGCCGAAGTACATCCACGTGTCAGACGTACTCGGGTTAGGTCCAAGCACTGCCCGCGCAATCGGCCCGCCTTCTTCGAGGTCGCGTCGGTACTGAATCTCTGACGTCTGTATACCGTCGATCACGAGAGTTGCGGTATAGATCGATTGCAGCACCGTGTCCTGCTTGGTCCACGGGTCTGAGTGAGCGCAGCCGGTTACATGCATGTAAAGCGCGGCGATGATAAAAATTTTCAGGTACTTCATGGTCTCTCCTTTTGCCAGTTAAGAAAGTCTTCGATCCACGTATCGGTATTGCCGAGCGCAGACGTAGGACCTTGGAACACGTGAAACATAAAGTAATGATCCAGTTTCCCGTGGTACTTCATGCTGCGAATGTAGCTATCCGTTTCGAGTGCTACCTCGCTCGATGTCTTCACACCTGCGTGCTTGACCTTTACTATCTTAGGCGCGGGACCGAGGAACATCAGCGCACGGAGATAGCTTTGCTCTCTTGCTTTCGATACAGCCATTTCAAATACTCCTGTACCACATGCGATGGGTCGATGCTGTGATGCGTTCGCTGGTTCACTACTGCGGCCAGCTCATTGCGCCACGGTCGCAGGTTCAGCTCATCAATGATCGATACGAACTTGCCTTCCGCATATGCAAGGGTGAGGGGGGTTGGGGGCGCACCTGTCTCAAACAGCAGTGCCGTAAAGAACTCGTCGGTGTTACGCCAGTGCGTCTCGCGTCGCAGCCATTGTCTGAATCTCATGAGGTCGAATCCTCTGTTAATTGCATGAGCCATTGTAGGTATCCGTCGATGAGTCGCTCGGCCTGTTCGCTACGTGACCACGCTGACTCGTAGTAGTCGTGATTGATCTTGTACTTGTCAGGCACCTGATCCCAAAGCGACTGCCACGCAACCTGTCGCCATGCAGTGTACTCGGGGTTGACGCCTTCGCCTGCCATCGTTGCCTGTGTCTGCGGTGGGGGTCGGCCTACGTGCAGCAGCGTCGCATGATAAAGGTCGTCACAGTTGTTCTGAAACCAAAGCACACGCTCCGCTGACTTCGGGTCGAGCATCTCGAATTCATATGGCATCGTAGTTCTCCTTCACCCACTCGGCGAATCGGTTCGATGCTTGCATTGAGATGTGCGGCGGTACGCATTCGTCTACTGCCCTGATGACACGTGTGTACCAAGCACCATGAATGAACGTCTCGGTCCACTCGGGCTTGCCAACAACCAGCAGGATCGCAGCGTACAGATCGGCAGGTGAATTGTAATGCGTGTGCCGACGGAGTGCGCGTCGAAAGCCTGAGCTATTCACCGGACTTCTCCTTGCACCAGTTCAGAAAGCGGCGACGGAATCGGTAACTGGGATCGTCTTCTCCAATCGCAACAGGCCGCTGCCCTTCATACACGTGTTCGATCCACCACTCGTCGACGCTACGTGCCCACGCCATAGCTTCATTCATTGCCAGCTGATTCGATCCAAGCTCAACACGGAAGCTCGGGCCAGCGCCAAGGGCGAGCAGGCAAGCGACGTACTGCGGTTCCTCGTCGGTGCGCGGCTCGTAGTTTTCTTCGTTGCCATCGATCACGAACTCATCTCCGTACATGGTTGTCAGGTCGACCGTCCGCAATCGCACGGCCATGTGAACGAACGCTTTCTCCACTGCCACGTTCGTTGCATCGGTGCATCGTTGCGCCATCTGCGCGAACAGTCTGCCTTCGATACCCTCGAAGTCGATGCGGTGCAGCTTGTATGATCTCGGGTCGGTCATGTCTTGCCCTCTTGTTGTAACCACATCTGGAAGTGCCAGAGCACCATCTCGTGATCGGCTTTAGGTAGCATACGTTTGATACTCGCGATCACTTCGGTATCCCACTCGGCCATTTGCACCAACGATCGATGCGCTTTCGGGGGTGGGCCATGCGCCAGTAGCAAACGGCTGAATACAACGTCAGTCGATTCGTACTCCGCTGTCGCCAGTTCGATCTCAGCTCTCGTCGCCATCGTTCGCCTCCCGTTCGAGCCAGCCAAGGTACTCTCTATACATGATGTTGGATTCGATGCCGCTGCCGCCAAGGTGGAAGTGCAGGTAGACGCGCACATCCTCGTCCCACTTGAACAGCTCGTCGAGGTAGTTGTCGACGGACTGGTTATCGCGGTTCGGGTCAGGGCGCTTTCCATACGCGAGCAGGCAGGCGCAGAACGCATCCTCCTGTATCTCGCGCCACTTACCGAAGAACTTGCTGCCGAGCGCGGTCATCGTCGATCTCCTTACATGCATGTAACCAGCCGCCAAAGAACTTCCTGAACTGCGCGGGGCCATGCGTCGAATGTTCTCCATGCAGCTGGTGTGTAATAGCCCACTCGTTGAAGCGGCGATTCCACGGCCACTGTCGCTTCATCTTCCGTTCTTCCTCTGCGAGCCATCGGTTGTAGCCCGCGCTGCGCTTCGGGGGTGAGGGGATTGCCTTAGACGTGTCTGTTGTCAGGTAGTCGGGGTGAGGGGGCGCACCCAATGATAAAAGTGCTGCGAGGCAGGCAGTATGGAGCGCGGACGCACGCTCGTGCTGCCATTCAGCCAAGCTCCCATGCATGTGCGGCAACACGCCGCAGTCTACCGGTGGCGGGCCGTAGAGTTCCCACCACACTGCCCAAGCTCTCGACTTCTTACCCATCGTCCGCTTGAGCGCGAGCATTATGTAGGTCATCGAGTCGGCTGATCTATCCTGTCGGTCCACGGTTCTCTCCTTTGTTTGCATACCCATGTATAGAACTTGGTTAGCTCATCGCGTTGCACGTTCGACTTCACCGTCTGCGCCCGCTTACGATACTCGGGGGATGCTTGCGGCTTCATCCACCAATGATTTGTATACATCTGCATGAGTACTTCAGCAGCCCGCATCTGCCAGACGGTGTGCGCGTCCGATTCCTCACACGATGGCTCGGCACCTGCGGCTAAGAGCGCGGCGGCGAAGCGGTCCTCATCCTCCTCGGTCCACGTCACTTCACGGTCGAGGCGCGGGAACATTACTTCTTCTCGGTGCAGCGTCGTCATAGTTACATCCTACATGAGTGTGAATAGAAAGCCCACTATTACATGCGTGTAAAGCGAGCGCGAAGACATTAGCGGGTAAATGTCCGGTGATTCTTGGACATTTTAATGCGAGCGAATACAAGCACATAGGTCTAAATGTCCTAAATGTCAGATGTCTGTGGAGTGAGGACAGAGTAATGTATGTGGGGTGAAGGGGTGCGGGGGCCTCGAAACGCATTCACCCTCTCACTGATTCTCTAGTGTGGGGGTTCACCTTCCAGACATTAGACATTTAAGACATTTAAGTATAAGTATATGAAACTACTACAAATCAAATGTCCAATTAAATGTCCGCGCAAGGCTAAATGTCCAATTCCTGCCGATATGCGTTTTGCACCCCGACATCCCGCCAATGTACGCGCTTTTATCATCGAACCCTCGCGCATACACGTGTTGGGAGATGTCAGGGTGCAGGGGCTTTAGTCCCGACGCATGGCATATTCTCCTGTTTCTCACTCGTGTACACAAAAGAAAAGGGCCGAGCCAACCCGAAGGTCAGCCCGGCCCAAGCGGGGGAACGCCAGAAGTTACATGCATGTAATCAGTACTGGATTCCATGCTTCGCGCAGAGCGCCGCGAGTTCCTTGCGGAATGCGATCTCGTTGCGTTTACGTGTCTGGACAGTGAACAGCGACTTCACGATCGATGCGAGCGTGCGCCCTGCACCCTTTGACGGTTTCTTGTCGAGGTTCTTGACGAACGTGTCTACAACGGCTTTGTAGTCACCCCATCCCGCCTTGATGATTTCGCGGGCAAGGGCGAACATCTTGACACGTGTCAGGGTGTCGCCGGTCTTGGGGTAGTAACGCAGCGCCTCGGCCATACCGAACTGAACAGATGTTGCGAACGCTTTCCACTCGGACTTGCGAGCGGCAGGCGCGTTGTCGCCAGCGATACCCTTCGCGATGGCTTCCGCATTCTCTGTCGTGCATTCGTCGCCGAACGTGTTCCAGATTTCCTCGGCCACTGCGAGCGCAGACTCGACGACCGTTGCTGCTACACGTTTCTCAAACGCCTTACCCTTTGCGATGATGGTTGCAATGCTCATGATGTTTTCTCCTTTACATGCATGTAAACCAATCGGTACGGGCTACGTGCGCCTCGCACCCTCTCACTATACGTCGCGGTGGATACGCTCCGGGCTTGAGGGGTGGTGGGGTACCGGGCCAAGGGGGGTGGCCCCCTATGCGCGTATTTATGTAGTTCGCACACGAGAATCGCAAAAAATGGGGTTGTGCTTAAAAGGCCCATTGAACCGGAAATGGAACAGGTGTATACCTAACATATGGCTGAAAAATCCTGCACCAACTGTCAGCACTTCCGCGAGCATCCTCCGGAAATTCCAGAGGGCTACGGGATCGGTCGGTGCCAGCGTTACCCGCCGCTCGGGATGCCTATCGCTGCCGGATCGCACGACAATCGGTGGCCTTGCATCTTCGAGAATACGAGGTGCGGTGAGTACAAACGCGACCGGAAAAAATAGTGCTTGACTGATTTCCTCCAGTGGGCTATAAACCCACAACGCGCACAGTGCGCCTAACCCCTACACCCTTGGAGGAAAACATGAATGAGTCACCAGACACCGTGGTCTCCGAATCACCGGAACTTACCGAATCCGTACCGGGAGGAGACGCTGACGGTGGACGCCCTTATGATGGCGAAGCAGAAGCTCGACGAGCAGGCGATACCGCAGGAGAAGCAAGTCCTGATGGTGACGCCGGAGCAGTTAGCGAATCTCCGGAAGGAGTGTCCGCAGACGTTGAGGGGTCCGACGCATCCCTCGCCGACGAAGGTGGGTACGTTCATGGGGGTGACCCTGTTGAAGGTACCGACGGAGGACCTGTCCTCGATACCGAGTCAGACGTAGCTGGCGAACTGGCTACCGACGATGACGGTTTCCTCGTCCCGCCCGCCGAAGACGCCGACGCCGGTACGGTTGTCGTGCAGGACTTCGACCCGAGCGACCCCGGCGCCGAACTCGCGGAACCGCAGAAGGTGATGAACCATCTCGGCCCGCGTCAGGAACGCAAAGCCGCGCAGCGTGCTCCGCTCGACAAGACCGCGACCGACGAGAGTGAGTAACACACGTTACGAACTTCGGTACTACCCGGCCCTTCCACTGGAGGGGCTGGTTAGTACCCTCGCCGATCGACTGCCCGACATTCCCCCGCACAATCGTGAGCTGGTGGACGGGCTGAAAGAATCCATCGATCGTGATGGCCTGCGCAACCCCCTCACCGTTGAATGGTTCGACCCCTACGACGATCGCAACAACCCGAACCCGTATTGGTCTCCCCGCATCGGAAACAACAGGCTTGTAGCCCTGCTGGAACTCGATGAAGTGGAAGCACCGTGTTTGGTGATCGTACCTGAAGGGGTGACGGGACCCGCAGGCACTTACGAGACGTTATCCGTTGACGCCGCGCTCGCACTTTTCGATGCCACGCACCCGTGGTGGCATTCATACATACTGCGTCGGCTGAAACCCCAACTTGTTCCGAGGTGCGCATAATGCGACTGACAACCCGAGACCCCATCGACAAGCACGGCAAGATCACTCCGGTTTGCGACGTTGAATACGTCGGCCAGCCGGTCGTCGCCTACATCATTACGCTCGAAGACGGCTTCTATGTATCCATGAATCACACGATGGTGAAACGGGAGTCGTGGACCGAGGCAATGGGTTACGTCGAGCGGGTGCGCAAGGCCGGATGACGATCGTCGCCGAAGTCGCATCGTTCAAGTACACCTCGAAAGAGGAGAACTGGGAGGGCGACATTTTCTGTCCGCTCCTGATGCGGCACGGTCCACCGCCGAAAGGCGTGAAGTGGTACGGCAGCGAAAACCGACCGCGCTTCACCGACGTGGAGGCAAAGAAGTGGGTCGGCTACATCGTGGCAGATTGTGAGCGGGCACTGAATGACAGCAACCTGCTCTCCCATTACAAACAGAACTACCGAAACATGCTCGCACGCAAGATCAAGAATCTATTCGTCAACTGGTGCAAGGAGAACACGCAATGAGGATCATCATTATCGTCCTCCTGATTCTCGCGCTAATCTGGCTTGCCGGATGCGCGACGGTCTACGAGGAATGCGCCTCTCACCCCGAGGGGTCGGAGTCGTACCGAGAGTGCGCACGCGAAGTGCGCGAGTACAACCGCGTCGAGGCGGTCATGAAGTTCCAGCGCGAGTGCGCCGGACAAACCCTATTCTGCGACAACCCGCCTTCGCAGTCGGCGTTGGAGCGTTACCCACACAGGTATTGTCGTTGTGACGGAAACTACGTCATCCGTTAAGCCGCCGATGCGGAAAATGCTCCAGATGAAGAAGCCGCACACGCCGGAGTATCAGCGGTGGATCGTCGAGGAGCTGGAGAACTACATCGCGGCGACGCACTACCTCGCGTTCTTCATCGAAGCGCGTTCCAAGATGGGAGATATGTCGAGCGAGGAGGTGTTGGAGGAACTGCACCACAACATTTCCTTGCATATGCGCCAAGGCTACGACGTACTCGGAGAACACTAGGCTTTACAAACCCACTGGGCGCGGGTAAAGTCGCCCTTACTAAGCAACCAAGGAAACAAACAGATGTTTACTATTCGATTCATTAAGCACGGCGGTCGCGGCACCCAGAACTATTCCGTGACCAGTTACGAGACCGACATTGGTGACAACTGTGTCGACGTCGCGATGACGCTGAAGGACGGCTCGACCTATCACGAGCAGATCGGCCCGACGCAGCCATACGACATCGCCTACGTCACCAACGAGGCAGGCAAGACGATCGACAAGATCGTTCTGTAAGGTAGACGACGATGGGCTGGCTTGAAACTGCACTTACTCGGTTCACCGAGGCATTCAAATGGTGGTTCATTCTGCAACCGTGGGAGCAGGCGCTTCGAGTCCGAGCTGGCCGTCACATCAAGAAGTTCGAGGGCGGGATGCATTTCCGTATCCCGTACCTCGACTCTATCTTCAGACAGAACTGTCGACTGCGCACCAGCGATGTTCCGCAGCAGACAGTGACGAACGCCAGCGACGAAACGCTGACGGTCGCCGGAGTACTTGCATACCGCGTGGAAGATGTCACGCCGTTGTACAACAGGCTCCACATGGCAGAGGAGACGCTCGCCGGTAAAACGCAGTCCCTCCTTGCCGACTACATCGCGGTGAACACGGGCGACGAGTGCGCCCCGGACATCGTGCAGAAACACATCAACGAAATCATCCAGAAGCAGTTCCCTGAATTCGGTCTGGCCGAGATTGAGTTTTGGCTGACCGACTACGCCCGAGTTCGGACATACCGGATCATCATGGGCGACATGGCGAAGTGGAGTGACCACTCGCTACAGACAGACGCGGAGGATGAACTCTGATGCCAAGGAAGAAACTGGACAACGTGCGAGTGCATCTCATACTGCCGAGAAAGCGGTACGAGCTGATGCAGAAGCTCTCAGAGAAATCGGGTTACTCGATCTCGGAGCTGATGCGCCGTGCGCTCGACGAGTATCTATCGAAGGGCAAGAAAAATGGCTCGGGTTAGATACGTAATACTGGCCCCGGTCGTGATCGAAGATGAGATCATCGGTGACGACGACTTCATGACTGATTGGGGAAAGCAGCACGCCGAGCGGTATGAGCCGGTAGAATCGCTGCACCCGCGTCAGGAAGCGCCGTACACAGCGAAGCTGGTCGAGGCAGTGCGTCTCGATGAACCAGACGAAATTACGATGGACGACCTCGTAACACCGGGATTTGCAGCATAAAAAAGCCCCTCCGGAGAGGGGCAAACAGGCGACAGACGACGGCCCATGAAAGATACGAGTATAGACCCTATGAAAGGGGTTGTGAACCCGCAGTCGCTCATTGAGCAGTTGCGAAGATTAAAGGCTGGTGACACGGGTGGTAAGATTAACCCGAGGAGCTACATCAAGGGATCGTTGCAATGGTTGGAGAAGCATCCACCGAACAAATTGATAGTACCGATGCTGAAGCTGGCGCTGAAGAAGTACTAGAGGACCGCGATCACGAACCTGATCCGGAACCGGACTACGACGCGAGTACGCTTCGGTTCGTGACGCCGCCGACGATCGGCGACTTCATGATGGACAACCACTTCATCCGGTTCATCATGGGGCCGGTCGGTAGTGGTAAGTCTGCCGGTTGCTTCATGGAGCTGCTTCGCCGTGCGCGATTGCAGGCTCCCGATCGACAGGGTGTTCGCCGGACCCGTATGGCGATCATCCGTAACACTCTCCAACAGCTGCGTCAGACCTGCTTGGCTGACATCAAGCTCTGGCTCGACCCCATCCTGACGTACCGCGTGACCGACGCGACGATTCAGGTCAGATTCCCACTGCCGGACGGCACGACAGTCGAAAGCGACTGGATGCTGATTCCGCTCGACACCCCGCAGGACCAACAGCGCCTCCTGTCCCTTAACCTCACAGGTGCGTGGATTTCCGAGTTCCGAGAGATCGACCCGTCCCTGATCGCCGCCCTCTCAGGCCGTCTTGGACGCTTTCCCTCGAAGGCCATCGCGAAGCCGACGTGGTTCGGCATCGTTGGCGAGTCAAACCCCCCTGACGAAGACTCGGAGTGGTACACCTTGCTGGAGGTCGATCGTCCAACGAAGTGGGCCTTTTACAAGCAGCCGGGTGGCCTCGAAGAAGGCGCCGAGAACGTCGAGAATCTCCCCGACGATTATTACGAGACGCTGGCCGAGGGTCACTCCGAAGACTGGATCGACGTGCATGTACATGCGAAGTACGGCAAGTCGCTTTCGGGTCAGGCTGTCTTCCGTGCCTCGTTCAAACCGGACTTCCACATCGTCGATGAGGAGGAACTCATCTGCAACGAACATGCGCCCGTCATGATCGGACAGGACTTCGGTCGCACCCCGGCATCCCTGATCGGTCAGATCGATCCGCGAGGAAGGCTCATCATTTTCGACGAGATCACTTCTGAGGACATGGGTATAGAACAGTTCGCGACGACGAAGCTGCGCTCGATGCTATACGAACGCTATACATTCAATCGCATCTTCATGGTCGCCGACCCGAAAGGTCGAGACAAATCGCAGACCAACGAGGACTCGCCGTTCGACGTCTTGAAGCGACTGGGCTTCGATGTATACGCCGCGCCGACCAACAACATCGACCCGCGTGTCCGAGCTGTGGAACAGCTGTTACTGCATCAGGTCGACGGTGGTCCGCAGCTCATCATCAGCTCGCGTTGCGTGCAACTGATCGCGGCAATGAAATTCTGGTACAGGTATCGGAGGAAGCAGAC
>JAAUYB010094984.1_pt1 | contig 19136 bp, 20 predicted proteins | sample 7278071 | NCBI WGS metagenome assembly JAAUYB01 (sample SAMN14350121, study PRJNA611818) | marine sediment metagenome | isolation source: surface marine sediment (1.8m) | place: French Polynesia: Moorea | collected 2018-08
GGAGGGTGCGTTTTGTGCTCCGCCGCCGCCCGCCGCCGCCGCCCGCCGCCGCCGCCCGCCGCCGCCCGCCGGCAGCAGCAGGCAGCAGCAGGCAGCAGCAGGCAGAAGCAGGCAGCAGCAGGTTCCGCCTTCTCCATAATCAGTGTAAAATAAATCACCGCCAATCTTGATCCAATATAAAAAAGGTGGCATATTATTGAGTCATCCTGTGATACTTAAGTATTACAAAAAAAATTTCCACGACCATCTCCAATAGTTTTCCTTCCAAAAACTCGTATCTTTCGCATAGCATATTAGTCTTCCACCTTCGCTCTTATCCTTCCGGCACTGGAGTGATATCTTCTGTCTTATTCAATATCCACGACCATTTCCATAATTTTCTCTTACACTTTCACATGAATAACGGCCAAAAAAACTACCACAAATCATCATCATAATCCACAACTAGTGTTTTCATGCCTCTTTTTCTGAAAAGGAAATGCTGTTAGACGAGTATATACACAAGAGTTAAAAGATGGAACCTTGGTAGAGTTGTATCTTTGTGGGCTTCCCCTCCTTCAATCCTCTTGCCCCTTTGAGAAGATCCTCGAATGTTTGTTGGTAGGGCAGCTTGGCCGCAATGGCAGCCCTCATGTCGAACTCGCCTCTTGTTGGCAAGCTCAGTGGCGGAAAGCAGCTGTCTCGAATGTCATTTTCATGGCGTTTCAGCCATGCCTTTACTTCTTCCTTGTCATCCAGGGGGGGGAGCGGCCCCACCACGACCTTTCCCTTCCTGGCCGTGTCTAGATCTAATAATATGGTAAGGCATGCTGCTCTAGCAGCCAGAGGTTCCTCCCCCGAAACATGTTCCGCAAGGACGCATGCCATGTCACATCTGCCTCTGTACACAGAGTTTTCCAGGGACTTTCTCATCAAAGCCAACTCTGTTTTCCAATTGTTGCTCTTTTGAGGATTTCTGAGCAGGACTGTCTTCATGATGGATCCCAGGCGAGCCGGGAGCTTGCTGATTGTCCTGCCCATCCTTATCACGTCGGCGCCCGTGGATCCGTCATATGTTCCAGGCATGGTCCATCTGGAGACGCTCCTGAGGTTGTCCCCCACGACCAACTTCAGGGCGGTCACGGAGAAGTGGTGGCTGTCAAAGGGTACCTCGGAGTAGATGAAGTCGGGGATCGAATGTTCGAATGTTTTGCATCCGTTCACCAGGTCCGTCAGACTTTGAAAGGGCATCACCTTGCCCAACCCAGTTTCCTTTGCCATGGAGAGGGTGGGCACAAAGTTTGACAGCTTGCGAATCTGGGAGGTGGTGTGTCTTCCAACTTCTTCTGCTGCCCTTTGTGTATCCACAATCTCCCACAGGACCTTATAGATCGCTTTGTGGTGCTTGACCATTCTCTTTTCCACCTCCGAAACGTAGTTGAACATGGCTAGAAGCTTGGGGTCTCCTTGCACCGTCTCTTCCAGCCGCGATCTCTTCGCGGTGGCGTCCTTTGAGAGTCTGCCTAGTTCTCTCCTCTTCCTCTTCCCTAGTTGTTCCTCTCCGCCCTCTTCCCCCTCTTCGTCTTCCTCTTCTTCCTGCGGCTGTACGTCCTTGTTTGTGTTGATGAAATCATCATCGGAGTCGCTTCCGCTCCCTCCCCCGCCGCCGTCTTTGTTTTTCCTCCCACCACCTCCTGCACCTTGTCCGCTTCCAGCCACTTTTCCTCTTCCTCCGGCTCCTCTTTTCTTGGCACCACGACCTCCCCTTCCGCCGCCGCCACCACGACCTCCTCTTGTATTGCCCTTGCCCCTGCTGCTCGTCTGGCCTTCACCCCCTCCGCTTCTCTGGCTCTCTCCTCCACCTCCGCCGCAGTGGCTTCCTCTTGTTGCTGGCGCTTCAAACTTCTTCGTCCTGCGGCTGACGGCATCGCCCCCATCGCCAGCCCCTGCCCCCTGGATCATCAAAAGCGTCCCGTCTGGTGCAAAGGTAAGATCTTGAACAATTTCCCCCTCTTGGTAAACTTTCCCGGTGCTCTTGGTCCAGTGCCCAAAATCCGAGTGTGCCTTGACATGCCCCGGGATGGAGCGTAGTAGATCTTTGTAGAACTCGCCCCTATCGTCCGTCACCGAAAGGGTGTAGTTCAGTTCCGTGTTCACGTTGGTCATGATATCCCTGTTCACCCTGGCGCCGATCTTGGAAAAGATGAGTGCTTGGTGTTTCTCTCCTGCCATTTCGTAAGTCCTCATCTTGAGACGTTCATCATCACTGCTGGTGTCGGGCTTTCTACCGTCCTCCCACTCTGCGTCCGATTCGAAGATGTAGGAGAATGTCGTGGGCTCCAGGTGCATTTCCGTGTTGTATCCATAAAGAAGACCCAAGTAGCTCGCCATTTTTCTGACTTTCCGACCACCGCTGGGCTGCCCCGTGCGGCTTTGCTTTTATCCTCTCGCTATTATACTTCTCCTTTCCCTGAAAAAAAAAGGCGGGAAAATAAATAAATAATAATTAAAATAATAATAATAAACTGAATTAAATAGACCGCCGCACTGCCAATTGATCATTAATCGAACCAAAAAGCCTGTTCAAGATAGGCGAAAATTCTATCTTTTTTTTGGAAATTCCTGCTAGCCCCTGCGCCTTTTTAATCGAGTACAAGCCATTAATTACTGATTGAGCAATATGTGGGAAAGCCGAAATATTACATTGCCCGGAACAATAAATTTCCCGGAAATAAAAAGAGCGGGAAATCCCAAACAACTAAAAAGAAAATTATAATAAAGGAAGCATCTGACAAAAAAAAAATGAAAGAAAGAAACGTGCACATATCGACAGATGCACCTATTGATCTCTTGTTTTCTCACCTCTTCCACGACCTCCTCTCTGGGCAGTCCTTTCCGCCCGACCCTTCTATCTGCTGGGGGCTCTTCGCGTCCTCTCTTTCTTAATCCACGACCACGACCGACTCAAAGCGCCCAGGTTGACTGGTTTTTTACTCGTACTGCAACCAACCTTTACTCGCTGCAATAATGTTTTTCCCCACCAGCACTCCTTTTCCCACTGCTTCTTGAGTGTCTACTTCAACCAGTGCTCCCTCTTCCTCCTGCCCCTGTCCGTTTTGAAGGTGTTCAAAGTTTGGAGCACTGTGGACACCAACTGTTCCCCAATCCAGCTCCACCACCCCATCGGTTTGGAACTGGTTCTTAGCCACTCTTTTCGCCCTCCACCTGGTGGTGCCCTCGATGTTTTCTCTAAGTTCGTAATAATCCCCGTTCTTTGTGAGCATGAGGCTGTCCATGGACTTCTCCTTCCTGGCCGCGCTCCAGCAGAGTTTTCTGCTGGCGATGCACTTGTGACTCACATAGTCTTTGATGTAGTAGTTTTGCAAAGCCTGCAAATTTTCATGGGGCGTCCCTGGCTTGCACGACCTCACCAACTTCCCGTACGCGTCCTCGTGGCGGAAGCAGGACAACAGGTAAGATGGGCCACTCCTCAGCCTGTAATGAATTCGCACAATTAAATCCCGATAATATAGTGAACAATGAGGTTCAAACAAACCTATCCTCGAGGCCGTGGGCCAGAAACACGTGTTCGTTGTAAGTGCAAACAGAAGTACCGAATGCACTCTCCAGGGTGTTTCCAAGTTCTTGAAAAACTCGGGGGCCTTGAACACGGAGCGCATCCCTAACCCCCTCGTCGTCGTCGTAGTCCAGCAACCTGATTTTATGGAGAGGGTTTTTTTTTGCTATAACTCTCCCTTTCTCATTTCTCACCTGTAGATGTACGAGAAGAGCAGCACGATTTTCCTCTTCAATGTCAGGTCCTCCGTGAGTGCCGCTTTTTGTCCCTCTGTTGCTTGGTGCCTCAAGAGCACCTGTTCTAGGCTTTCCTTGCTCATGAGGTTGGCGCCCAACTCCGGGAATATAAACTTTCCTGAGGGGACATAAATAATAAGAGTCTATTCCAAATCGTTATCCCTCATACAACTCACCCAAGAGTCGCCACTCGCTCGCCTTGTATTTTTCGGTGACCTCTCGAGGTCGCCGGTAGAATTCATGTGGGACTTTCAGGTGGAGGAGCAGGCTATTCAGTGATTTGACCGTGGCGGCCTGGTGAAGCTTCTCCAGATGTCGAAGGGCATGGTCCGAGCTTGTCCTCAGTGTTGGGCCCTGGAGAATAAGTTTCTCCCATTTCTTTGTTAGTCCAAGGGCCCTGTTGTGCATGGAATCAAGACTCATTGATCTGATGACATGAAGTCCTGGTAGATCCCATAGCGGGCTTCTTTCCACAACTCCCCTTCGGTGCTTGTCACCCCGCCGCTTTTCTTCAGCCTGTTCCACGACCCTCCTCTCTGTCCTCTTTCTTCCTCTGTCACTGACGGGGAAAGTCACACGACCTGCCTGGTACTTCCCCACGACCTCACAAATGGAGCAGCTGTAATATCCGTTGCAGGGAACCATACCCTGGAGCCACTTTCTTTCCTTGGAGTCGCAGCACCAGGAGGCAGCCCTTAAGTTGTGTCTTCTGAACTCCTCCAAGGGAATTTCTGCGAACTCCCCCAGTGTGACGTCGGACTTCTTTTTCACCTGGTGAATGACGAGGGGCAATGGCACTCCGCACTGGGCAGGGGTCAGCATCAAAGTGTGAAATCCGAACGACCCTCCCTTGGAAGGGTCGACGTCGTCGCTGCAGAGCTCCATCTTCTTCCATGACTTCGGATAATGATTTGGGTCTAGCCCGTGCACCCTTGCTACATGTTTCATTACGTTAGCCATGGGGACCCTGGAAACCCTCTTTATCACGTCCGCCGTCTGGAGATCTTTCCGAAGGCGATCAACTGTTTCAACCAGGAATGGTTTTCCTTCTTCGTTGTACTTGTAAACGGATGTGAACACGGGTGGGGCAACTTCCTTTCTCATTCGCTCCATGACGGCCTTGGATGTCTTCAGCACAGATCCCCTCCTCTTCGCCCTGCATATGTCCTCCGCGTGGAGTAGCATTATGTCGTAAACTTTCTGCATTGATTCCTTGCTCATTTTTTGCAGCATTTTCGTGAAGAATCTTCCAAGTTTCTTTATCAACTCTTGATCGTCTCCCTCAGTAAGCCTCTCCCTTCGGAAAACCCATGGATCCTCCCCCTCCTCCTCCTCCTGCTCTCCTGCGTCTTCTCTCTCCTCATCCTGGCTTGATAGTGAATCATCGTCGGAAGATTCTCCTTGACTCTGGCTCTGGCTCTGGCTCTGGTTCTGGCTCTGACTTCCAGGGGGTGAGGTAGGAGGCAAGCTCCGACTCTCATCCCTTTCGTCCATAAATATCAAGTCTTCATCTTCATGGTTGCTGGCATCGTCTAATTTTCTCAGCCAGTCGTCGAGGTCTAGATCTTCCTCCTTCGCCTGGCTCATCACCACGCCACTCTGACTTTCTAATGACTCCTCCGACTCCAGGTCGTACACGAAACTCAAATCTGGGTGTTCTTCTGTCTCTTCCTCCACGACCATACTCATATCCAGGGGGGGTCCTCCATGTTCAGGTTGTTCTTCTGCCTCCACGACCATACCCAGGTTGGATTGGTGTTCTTCATCCTCTCTGGATCCCACCTCCGTGGTAGCTAGTGCTGGTGCTTGGACGGGGACGGGGCGGACGGGGACGGGGACGGGGGCGGTGATGTTCTCTTGGACCCACCCCCACCCTGCCAGAGGAGGCGGGGGTTGCTGTCCCTCTCTTGAAGTTGATTGAATCCTTGAAGTTCCTGCAATACATACCAAATACAACTGCATTTAATATATTCTCTTTTCATGTCAAGACAGTACATAGACTAAGAAAATCAAAGAAGGTGGTACATCCTGGTTTTATATTTTTTTTTGTCTCGCCCCTCCTTAGGCCATAAATTTGCAATTTAAATCTTATTTTTTTGTGCTGTGATAAGTCTTCCTAACTTTTGAAGATGTACAACTTTGAGCTACAAGGTCACTTCGGGGCCCTACAAAAATGTTCCCCTCCGACAACAACAACAACAACAACAACAACAACAACAACAACAACAACAACAACAACAACAACCATTACTTGACCTTGACGACTATCGCCGCGGGTAAAACCTGCTCTACCTCACAGCCTGCTCTACCTCTCACTGTAGACATTTCCAAACCCAGTAGGGACGGCGAGGCTGTTGCCTCCCCAGAAGGAGCTGGCGTGGATGTTTCTCTGGGAAGCCACAGAAGCCTTCCCGGATGGGGACCGGTGCCTGTTGATGTGGGTGATGTGGTTGATGCCGAAGATCTTCGCGGATGCCCTGCGCTCGAACTTGCAGTTGAGGAACTGCTTGTTCTGCTGTTCTCCTTCTTCTTTCTTCTCGATTTTTTTGCCCTCTTCGCCGCCAACTCCCGTTCCCGGTCTTCCCTGGGAGGGCGGGGGAGGGACGGCAAGCCCGTGGGGTCCATGTTCCAGATCAGGAAGTCCCTGAAGCACCACGACCTCACTCACAAGGCCTTGCTCTAGTTGCTCTCCATGCCTTTAGAGTTTAGACCCTTTTTTACTAGTGATGGAGTCGAGCTTGGCCCGAGCCTGAAAGCCCGACGGCTCGACACGGTTTTCTCAGCCTGACTCGGCCCGAGCCCGATTTTTCCCGATCTTTTTCTATATGAAAAGTCGGGCTAGCCCGAGCTCGGGCCGAGTTCGGCCCGACTCATTTTCAGCCGGACAAGGCCCGAGCCCGACTGTTGAAGGCTCGACTCCATGCATATTTTTTTACCTCCTTTACATTTTCTTTTTTTTCCTCGGATTTTGCGACGAAACAAAATGAAAATGGCGCTGGCGGGGCAGGCGACGCGGCAATTTCGGAACGTTACTGCAAAAAATTCACGGAACCTTAAGATAAAGAAATATGTAATAACTTCTTGCCCTTGGCGCGGCCAAATCGATCCAATCAATGAATGTTGCTGCTATTGTTGCTGTTGCTGCTGTTGTTGCTGTTGCTGCTGTTGTTGCTGTTGAAAACTTGCTAGTCCTGCTGCCGCCCACCATACGAACAAACTTCCTTGTGGTGGGGTGGATTGATTTGGCTGCGCAAACACTCGTAAGTTTGGTTACGCGCCTCGTTTCGCCGGCAATACCAATACAATACTGTGGTTACTCTCTAAAGGAAAGGATGGTTGCGATAAAAAAGGGACTGTTGGCCGCCGGACGAGGAGAAATTGGTTACACACTTAGCAACAACCACATCTTATTGCCCATGCCGGGTTACTCACATATCTATTTTACTTTTTGACCCTATGTGGCGAATTCACTGTCGCTTATTTCTTCACATAATTTGGCCGTCGTTTCCCTCGGCTTGAAATAGTCTGTAATCTTGATGCTGCTTGGGCATACAAAACTTTTTCTCTTGCCTAGTGGCTGCCCCCGGGGTTCCCTCTTTGTCTTCTTGGCGGGGGGAAACTCCAGCGCCATTTCCTCATTCCACGACCCACTCTGACGTGCAACATAAGGTGCCTTTTCTTCGTTGAATCTTTTGAGTTTCTGTATAAATGTGGGAAACTGGCTGAACTTTTGCACAGAACCGCGGACCCACTTTGGGAGATTATCCGCATAATTTCGCGACTGGAATCGGCAGTCTGCCAGCACTACAGATCCCCAGTCATTTTTATGCCGTATACACCTCCCCATGGACTGGTTTAAAGCTCTGAAAGCTTGCATTTCATACCAATCCTTCCCAGACAGGAGAATCTCGTTTTGTTGCCCAGAACAACGAAGAGTGTCGTTGTATTTCCTTTTCTCCCTGACCTCTGCATCATGTGAGTTTGGAAATGGAATCCCCACACAGACGACTGCTCTTGCCTTGTTGTCCGAAAAGTCTATCCCTTCGCTCACTTTCCCTCGGTAAATTCCAATGTAAAGTGCGCTTCCATTATTGGATGTAACTTTGCAATACTTTTCGATGCCAATCTGGAAGCTATTCGAATCCCTCGGCTCGATTACCACGACCTTGCTCTTCTTCAATTTGGCCCAAATACCCGTCGACTTCCAGCGACTGCTCATAACCTCCATGGACCAATACGACGGCAAGAAGAGGAGGACGCCCCCATGTACGCATTTGCATACCTCTTCCACTACCTGTCCAATCTCGTCCTGGTAAGAACTATTCATGACATTTCGGAAGTTGCCCTCAAGTGTTTGACCTCCTGGACCTTTGCTCAGGGAAGCCACAAACACCTGCCCACTTTGGATGACGTGTGCTGCTTCTAGCTTCAGAGGGAACGGGACTCCCAGTTCAGTACCGAACGATCCCAACGGTGACAGTGTTCCGGAGGAAAGGATTACGCAGTGGAGCATTTTTTCCAGCCCAGAGAAGGCTATTCCAGGATTAAGGCAACACAACTTAATCTGCCAGATAGATTTGTGTCGCGAACCCCCACTTCTCACCCAGGACGCGATAGACTGTTTAGCGTCTTTCTTCATATGACTTTCTTCACGTTTCCCTATTGACATGAAGTAGTCTTGCGAGTTTGGACCCTCCAGGAGTGTCAAAAGGTGAATATATTTCTCCAAAAACTCAATCGTGGCTGGAGGGAGAATTCTTTCTGATGTGTTGTCTTGCTCCACCTTGGATATTCTCTTCATGTGGGGGCGAAGAATACGAAGGTATTGAGGGCCAGCCTCAATGTCATTAAGGCAATCCACGACCTCACTCCCCGTGAATATTTTCGACTGGCTTGGTATGGCCGACTTGGACGAGTCCAGAAGGAGACAAAGGCTTGAGCAGAGGTTCGCCATCCGCTTATGTGCTTCCACTTGCTTCCCAGTTCTGCTCATCTCCTCCAGGCTTCTCATGGCCTCTCTCAGCTCATTCTCTTCAACTTGGAGGCTCGTTGCTGCCCTGCAGGACTCCTCGATGTTGTGTGCTTCATCTAGAATTAGTACTGCACCCTTCAGGTTGATATTCATCTTATCGCGAAGGAGGGGGTCGATCATGTAGTTGTATGGGCAAAAAATGATGTCCGAAGAGCTTCTCAAATTTCTTGTTATAAAATGAGGGCAAGCACCAGACTTTCTCCCAGCGTTCACCAATTCTTCTAGATCCCATGCTTTCCCCGGATTTTTCATCACCAACCTGTCCAAAGCCCCGTGCGATTGGATTTTTTGGGATCCAGCCAGGAAAGGGCATCCACGACCTGCTCCACTTCGGCCCTCTACCCCTCCCCCCTGCTTCGCCTTACTCATCATTTGCTGGCAGCCTAGACTAACGTTTTCCATTTTGGATACCCTTGGGTTCACACATGTGTGTTTCTTGCTTCCCAGGATGGCCATTCTTTGGGTTTCATAATCTGACTTCTTGAACTCCTGTATAATCTGAGATATCTGCCTGTGTGTTCTTGTGCCATATATAATCTTTGGGGTGTTTGTCTTTGCCATGCGTTCATTCTGGTCCACTGGGGGTGACGGATCGATGAGCTCCTCTTGATTCTTTGCAGAATCCACGACCACCTCGTGATGCACCTCTTGATGCGATTTTTCTGCTCTCTGCCAGGCCAGGGATGCGCAGAGTAGAGCCATGCTTTTCCCTGTTCCTGTGGGGCTTTCGATCAGCGCGTTTTCGCCCCTTTTTAAAGAAGATACAACTTTGCTCATCATCCCCACTTGAGATGGGTATGGTTTGTATGGAAATCTTATCTTTACACCCGATATAATGAGCTGGTGGTGAGTGTTTGAAGCATAATTTGATTCCATGGCCACCCCTTCTGCAGTTTACTTCCATTTCATGGCTCCAGTCTGTTTCCCGATTTTTATGAAATATTTTTAACGACCTTTTTCAAAAAACAATTGTTCATCTCAAGACAACTAAACTCTACTAGGAAGAATTTTTGTAGGTATTGATCTAATCCCCGCCCCAACTACCATGTTAGTTCATTGAACAATAAGAAAAGAAAAAACCAAGAACAGGCTCTGAAAAAAAGGAAAGTACAAAATCCAGCGTGGTTGAGTTCAGACAAAGATATATTGCTCCCACGCTTCCCCCCCCTCCCTCCCGCCACCAGTCCACCCCTTCCCCCTCCACCCTCCACCGCACCACAGCAAAAGCAAAAACCCCTTTTCCGCTTTCGTCTGCAGCACCGGGTGGAGATAGACGGATGGAAAACTTTGTCTGGAGTCAGGGTGGCCAGATTGGCGGTCCCACCGCCCAAAATTTCATTTGGCTCTCTCTGAGCTGGACATTATTTTGTAAAAATGTCAAAAATGCCAAAAATAGACTATATTATTGGAAAAAATGTTGACATACATTTTCCGAAAAATAAACCTTCCCTGAAACATCCAAAAATGCAATTAAAAATTTGACTTCTCAGACCTGGCCACCCTGACTGGAGTAGTCAGTCTCATTTCCACACCAGCTTCCGGGGAGTGCAGTATAAGAGGAACTTATCTCAAAAATAAAAAAGGCAGAAGCATCTTATAGAAGAAAATGGCCCCTTTCTATCCCATCGCCGCCGCCGCCGCCACCCCCGCCGCCCCCGCAGCCCCCACCGCCACCACAACGGCCACAGATTCTGCCTTCATCAGCAATTGCAATCCCGGAGGCTACAACATCGTCTTGGCTGCTGCGGTCCTTCGTTTTCTGGGTGCCCTGAGGCTATCTGGTGTCCTGAAGTCCTACCCAGGTCGAGCAGCACTAGCCGAGGAGAGCGAGGAGGACTTGGCCATCGTGATGGCTCTGGAGCAATCCCATTGGGATGTGAGTAACCATTAGATTATTCCGGTTATTCCGATATCCGAATACGCGTATTTACATATCCTTATGGAAAAAAACATCTTAAAATACTGTCCTGCAGGTCAGCACCTGCGCATTTGGTCCGGACCCGCTGATGTCCTGGGCGCTGCAGCTCACCCAGCTTCTTACTCTGGCGTTGGGTGACCCAGTCCAGTACAACGATGAACTCTTCGCATATGATGCCAGAATGGGCACGGTCATGCTCCAGATGCTTTCCAAAGAAATAAGTCAGATGGATGGTGACGTCAAGATGGAAGATTGCGAGGGCTTTGTTCCCATCCTGGCAGACTACACACATGACCTGGTTACGTCCATCCAGTACAGTCCCCATTATGAATACTTCCAGCTCATGCGATCTCTTGTTTGGGATTTGTGGGGGGTGTCAGGGAATGTGACCTTTAAGTGTCGCGAGGCTCGATAATCCCAAATCTGAGAGAGAGAGAGAGAGAGAGAGAGAGAGAGAGAGAGAGACAGAGAGAGAGAGAGAGAGAGAGAGAGAGATGTAACAATTGTATTGTCTTAATCGCTGTACATTGACCTTGTGCTAATTTTTCAATTTTCGTGTTTATCGACTACTGATATACCATCGGAACAAATAAAGAATGTCCCTTCAAATAAACGCCCTACCCTTCCTTTGGGACCTTAGAATCTTGTAGTAGGGGCATTATTCCCAAGTGAATGATACTGGCATCAAGTAAATTTAGTAGGGGCACTTCTGCCAACTCTTCCTGTGCAACAGAAGGGCCTGTTATTATTGCGCCAAATAGATGAACTTCCAAGCAACTTCCAATAAGCCTCCAAGCCCTTCCCTGGGAGCAACATAGTCACCTAGTGTAGCTGCAGATCAAACAAACACAATAGCGACACTTTTATTTTTCCTTCCGGTCCGATCAGTTTGGAGGACTGGATTATGATGTGCATAATAGATGATCTTCGGAGAAGCCTCCCAGCTCTCCTTTGGAAGCAAGATTGGAGGGAGCTTAAGGACAGTTTGTTCTCCGTGGCGTGGCGTGGCGTGGCGTGGCGTGGCGTGGTGCTCCGCGTGGGAGGGGACAACAATTCTATGAACCGGAAGGAGCAAAAAAAGGAAAGGAAAGGAAAAACAACTAGATAAAAACAGCGCTGTGGATGCTGTGGATCATATCTTCATATACAAACCGGAAGGAGCAAAAAAAGGAAAGAAAGGGAAAAACAACTAGAAAAAAACAGCGCTGTGGATCATATCTATCGATCATATCTTCATATACAGGAAGGTGGACTTCTCGGAGTTGTCTTGTTCCTTGAGATTTGAGATAGAGAGGAGAGAGAGCACGAACATGATGCTTCCCAGCGCCTGCAACAACCACACTGCGTAAGTTTTCGAAAATCACTTAACTGCCGTAGTAACACCCCCACCCCCACCCCCCACCCCCAATTTTCCCCCCTTTTTTAATTCCCTGCTACAATTTTTTCCCGCAGAAAGAGCACCATACGTGATATTAAGATAATATTCCTTCTTTTTATCCTCAGGGTCGCCGACATCCTTGCCAGGGGAGAGTGCACCGTCAGCAACTACCCGTCTGGCCTCCTGAGCACCGTGCTGACTCTCCTCGGTCTCCTCGTCTCCAACGACTTGCTGCCCAACAAGCAGACGAGAAAGAACATCGAGGAAGAGATTGCCTTTCTGGAGACCATTGTAGACTGCGATCCAAGGATCATCGACAGGATGTGTCCGGAGGGTGGGTGGCATCACGCCGTGGCCAGGGCAGGGCTGGAATTTCTTATCGAGGCCTTGCGGGAAGGATTCCTGTTCGACTTCCCCCACTTGGCTGTTCTTGGGCGTGTAAAAAGAATCAGCGGAGGGAGGTCCCACTTGGTAAAGAAAAAAGACTGCAGGTTTCCCGCACCTCTACAGAGACTTCAGGGAGATCTAACTCCTGCCATCCTGTCCCTCTCCCTCTCCCACAACAAGGACTTCATGTCCCGCCACCTCTTTGTTCTCAAAGAAAATCTGAGCAGGGCATTTGCTTCCTGGGCGTCTGTTTGTAAGGGCTGCGAGGGAAAGGATCTCTGTCTCTGCCGACTCCCCTACGCCCCAAACTATCTCGTCGATTGTAGGAAGTAGTAACGGGAAAAAAACCACCAGTAATTGTAAAGCTGAAAAGAATTTATCAGTCATCGCAATTCAACAATTCAATAAACGGAATGAGAATAAGGAAGAAACTTGAACCGCTGCCTCCTCCTTCATCAGCAATTGCAATCCCGCCGGCTCTGTTGTTGTAGCTGTCCATGTCTGTCTATGTTAATTGTTCTCCTCTCCCACTCCATTGGTATGGAAGTGTTTGGATTTGTGTGCGTTTTTAGACGTTTTTGGGCAGATTGGATTGTTAAGTTTCGATCTATATGTACTGAAGTAGCAGAACAAATTGTTGATAATTTGGGCCACAAATATATAAGCGGTTGGCGGTACAAACCGCTTTTTGAAAAACCAGACATGTAATAATAATCCGAGCAATCCGTTTTAAAGAAAACGCTTCCACTTCCGCAATTGCGCCTATATTTCTTTCTTTCCCATTGTCGGGTGGACTTTATCATTCCCTGCCGCATCTGGCGAAGGTGTTCTCCGTGAACTGGAAAACGTCCAGTGCCAGATCTCACATCACTGTGAAGAGCACATCTCTTGGGTTGGGCTGAATCACGGAAATGACATCGAAAGAATATTCTGCAAAGTCTTTGACAATCTGGCTGCACCCCTCCATGGTCCCGTTCTTAGCTCTGACCTCCTGGCTGAGTTCCATCATGATGTGGGGCGCCCTCCGGGCGTCAAATCTAAAGATGGGATGTCCCGCCTGCACGGGGTCGCCGAGGGAGTATGTCAGGATCTGGAAGACGTTCAGTGCCGCCCTGGTGATGGGAGCCGAGGCTGTCGGGCAGTCTGGATTCTGAAAAAAAAAGAAAAGGATTTTTCGGGTACTGAAAATAGTTTCCTTTAATTGATTGACATTTCAATAGGAAAAAAAACCATCGAGAAGAATGATTAACAATGCCAATGACAGCTTCAACTCACCTCCCACCCAGATCGCTCCAGCGCCACCATCACCTCCAAGTCGTCCTCACTGTCCCTCAGCTGCGACGCCCTCTTGGGGTATCCGTCCAAGATTCCAGACACCCTGAGGGCCGCCAGGAAGCGGAGTGCCGCCGCCGCCAGGATGATGTTGAACCCCCCTGGGTTGCACTGGTCAATGAATTCGTAGGTGGGCGAGGACGAGGACGAGATGGGTGCCATCCTTCTTTTTCTATTCGGAACAAGATAAGTAGTAGAGGTAGCGGTGCAAAGAGATATTGTCCCTTGATTGTTCCCTGGGAAACTGAACGCCGTTCTTTGGTGGTTTCGTGGTTTTTATACATGCGATGGGTTGGGGTTCGGCGCAAAAGGAAAGAAAGACGAATCAGCTCCCTCATTAACCCTTTTCCGCGTTGGGTTGGGGCTAGGAGCAAAAAGGTGGAAAAGAAGAAAAGGACCAATCAGCTCCCTCATTCTCTCTTTTCCGCCAAAACAAGCGACGCACTGAAACCAAATTATTTCGGAAACAACAACAGCAGCAGGTGCAGCTCGACTGGGTCCCATCCATCCATGGGCGGCCCCATATGATTCTACAATATACCCATAACACCCCCCACCCCACCCCAACACACACCACACACACCCCGAAAATTTTATTTATTTACCCCCTCCCTCAAAAAGAAAAAAAAATCAATGATTTTCAGTGAAATGTCATTAAAAATGTACAAAAAAATTTTAAGAACCAAGATTTCTTGCTTTGGGGGACTACTTTGGTTTTTGATATATATATTTTTTTCAAGACACTGAAAATCTAAAATCTACAAAAAAAAAAATAATATTTGTAGCTAAACCGAACCAATCCAATTTCGGAATGTATTAAAAAGACCCACTAAACCTCTGTTTTTGTGTCAAAAAATAAACAAATCTTCGAAATCGAACTGTTCTTTTTGGTTTTGATTTGATTTGACTTTTGGTTTTGACTGACGCCAAAAAGACACTTGCGGCTTGCCTGGCGCAAATTTGTGGCGTACGCCAGCGTCAAAGAGCCCGAGGTCGGCGTCTTCGAGGCCGTGTTTTTGCCCGACTACGACGTAGTCGCCCAGCCCGCGGCGGTGCGGTGGCGGCAGTTCCGTCGGAAGCAAGAACAACAACAGCGGCCGGTTTTTGGGCCGCGCAACGCCGCCAGGGACAACTAGAAGGCCAGGATCGTCACCGGCGCCAGCCGTAACGGCGAGGAGCTCAACAAGCTGCTGAACTGCGTCTCCGAGGACGACTGACGCCGGGAGTCCGGGACAAAGCGTCGGACTACCTGAGCTACTTCAGTGCCGTGCCCTCCGCCCGCTCTGAACTTGTGCTCGTTTGCGCTGGTATGCGTCAATATGCGCCTGGTTTGGGCTGGATCGATTCATTTTAGCCACCCGTTAGAAAATAATGATGCACTCAAATTGTACCAATTTCATGCATATTGGTAGTTTGCCAGCGCCGGTAGTAAAATATTCATATTCGTTTGTCCAGGTCCAGCGCCTTTTACAGAAATATAATGAATAGGCATCGAACAAGCTAGCTTTTCGAGCTCCGAACCCAGCTCCGACTCCTACCTGCGTGTCCGGCCATATATCTAAAAAAAAAATGATTGATAACGTGCGTACCTAACGGCGATTTGATTCCCCTCCTGTTTCTAGTGCGAACTTCAGGAAAATATTCTTTATTGCTGTTAAATGGAAGGGAGGAGACACATACCGACAGTTTGACATTACCTTTCATATTCAAGATCTGAAAAACACGAACACAAGTAGGATGCATTCTTTCATGAGCGAAAGGCATTTTTCCCCTCTGTATACAGATTACAGACCACGACAAAGGGTTTTTTACTAGACCACGTATTTTTTCCTCATCTTTTTTCTAGACCACGATTTACTCATCTTCCTGAAGTTTCTTCGAATATGTTTCCTTTTACTCTAAAGACCACGACCTCCCAACCGTTTTTTTTCTTCCTGAATTTACTTCACACAAATTTCCTTTTTTATGAAACCACGACCAACTCAAAACGTTTTTTCCTAAGACCACGACCTACTGCTACCTTTTCTTTTTTTAAAAAGAAAAAAACCACGACCTACTCCTGCTTTTTCTTTTAAGACCACGACCTACTTCGTTAGTACGTCATACGACGACCTGCTCACGTTTTGTTCATTCATCTACCATCCTTCGCAGCATGTCCTTTTTCTTTTCGAGGGCCTCCTTGGTCACCTCCAGCTCCAGCTTTAGGTCTTGGATAGTCTTCTCGGAGGATAGCAGCTGGTCTTCATAGTTCTTCCTTTCATCGTCGAAGCCCTTGATCTTTTCGAATTGTGCCTTCATGTCTTGCATTTGCCTCGTGAGCTCGTCGGCTGCGAGAATTGCCAACTCTTTCCCCTCCTTCTGCCTGTTTAGCTCTTCCTCCAGAGCAGTTTTCTCCTTCTCCACCGTCCTTATCCAGTCGATGTGATCCTTGACGTCCTTTGATTTTGAATCGAGCTTCTTCTGGAGGTCGGCCTTCTCTGCAAGCGCAGCTTCAAGTCTCCTTTTCATGTCCGCCTTCTCCGCGGCGGAGGCGGCCTCGATCTCCTTCCTCACGGCGGCGGCGGAGGACTTGAACTTCTCTTTCATCCTCTGTTGCTGTTCGAGGGACTTTCGCAGGCGCTCGCTCAGCTGTAGGGCCTTCTCCTTCTCCGGGACCACCTCAAGCGGATGGTACTGTTTTCCCCTCAGGATGTCCATGCCGTCCTCTACGAAGTCGATTCCCTCGACCCCGACGTCCCTCCACTCGAACTCGCCCTTGAGCTGTTCGGGGTCGAGTTTGAAGACCTCGACGTAGTTCCGGAATGTCTCCTCCACGACCTGGCTCGGAGAAACGCCCCGTATCTCAGCCGCGGCTGCCACCACGTGGGCCACGAGTCCTGGCGTTTTGCGCATCTGGAAGAAAATAATCGGGTCAAGCTTTAAAGTTCGAGCCTAGGGTCGGGTTGGGTTTGCCAGCTTTATGGGTACTATAGAGATCGGCCACTAAAAAAATAGGAACAAAGAAGTGAACCATTAAGGCGTCAAACTCACCGGGCCTTCTTTCGCTTGCACGTGCGGAGCACACGATGCAACCAAGTATCGGTCGGCAGGGATTTGGGCTACCAGGTCTCGGGCGGCAGTGTCGAATGTGATGGCCGGAGAAAACGCTACCATTGATCGTGGGTGGATGGACAGGAATTGGAGAAGTGATTTGTCCGGGCGCCTTGGATCCAAAACAACGATGCGGCCGTCCCTGTAGTTTGCCTTTGGAGGAAAATATTACTATCATTTATAATATGTCTTCTTTTTCGTAAGTCGCATTACCAAAAACAAACAAACAAAAGGAGCAAACTTCTACGTGAATTCGATGGGTGGCGCAGCTCAATCGATCCAGTAAAATGGCGGGTGTATAAAAATTCATAGAAAAAAACCTAGTGCATTTTCGAAAAATATATATTTTAAGAACTTTTTTTGCGAGACTCTTTTGAGAGTTCATGCAAAGTATTTGGCAGATTGGGGTCTTCAAGGTCAATTTACAGCTCCCGAAGTTGCTGATGGGGTTCTTGACGTCCTTGGGAAAGGGCGCGCGATTAATTTTGCAAAAAAAAACAAATAAAGACATGAACAGGTCCCTTTAAGTATCGCAAAAAATCGCCAGGCAATTCTGGGGTATACAGGCTTTTTTCTTGGCGCATACCCGCCGCCGCCGATCGTGTTCAGGGCGAAGGAGAAGAAGTCGGGCTTTTTACGCCGGCGTACGCCATTTTTATGCGCGGGAAGGGCAGACGCAAATTTTTTTTTACCTTTTTAGCGCAAAAAAACCAATGTTTAGTGGTTCCTTTTTAACATTCTGAAATTGGATCGATTGAGCTGCGCCACCCGTTAGTTTGGGGTTAGCGCGGAGGCAAAAAGCTAAAAGTAAGTTGCTACCTGAATGCAAATGATGTCCGAAGCTATCTTGTACGCGTTGACGTGGGGCATGAACTCGCTGTTCTGCATGGTGATGATGATGGTCTTGTCATCCATGGCCGACAGCTTGACCTGTTCTTCGAAGGCCCTTTTCTGCTTTTGGATGTCGGTGGATTTCCTAGCATCGATGCCGATGACGCCCACGGCCTTGCAGGACATCAGCCATCTACGGAAGTCCTGTCGAACCTCTGGACACCAGTGTGTGGCGCTTCTAGGGTCGAGGCCGATTGACCTAACGACGCCCCTCTCCTGGATGGGCGCCTAGACAAGTACAGAAATAATATAATTGACTCATTCAGCCTCAGCTTGAAATTAGATAAACGGGGAGTTGTTCAGCTAAATCTTTGCGGAACCGAGTCTAGTGTTGGGAATTTGAGTGACGGTAAGGGTGGGTAAAAATAATGATAAATTTCATTTGTTCCATGTGACGAAGAGAATTAGATGCAAAAGTCGAACGAAAACTCCAGACTCACTCTGTCCTTCCAGACGCTGGGGTCCGTGTGGGATGCGGTGATCAACTGGAGACCCCTTGCCCAGAATTCCGGCCAGGTCCTCCTAAGGTGCAGCATAAGGTAGGTGTCATTCGCCCCCGTGCACATGAAGAGCCTGGTGCTGTCGCAGTAAGCGTCGGTGAGGACCTGACCAAGTTTCTTGATGGTCCTCAGCTCCTCAATTGTCGCCTGACGTTTCCTCACTAAAGGAAAGAGTATTTGATCTACGTGGCAAGCAATAATTTTTTTTTGTTATATTTACCGGCATCTCTCTGAGCTTCTTCTGGACTGATTTTCTGGTCGTACGGCTGTAGTGCCCCGGCCCCCCCCTGTTGCTGTTCTTGCGCGGCAGCGCCCTCCTCGACGACGACCTGCCCCGAGCCTGGTTCCTCGGCGCCCTCCCCCTCGCTCGGATCCTTTTTCTGCAGCGGCGCTGGCGGAATGACCTCGACTTGGTCTCCCGGCTGCTGACCCGGGCTAGGCGGAGGGATGATCTTGATGTTTTGCTCCGGCTGCTGCTGGGGGGCAGGGAGAACCTGGACGAGAACTTGGACTGCCTGGCCGTGTTGCTGCTGATGAGCTGGGGGGGAATCTCCTACGTCTGCTTGCCGCTTTTCCACTTTTGCCTTTGGTACCGCCCCCGTTTCTCTCCCTGGCCTTGGGATCGGCGGAGATGGTGATACGCTTGAGCCACGCCCTGCTCTGCCCCTCCCCGTTGCGTTGGGTGGTGGAGGTGGCCTACCTGCTTGCCTGCTTGCCGAGGGCGGACCGGTAGGAGGAGGCGGAATCCTCACTTGGGGGGCTCTTTCCGGCAAGACCACGACCTCCTTTGGTTGCCCCGGGGGCGAGACCACGACC
>JAAUYB010023763.1_pt1 | contig 19132 bp, 18 predicted proteins | sample 7278071 | NCBI WGS metagenome assembly JAAUYB01 (sample SAMN14350121, study PRJNA611818) | marine sediment metagenome | isolation source: surface marine sediment (1.8m) | place: French Polynesia: Moorea | collected 2018-08
CCCCGCCATCGGCGTCTTCTTGGCCTCCCGGTTCAAACCGAGCCCCTCCGGCCAGGCCAGCTGCGCCGACACGGCGGCCACCGCCTCCGTTCGGTCACGGGCGCCCATGCCCAGCCAGGCCGCCTCCGCCGCTCGCTTCCCGTCCCGGCGCGGGTAGTGCCTCCAAAACGCCGCGAACGGTTCCGGCTCGGCCGCCTCGGTCTTCTGTCTTCCTTCTTCCTTCTTCTGTCTTCCTTCTTCTTTCTTCTCCAGTCGCGGACAAGTCCCGACTGGAGCGGGCTTTTGTGCGGCTGGGCCGGAACAAGTCTCGGCTGAGCCCGGGCTTTTCGTGAAGCGCGAAGGCTCCTTTGGATGCGTCCGAACGTGGTCAGTGAAGCGCCGGATAGAGAGCCAAGGCGAGAACTCTGCGTCGGTTACGGCCTCCACGACGCCAAGATCGAGCAACTCCTGGACGAGCGACTCGACGTCTTCGGTGCTGATTTCGTCGTGGTAGCCGAAGGCATACCGCTTGAGCCGCATCGGCCGGCGCTCAACGTAGCCGTCTCGATCCGCGAGTTGGAGAAGGGCAACCCAGAGTCGAAAGCCCGGATGCGAGACCCGGCCGAATCGTTCTGAGTCGAACACGGCGGGTTTGATGTCTCGAGTGCGAGGCATTTCTAGCGCACTCCTTGCAAGGTGCGCCACAGGGCGATAGCATAAGGGCTACCGGCCTGGGCGTACCGCCCTACGAAAACTGTTACGCTCAGCGACTCGGGGCACGCATAAAGGGGCGACCGTCAATCGCCTCGTGCTCAAGAGTCCGCGCTGATCCTACCCTCCCCGGGATGGACGTGCAAGCGCGAACCGGTCATATTTGAGACGCGCCCCCAGCAACCGCCATCGTCCAACCCGCTGGGGGCGCCGTCGTGTACGGGCCTACAGCTCGCCCGACGCCAGCCGCGTGATCGCGAACAACAGCCGGTTGAGCCCCACCTGCAGCCCGTCCTGCCAGCCATCGGACACCATCCGGTCCTCGGTCGAGCCGATCATCATCGCCCGAGCCTCCCACCCGGCTTTGATCCGCCACTGCCACGCCCGGCCCGGGATCCCCACCAAGTTCTGACCCACGGCGCCGATCTCCGGCACCAACTGGTCCAGCGTCAACAGCCCGTCCGTCCGCGTCGCGCCGCCCATGTCGATCGCCATCCGGATCTCGAGATACCGAGTCAGCTCGCGATCGTTGTTCACCAGGGCCGTCGCCCAGAGCGCTTGGAGAAGGCCCCCCGCGTTCAACGTCTCAAGGCTCATCTGCCGCGCCACGTAGGATCCGTCCGACCAGTGCCGGCGGGGGTGCGACGTGCCGTCCGGCGCAACCCACTCCCGGTCCCAGTTCCCCGCGTCCACATGAAACGCCTTGTCCGCGTGGCCCGTCCAGAACCGGTCAGCCGGGCCCAGCGCCTCAAACGCCGCAACGTCCAGCATGTGGCCGCCGTCCACCGCCCGCTCCGTCAGGTAGGCGCCGTCCGGCGCGTCACCGCGGAGCCAACCGTGCATCAGCACGTTGTAGAACCGCTCCGGGTCGTTCGCCGAGCGAAGCGGCACCAGCGCCGCCTCCTTGCACCGCCGCGGGTCGCACCAGGCTCCGACCTCAAGCAGCCGCGCCAACGCATACCGCACGCCATCCAAGTCCCCCCGGATCGCGGCCTCCATCGCGAGCTCGGTCATGGACTGCGAGACCATCCCGTAGTACCACCCCTGCCCGCCGTGGTGGAAGAACCCATACCGCCAGGGGTCTTCCCAGCGACGCCGAATCTCGTTCCAGACCGGCACCCCGTACGAGAAAAGGCGGGACGGCGCCGCGATCTCCACGAACGAGTCCCCCGACAGGACGAAGCGCCAGAGCGTCTTGGCCAGCTGGTAGCAAAACGCCGACTCGGTCTCCTCGCCCAGCGCCCGGTATACCTTGGCGCAACCGATCAGCATATCCGACCGGTAGGGCGCCCGAAGGAACTCGCCCGCCCCCAGCAGCCCAGCGCGCGTCACCGCGTGGAAATGGTGGTCCGTGAACGCCTTGATCTGCTCGTCCGACCACCCGCCAATCGACCGAACCTCCGGATGCGTCCCCAGGAGCAGCAGGCCCAGTGAGCCGTAGTGACGCCAAATATCCGAATCCGTGTTTGGCGCCACCGCCTCCATCTGAGCCCGCGTCCAGCACGGCTCGACCACCCCGTATTCGCCCGGGCCCGGCCACTCCTGGAACCGCTGCGCCCACCACGGCACGAACTCGAGCGCATACCCGTAGATCGACGCCAGGTGCTGGTGCGTCCGCGTGTGCCCGTGCCGATCGGCCATATCCGCCAGCGCCCGCAAGCACCCGTCCCCCGTGATCGACCACGAGCCCGACCCGTCCTGCGTGCACACCCCAGCCGGGCCGCGCGGCGAGTTCTTGCCATACAACGAGTTACGAATCGCTGGGCCCCGCGTGTTGGAGTCGTGGAGCCGATTCAGCGTCCCCCACTCCCAGGCCCGGCCGTAGTCGACGATGTGATCGCGTTCGAAACTCTTGAGCGCCATGCGTGAACCTCCCTCACATGTTAGGCCGAACGTTAGGCAAACATTTCCGCCCGAATCCTTGTCAATCGCCCGACTTTATCACATTCTGAGATAGGAATCCGCATTTCGTGAGGGCCGGGGGCCACGGCGTCCCCCTTCACCCCGGCCCGCACTTACTGGAGCCAGACCATGCGCGACGGGACCTGAAACCATGCCAGCGGGGGAGGGAAGCGGCGCGGATAAACCCGTAGGGAAACCGCAAAGGACCCACAAGCGGAACGGCGACTTTGCCCCCGGAAACGGGCTTGGCGGACGGCCAAAAGGGTCGTCCCTCGCCGCAAAGATCCGCAACGCCTTCAACGCTCAGGTCCAAAAGCTCGGCAAGTTCTCGACGTTCGAGGAGTGGCTGGCCCACAAGGCGCTCGCCGAAGAGCACACCGACAAGAACGGCAACGTCATCGACGTCGGCTCGCTTCCCCACCTGACGCTGGCAATGCAAAAGGGCTGGCCCACGCCGTCCGAGATCACCGTTCGACAGCCCGAAGCCGTCGCCGCGCAGATGCTCGAGATGATCCGCGCCGAGCGCGAGAAGCTTGCAAAGAAGCAGCGCGAAGACCGCGCGATCACCGTTCACCAGTTCCGGCAGATCGAGCCGCCGAAGAAGAACGGGACGAGCGGATGACGCTCTGGAAGCCGCCCGCCCGCTACGCCAAGCTGGTCGACTTCGTCCACGGCTACCTGTGGGTGCAGTTGATCGACGGTGGCGTGGGCCCGTTCTTCCTGAACGGCGTCCAGCGCCGATACCTCGAGCTCAAGGACAAGCACCTCGCGGCCGGCGGCAAGCCCCGCTTCCTGCTGCTGAAGGCGCGGCGAACGGGCCTATCGACCATCGTCCAGGCAGAGAACTACTTCGACGTGCACGACGCGCCCAACCGCCACGTCGCCACGCTCGCGCACACCAAGGAAGACACCGACGCGATCTTCCGTATCCCGCAAACGTTCCACCGACACGCTGGGCCATTGATCGGCGGCGAGCACCGCGCAAACAAGCGCGAGATGCTGTTCCACGACGGCCAGTCAAGTTTCTACACGGGCACCGCTGGCTCGAAAGGGTTCGGCCGCGGGGCGACGCTCCATCGCGTCCACCTGTCCGAAATGGCCCACTACCCCGGCAAGATCGAAGACCAACGCAACCTCCTGGCCGGCGCAAGCGAGGCAGCCCGCCAAGGCGAGGTGATTGCCGAGACGACCGCCAACGGCGCCGCGGGCCTATTCTTCGAGCTCTGGGAAGCATCCAAGGCGGGGCTGAATGACTGGTGCCGCATCTTCATCCCGTGGTGGTGGGACGAAAAGAACGCCTTGGACCTCACGGCCGAAGAAGCCGTCTACGTCGAGGAGACGTTGACCGACGACGAACGCGCCCTGTTCGACCGCGTCGCGCTCACGGAGGGGGTCGTCCTCACCCCGAACCACTTCGCATGGCGCCGCGCTATGATCCGCGAACAGGGCGCGCTCTTTTGGCAGGAGAACCCGGAAGACGACGTTTCCGCCTTCCTGCGCTCCGGGCTCTGCTACTTCGACCGCGGCGCCCTAGAGCTCATCCGAACAAACGCAACGGAACCGGCTGCACGCAAGCGGCTGGGCGCAGGCGACTGGCTGGAGTGGGCGCCACCCGAGAAGGGCCGCCGCTACATCGTGGGCGCGGACACGTCGGAAGGCGTGCCGGGCGGGGACTTCTCCGCGGCCTACGTGATCGACTTCCACACAGGCCACGTCGTCGGCGCCCTCCATGGGCTGTGGAAGCCGTTCGAGTTCGGCGACATCCTGGCGAAGATCGGCGAGCGATACAACTGGGCCACACTGGCGCCCGAGGTGAACAACCACGGCCGCGCGGTGCTGGACCGACTGACGGACGTGGTGCGGTATCCCACAGCGTGCATCTACCGCCGGGAAGAGCTGGACACGATCACGCGCCGGCCCACGCGCAAGCTCGGCTGGCTGACGAACTCGAGCACGCGCGATCCGATGCTCGCCACGCTCGGCCAGGTGGTGGTCGAGGGGCAGTGCACGATCCCAGACCGGGAGTTTGCCAAGGAGGGGTTCGCGTTCGTCCGCGTCAAGGACGACGTGGACAAGTATGCCGCGGGGCCCGGCGCGCACGATGATCGCGTGATCGCGTTGGCCATCGCGCACCAGGCCAGGCAGCACGCGCCCGCGCGGCCGAGAATGGTGAGGCTGTAATGAAAGAGATCAAGGTGATCCGCCCGACCGGCATGGAGGCCAAGAACGGCGTGCCAATGCACACGGGCGACACCAACTTCATCCTGGCGCTTTTCCTTGGCGCGGGCGGCTCGGAGTTCAGGCAGCCGTTCTCGCAGTCCGGCTGGATCTACACCGCCACCGACATCCTGGCCAAGAATTTCTCCGGCGTTGAGCTCGGCGTGTACGAGGGCTCCCGCAGGGACAAGCGGCTGATCGAGGCCGGGCCACTGCACGAGTTGTTCACGCGCATCAATCCGCGCATGAGCCAGTCCCAGGCGCTCTATGCCTGGACGGTGCACATGAAGATCACCGGGGAGTCGTTCTGGATCCTGACGGACCGAAACGGCGACCCCGTCGCGCGCGAGAACCAGTTGCCCGAGATGGTCTGGCCGCTCCCGGGCAACTGCGTCTCCCACCAGGAGAACGCGCGCGGCGACATGGTCGAGTACTGGGAGGTAAAACACGGCAACAAGTCCACGCGCCTCGAGCCGTGGCAGGTGATCCAGTTCGCCTATTACAACCCGGAGAACCCGCTCCGCGGACTAGCGCCGGCGACCGCTGCAGCGCAAGCGGCGCGCACGATCTTCAAGGCCGCCGGCTGGAACGAAGCGGTGCTGGACAACGACGGCGTGCCCGCTGGGTTCTTCCACACCGACCTGACGCTCGACCCCGAGGCGCGCAAGGAATTCAAGGAGGACCAAGACGAGTCCCACGGCGGGTGGACGAAGCGCGGCAAGGCGCAAGTGCTCGAGGGCGGGATGAAGTTCCAGCCGAGCTCGGTTTCGCATCGCGAGATGGAGTTTATGGATCTCGTGAAACAAGCACGGGACGAAGTCCTGTCGATCATGCGGGTGCCCCCTTTCGAGGCGGGCTTGGTGGAGGACGTAAACCGAGCCACCGCGGTCGCGTCCAAGGCCAAGCTGTTTGAGGGCGCCATCATCCCCGATCAGCGGCTTTTCTCGGACACGCTCAACAAGTTCGCCGAGCGCTGGGGCGGGGAATGGGTATGGTACGACAACAAGGACGTGGAGGCGCTCAAGGCTGGGCTCACCGAGAAGATCGAGCAGGCGGAGAGGCTCGTCGCGCTGGGCTGGGACCGAAACGCCGTCAACGAGCGGCTGGACCTGGGGCTCCCGGCACTGCCGGCAAACCTCAACGTGAACACGGTCCCCACCACGCTGCAGCTGCTCGAGGACGTGGCCGACCCGCTGGACGACGCGGTGATGGTCGACGACGAAGAGCAGGCGCCGCCGCCTTCCCCGGATCCGGACCAAGACGAAGACGACAACCAGGAGCGCGCCGGCGCCGTGCACGTTAAGCGGCCCGCGACCATCTGGCACAGGCTTGAGCGCGAGGTCATGCGGCCCTCAATTCGCACGATGAAATGGCGTCTGGTTGGGCACATGAAGGTCGACCGAAACAAGACGCTCAGAGCGCTGTCCGCAGCCGACCGGCGCGATTTTGGCCGGCTGCGGGAGAAGCTGTTGGCGCTCCCGCCCATCTACTGCAGCGCATGCGGCGAGCTTGTGTTCACAAGCGGGCGCGTGGTGACGCCGAAGGACGTCGACTTCGGGGACATCGAAGACATCCTGTTCAACCTCGAGGAGTCCAACGGCCGGATCTTCCGACTGTTCCGCCCCATCTATCGGGCGCTCACGCAAAGCGTGCTCAACTTCACGGAAACCGAGCTTGGCGGCCTCGAGGTGGTCGAGCAGGATACGCCGGCCATCGAAACGTTTCTTGAGGAGAAGGAACTCAAGCTCGCGCGCGTGAACGACTACACGCGGGAGCGCGTGCGGGCACAGCTGCTGAAGGGCATCCGCGCCGGCGACAGCATCCAGCAACTCACCCGGCGCGTGAAGAAGGGTTTTCGCGGCGCGGCGTCAGCGGCTCGGCGGCTCAGAATCGCGCGCACCGAGACGGCGCAAGCGGCGGACACCGTGCGCCACATCACATTCGAGCACGAGGGCATCACGGAGCACCAGTGGGTCACCGCGGGCGATGAGCACGTCCGCGAGTCCCACGCCAGACTGAACGGGGAGCGGCGCGCGTTGGGCGAGCCGTTCTCCAATGGGCTGATCCATCCCAACGATCCGAACGGGCCTGCGCGGGAGGTCATCAACTGTAGGTGTGTGGCGACGGCTGTAACATGAGAGGTAAGACCATGAGCAGAGATCAGAAGGTCCGATTGACGATCGTGGCGAGTTTCGTGCTGGCGATTCTGGTGGCGTGCTGGGGGCTGAGCGCGCAGGTGCTGCCGCCGCAGGGGAACGTCCACCCGGTGGACTTCTTCTCGATTATGACCGGGGTGCCGCCGGCAGGCCCGCCGTACGCCAGTCACATCAACTGGAGTCGAGCGTCGATCGGTCAGCAGAATGACTATTTCTACGCCTCGTACTATCCGCCGGTGGGCCCGACGACGCCGAACCTGATCACGACGTACACCTACGCCACGATGAATCCGCAGGGGATCCCCGACGCGCTCACGATGATGAGCGCTGGCAACCTCCCGCCGTTCACCCAGGGTTGGGGACAGTACGCGATCACGCAAACGCACGTGACAGCGTCCCCGCCGTTTGTGGGTAGGACGCTCCTGCGGTCCTCGATTACGCTCCCCAACGAGCCGTCGTGGGTCGGTGTACAGTTCCACTGGTTCATTTTGGGCTGGTTCAACGGGCAATATGCAAACCCGACTCCGGTCCCGCCGTTCAACCTGCCGTTGCCCCCTGCCGTGGTGCCGACGGGCGACCCAGATTTCAGCGGCGGCCCCGGAGTGGCGACAACGATCGGAACGTAAGCAATGGCCACAATCATCACCTACCAGGACCCAGTCGGCTACTGGCCGATCGACGAGGGGTCGGGTGGCACGCTGCGGGACGTAAGCCCGTGGCGGAATGACGGAACGCTTGTAAGCGCGAACGGGGGCCCGCCAACGTGGGCGGATGGTGGGGCCGGGAAGGCGCTTGACTTCGCCGACCAGGGGTATGTGTCCATCCCGAACAGCGATGTGATCACCCCTCAGCCGATGACAATCTTTGTTCGTGTCTACATCCGCACTGGCGCGGTTGCTGCCGGTCACGACATCCGTATCATGGAGCAGACGCACGCCCCCGGTGAGCGGTCGTGGATGATCTACCAGCTCGTCGATAATGACAAAGTCATCTTCCTTCCACTCGACAGTGCGGGCAGCAGCGTAGTGACTAGTTCAGACTCGGCGGGACCTACGGGCGAGTGGATTACGATCGTCGCGACTGTCGACCCGGTCGGCAATACCGCGCTCTGGATTAATGGGGTCAAGCAGGCGGACACAGACACGCTTGCTACTGGCGTACTGCGCAAGGGAAACGGGCCGCTCTTACTTTCCAACGATGACGCAACAAGGCACCTCGACGGAATGATTGACGTTCCGGTTATCTGGAACCGCGTGTTGAGCCGGGCGGAGATCCAGATGTGTTCGCAGGATCCGGGCTTGATCGGCAATTACCAACGACGGAGGCTGATACATGGGCTTTCCTAACGCATTTACTGACCACGTCGTTGTCATCGGCGACTCCGACGGGTCATTGCAAACGATCGACACAGACGGCGCCGATCTCGAGAGCGCGGTTTTCGAGAACGACAACGCGCAAGGGGGCATGTTTTACGCCGTCATTCAGAACGGCGCGACAGGCCCGGACCCGGCGGCGCAGATCCTGATCCGGCGCCGCGCAAAAGGCCGGGATACGTGGTGCGATCTCTACACGTTCCCCGGCACCACCGCGAACAACGACATGACCGTCATCGGTGACGTCTGGCTGACGGGGCGCTACGAGTATCAGGTCGTCATCACGCGCCCCACAGGCCAGGCGGTCGAGATCGAGTGCATTTTCATGCCGGGCGCGGCATAGGGAAAAAACGATGCGCAGATACAAGCAATACGGCGCCACGATCAAGGCGGACGGCGAGTCCCGGCGCCTTCAGATCATCTCGTCCACGGAGGACGTGGACCGCGACGGGGACATCGTGCGTCAGAACTGGCGGCTGGAGAACTACCGCAAGTCCCCGCGCATCCAGCTTTGGCATGGCCCGCTCACGATAGGGCGCAGCCTTTCCGAAAAGGTCGCCAAGCACGACGGCGGACCCGCGCTGCTCCAAGAGGTGGAGTTCCTGCCGGCGGGCGTGGACGACGTGGCGGACGCGCAGTGGGTCATGTATCGCGACGGGTTTCTGAACCAGTGGTCCGTGGGCTTTATGCCGCTGAAGATAACGCGCGTAGACGACGCGGACGAGCGCGCCGCGCTTGGCCTTGGGCGCTGGGGCGTGGTGTTCGAGGAGTCCGAGCTCTACGAGACGTCGGCCGTGCCGATCCCTGCCAACCCCGCCACCGACACGATCCGCGTTGCGGAGAAGATGATCAAGGGCGGCGCGCTGAAGACGCACCACCTGGACGCGCTCGAGCACGCGAACTGCTTGGCGCCGGCGCTGCGCGAGGCGTGGGTGGAGAGCAAGGCGGGCGTGTCGCTGCCGGCGAGCGCGACGACGCAAAGAAACGGCGCAGACGGGCACGCGGAAATTTGGCAAGTAGAACACAAGCTGGGGCCAGACGTCGTCATCGCCCCCGCGCTGGATGAACTCAAGGTACTCCGCAAGGAGGTCGACGAGCTCAAGGAATACATCGAGGCGCGGTTCGCCGCGCAGGACACGGAGCGAGACGAAGCGAACGAAGGGTTCGCGGATCTCGAGGCACGGATCCAGCGGACGTTCGCGGGATCGTAGACACGCACGGGCGCAAGGGGCGCCCTCGACCCAGCAACAGGAGAAATTACATGGCAACGACGATCGAAGAGCACCTGGAGGGGCTCGGACAAAAGGTCGATGCTGGAGTGGAGGGGCTCCGCAAAGACTTCGGAGAACGCTTCGACGCGCAAGACGGCCGCGCGGAGGGGCAGGAAAAGCGCCTGGCGGACGTCGAGGCGCAGCAGGAGAAGATCCTGAAGCAGCTGGAGGAGAAGGCCGCCAAGGGCTGGATCCCCGGCCTGAGCGACGACAAGGACTGCGCCGCGTTCTCCATCGCGAAGGTCATGGCCTACGAGGTGGACAAGAGCGAGTCCCGCCGCAAGGCCGCCGCGATGGAGCTGGACATCTGCAAGCAGGCCCGCGAGAAGAACTTGATGAGCGTGACCGATAGCGCCGCCGGGTTCCTCGTGCCGCCGGAGGTGCTTGGCTCGGAGTTCATCGATCTGCTCAAGAGCGCCTCGATCACGCGGACGCTCGGCGCGCGGGTCATCTCGGGCCTGACGGGTTCGCCCGTCAAGTTGCCGAGAAAGGTCACCGCGAGCACGGTCGAGCACAAGTCCGAGGGCGAGGCCGCCAGCGCGACGACGCTCACGGTGGGCGAGATGACCTTGCAGCCCAAGGCCGTCACGGCCTACATCCCGGTCACGGACCTGCTGCTGCAGCTCGACACCAACCCGGACATTGAGAACATGATCCGCGAGGATCTGGCCGAGGAGATCGCGCTCAAGCAGGATTACGGGATGCTGAAGGGGCTCGGGAACGTCTCCGAGCCGCTGGGCGTCCTGAACGATCCGGACGTCCCGGAGCCCAACTCCGCGGGCGCGGGCGCGCTCAGCTACGACCGCATGGCGAACCTCTACGCGGAGCCCGTGATCCAGAACGCGCTGCGCTTCGGATCGTTCGCGTGGGCGTTCCCGGGGATCGTGTTCAAGGATCTCATCAAGCTGAAGGACGGCGACGGACGCCCGTTGTTCAACCCGGCCCCGAGCGGCACGCAGCCGAGCGCGGGCCTGCTGGGGGCGCCGTGGGCGGTGTCGAACCAGCTGGGCGGCACGTCGGGCTCCTCGGACGGCGAAATGATCTTCGGCGCGTGGCCGCAGATGCTGGTCCTGGAGTGGGGCGGGCTGAATATCATGTATTCGCAGCACGCCACCGCGGGCGGGATCAACGCCTTCACGCAGGGCTACACGTTCATCAAGGCCACGCGCTGGTACGACGGCGGCCTCAAGTATCCGGCCGCCTTCGCGTTCGACAACGACCTGACGCTCCCGTAGGCAGGGGCTGACCGAAGATGATGTTGCGACTTCGAGACGGCGAGGTATTGATCGACTCTACCGGGTCGGCGGCCATCCTGCGGGATGGTGAGATCGACTCGGCGGACCCGCGCGTGCGCGGCCAAGAGCATAAGTTTGAGGCCGTGAAGAGGCGGGCGCCGGCTCGAGGTCGCAGGGCACAGAGCAAAAAGCGGGCGCGCAAGGGCCCGAACTCGAAAGGATAGCGAGATGCAACACTCTCCGCACGAACACTGCAAGTCGGTGGTCGGCCTGGAGCCGGGCGACCACAACGCGAGCGCGCCGACCGGCGCCGCGATCGACTGCCTGGGTTTCCGCGAGGCCAAGGTGGTACTGGCCGTCGCCACGGTGGCGGGCACTTCGCCGACGCTCGACGTCAAGGTGCAGTCGTCCGACGCTTCCGGCGGGACGTACGCCGACATTTCGGGCGCCGCGTTCACCCAGGTCACAACCGCGAACGACGAGAAGGTTTTCGTCGGCCGTATCCACCTCCAGCCGCAGCAGCGCTGGCTGAAGGTCGTCGCGACGCACGGCGGCACGCACACCGAGTCCAGCTACTGCTGCGTGGTGGAGCTGAGCGAGTATCGCAAGCCGCCGGTCACGCAGTCGGAGACCGTCGCGTTCAACGTGACGTCGTAGGCCGATGAAAGCGACCCTGGCACTCACGACGCGCGCCCGCGTGGCGGAGTTCGCGAAAATCTCCGCGTTCGACGACGCCTGGGAGCAGGAAGTCGTGGATGGGATGATCGACGCGGCCTCCGCGTATCTCGAGGCGTATTGCGGCCGGTGGTTCAAGAAAGAGGCGCGCACGGTGGAGATCGACGTCCCGGACGGCGGGATGCGGACTCTGCAGCTGCGCGCCGCGCCAATCGACACGGGCGAGACGTTCACGCTGAAGAACGACGCCGAATGGGATTGGTCGAGCACCACCGCTATCGCCACGACGGAATACCATGTGGCGGCGGCGCGGGGCAGGGTCCGATTCAAACGCACACACTCCATGGAGACGGGTCCCGGCGCCTTGCAGGTGGTCTATACCGGCGGGATTGCTGCCGATACGGCCACGATCCTCACGGCAGCGCCGGGGCTTGTCGCCGCCTGCCTGCTGACGGTGGTCGAGATGTGGAACAAGCGCCGGACGGCGCTGCGCTCCGGCTCGATTTCGAAGCAGGGGTTTTCGGTACAGGAGCCGGCGCTCGAGGTGCCCAAGGCGGCGCTGCAAATGGCGCAGCCGTGGAAGCTCTGGAACGGGGTGGGCTGATGGCTGAAGTCCGCGTCGTCATGCGAGATGGGCCCCTGATGAAGCGGTTGCCGCGCCTGGCGCGGTTGCTGACGGAGTCGGTGCGGCGCACGTTGCGTGAGGAGTTGACGGACTTCGTCTCTCAGTTCACCCAGCGCCGGCTGACGCGGCGCGGCGCGGCCTCGGTGGGCGTCCGGACGGGACGGCTCCGCCGCGGGCTCCGGCACGAGGTGACCGGCGGGCGCGTGCGGGAGGTGGCCGGCCGCGTGTGGTTCGATATGCCGCGCGAGCTTGAGTCGGTGCCGATCGTGCACGAGGAGGGCGCCACGATCCGGCCGCGGCGCGCGCAGTATCTGGCCGTGCCGCTGAAGGCCGCGATGACGGCCGCCGGCGTGCTGCGCCGGCCGCCCCGGGATTGGCCGAACACGTTTGTCATTCCGTCCAAGGGCCCCAAGGCCAAGTTCTTGATCGTGCGCAGGAGGGGCCGCGGGATCGAGCCCTTGTTCGCGCTGGTGGACTCGGTGACGATCCCCGCGCGGCTCAACTTCCGGGCGGACTTCGACAAGGCTCGGCGGCAGGCGGTCCGGCGCATGCGGCGAGACTTCTCGCGCACCATCCGTACGTTTGCGAGGGGCGGTGCCTGATGGCTGAGCCCGTTATCTACCGCATCCTGGCCGACATGAAGACGGCCCGCGAGGGGATCACCATCGCAAACGGATACAACCAGGACGTTCAGGCGGTGCTGCTTGAGGCCGACGTCCCGACTGAGCGCGACTCGGAAACGTTCATTAACTTCATGGAGGTGAACGAGACGTACGACTCTGCCACGATCGCCACGCGCGGGTTGACGTTCAAGACGGCGCGGATCGCGTTGGGGTTCTACCTGCCGTATACCGAGACGGACGACGCGATGAAGCTTCATCGCTTCAAGGCCGACATCGAGAAATGCTTGCGCGTGGACGTGACGCGCGGCGGCCTGGCGCACTGGACGCGGGTTGCGGAGTCGCTCACGAACCCGATCACGGACGAGGACCGGACGGTAGACGGCTGGGTGGTGATCGATGTGCAGTTTGACCACGCGGCGGACGACCCGAGCGTGAGCCCGCGGAAGGGAGAGTTGTAGATGGCCATCCCGACCATCGTCGGCCGCTACACGTTTCGCAAGCGATATGCGACGCGGTTCGCGGGGCGGAGCGGTCCGATGCGCGCGGCGCCGCCGCACGCGATGACGGTGGTGACACATCAGGAAGGATACGATCCGGCGCTTGGCTCGATGAAGTCGGATCTCTTGACGGAGTACAACTTGCGGGGCGGCGGAGGCGAATCCTTCAGCCACCAGCCACCGCATTACGGCTCGGCTGTGGACGTCCACTTCTTGGGCGACAGCTTGACGGCGGAGAAGTTCACGGCAAGCGCGTTCGTGGCGTCCGCGACTTTCGAGGAGGAGCCAAATGGCAGTTAACCAGTTTCTACACAAAGAAGAAAAGGCAATCCTCGGCGTCGAGCTGGAAGCTACCGAGGGCACGCCGGAGACGATCGTCGCGGCCGACACGAATCTCCTGATCTATGACCTGGAGTTCGAGACGGACATCGCGCGCTTCGTCCGCAACGCGGTCACCACGGGCGACGTGGGGCGGCTGAAGACGATCATCGGGTCGAAGTCCGGCCGGATCCGCGGGCGCTTTGAGATGAAGGGCCACGGCGGCCGGGAGGCGGTGCCGGCGGTGACGGACGAGCCGGAGTACGGCGACATCCTGGTGTCCTGCGGCCGTCGGAAGGCGACCATCGAAACGATGGACATCGGCGCGGTCACGAGTGGCCCGTTCGTGGACGGCGAGGTGATCACGGGCGGGACTTCTTCGGCCACCGGCCGCGTCTTCAAGGACACGGCGGACGGCGCGACCTCGATCCTGTTCGAGACGCTGACGGGAACCTTCGTCACGACAGAAACGCTGACGGGCGGGACGTCCGGAGCCACCGCGACCAGCGCCAGCGGGCCCTCGGACTGGGGCCTCGGCTGGTGGCCAAGCGACTCCCAGCAGTCCGCCACGTATCGCTTCCTGCTCAACTCGGGCTCCGGGAACAAGCATATCTATATGGAGATCGCGGGCGCGCGTGGCGATCTAGAGCTCGGCGGCCCGGCGGGTGCGCCGTGGTTCGGGCGGTTCGACGTCCAGGGCCGCGTTACCGACATCGACGACGTGGACTGGACGGACACGCCAACGTTCGATCCGGGCGTGCCGCCGATCGGCGAGAACCTTGGGTTCTCGTTTATGGGATACGACGCGGCGACGGCGGCCAACTTCAACTACCGGAGCGGATGGACGGTCACGCGGCGGCCAGACTTCAACTCGGGGCAGGGGATCGCGAGCTACTACCACCAGCGGCGCGAACCCGCGATCGAGATCGACCCGGAAATCACCCGCAAGGAGTCGTTCGACTTCTGGGACAACCTGAGCACGTCGGCGGACGGCGAGGCGTATCTGGAGATGTCGGCGGGCACGGACCCGGGCGACAAGGTCGGGCTCTACTTCCCCAAGGTGTCGATCGAGGACATCCGCCCGACGGTGCGCGACGGGATTCGCGCGTTCCAGACCACGCTGGCGGTGGTGCGCGACGTCAACGGTTTCACCGACCGGGACGGGTGCATCACGACGAGGTAACGGCACGACGAGGAGGTCCATGCCATGTCGATCAAGCTCAGCACGAAAGGGTGGCGCCCCTACTACCATGACGAGTCATGGCGGGACGCGGGCGCCTTCCTTCGGATCAAGGTGCTTTCCGTCGCCCAGTTGGAGGAGGTGTCCAACCTCAACGACGACCTGGCGCGGGGAACGCTCAAGCTCGGCACGTACGTCCGGAAGGCGTTCGGCATCGTGTGCGACGGCTGGGAGGGGTTCGTGGACGAGGAGACGGACGCGGCGCTGGACTTCAGTCCCGAGCTCGTCAGTCTCCAGTGGAAACAGGGCGCCATCAAGTTCGCGCTCGGTGAGGAGCGGCAGCAGGACACGGAAAAAAACTAACCATCGGGCTCGCTGCGTTGAATGGCCGAATGGCGTCGCACGATTGCGGCAAGTGCAGGCTCAGCGAGTCATACCGGGCGGAACACGGATGCGACGAAGAGACCGAACACCCGCAAATGCGGCTGGCGTGCTGGCGGTGCGGAGAGAGCCGCAACGCGAACTGTGCGCTATGCGGCGGCTCCGGGGACGTCGTGATCCGGCGCTGCCCGCGCGCCCTGCTTCGGGAATGGGGCTGGGAGCGCTTCAAACAAGCGTACTGGGCGGCCGGCAAGGGGCTCTGGCCCGACGAGGGCGGCCTGATGGACCAGTCGGCCGAGTTCGTGGAGGCCGCGAAGGCGTTCGACGAGTTGCTGGCCAAGCAGCAGAGCGAGACGGAGACCGATGGCTGACGAAGTCCTTCAAGGCGTAATTGAGATTCGCAACCTGGCCCGCGAGGGCCTAGAGGACTTCCGCCGCGACTCGCGCGAGACCCGGGAGTTCTTCGAGCGGCAGTTCAGTGAGATCCGCGAGTCCGTGGAGCGGACCGAGGACGCGATCGAGGACGCCGCGCGCGGCTCGCGGTCGTTCTTCTCGACGGTCACGTCTCTGGCGTCGCGTGCGGCCAACGTGGTGACGGGCTTCGCCACGGCCTTCCTGGCTGTGCAGTCCGCGCTGCGCTCGATCGTGTCGGTAATCTCCACGGGGTTCCGGGCGGGGTTTAGGTTCGTGGAGCAGACGCTCCGCACGTCGATCAACCTGGCGCAGGCGTTCCTGCAGGAATTGGACGAGATCGGGGGCGGGCTCGATCGCGCAGCCAAGATCAGCCAGCGGTTCGGGGTGTCGATCGACGCCTACCGAGAGCTTTCGTTTGCCGCCAAGCAGGCGGGCCTGGAGCAGCGGACATTTGAGCTCGCCCTCCAGCGCATGACGCGCCGGCTGGGCGAGGTGGCGCGGATGGGGCGCGGCGAGGCGCTCCCAGCCATCGAGGCGCTGGGGCTCACGATTGACGAGTTTGCCGGCCTCGAGCCGGACCAGCAGTTCGAGAAGTTGGCCGGCGCGCTGAGCGAGGTTCGAGACGAGTCGGAGCGGCTGGCGCTCGGGTTCAAGTTCTTCGACACCGAGGGCGCGGCCGTTCTCCAGTTGGTGGATCTGGGCGTGCCGGCCATCCGGTCGCTGCGCCGCGAGTTCCGCGACCTCAACTCCTCGCTCTCGGAGTTGCAGATCGGCGAGGTGACACGCCTTCGGGACGAAATCTCCGCCATCCAGACCGCCTTTCGCGGGCTCAAGGAGCAGATCGTCGTGGACATCGCTCCGGCCCTGGCGGACCTGGCGGGAAGCCTTCGGGATGCGTTCGTGCGCAACCGGCCGGAGATCGTCGGCGTGATCCGCGGCATCCCTGCGGCGGCCAGGGTCGCGTTCGAGTTCATCCGGGACAACGGGGCGTTCGTGTTCGGCCAGTTGTCCAAGGCGATCCTGGAGGTGCTGGCGTTCACGTTCGAGTCCGGCGCCGATCTGATGGTGGCGGCCTTCGACGGCGGCCTGGCCATCCTGGAGGACCGGTTCAAGACCCGGTTCGAGCGGATCCGGAACCTTGGGCGCGCGATCTTCCCGTCCCTGTTCCCCGAAACCGAGTTTGAGCGGATCCAGCGGGTGCTGGGCCAGGTCGAGAGCACCGTAGACGAGATCGCCCGGTCCACCAACTTCACAGGCCCCGGTAGCGGCGTGGTGGGCCCTGGTGGCCCCTCTCAGGGATCCGCTGCGGCGGCGGCCCGACGTATGCCCGTGGTGGCGATCGACGACGAGGGCACACGCCGCGCTTTCCGGGTGATCCGTGACGAGCACGGGCGCACCGTCCAGTTGATCGAGCAGGCCACGGGCACCGCGACGGCCGAAGTGATCGAGGTGGTGCGGAACGCCGAGGGCCAGATCAAGCAGTTCGTGTCGTCGGTCAGTGGCGAGATCGGGGCGGGCTTGGGCGGGCAGTTGGGCTCGATCGGGGAGCGGCTCCGTGTGAGCGTGGGAGAGAACCTGGACGAGATGCTCGCGGGTCTCCGCGAGATTGGCCGGGAGGCCGGCGCCAGCGGGAAATCGATCGAGGGCGCCTGGATGGACATCCGGGACGCGATCGACGCCGCGGTCGCGCGCGAGCGGGCGATTGCCGACGCGCTGGGCATCATGGACGCCCATATCGCGCTGATGAACGAGGAGTGGCGGGATTTCGACGAGACCGCCGGCCGCATCGCCGAGAAGACGCTGGAGATCAAGCGCAACGTCCTGGAGACCCCGGCGCCGGGCGAGGGCGGCGGCACGCGGCCCGTGCGTCAGCAGGGGACGACGTTCGCCGAGGGCGTAGCGGAGGGCGCGGGCCAGGTGCGGGAGGAGTTCTCGGCCTTCAACCGCGGCGTTTCGCTTGTCCAAGAGTCCGTGAACGGGCTCGCGAACACGCTTGAGAACTCGCTCTTTAACGCAGCCGTGAACGGGTTCCGCCGGATGAGCGACGCGGCCAAGGCGTTTGGCCGGGATCTGTTGCGGCTTACCGCGCAGATCCTGCTCCGCCAGGCCATCGGGGCCATCGTGGGCCAGGTGTTCGGCGGTGGCGGCCAGCAGGTCAAGCAGGGTGGCGAGACGTTCGAACTGCAGCCTGGAACGTATACGCCGGTCGGCGAGGCCGCGCGGGGCGGGATGTTCGCGGGCCCGATGCGCCCCATTGGCCATCCGCACCCGATGCCGCTGAAGCGCATGGCCGCCGGCGGCTTGAACATCGTCGACCGCCCGACGCTGTTCGAGGTGGGCGATGGGGACCGCGCCGAGGCGATCGTCCCGCTGCCGGACAACCGGTCGATCCCGGTCAGCCTGCGCATGGAGCAGCGCCGGGCCCCGCAAACGAGCGGGCGCGACGCCCAGCCGATAACGGTCCAAGACAACAGTCAAGTCAGCGTGGTTGTTCACGTCCCGGCCAGTCCCAGCATGGCGGGCGGGAGCCGCAAGGCCATCGCTCGAGCGGTGGGCGAGGAGGTGCGCCTGGTGATTTCGCAGGAACGCAGCGTCCAGAGGCTGATTCAGCAGGTTGCGGGGAACGCGAGATGAGCTACCGAGCCACCGAAGTCGTCGCCGACAAGACAGCCGCGCGAGCGCGGTGCGTTCGTGACTTCGATGGCGCGTTGCACCTGATCTGGCGGGACCCGTCCACGACGTTCTCGCGGCACTACCGCAGCACCGACGACGGCCGCTCGTGGGGCGAGGTGGCGGTGGTGTCCGGCGTGGGGCACAACTTCTTCGACCCGATGTGCGACACGGAAAACCGGCTGTGGCTGGGCATCCAGAAGACGAACAGCCTGGACCGGTTGCAGTTGTTCGGGTACGACCCGGACGGGCCCAGCTGGTCCAAGGCGGCGGAGTTCATTACCGCGAGCGCCGCGTCAAAGCCCCGGTTCGTGATCGACACGAGCCGGAAGCCGCCCTCCACGCTGGGCCTGAACCGTATTGCGGCGTTCTACGAACTGAACGAGGCGAGCCAGTGGAACGTGAAATACGCGGACCTGGCGAACCCCAGCGCGTCCGGCTGGCGCCTGAACGCCCGGGCCGAGCCGCAGTTCAACCCATGCCCCGCGGTAAGCCCCGGCGGAAACATGTTCTGCGGGTATCTCCTGAGCACGTCGCAGATCGGCGTGGCCGTCCAGCGGCTTGAGACGACGCCCCCGACGTTCGGCCCTGAGCTGCAGTTCTCGGTGTCCGGCCACGTCGTGGCGGAGGTGTGCGATGCGTCAATCATCCCGGCTTTCGACCTGCCGGCGTTTCTCTACCGGCGCCTGAACGGCGGCACGAATGAGCTCTGGCTCGCCGAGTTGTCGCCCAGCCTGATCTGGGTCCATTCCCAAATCTGGGATGGGGTGAACAACGTAGAGCACTACGCCTCCCAGCAGCGCCTGCAGTACGACTCCCGCGGCTCGGTCTACATCACGACCGTTTGCGACGTCCCGGGCGGCACGCCGGGGACGGGAGAGCCGTACGTCTGGGAGCAGATCCGG
>JAAUYB010095712.1_pt1 | contig 19033 bp, 15 predicted proteins | sample 7278071 | NCBI WGS metagenome assembly JAAUYB01 (sample SAMN14350121, study PRJNA611818) | marine sediment metagenome | isolation source: surface marine sediment (1.8m) | place: French Polynesia: Moorea | collected 2018-08
CCTGGGACGACCCCGTTTTCCTGCCCTACGACTGGGGCTTCTTCGCCTTCGTCCACGACAAGTCCGTGCTGCCCGAACCGCCCGCCAGCCTGCAGGCGCTCGCCGACAGCGATGTCAGCATCGTGATCCAGGACCCGCGCACCTCGACCCCGGGGCTCGGCCTGCTGCTCTGGATCGAGGCCGCCTACGGCGACGGCGCCGACGCGATCTGGCGGGGCCTGTCCGACAACATCCTGACCGTCACCAAGGGCTGGTCCGAAGCCTATGGCCTGTTCCTCGATGGAGAGGCCGACATGGTGCTGAGCTACACCACCTCTCCGGCCTATCACCTGATCGCCGAGGAGGACGCCGGCAAGGCCGCTGCGCCGTTCGACGAGGGCCACTACATGCAGATCGAGGTCGCCGGCAAGGTCGCAGCGACCGACCAGCCCGATCTCGCCGACGCCTTCCTCGACTTCATGCTCACCGACGCCTTCCAGACGGTGATCCCCACCACCAACTGGATGTATCCTGCGATCACGCCCGAGGGCGGCCTGCCGCAGGGCTTCGAGACCCTGATCACGCCCGAGCCGGCGCTGCTCTATCCGCCCGACGAGGCGGCGGCGGTGCGCGAGGCGGCATTGGAGCGATGGCTGACCGCGCTGACCCAGTGATCCGGACCGCCGGCGCGGTCTCGGCCGCGCTCGTGGCGCTTCTCACCCTGGGCGCGCTGGCGGCGGTGGCGGGCCGGGCCGAGGGCCTGCCGCGGCTCGGCCCCGCCGACTGGGCTGCGATCCGGTTCACCCTGATCCAGGCAGTGCTTTCGGCCGGCTTCAGCGTGGCATTGGCGATCCCCGTCGCCCGTGCCCTGGCGCGCCGGCGCTTTGTGGGCCGCGAGCTTCTGGTGACGCTTCTGGGCGCGCCGTTCATTCTGCCGGTGATCGTCGCGGTCTTCGGCCTGCTCGCGGTGTTCGGCCGCAACGGGCTGATCAGCCAGGCCCTGGTCTGGGCCGGGCTGGAGCCGGTCCACATCTACGGGCTGCACGGCGTGGTCCTGGCGCACGTCTTCTTCAACCTGCCGCTGGCGACGCGGTTTTTGCTGCAGGGCTGGCTGGCGATCCCGGCCGAACGCTTCCGGCTCGCCGCCGCCCTGGGCTTCACGCCGGCGGACGTCGCCCGGAGCCTCGAGTGGCCGATGCTGCGCGCGGTCGCACCCGGCGCCTTCCTGACCGTGCTGTTGATCTGCACCACCAGCTTCGCCGTCGCGCTGACCCTTGGCGGCGGCCCGCGCGGCACGACGGTCGAGCTGGCGATCTACCAGGCGTTCCGCTTCGACTTCGACCTGGCCAAGGCCGCGCTTCTGGCGTTGATTCAAGTCGCCATCTGCGCCGCCGCCGCGGCCCTGGCCTGGCGCGTGGCGATCCCGGCGGGGTTCGGCGGCGGGCTCGACCGTGTGACCGAGCGGTGGGGGCTGACTGGGACGGGCCTGCGGCTGCAGGACGGCGCAGCGATCCTGCTGGCGGCGCTGTTCTTGCTGACACCGATGGCGATGATCGTGGCCGAGGGTCTGCCGGGCCTGACCGGCGCGTCCCCGGACATCTGGGCGGCGGCGCTGCGGTCCTTTGCCGTTGCGCTCGGCTCGGCGGCGCTGGCGGTGACGCTGGCGCTGTCGATGGCGCTCGCCGTCGCTGCGGGCCCGCGCCTCTGGGCGGCGCCGGTCGGCGCGCTGGCGCAGCTGTCGATCGCGCTTTCGCCACTGGTGATCGGCACCGGTCTGTTCATCTTGCTGTTTCCGGTCGCCGACCCGATGACGCTCGCCCTGCCGGTCACGGCAGTGGTGAACGCGGTGATGAGCCTGCCCTTCGCCTACAGGGCACTCGCGCCAGCGGTGGCGGACACGGGGCTGGTCTATGGGCGGCTGTCCGACAGCCTGGGGCTTTCCGGCTGGGCGCGACTTCGGATCGTGGTGCTGCCGCGGGTGGCGCGGCCGCTGGGCTTCGCCGCTGGGCTGTCGGCGGCACTGTCGATGGGGGATCTGGGCGTGATCATGCTTTTCGCCGCGCCGGACGCGCCGACCTTGCCGATGCAGATGTACCGGCTGATGGCGGCCTATCGGATGGACGAGGCGGCGGCGGCAGCGCTGATCCTGCTGGCGGCCAGCCTGGCGTTGTTCTGGGTCTTCGATCAAGCGGGGCGGCGCCATGCTGTGGCTTGACGGCGTCGCCGTCGAGCTGGGGCGGTTCCGGCTGACCGCGTCGCTCGAGGTCCCGCCGGGGGCGCGGGTCGCGATCCTTGGGCCGTCGGGCGCGGGCAAGTCGACCCTGCTGTCGGTGATCGCCGGCTTCCAGGCGCCCACCGCGGGCCGGGTGCTGTGGCAGGGCCAGGACATCACCGGTGCCGATCCCGGCGACCGGCCGGTCTCGGTGGTGTTCCAGGACAACAACCTCTTTCCGCATCTGACCGCGGCCGAGAACGTGGGCCTCGGGCTGCGCCCCTCGCTGCGGCTGTCGGCGGAGGAGGGGTCACGGGTCGCGGCGGTCCTGGCGCGTGTGGGGTTGGAGGGACGCGCGGACGACCGACCCGCGCAGCTGTCGGGCGGCGAGCAAAGCCGCGTGGCGCTGGCGCGGGTGCTTCTGCGGGCGCGGCCGCTGATGCTGCTCGACGAGCCCTTCGCAGCGCTCGGGCCGGCGCTGAAGGCCGAGATGCTGGACCTGGTGAAGGCGGTGGCCGCCGAAACCGGGGCGGCCGTCCTGATGGTGACCCACGACCCCGAGGACGCGCGGCGCCTGGGCGGCCAGGCGATCGTCGTCGAGGCCGGCCGCGCCGCCCCGCCCCGCGACACCGCCGCCCTCTTGGACGACCCGCCGCCGGGCTTGAGGGCCTACTTGGAGGGCGGCGGGGAGTAGGCGGGACGGCCTTCTGCGTCGATCCCTTGTTTGGAGCGGTGGTTGGAGAACCGCCCCCGGTGCGGACTCAAGCCCGCAGGCCGCCAAAGAAAAACGCGCCCCGCAGGGCGCGCTTTCTACCTTTCGAACCGGTGCCGCCGCCTACTCGGCGGGCTGACCCTTGGCGCGCTTCTTGACCGGCGCCCAGATGCGCTTGTTGGTCAGGTACAAGAGCACCGTCAGCACCGACAGAAACAGCACCGCGACGAAGCCGGCCTCTTTGCGGGCCATCAGCTTGGGCTCGGCGGTCCACATAAGGAAGGCCGAGACGTCCTTGGCGACGGCTTCGAGTTCGGTCGAGGAGCCGTCTTCGTAGTCAACATCGTCGCCGTAGAGCGGCGGCGCCATGCTGATCCAGCCACCCGGGAACGCCGTGTTCTCGTAGAGGATCGTGCCGGCCTCTTCCTTTTCTTCGCCGGTGTAGCCGACCAGCAGAGAGGCGACGTACTCCGCGCCGCCCATGCCCTGGAAGAACTGATTGATGCCCAGCCCGTAAGGCCCATGGAATCCAGCCCGCCCCTTGGCCATTAGGCTGAGGTCCGGCGCACCGGCGTCCACGTTGGCCGGGAAATTGTCGGTGGGCTTGGCCGGGCGGAAATCGTCGAGATCGGCGTCGAACACCTCGAAATTCTGCTCGGCATAGGCGCGCACCTGGTCTTCGGGCAGCCCCGGGCCGCCGGGATCGCCAAGCGTGCGCAGCGGCACGTATTGCAGCCCATGGCAGCCCGCGCAAACCTCGGTATAGACCTGCAATCCGCGCTGCAGCTGCATCTGGTCATAGGTGCCGAACGGACCCTCGAAGCTGAACGAGAAGTCCTCGGTATGGCCGTCGCCGCCCGCGGCCAGGGCACCACCCGAGGTGCCCAGGACCATCGCCATGGCAGCGGAAAGGGTGAGTTTCTTGAGCATTGCTATCCCTTTCCTTACTCAGCCGGAGTCGCCGCGGCATCACCTGCGCCGCCTTCGACTTTGCCGTAGTGTTCCTTGAAGTCGTCCTCGATCGTCGCCGGTTGCGGCAGTGGTTTTTCGATGACGCCCAGGAGCGGCAGGATCACCAGGAAGAAGGCGAACCAGTAGGCCGAGGCGATCAGCGAGATCCAGGTGTAGATGCCCTCGGCCGGCTGCGCACCGACCCAGGTCAGCACCACGAAGTTGACCACGAAGAGCCAGAACCACCACTTGAACATCGGACGGTAGCGGCCAGAGCGCACCGCCGACGTGTCAAGCCATGGCGCCAGCGCCAGCACGATGATCGCGCCGAACATCGCCAGCACGCCGAAGAACTTGGCATCGATGATGCCACCGGTCACGAAGTCGACCAGCATCACCACCCAGACGTCGGCGGTGAACGCGCGCAGGATCGCGTAGAACGGCAGAAAGTACCATTCCGGAACGATGTGTGCGGGCGTCACCAGCGGGTTCGCCTCGACATAGTTGTCAGGGTGGCCAAGGTAGTTCGGCATGAAACCGACGATCGCGAAGAAGATCGCGAGGATCAGCGCCAGCGCGAACAGGTCCTTCATCACGAAGTAGGGCCAGAACGGCAGCGTGTCCTTTTCGGCCTCGGCCTTCGAGGTGCGGCGCACCTCGACCCCGGTGGGGTTGTTGTTGCCGGTGGTGTGGAAGGCCCAGATATGCACCGCCACGAGCCCCGCGATCACGAAGGGCAGCAGGTAGTGCAGGCTGAAGAAGCGGTTCAGGGTGGCGTTGTCCACCGCTGGGCCACCAAGCAGCCAGGTCTGGATCGCATCGCCCACGAACGGAATTGCGCCGAAAAGGCCGGTGATCACGGTCGCGCCCCAGAACGACATTTGTCCCCAGGGCAGCACGTAGCCCATAAAGGCCGTGCCCATCATCAGCACGTAGATCAACATGCCGATGATCCAGGTGATCTCACGCGGGCTCTTGTAGGACCCGTAGTAGAGACCGCGGAATATGTGCAGGTAGACCGCGGCGAAGAACAACGACGCGCCGTTCATATGCAGGTAGCGCAGCATGTGCCCGCCATTGACGTTGCGCATGATGTGCTCGATCGAGGCGAACGCCATGTCGACATGCGGTGTATAGTGCATCGCCAAGACGATGCCTGTGACGATCTGCAACACCAGGCAGAAGGTCAGCACGATGCCCCAGATCCACATCCAATTCAGGTTCTTGGGCGTGGGGATCATGATGGTGTCGTACATGAGCCCGACGATCGGCAGCCGCTTGTGCAGCCACTTTTCGGCGCCGCTTGTCGGCTCGTAATGGTCGTGAGGAATTCCGGACATTCGTAGCTCCCTTAGCCGAGTACGATTGTGGTTTCGTCGTCGAAGCGCGCCATCGGAACCGGCAGGTTCTCGGGTGCGGGGCCTTTGCGGATGCGGCCCGACATGTCGTAGTGCGATCCGTGGCACGGGCAGAACCAGCCGCCGAAATCGCCGGCGTCGCCCAAGGGCACACAGCCCAGGTGGGTGCAGACGCCGATCATCACCAGCCACTCGCCGGTGTCTTCGGCGTCGCCGAAGGGTTTCAGAGATCGGTTAGCGTCGGCGCCGTCGGCGCCCGGGTTGTTGTCGTTGCGGGCTTCGGGGTCAGGCAGCGCCGCGGCGTCATCGGCGCGCGCTGCGGCGATTTCTTCGTCGGTGCGGCGGCGGATGAAGACCGGCTTGCCCAGCCACTTCACCACCAGTTGGGTGCCCGGCTCGACATCGCCGACATCGACGCGGATCGAGCTGAGCGCCTGGACGTCGGCGGACGGGTTCATCTGGTTGACCAGCGGCCAGACCGCGGCTCCGGTCGCAACGACGCCGGCGCCGGCGGTCGCGTAGTACAGAAAGTCGCGCCGCGTGCCTTCGTGGTCTTCTGCGTGGGACACTTGCGTTACTCCATCGTGATGGCCGGGCGGACCGGCCGGCATTCCATTAGACGCACCTCGGCTGCGCCTTTTTGCAGGGTTCTAATTAGTCGGGCGGGTTTGGAGGGTCCAGCAAACATTGGCTTTGTTTTGGGGCGCATTGTCGCGGGGCGATGCCGATCCAAGCAAATTGGCGTGAATTCTGCGGCAAGATATCCACAGACCTGATATGAAATAGGAGATTGAGTTTGAATTCGGTCGGTGGACGCGCCAAATGTGGGATGTCCGGTTGTCCGGAAAAGGAGCTTGGAAGGCTATGAAGCAATCTTGGGTCGTGCGGGTGGTTGCGCTGTGTGCGGTTCTGTTTGCCGTGCCTGCGAGCGCCGAGACCGAGCTGAGCTTTTATACCGGGGTTCAGGAGGCGCCGCACAGCCGCGTCGAGGGGACCGATCCGGGTGGGGCCGGCGCGTTCAGCTTTCTGACCTCGTGGGAGGGCAAGTCGTTCTCGCCGCCGCCCTACTGGGGCATCCGCGCCACCTATTGGCGGAACGAAAGGTGGGGCTACGGGCTGGACTTCAACCATGCCAAGACGATCGCCGATCCGGCGACCCGGGCGGCCAACGGTTTCACCCGGCTGGAGTTCACCGACGGGCTAAATATCCTGACCGCGAATGTCTGGCGGCGCTGGCAAAACGATACGAACTGGACGCCTTATGTCGGCGGCGGGGTCGGCGTGGCGTTTCCGCATGTGGACGTGCAATCGGCGGGCGGCACCACATTCGAATACCAGATCACCGGCCCGGCGGTCGCCTTGGTGGCGGGCGTGAAATACGATTTCAACGACCGCTGGGGTGTGTTCGGGGAATACAAGGGCACCTATTCAGTCAACGAAGCCGACCTGGCCAGCGGCGGCACCCTGAAGACCAACATCGTCACCAACGCCCTGAACATCGGCGTGGCCTTCAGCTTCTGAGGAACGTTCCGCGATAGTCGATGGCACGGCCGATAGGTCCGATCCAGCGAACGGTTTTGGCCTGGAATGGACGTTGCGCTCGTAGAGAAGAGCCGCGCCATCGCCGACCCGCGGGGTGGCGAGCCGACGTCTGAACGGCGGCGCTTTATAGCTGTCGAGTCCGTAGGACCTCAAGCGATGCGCCGATGTTGACCAATCGCCACCCCTCCCGGGGCGGGTCGGCGATGGCGCGGCGGCGCTGCGCGCCTTGATTCCGCGCCGGGGGCTGTGCGCGACCGTCCCTTGCAAGAATTGACGAAATCAGCCGGCATCTCGCCGCCCGTTCCCGTGACCGCGACCGAAACGTCCGCCCGCGCGGCCCTCAGCCAGTGGGGACCGTCGCCACCATACTTGGGCGGTCGGCGAAGTCGGCGTACCAGGCCGCAAGGGCGTCGCGTCCGGCCCGCCAGGCCCGGTCTGCATGGCGGAAATCGAGATAGCCCAGGGCGCAGCCCATCGCGATGTGGCTCATGTCGGGCTTGCCAGCCAGGTGCCCCATCCTACGCGCCCCGACCGCGTCGAGCGCCCGGGTAACCTTGGCCCATTGCGCCTCGACCCAAGGCGCATAGCGCATCTCTTCGGGCCTCGCGCGGCCCTCGTAGACCATCAGCACCGCGGCCTCCATGATCCCGTCCGCCGTCGCCTCCAGCGTCAGCACCTCCCAAATCCGGGCCTCGGGGTAGAGCCCGGCCCCGACCCGCGCGTCGAGGTAGCGGCAGATCACCCGGCTATCGTAAAGCGTCGGACCGTCGGGCCGGATCAACGCCGGGATCTTGCCGATCGGGTTGGCGGCGGCGACTGCGGGATCGGTGGCCATCGGCGTGGTCGCCACGTCCAGCAGCGCGACATCGCCGGTCTGCCCGGTTTCGTGCAACAGCACCCTGACCTTGCGCACGAACGGCGAGGCGCCGGCGGCGAGCAACTGCATAACGGGTCTCCTTGATCCTGGCCGGACCCTACGGCGCGGCGCGCGGCCTGTCTATCGCCGCTCGTCGTCCGGCGGCGCGCGCATCAGATCGGCGAGCGCCGCCAGCTCCGTCCCGCTGCCATGCCGCGCCACCGCCTCCGCCGCGCGCAGCCGCACCGCGTCGTCCTTGTTCTGGTTCAGCTTCCAGGTGCCGTCGATCCCCGTCACCTGCATGCTGAACGGCACGATCATCCGCATCATCCGGTCCATCACACCCGGCGTCATCTTGGACGTCACCCAAGGCGGCTTCGGCGCCAGCCGCGCCTCGAAATGCGCCGACAGCTGGTCGAGCATCGGCCGCAGCGCGTCCTGCGGCAGGCGCTGCAAGGAACCGCGCAGGTGCACGGCGACGTAGTTCCAGGTCGGCACCTGGTCGGCGATCCCGTACCAGTCGGGCGAGACGTAACCGTCCGGCCCCGGCACGGCGATCACCGCCGCCTGCGGCGCATCGAGCGCCCCGACGATCGGGTTCGAGCGCACCAGGTGCAGCTCGGCCGTCGCGCCATCCTCGGCCAGCAGAAACGGAACATGGGCCAGTAGCGGCCCGGCCGGCTCGTTCACCGCCAGCACCCCGAAGCCGCGGTCGCGGGCGAAGGCGATGTTGCGGGCCGCATCGGCCTGGCGGAAGGCGGGGTTGGGGTGCATCGGCGGGGTCCTGTCGGGTCGGACGATGCATGGCGGAAGGCGCCGGGCTTTGCAATCGAGGGTGTCGAACCGGCTTGCGCCGGTCCGACCGGCTGGAGGGGTTTCACCCCTCTAGACCTCCCCAGGATACTTCCAGCCAGATGAAGGAGCCGGTCAGGCCCGGGCGGTCAGCCGTGTGCCGTCATGGCCGGTGATCTCTGCCTGGACGATCAGGCCCTCGGGCTGCGGCGTGTCGAAGGTTACTTCGGCGAATTGCTCGGTACGGCCGAGACGCGGGCTTTCCATCAACACGCGGTGGCGGCGGCCGACCTGTGCGGCGAGATGGTCCTGGACGGCGCGGGCGGCGGCGGCGCGCAAGCGCGCGGCACGGGCCTTGACGACCGGCCCGTCGACCTGTGGCATCCGCGTCGCCGGGGTGCCGGGGCGGGGCGAGTAGGGAAAGACGTGCAGCCAGGTCAGGCCGCAGTCGTCGATCAGGCGCAGCGAGTTTTCGAACATGCGTTCGTTCTCGGTCGGAAACCCGGCGATCAGGTCGGCGCCGAAGGTGATGTCGGGGCGCAGGCGGCGGGCCTCGGCGCAAAAGGCAATGGCGTCGCCGCGCAGGTGCCGGCGCCTCATGCGCTTCAGGATCATGTCGTCGCCCGACTGCAGGCTCAGGTGCAAATGCGGCATCAGCCGCGGCTCCTCGGCGATCGCGCGCATCAGGTTGTCGTCGGCCTCGATCGAGTCGATCGAGCTGATCCGCAGGCGCGGCAGCTCCGGCACCAGGCGCAGGATCCGCAGCACCAGATCGCCTAGGCGCGGCCGGCCCGGCAGATCGCCGCCCCAAGAGGTCAGGTCGACGCCGGTCAACACCACCTCGTTGTAACCGCGTTCGGTCAGGCGCCGGATCTGCTCGACCACCACGCCGGCCGGCACCGACCGCGAGTTGCCGCGGCCATAGGGAATGATGCAGAACGTGCAGCGGTGGTCGCAGCCGTTCTGAATCTGCACGTAAGCCCGCGACCGCGTCCCGAAGCCGTCGATCAGGTGCCCGGCGGTCTCGGTCACCGACATGATGTCATCGACCTGCACCGGCTCGGTGTCGCCGGCGGCAAGCCCGGCCCAGGTTGCGGGTGCCATCTTTTCGGCGTTGCCGACCACGACATCGACCTCGTCCATGGCGGCGAAGCTCTGCGGTTCGGTCTGCGCCGCGCAGCCGGTGACCACAACGCGAGCGCGGGGATTCTCGCGGCGTAGCCGCCGAATGTCCTGCCGCGCCTTGCGGACGGCTTCGGCGGTGACGGCGCAGGTGTTCACGACGACCAGATCATCCGCCCCGGCCTGGTTGGCCAGCGCCTTCATTGCCTCGGTTTCATAGGCGTTCAGCCGGCATCCCAAGGTGCTGAAGATCGGTGCCCGGCGGTCCACCTAAAGCGCCTCCAGAAAGGCGGCGGTCAGCGTGCCGGTGAAGACATGCGCGGTCGGGCCGGTCATCCAGACGCCGTCGTCTCGCCAGTCGATGTCGATCGGGCCTCCGTCGAGCTCGACCGTCACGCGACGTCCCGTCAATCCGCGGCGGTTGGCCGCCACGGCGGTCACACAAGAGGACGAACCCGAGGCAAGCGTGATACCGACGCCCCGCTCCCAAACCCGCATGCGCAGATGGTCGGGACCAATCAGGCTCGCGACCTGGACGTTCGTGCGCTGCGGATAGAGCGGGTGGTGCTCGATCTCGGGCCCGAGCGTGTCGAGGTCGACCTGTTCGGCGTCGTCGACGAAGAACGTGCAATGCGGATTTCCCATGCCAGTTGCCGTCGGCTTGCCGTCGATCGGCAGATGGAGCGTGTCCACCTCGCTTGCCAGCGGGATCTCGCGCCATTCGGTCTGCGGCTGCCCCATATTGACGGATGTGCGGCGATCGCCGGCGTCGAGACAGGCAAGGTCGCCACGACCGGTCCGGATCGTGAGTTCCGTTTGGCCGGTTTCGTCCATCAAAAGCCGGGCGACACAACGGGTGGCGTTGCCGCAAGTGGCCGAGGAAGAACCGTCGGCATTGAAGAAGGTCAGCTTGGCATCGACACCGGCCGCGGTCTCGATAATCGCGAGTTGGTCGAACCCGACGCCGCGACGACGATCTCCAAGCGCCTTGGCCAACTCGGCCGTAACCGATGGCCCGCCGATGCGGCAATCGACGACGACGAAGTCGTTTCCGAGCCCGTGCATTTTCAGGAACCGAAGGCTATGGTCGCCAGTGTCGCGCATGGCCGGCGATATACTGCGGAGCGCCCCGCAAATCCAGAGCTGCCGGCGCTTTTCGCCCTTGACCCATGTGGGCGCTTTACCTAACTAGGCGCTCCGAGTGGGCCGTTAGCTCAGTTGGTAGAGCAACTGACTTTTAATCAGTGGGTCGCAGGTTCGAATCCTGCACGGCTCACCACTGAAATCAAAGACTTAGATGAGATCCGGGCGCATCCGATTTCAGTTCTTGTGCGTTTTTTTGTGCGTTTTGGGGCGAGATAGTGATGATGCCCGCCCTCGAGCTCGCCCGGCACCAGTTTATCCGTTTGACAGCGAGCGGTGGGATTTCCCGTGAAACTGGCTGTCCGCTTGAAGCACTGATTGACCTGGATGAGCCCGATCTATCAACGGCGGTGACCGACAGTTTCGATGTCTTGGTGTAGCCTTTGTGGGCTGCTACCGGCCGAGGCTGTGTGGAAACTGCTTTCCGCGTAGAGGGATTGTGCTTTTGAGCCAGATTTCGGGGTCTTGGGCGAATTTGGCCGCTGTGACGGTCTGGGTTTATTTCTGATGGTCTCTGGAACGACTTTTGCAGCGATTACCTTTCAAATTGTGGCCGCCAGCGTCCCTCAGGCGGTCATAGCTTTCAGGAGCGGCGCCGCGCCGATCAGGTTGATCACGCGCTTGATGTTGTAGGCGAGGACGTGGAGCGCCATCTCGGTGCCTACGTTTTTGAGCCTGCGCATCTGGAAGTGGGTAGCGCCCATCCAGGCTTTGATCGTGCCGAAGGGGTGCTCGACTGAGCACCGCCGGACCCGCATCATGTCGGGCGCCTCATCCATCCGGGCGTACATCGCCTCGATCAGATGCTCGTGTTCCCAGCGAGTGATGCGCCGTTCCTTGCCGGTCGTGCAGCGGTCTTTGAGGCGGCAGAACTGGCAATCGTTCTGCCAGTAGCGGCGATGCATGAGGCCCTTTTCCTCGCGGGTGTAGCGATAGGTCAGCGTCTTTCCGGCCGGGCAGGTGTAGGTGTCGGTTGCGGCGTCGTAGATGAAGTCCAGCTTCACGAACATGCCCTTCTTGCGGTTGCCCGAGGTCTCCGGCCGGGGCACGGTCGGGGTGATCCCTTCCTCGTCACAGGCCAGGAGTTCGGTGCTGCTGAAGTAGCCTCGGTCCGCAATGACATCGAGCTTCTCACACTTCAGAGCTGCCTTGGCCGCCGTCGCCATCTGGCTGAGCTGCGCCCGGTCATGGACGGCATTGGTGACCTCATGGGCTACGATCAGATGCGTCCCGGCATCGACCGCTGTCTGAACGTTGTAGCCCACGAGCCCGGTGCCTTTGCCATAGGTGGCCATGGATCGGGCATCGGGATCGGTTAGTGAGATCTGGCCTTCCGGCGTCTCCTTGAGGAGTTTTGCGATCCCCTGCAAACGCTGAACCTCCTGGCGGACACGGGCCAGCTTCTCTTTCAGATGGTCAATCTTGCGAAGCGTCGCCTGGGATTGTTCCTGCCGGTCGGTCCGCTCCATCTCCTCAAGATATCGGGCCGCGCTCTGCTCGAGATGACCAAGCCGAAGCTTCACCTTCCCGGCCGTGAAATTCCGGTCCCGGTGATTGACCGCCTTCATCTTGCTGCCGTCGATGGCAACGATCCCGGCCGCCAACACACCGATCTGCCGGCACAGTTCCACGAACCGGGCGCAGGCTTTGCGGATCGCCGGGCCGTTGTCCTTGCGGAAGTCAGCGATCGTCTTGTGATCCGGCACCAGCCTGCCGGTCAGCCACATCACCTCAACGTTGCGCCCAGCTTCCCGTTCCAGCCGGCGGCTCGACGCAACACGGTTCATGTAGCCGTAGATGAAGAGCTTCAGAAGAACCGATGGATGGTACCCGGGACGGCCCGTTTGTGCCGGTGTCGTCCGGTCGAACCCGGCATCAGAAAGATCCAGCGCATCGACAAAGGCGTCGATCACCCGAACCGGGTGATCCTCACCGATCCAGTCCTCCAGCCGTTCCGGAAACAGCGTCACCTGCTCACGGTCAACGCCCTCGATATACCCCGACATGCCCGCCTCTATTCATTATGCCCGCCTCTATTCATTGAAGGCGAGTATACCCCACACCAGAGTTTCCACACAGCCTCGGCCCAATGCCGCCATTAAACTCGGTTCATCGGGGCGGCGGTGCGGCTCGAAATACCTGACGTTCGCGGCACTATCGAAATCTCGGTCTGAACTGCCGTACGCATGGCTGGAACAAACGGACGCCCTCCTGTTATCCGCGTGTAGCACCCCGGCCGCACAAGCGGCTATCGTGGCAGCGACTTCCCCAAATTGGAACGGAGGCGCATCGCAATGGAACCGACAATCGTTACCTGGTTGCTAATCGCCTTCGGCGTGCTGACGCATGGCATTCTCACCTACATCTACTCGGTCTTTGCTCGAGACCCGCACAGCAAGGCATCGAAGGACCTGATGATCGGCGAAGGCAAGGACTGGCGGGACGAGACCCATTTCGATCTCAATCTGGGGTTCGCATGGACCGATTTTCTGTTCTTCGTGCCCCTGTTTGTCCTCAGTAGTATCGGCATGGTTCTTGGAAAACCTTGGGGCTATGTGCTCTTCGGTGCAGCCGGCGCCTGCTCGCTCTACATAAACATCATTCTGCTCTGGGTCGAAAAGAAACACGTCTACGCTGCTCTGGGGCCGCTCCGCTACTATACTTACTTCTGGGGATTCTTTGTCTATTGGGGCGCACTTGCTTTGGTGTATTCGATGCTGCGCGTGAGTGGCTTAGACTTCTGAGCGAACCATCACTGCGCGTCGGGTCCCTGTATCTGACGGCGTGCGCCTTGCCGCGAGCGGCCCTTCCCGACCTTGATCGCATCGTCAACCGCCGCGGCGCAACTTAATCAAACCGGACTTCGATCGATCCTCCAGCATTGGATGATTAGTGTGGGTCTGCTCGGCGGGACCTCGATGCCTTACGCTCTAATTCACAACATGTCCGCTCTCGCGAATTTCGAGGAAAACAGCATGGCTCGGACCGTTCGACCCGCCAGGACTAATGACATCCCGCAGATGGTCGAGCTTCTGCTCAAGGATGCAGATGTACGTCATTCGAAGGACGCGGTGCTATGGAGGATTGCAGCCGATGCTTCTGAGCAAATCGAGAAGGCGCTAACGTTCGCGTTAACTGCCGAGCAGCAGCCCTTCCGGCAGTTTTGGCAGGTCGCGGACAACGGTGGCAAGGTAACCGGCGTCATCCACTCAATGATGCTCCCAGTCCCGCCTATCTATGCGGGAGCACTTGGGGAACCGGGGCTCATCCTGCCGGACTCGTACGCCGCACCTGATGCCACGGACGGCGCGGTCGATGCTCTTGTGGCGGCGGCGGAAGAGGCCCTGCGGGACGCCGGCGCGCAGATCACCCTGTCGTCTTTCGTAGCAGGTCAAGACTGGCAGGATGTGTTTCAGCGCCGAGGCTATCAACCACTGACACTCTATCTATCCCGCACCAACTTCGGAGAGGAACGGATGCCGTCCGGTGTCCTGCCCGCCAAGGAGGCAGACGTTCCCGGCATTGTCCAGCGCAGCGCTGAGAACCGAAGAATTCTCTTCGATATCGACCCGTTTTGGGAGATCCATCCTGAAGCGGACGCTCGGTTCTTAGCTTGGATGACCCGCAGCCTGGCGCTACGTGATCGGGACATTCTGGTCATGGGCCCGCCGGAAGACTTGGATGGCTATGTGATTGCGCAACCCGCCTCGCGCCTGCATTTCCCGCCTGCGCATGACATCACGGGTACGGGCGCTATCGACGACTACTACCACCGCGAGCTGGCCGATTGCGTGACGCTTTCCAACGGCGGCGAAGGCGCCACGGCTCTTCTTCGTGCTGCGGAGATCGCTTTTGCCAATCGTGGAATGAGCGCTGCGTTTGTCGTCTGTCCGGCTGGATGGCGATCCAAAATCGATATGCTGGAAACCGCCGGTTACAGAACGGCGATGGTCTGGTCGATAAAGCGTTAACTTCAAACCCGACCTTCATGCGATGCGCAGCATCGTTTAGATCGGGCTCTTTCCGGTCCGGTGCCGCGCAACACATCAAGGTCCGAAGTGCGGCCGAAGTCGCCTGATGCGATTGCTCCGAAATCCACTGCTGTGAGACCATTGTATCCAATCCCGATAGGTGACGCGAACGCCGAAGTGCGGCGGTTATCCCGAACCGGCCACTCGTCATACTATCGAAAGCTCGGAGCCCAACTCGACCGCTTATCGCGCTCGCCATCCAGGTCTCAGTGGCGCACAGGTTTGGAGCTGGCCGAAAGGCCATTGACGTAGGTTAGGCCGCGAATCCCAGTTTGGCGACGTGGATCTCGAAGGTGGGGTGCATGTCTGCTCCCACAATGTTCGGCTTGTGGTGGCGGTAGATCGAACGCCAGTAGGGCTGGATGATGACGCCTTGGTCCTGCATGATCTTCTGAAGTCTAGCCATCACCTTGCGCCGCTGGTCGGCATCGGCAATCGCCAGCGCCTGGCCCAGAAGCGTGTCGAACTCTTCGTTGGCGAATGCGGTTTCGTTCCATGGCTCACCGGACCGGTAGGCCAGCGCCAGCACTTGCACGCCCAAGGGCCGTTGCGCCCAGTCGGTGGTCGAGAACGGGTACTTCGCCCAGTCGTTCCAGAAGGTCGACCCGGGAAGCACCGTGCGTTTCACCGGGATGCCGGCATCGCGCAATTGGGCGGCGGCGGCATCGGTGGTGTTCTTGCGCCAGGTGTCGTCGATCGAGATTAGCTCGTGTTCGTAGTCGCCCATGCCGGCCTCGTCCATCAACGCCTTTGCGCCCGCGGGATCGTGAACCGGTGGCGGAAGCTCGGCGTATTCGGGATGGATCGGAGAGACGTGGTGGTTTTCGGCCACGCGTCCGTTGTCGGAAAAGCCCAGTTCCAGCAGAACGGCGTTGTCCACCGCCATGGCAAGGGCGCGGCGGACCCGAACATCGGCGTAAGGCGTGGCGCCATCGACCTCGGCCGCCTGGTTGGGGCGGATGACGACCGTGTTGGCGGTCACGGCCTCGGATTTGGCCCACCCCATGCCATCCATGATCAGAATGAAATCGCCGAGCGACTCGTAGACCATGTCGACCTCGTCGGCGTCCATGGCGGCGACGATGCCGGCCTGATCGGTGCCGAAATCCAGATATTCGATCCGGTCGAGATAAGCGCCCTCGCCCCACCAGGCGTGATCGGGATTCCTTTCCAGAACCGCCTTGACACCAACCTCGAACGCGCCCGGCAGGTAAGGTCCGGTGCCGATAGGATTGTCCAGCGGGTCTCCATTGAAGCTCTGGTGCACGATGGCCGCTGGATAATCGGAGAAGCCGGCGATGAGCGTAATGTCCGGCTGGTTCAGACTGAGGCGCACGGTGGCGTCATCGACCACCGTGATGGCCCCGTCGCGGGCCTGGCCGGTGGTTTCGTCGATCAGCGACGCCATGCGCGACGCCATCGAGTTGCCGTCGACGGACTTCTCGCACCAACGGGCGATGTTGAAGGCCACGTCCTGGGCGGTGAAAGGATCGCCGTTGTTCCAGGTCACACCGGCGCGCACGCTCAGCACATATTCGGTGGCATCCGCGTTGACCTCCCAGCCGTCCAGAAGCATTGGCTCGAAACTGCCGTCGATCTGGTATTCGACCAGGTACTCCAGATAGCCGCGGGTGAAGTTCGACATTTGCGGCCAGTCATAGGTGCGCGGGTCTTTCAACGCTTTGACGGTGGACTCGATGCGCAACGTGCCGCCGGCTTGGGCGTGGCCGGCCGCCCGGGCCGGCTGAGCGAGACCAAGCAGCCCGTAGGCAGCGGCGGTGGTGACGCCGAGCGAGGTCGCGCGGGTCAGGAATTCGCGGCGCGACAAGGAGCCAGCGGCCACTTCGCCGGCATAGGCACGTGCGGCGGGGTGAATAGGATTGGCAGAAATCATACAAGTCTCATCGGTTGGCGCGAGAGTCCGGGAGCGGTCGTGCGCGACGGGTTTGGATCCGCTCAGAGCGCGCTCGCCGCGCCCATTGGCCGTGATTGGATAGGCAGTCCAAAAACGACACCAGAGATCAAAAACGACATCATCCTGAGTTGCAAGCGCAAACCGCTCGATCGAAGCGCGCGCCGCGAGCCTGCACGATCATCTGCAGCCGCCGTTCATCGCGGCGGCCTCGAACTTGAACTCCGCGGACGAACCAGGCCTAAGCCGCGATCTCACCAAAGCCTGCTGTCGGTCAATACTGACATTACCGAATTCGAGCAACTCGCGGATAGTTGTCGAATGGACTCGTGCCGGCCGATCGCTGCGCCCAAAGCTAACGTCCATTTCTTCTTGCTCTTAGGCCGACAAAAGGGTCGATCGGACCCGCAGCCCATACAGACACTAAGATTGCCCGTGTTTCGTCAATAATATGTCAGTTTCTTCAGATTAATTTCGCCCCCAAAGAGCCACCGAGTAGAGCCCGGAACTCCGCATGGCGACCTATACAATCGTGTTGAGCACGCAAACGCCGCTCGGCCCCGGCGAGATCAATGCCGGGGGCACGATCACTGTTGCCGAGGGCGATGTTTTCATCATCGATCCGAGTGCGGACAGCAACACAACCTTTAACGATGGCGGCGGCGGCCCATTCGATTTCGAGGTGCAAGTCGCCGCAAGCAACTCGAACACCTTCAATCTGACCTTCCAAGGCGGAACCAACCCGACGGTCGACATCGCCGACGGTGTCGATTTGTCGAACATCGATATTGCCGCGCAGTCCGCCGACAGTCTGCCGATGACCATTGGCGACAACGTCACCCTTGGGAAGTTGGACGGGTCGAGCGCAGCCGACTCGATCACCATCGGCGCCGATTTCACCGCTGCGGGTGACTGGAATCTAGGAGCGGGCGACGACACTCTGACCGCCGGACTCAACGCGGACTTCACGGCATCCAAACTCAAAGGCGAGCTTGGGGACGATGTGCTGACCTTCGGGGACGGCGCTTCATTCAACGAGATTGATGGCGGGGCTGGTAGCGATACCCTGTATTTCGGTGACAACATCACCGGCGCCAAAATCGTCGGCGGCGCCGATGACGATTTCATTCGGATTGGTGCAAACGCGACGATTTCGGACAAGGTGGATGGCAACGGCGGTACGGACACGCTGAACACCCAAACGACCGGACTTACCGAAACCAGCATTGAGACAACCAATGGCGTGTCCTTTGCCGCGGGAACTCAAATCCTTACTGACGGCGGCGAAGTCCCGGTCGAGGCCCTTCTTCCGGGAGACATCGTCAATACACTGGATCATGGTCCTCAGCCTGTCCGATGGACGCGCATCGCCTTGCAACCGCTTGAAACGATCGAGGAAGGCGGTAGGCCGGTGCTGATCCAAAAAAAATGCCCTTGGTCTAGGGGTGCCGAACCGAGACCTTGTTGTTTCGCCGCAACATCGCATTTTGATCGGTGGGCAAAAGCAACTCTGTGAGATGTTTGAGCGTGAGGCGCTTGCTCCGGCCAAGGGACTCACATCGCTGCATGGAATTCGGCACATGAACGGCAAACGAACCGTCGAATGGATCCATTTTGCCTGTGATCGACATGAGGTCGTGTGTGCGAATGGCTGCTGGTCAGAGAGCCTTCTACTCGGGAAAATGGCGTTGTGTGCAACGGCATTGGACGAGCAACGTACGATCGCGAGATTATTCGGCGGCAAGCCGCATGACGACCCACTGAACGGCCCGCCTGCACTGGACCTTCTTCGGGTCGGAGAGGTACGTAGTTTGCTTCTACAAGCCTCCGAAGTGCAGGGGCATTGAATTCACACTAACTGCCGATTGTGGCTGACGCCGCTTTTGGCAGCAATATCGTAGAAGGGCTCGATCCGGTAATTCACCGCGCTCTGCGCTAACGTCTCGAATGCGGAAAAGCCACCGCAGCTGAGATGGCGGCTCTGTCCTTTTGTGTTGCGTTATCGAAGCGTCAGATCGGTAAGCGTCCTGTCATGCTTTCCAGCACGCCGTCCCGGCGCACGATCTTGTGCCAAAGGGCTCCCGCGAAATGGGTCAACAGCAGCAGGGGCACGATCGTCAAAGCCAGCTCGTGCAGGCCGATCATGGCGGTCAAGAACAGACCACCCAGAACCGGGATTGAATAGCCGAGTGCTATTCCGAGGCCGGAAAGGACAATCGCGAACACCCCGGCATAAAGACCCAGATGCACCAAGCGCGAGGCGGCGTGTTCCCATTTCGGTGCGTCGTTCGGTAGCCGTGACGCTCCGGCAACGCGTTTGGTCCAGAACAAGCGCCCCAGGAACAAGGCTCCCAAAGCCAAAGCGAAAACGATCTCGAACTGGAGCAAGCCCGGATCTGCCAGTTGCGCGACGCTGTCGAGCC
>JAAUYB010097404.1_pt1 | contig 19030 bp, 18 predicted proteins | sample 7278071 | NCBI WGS metagenome assembly JAAUYB01 (sample SAMN14350121, study PRJNA611818) | marine sediment metagenome | isolation source: surface marine sediment (1.8m) | place: French Polynesia: Moorea | collected 2018-08
CCACCGCCGGTATTTCGTGACGCTCGACTCCTGCGCCGGGCAGACGCGCGGCCATGGCATCATCACAAAGCACCAGGCGGAAGGCGCCCGGCGTGGCAAAGATGGCGTGCAAGAGCGCGTTTGTAATGGCGTGGCCGGCCTTGTGGCCTTCGTAATGGCCCAGGATCGGCGCACCCGCCAGCGCCAGATCCCCCAAAGCATCCAGCATCTTGTGGCGCACGGCCTCGTCGCCGTGGCGCAGGCCACCCGGGCTGAGCACCTTGTCGCCATCGACAACAACGGCGTTTTCCAGCGTGCCGCCCAAGGCTTTGCCCGCGGCCTGCATCGCCTGCACATCCGCCGCGCGGCAGAAGGTCCGGCTGTCACAGAGCTCACGCACAAAGGCGCCATTAGCGAGATCCATCCGCTTGTCCTGCACACCGATGGCCTGGTCGGCAAAGTCGATATGGAAGGACATGGTCAGCCCCTGCCCCGGCGAAAGCCGCGCCCAGCCCGAGCTGGTCTGCACATGCACCGGCGTGAGGATTTCGATCGCCCGCACGGGGGCGGCCAGTTCGCGCACACCGCGCGACAGGATCCCACGCACGAACGGCGCGCTCGATCCGTCCAGGATCGGCGTTTCGGGCCCATCGATTTCGATCAGCGCGTTATGTACGCCACAGCCCACGAGCGCCGCCATCACATGTTCGATGGTCGAAACGGAAACACCCGCGTCGTTGACGATGCGGGTGCAAAGCGGGGTGGTTTCGACGGCGTCCCAGCGCGCGGGCACCAGACGGTCGCCCAGGCTGATATCGGTACGTTTGAACCAGATCCCGTGCTCGGCCGAAGCCGGGCGAATGGTCAGCTTTGCCGGCAGGCCCGAATGCAGGCCCTTGCCTTGGAAACTGATCGCTGATCGGATCGTGGTTTGCACGTACTTACCTTCGCTGTCCCGGCGCCCCTTTGTGGCGGACGCTCTTTGGCAGGTTAACTACTGAAGGCGGGCGGGTGGCTCAAATCAAAGATTGTAACTGTATGAAACATGCTTCGTGATCGATCGGCAAAACCCCGCGCATGTTGAATTCCAAGCCTATAAGGCTATGAAAAGAATAGAAAAACGCCCCTCTGATCGAGGGGCGTTTTGGCGCTGATTGCGACGATTGTCAGTTGGCCTGGCGGCGCAGGAAGGCCGGAATTTCGATCTTTTCCTGATCGGGATCGACCTCGTCCTGCGGGATCGGCGCCGGCTGATGCGTCTGCACTGGCGGCTGCTGGCGGCGTTGGGCCACAGGCGGCTGATCGCCATGGCCGGTCATGCGACCGATGAGCGAATTGATGCCAAAGCGCGATTTTTCCGCCTCTTTCGGCGCGGCGGGCTGCGGCTCGGGCGCGGCGGGGCGTTCGACCACGCCGGTGCTGCGGGCCGCGGCGGCCTGCAACCGGGCCAGCGTTTCCGGCGAGGGTGTGCCCGGGGTCTGCGCACGCGGGGCGACAAAGCTGTCGGGTTCGGCATCCAGGCTGTCTTCGCGCGGCTGGAATTCTGCGACCCGCGGCTGGTACGCCGGCGGCGGCAGATCGTCTTCGACCTGCGGGGCCTCATCTTCAAAGATGGTTTCCATCTGCTCTTCTGCGGCCGCGCGCTCGGCGTTCAGCTCTTCGAAGAGCGATGGCTCGTCTTCCTGCAGCGGTGCCTCTGCGGTGGCGACAACCGGCGCGGGCTCGGGCGCGGGCACCGTTTCGGGCGTGGCCGGTTCGGCGCTGACATGCTGGGTCAGCGGCTGGGCCAGGCTGCGGCGCGGCAGCGGGGTTTCTGCCGCTTCGGTCACGTCGATACCGGTTGCGACGACCGACACGCGCATGGTGCCGTCCATGCCGTCATCCAGGGTCGAACCGACGATGATGTTGGCATCGGCATCCACCTCTTCGCGGATCCGGTTGGCGGCCTCGTCAAGTTCGAACAGCGTCAGGTCATGCCCGCCGGTGATGTTGATCAGTACGCCCTTGGCCCCGCGCAGCGAAATCTCATCCAGCAGTGGGTTGGCGATGGCCTTTTCGGCGGCCTGGATGGCGCGATCTTCGCCCTCGCTTTCGCCGGTGCCCATCATCGCCTTGCCCATTTCGTCCATCACCGCGCGAACATCGGCAAAGTCGAGGTTGATCAGGCCCGGGCGCACCATCAGGTCGGTCACGCCTTTGACGCCTTGGTAAAGCACGTCATCGGCCATGCTGAAGGCTTCGGTAAAGGTGGTTTTTTCGTTGGCCAGGCGGAACAGGTTCTGGTTGGGGATGATGATCAGCGTGTCGACGACCCGCTGCAGGCTTTCAACGCCATCTTCGGCCTGGCGCATCCGCTTGCCACCTTCGAACTGAAAGGGCTTGGTCACCACGCCGACGGTCAGAACCCCCAGCTCACGCGCGGCCTGTGCGATGATCGGAGCGGCCCCGGTGCCGGTGCCCCCGCCCATGCCGGCGGTGATGAAACACATATGCGCGCCTGCAAGGTGATCGACGATCTGCTCGATGCTTTCCTCGGCCGCCGCCGCGCCGACGCTGGCGCGGGCGCCTGCCCCCAGCCCCTCGGTCACCTTGACGCCCAGCTGTACCCGGCTGTTGGCCGCGCTTTGTTGCAGCGCCTGCGCATCGGTGTTGGCCACCACGAAATCGACGCCATCCAGCGCCTTTTCGATCATGTTGTTGACCGCGTTGCCGCCTGCGCCGCCGACACCAAAGACGGTGATCCGGGGTTTGAGGTCGTCTTGTCCGGGCATTCCAAGGTTCAGTGTCATCGATCTGTCCGCCTGTCATTTTGGGCCACGATTCCGGCCCTTTTTCGCACCTTATCCCCCAAGTATTACCGTTCAGCAGCCTCAGCGTCACGCAAAAAACGCCATTTTGCCACCAAATGTGGCCGAATTCTGGCATTATCACGCGGTATTTCGCCGATAACGCCAGATATTGCGTTCACCAGTTATCGCGGAACCATTGCACCGCGCGCTTAAAGCTGCGCGCGGGGTACCGGTCGACCGGAATTTCGAAATCCCACCATTCATCCTGCGGATAGGCGGCAAAGAGGCAGAGCCCCACCGCGCTGGCAAAGCCCGGGCCGGTGGCGGCCTGAGGCAGGCCGTGCACCCGCAGCGGGCGGCCCAGCCGAACCTGTTGGCCAAGGATCTTGCTCGCCAGTCCGTCAAGCCCTGGGATCTGGCTCGCCCCGCCGGTCAGCACGATCTGCTGGCTGGGCAGGTGGTCGAACCCGGCGGCATCGAGCCGCGCGCGCACCTCTTCGAGGATTTCTTCGACCCGGGGGCGCATGATGCCGATCAGCTCGGCCCGGCTGACGGTGCGGCGGTCATGTTCCCAATCGCCGGTCTCACCGCCAATCTCGATCATCTCGCGATCGTCCATGCCGGTGGCGACCACGCCGCCGTAGAACGTCTTGATCCGCTCGGCGGTGGCCATGGGCACTTGCAGGCCCATCGAGATGTCGCTGGTGACGTGATCCCCGCCCATGCGCACCGCATCGCCATAAATCATGTGTTTCTTGATAAAGATCGACACGCCGGTGGCGCCGCCGCCCATATCGATGCAGGCAGCCCCCAGCTCTTGTTCATCCTCCACCAGAGACGCTGTACCCGACACGTACGCCGAAGACGCAAGCCCGGCGAGTTCCAGGTCACAGCGCTTGACGCAATGGGCGAGGTTCTGGATCGCCTGCGCATCCACGGTCAGCATATGCATGTCCGAGGAAAGCTCATTGCCGATCTGGCCGCGAGGGTCGATCAGCCCGCTGCGGTGATCGAGCGCAAAGTTCACCGGCTGGGCGTGCAGCACCTCGCGCCCATGGCCGAAATCCGGCACGTCGCAGGCCGACAGCACCCGCGCAACGTCCTGTTCGTCCACCGTCATCCCCGCCACTTCGACCTGGCCGTCGAGGCCATAGCTGCGCGGCTCGGCGCCGGAAAAACAGGCGATCACATGGTCGACGCGAATGCCCGCCATCTTCTGCGCGGCCTGCACCGCGGTGCGAATGGCGCGCTCGGTCTCACCCATCGATTCGATCTCGCCAAAGCGCACCCCGCGTGACCGCGTGGTGGCGGCACCGATGACGCGAAAGCCCGACTGTCCCGCCAAAGGCCCGCCGTCCTCCTCGTCCCGTTCGGTGCCGTCAAAGCGCAGGACCAGGCACGCGATCTTGGAGCTGCCCACATCCAGGATCGCCACCACACCCCGTTGCATCGCGGCCTTGCGCATGTTCCGCATTGCCCGCTGGGATTCGTAGAGCTCGATCATTGTTCCTGGTCTCCAACCTCTAAGGCCCTGATACGCCACATTTCTTCGGTCGCATGTTGGGTCATGCGCAGTGTCGGCCGTTGCGGCAGACGCAGATCCACTGTCACCAAGTCACGCGCCAGCATATCGACCGCCTGATCCATCGCGATGGCGCGTTCCAGCGCCTGAACGGCGCCCTCTTCGGGCAGCAGCAGCCGTTGGCCGCGGTTCAGCACCACGTCCCAGCGCCGCGCGCCCATACGTTCAAATCCGCGCAGACGCGGGATCAGGGGGCCCATTACCTTGTAGAGCGCCAGCGCCTCACCCACCGCGTCCTCGGCCCCTGCCCCGGCAATCACCGGCAAGGCGGGAAAGGCACCGCGACCCGCGGCCGGACCGACCAGCACACCACCCTTGTCAAGCAATTCCAACCCACCGTCATGGCGCCAGAGCACCACCGGGCGGCGTTCGGTAACATCGACCTGCAGCACCCCGCCCTGGCGCACCCGCAGATGCGCCTTTTTCACCGGATCAAGGCCAACAACGACCTCGTGCAGCTGGTCAAGATCGAGGTCGAAGGAACTGAGCGGGAAATCCAGCGCCAGCACTTCGCGGATGTCTTCGGCCACGTTGTCGGACGCGCCGTCGATCGCCATCATCGACACTTGGAATTCCGGCCGGCTTTCGATCTCGGCGCGGATGTCGGCGACCATCAGGGTGAACGCCTCGCGGTTTTCATCGACCGACAGCCACCAGGTGGCGGCGCCAAAGGTCAACGCAAAAGGCAGGCCCACCCGCAAGGTCAGCCGGAAAAGCGGCGTCAGCATCAGCCGCTCCAGCCGGTATTTCAGACGTGACGGCGCGGGGTCAAAGCGGGTCATCGGTTGCATGACGCGTCCTCCACCATCCAGGCGCACATCTCGGCAAAGCTGATGCCCACCGCCTGGCCCTGTTCGGGGCTGAGCGAGGTTGGCGTCATGCCGGGCTGGGTGTTGGTTTCTAGAAGGATCAACCCGTCGAGGCCGCGCGCCTCGTCCCAGCGGAAATCGGTGCGGCTGACCCCGCGACACCCCAGCGCCTCATGCGCGCGCAGGGCATAGTCCATACAGGCGTCAAAGATCTCTTGCGGTAATTCGGCCGGGCAGACATGGCGCGAACCGCCCTCGGAATACTTGGCGTCGTAGTCGTACCAGCCATCGGTCAGGATATCGGTCACGGTCAGCGCCCGGTCGCCCATCACCGTCGTCGTCAGCTCCCGCCCCGGGGCGTAGGCCTCGACCATCACTGTCTCTGGCATGTCCTCCGACAGCTGCGGCGGGCCATTGCTGGCCTCATGCACCAGGTAGACGCCGACTGAGGAGCCTTCGTTATTCGGTTTGACCACATAAGGCGGCGCCATCACGTGGCGTTCCCGCACCTCATCGCGGGAGGCCAGAAGACTGTCAACCACCGGCAGGCCGTGGTTACGATAGGCGTCTTTGGCGCGTTCCTTGTCCATCGCAAGGGCCGAGGACAAAACGCCCGAATGCGTGTAAGGCAGGCCGATCCATTCCAGCAGGCCCTGGACACAGCCATCCTCACCCCAGCGGCCATGCAGAGCGTTGAAAGCGACATCCGCGCCCGCCTCGCGCAATTGCTGCACAAGGTCCGGGCCGGCATCGACCTCTGTCACCTCAAAACCGTATTCCCGCAAAGCCGCGGCGCATTCGCGCCCTGAACTCAACGACACCTCACGCTCGGCCGAGGGGCCGCCCATCAATACCGCCACTTTGGGGAGTGCCCTGCTCGACATTCCCAAACCGCCTCAATGTCCCGGGGTTTCAACCCCTTGTTATACTTGCAACCTGCCTGTGGTCGCCCGGGTGATCACCACCCAAAGTTGCGGACGTTTGCCGCCCTTATTCCGACGCCGGTTCCCCGACGCGCATGATTTCCCAGTGTAACTCTATTCCGCTGTGTTGGAAAACCTTTTTTCGCACCTCTTCACCCAGCCCTTCGAGGTCCGCCGCCGTAGCCTCGCCAGTATTGACGAGGAAATTGGAGTGTTTGGGGCTCATCTGGGCACCACCGATGCTGGCGCCACGCATGCCGGCGTCATCGATCACCTTCCAGGCTTTGAGCTCATGCGTGTCGTCGGCATGCCCTGTGCTGCTGAAGCCTGCGGGGTTGCGAAAGGTGCTGCCGGCGGTGCGGTCTTTGGTGGGCTGCGTCTCATCCCGCTTTTGCAGCTGGGTTTGCATCCGGGCGGCGAGGTCTTCGGGATCCCCCTCGGGGCCTTCGAACACCGCTTCAAAGAGCACCCAGCCATCGGGCAGATCACTTTGACGGTAGGCGAATTGCAGATCCTCGGGGCTGAGCGTGAAGATCTCACCCTGCCGCGTCACCGCGCGGGCGTGGATCAGGTGATCGGCGACATAAGAGCCATAGCACCCCGCATTCATCCGCACCGCCCCGCCGATCGAGCCTGGGATGGTCCGCAGGAATGTCAGATCAACGCCCGCTTCCGCCGCACGTTTCGCCACATGCGCATCAAGTGCCGCGGCGCCCGCCGTCACACGGGTGCCGTCCACCGTGATGGTGTTGAACCCCCGCCCCAGCCGGATCACCACGGCGCGGATGCCGCCATCACGCACAATCAGATTGCTGCCCACCCCCATGGGAAAGACCGGAACGGACGGGTCGAGCGCGGCCAGAAACTCTTGCAAGTCCTGCAAATCCGCCGGCTGAAACAGCCAATCCGCCGGGCCACCCACGCGCAGCCAGGTCAGATCGTTCAGCGGCCGGTTCGGCGTCAAGCGCCCGCGCGGGGTGGGAAGGGACATCATGCCTCGTGTGCTAGAGCCGCGCGCGTCCGAGGGCAAGGGCGGTTTGCCGCCTAGCGCCCCAGCAACCCGCGCAACCAGCGCAAAAGGTAGCGCACCGGCCAGCGCAAAACGCTCATCCCGGCGGCCAGCGCCAGAAGGCCGACAAACCATCCGTTTTCCCAGAACGTCCAAACCAGCAGCGGCAGGCCCAGCGCGATCAGGATATACGCCCGCGTCCAGTGATTGTCGCGCGACGGGATCATCGCCAGTACGTTGGCCAGCAAGAGCCAGACAAAGACCAGGATCAGCGACAGGTTCATTTCGGCACCTCAGGGTTCTGCCCGCGTGCGCGTTTCCAGAAATAGCGCAGCGGGTTGCGGAACATCGACAGAAAGGCAAAGACGCCAAAGGCTGTCCAGAGCCAGCCGTGCTGGAGGCCGATCCAGAGGATCAGCGGTGGGGCGCTGAGCAGCAGCGCAACGCCGGGCACGTATTGCCGCCGCATCGGCAGCATCGCGACGATGGCCGAGGCCAGAACCCAAAGCGCGCCGCAAATCAGCGCCCAGCTCATAACAGGATGTCCCAGCTGAGGGCCGCAAGCGCGAGGATCAGGCCGCTGACCGGCACCAGCATCGGCACGCGGAACGCGGCCTCGGGCACCTGGCGTTTCATCGCGATGAGGGCGGCATTGACCAGCACAAAGACGCTGAGCAGCACGGTCGAGGTCGCCTCGGCCAGTGTGGCCAGCGGCAGGGTCAGCGCGCCGATGATCGCCGCGCTTCCCACCAGAAGCGTCGCCAGCAGCGGCGTGCCAAAGCGCGGATGCGCGTGGTGAAAGATCTTGAGCGCAGTGCTGCGGCGCCCCAACCCGAACAGCACCCGTGACGCCATGACGATCTGCGCCAAGACGCCGTTGAGCGCCGCAAATACGGCAATCGCCGCCAGAAACCGGCCCTCGCCGCCTTGGGTCGCCGCCCAGACCAGCGCGAGAGGCTGTTCGGACCCGGCGAGTTCAGAAGCCGATACGGCGCGGAGGGCGGCCCAGGCGACCAGCGTGTAAAGCAGGGTCACGATCACCAAAGCCATAAGGATCGCGCGGGGCATGGTGCGTTCGGGGTCGCGTACCTCTTCGGCCATGTTGACGATGTCTTCGAACCCGATAAAGGCGAAGAAGGCTAGCACCGCCCCCGCCCCCAGTCCGGCCAAGGGGATGGCGCCGGTAAACGCAGGCGTCACCGGGGCGGACGTCGCACCGGCCCAGACGATCAGCGCGAGGCCCACCACCTCGATCACGGTGAAGACGGCGGCCAAAGCGAGGCTCTCCAACACGCCGAACACTGCCACCGCGATCAGCGTCAGGCCCAGCCCGGCGATCACCGGGGCCGCGGGCAGGTCGATGATCCCAAGCAAGTACCCCGCCCCGCCGCGCAGCACGGCGGCAGCGGACACCATGCCGGCCAGTACAATTGCCAGACCAACGATCACCCCCAACCAGTCGCGCTGAAAACCGCGGGCGACGAAAGCGGCCTCACCGGCCGCTTCGGGAAAACGGGTGGAAAACTCGGCATAGCTCAGCGCCGAGGGGGCCGCGATCAGCCCGGCGATCAGGAACGACAACGGCGACCAGCTGCCCGCCTCTGCCGCTACCGCGCCGATCAGCACGTAGATGCCGGCGCCGACCATGACGCCGACGCCGTAGGCGGTCAGCAGGCCCAGACCGATCTGCCGTTTCAGCGCCTCTGCCATGCCTGCCTTTCGCCTTTGCGCCTGTGGGTCAGTCGATCACCGTCACGCTGACCATGCGGTCGGGTGCGCCCACGACCGCGCCATTGCGGCCCTCGCCGCGCTTGATGGCGTCGACAACGTCCATGCCTTCGGTCACGCGGCCAATCACCGTGTATTGCCCGTTCAGAAAGTAGCCCGGTGCGAACATGATGAAGAACTGCGAATTGGCGCTGTCGGGATCTTGCGCGCGGGCCATGCCGACGATGCCACGTTCGAACGGTTCGTTCGAAAACTCGGCCGCAAGGTCCGGCCGGTCCGACCCGCCGCGCCCCGCCATACGCATATCGCCGCCCATCTTGCCGAACTGCACATCCCCGGTCTGCGCCATAAAGCCGTCGATCACCCGGTGAAAGACCACGTCATTATAGGCCCCTTCGGCCGCCAAACCGGTGATCTGTTCCACATGCCCGGGGGCCACGTCCTCCAACAGGTCGATGGTGATTGTGCCATTGGCGCCCTCACCCGCGACCTCGATCTGCAGCCCAGCGGCCAGCGCGGGGCTGGCAAGCAGGCTGAACGCAAACGCAAGCTTACGCATCGGCGGCCACCTTGACGCTGATCATCCGGTCGGGGTTGGCGGGCGGTTCACCGCGGGTGATGGCGTCCACATGCTCCATCCCGCTGATCACGCGGCCATAGACGGTGTATTGCCCGTTGAGGAAATCATTGTCCTTGAAGTTGATGAAGAACTGGCTGTTGGCCGAGTTGGGGTTTTGCGACCGTGCCGCCCCCAGTGTCCCCCGCGCATGCGGCACACGCGAAAACTCCGCAGGCAAATCCGCGAGGTCCGACCCGCCGGTGCCGGCGCGGCGCAGGTTGAAGTCTTTTTCCATATTGCCATGCGCCACGTCCCCGGTCTGCGCCATAAAGCCGTCGATCACCCGGTGAAAGCAGACATTGTCATACGCCCCGGCGCGCGCGAGCTCTTTCATCCGCGCTGTATGCTCGGGCGCCACGTCGGGCAAAAGCTCGATGGTTACAGTGCCGTCTTTCAGCTCCATCAGGATGGTGTTTTCGGGGTCGTTGATCTCGGCCATGCCGCTCTCCTTTGTCTGTTTGGCACAGAGGTAGCCTGCCCCGTGCGCAATGCCAAGACACCGCACAGCAGGTGGATTGACGGGCGGGCATTCTCGGGGCAGTCAATGGGGGCGATTTTTGCGGGGGGATGAGTGATGGCGTGGAAAACGCTCGACGATATGGATCTCAAGGACCAGCGCGTGCTGACGCGGGTCGATATCAATGTGCCGGTCGAAAATGGCGAGGTCACCGACGCCACGCGGATCGAACGGATTGCCGCCACCGTGCAGGATATCCTGTCGCGCGGCGGGCAGCCGGTGCTGTTGGCGCATTTCGGCCGGCCTAAAGGGGAGCGCCGGCCCGAGATGTCGTTGCAGCCGCTGATCCCCGCGTTGGAGGCGGTTTTGGGCGCCGATGTGGTCTTTGCCGCCGATTGCATTGGTCCCGCCGCGCAAACCGTGGTTGCTGCGCTGCAGCCGGGTCAGGTGGCTTTGCTGGAGAATACGCGGTTCCATCCCGGTGAGGAAAAGAACGACCCTGATCTCGCGGGTGAGATGGCCAAGCTGGGGGACATCTTCTGCAACGATGCGTTTTCCGCCGCGCACCGGGCGCATGCCTCGACCGAGGGGCTCGCACGGCTGTTGCCGGCTTGCGCAGGCAGGCTGATGCAGGCAGAGCTGTCGGCTTTGGAGAGCGCCTTGGGCACCCCGGAACGCCCGGTCTTGGCCGTGGTGGGCGGCGCCAAGGTGTCAACCAAACTGGAATTGCTGGGCAACCTCGTCGAAAAGGTCGACATGCTGGTGATCGGCGGCGGGATGGCGAACACCTTTCTGGCCGCGCAGGGCGTCGATGTGGGCAAGTCGCTCTGTGAGCACGACATGGCCGACACCGCACGCGCGATCATCGACAAGGCCGCGGCGCAGGGTTGCGCGCTGCTGTTGCCACGCGACGTGGTGGTGGCGCGGGAATTCCGCGAAGGTGCCGAGAGTGAGGTGGTCGCGGCCGAAAACTGCCCGGCCGATGCGATGATCCTCGATGCCGGGCCGGAGAGTGTCACCCATGTGCAAGAGGCGATCCAACGCGCCAAGACGCTGATCTGGAACGGCCCGCTGGGCGCCTTTGAAATCGCGCCTTTTGACGCCGCCACCAACGCCGCCGCGAAATTCGCCGCCGAGCGCAGCGCCAAGGGCAAGCTGGTGTCGGTTGCCGGCGGCGGCGACACGGTGGCCGCGCTCAACAAGGCCGGGGCGGCGCAGGATTTCAGCTATATCTCCACCGCCGGCGGCGCGTTCCTGGAATGGATGGAGGGCAAGACCCTGCCGGGTGTCGCGGCGCTGGGTTAACCGTCGGGATCAAGATCGCGCAACAGCGCAATCGCCGCGGGTGCGGTGAAGGCGGTGTGATGCCCGGTGGGATCGCCACCTTCGATATCCGAAAGATCAATGATCGTCACCGGCAGCCCCTCTAGCCGATCGCCATCACGGATTGAGCCCAACCGCGTCGGTTTGCCCGTCAGGAAGGCCGAGATGTCGAGGATCCGGTCCCGCCGACTGACCAGCAAGGTGAAAGGCTGCGGAAACGGCCGGATGCGCTTGGCCTGCTGCAGGAACACATCCTCATCGATGTCGGGCGAGATCAGGGCCACACCGGAAATCCGGGTCAGCAAAGCGCTGCGCCCCGAGATCGACATCTGGCGCAGCGTCTCCATCACCAGCTGGCTGCCCATGCTGTGCGCCACCAGCAGGACATCGGTCCGCCCGTCCGCGATCAGCGTGGCCAGCAACGTCTCCAACCCGTCACGCGAAAAGATCACGCTGTCGCGGTCATAGGCATAGCCGCGCGGGCTGCCCGCTGACGGCCAGGAATAGGCGATCACCGGCACTTCGGCCTCAAAATCATGGGCGATTTGCGCCAGGCGATAGACCACTTCGGCGTTGTTGGTGTTGAACCCGTGCACAAACACCACCACCTCGCGCCGGCCACTTGCCTGATCGGCCCGGATCGAGCGTACAAACCCCGGCGCAGTCAGGGTCGCCTCATCCGTTACAACGAAATGCAGCGCCGGGTCGGGGGTTGCGTCATTCGGCCATTCGATCTGGCCCTCGCGGTGAATCGGCGGGATCGAGATATCGAGCCGGGCAAAGCGCAGCGTCGGATCGCGGGTTTCACCAAAGCTCTGCTGGAAAAGCTGGCGGGGCGCGGCGCGGGCCGGATTGCGGTTGGTCGCCACGTAGACCCGCTGCAGCTCGGCCCCGGTGGTCGGCAGGCCCTGCACGATGCTGATGATGCCGCGCGGGGAACAACCCGACAGCAACACAACCATCAGAAGAACGACGATAACGCGACTCATGCCCACATCATGCCCAAATGACCGCCCGCGCAACAGCCCCATCGGCAGGAATGCAACGCCCACCCAAAACGAATCGGCAAAAACACGCCCGGGGCTTTGCGCGCCGTCAGCAGACTGACATAGTTTGGCAACGCGCCCGTCAGAGGCGTCATCAAGAGGCAGAGCATGACCACCCGTTCCCGGCCCGCATTGGGCATTCTGGTATTCTTCGCCGTGGCGCTAAGCATTTCGGCCTATTTCACCTTTGCCGCCGTGCAGGGAGATTTCGGGCTCTTCCGCCGTGCCGAGATCGAGGTCGAAGGCCGCGATCTGGCCCGCGAGTTGGCGATCCTGCAGCAAGACGTGGCGCGAATGGAAAACCTGACGGAACGGCTGTCGGACGACTATCTTGACCTCGATCTTCTCGACCAACAGGCCCGCGACGTGCTGGGCCTGATCCGCGCCGACGAGATTGTCGTGCGCTAACGCTCTTTTTTGATCCCACCTGCCCCGAAAGCTGCGTGCCGTAACGTCACGCAACTTGGCCGCGCGGCTTGATTTGGGTCAACAAACCCCCGGCGAAAAAGTGCTGCAATTGCGCAGCGGCACCTACAGGCCTGCCCCGGAACAGGGTGTGTGGGGGCAGTCCATCATTAAACGCCGCTGATATGGAGGAGATCATGAAGAAGCTTGTTGCTTGTGCCCTTTCGGGCGCTCTTTTCGCCTTTGCGGGGGCGGCGTCGGCCGATGACATCGGACGCGCCGAATACATGAACTTTTGCGCCGGATGTCACGGCGTTGCAGGCAAGGGGGACGGCCCGCTCATTCCCATCCTGCAGATCGAAACGCCGGATCTGACCACGATCACGCAGCGCACCGGGGGCGGCGAATTCCCGTTCCAGAACACGCTGAGGCTGATCGACGGGCGCGATGTGCGGGCGCATGGCGGCGAGATGCCGCTTTGGGGCGATCGCTATTTCACCATGGCCCAACGCACCGAACAGCGCGCCGAAACGCCGGAATCGTTCGAGCTGATCGCCCGCGGCCGCCTGCTGGCGCTGGTGACCTATCTGGCGTCGATCCAGGAGTGATCGACTTCGCCAATGCCTGAACCACGGTTCGGAAAATGCCCCCGCGTGGCCTGTGAAGACGGCCGCGCGGGGGTTTGTTTTGCGCGCGGGTCTGTGCCGTCTGCCGCGATACTTCTGGATTAAAGCCGCGTGCTTCCCTTACTCTACAACCTAAAAGAGATGAAAAAGGGAGGACGACAATGCTCGACACAACACTGACGGACCAGACCCAGGCCTTTCTGGACAGCTTCGGCGCCGCCTTGGAAGTCGGCGATATCGACGCTGCGACGGCGATGTTTCAAGACGATTGTTACTGGCGCGACCTGGTGACATTCACGTGGAATATCAAGACGGTGGAGGGCAAAGATCAGGTGGCTGGCATGCTACGCCACCAGCTGGCCACCACCAAGCCGACCGGCTGGAAAATCGCCGAAGGGGAAGTGCCGGCAGAGGATGGCGGGATCACCACCGCCTGGATCGAATTTGAGACCAAGGTGGCGCGCGGCTACGGCCTCATCCGTCTGAAAGACGGGCTGATCTGGACGCTGTTAACCACGATGGTCGAGCTCAAGGGCCATGAAGAGCCCAAAGGCTTTGCACGTCCCTTGGGCGCCAAACATGGCGCGGGCAAACATCGCACGACCTGGAAGGAAGAGCGTGAGCAGGAAGAAGCCGAGCTGGGCTACGCCACCCAGCCCTATTGCCTGATCATCGGTGGTGGCCAGGGCGGCATCGCTTTGGGCGCACGCCTGCGTCAGCTGGGCGTGCCCACGATCATTGTCGAGCGCAACGACCGGCCCGGCGACAGCTGGCGCAACCGCTACAAATCGCTCTGCCTGCATGACCCCGTGTGGTACGACCACCTGCCCTACATCAAGTTCCCCGACAATTGGCCGGTCTTTTCGCCGAAGGACAAGATCGGCGACTGGCTTGAGATGTATACCAAGGTGATGGAGCTGAATTACTGGACACGCACCACCGCCAAATCCGCCAGCTATGACGAAGCGACCCAGGAATGGACCGTGGTGGTCGACCGCGACGGCGAAGAGGTGGTGCTGAAGCCCAAGCAACTGGTCATGGCGACCGGCATGTCGGGCAAGGCCAATATGCCAAGCCTGCCGGGGATGGAGACATTCAAGGGCGATCAGCACCATTCCTCGCAGCACCCCGGCCCGGACCAATATCAGGGCAAGAAGGCGGTGATCGTCGGATCGAACAACTCCGCCCACGACATCGCCGCGGCCCTTTGGGAGGGCGATGTGGACGTGACCATGGTGCAGCGCTCCTCCACCCATATCGTGCGCTCGGACACGCTGATGGAGATTGGGCTGGGTGATCTTTACTCCGAACGCGCCGTGGCCGCCGGGATGACCACCGAAAAGGCCGACCTGATCTTTGCCTCCCTGCCCTACGCGATCCTGCACGAATTCCAGATCCCCGCTTACGCGGCGATGAAAGAACAGGACAAGGCGTTCTATGACGGGCTGGAAAAGGCCGGGTTCTGGCTCGATTGGGGCGACGACGACTCAGGGCTTTTCATGAAATACCTGCGCCGCGGGTCGGGCTATTACATCGATATCGGCGCCAGCCAGCTGATCATCGATGGTGAGATCAAACTGGCCCGCGGTCAGGTGGTTGAGGTGGACGAGACCGGCGTGATCCTGGATGACGGCACGCATCTGGATGCGGATGTGATCATCTATGCCACCGGCTACAACTCGATGAACGGCTGGATCGCCGATCTGGCGGGGCAGGAGATGGCCGACAAGGTGGGCAAGGTCTGGGGGCTGGGCTCGGACACCACCAAGGACCCGGGCCCGTGGGAAGGCGAGCAGCGCAACATGTGGAAACCGACGCAGCAAGAGGCACTTTGGTTCCACGGCGGCAACCTGCACCAGTCGCGGCATTATTCCCAGTTCCTGTCGCTGCAGATCGCGGCGCGGATGCACGGCATCGACACCCCGGTCTACGGCTTGCAAGAAGTGCATCACCTGGCGTGATCCCTGGTGGGCCGGTCCGTCCGGCCCACCTGAAGCGTTTATCCCGGCGCAAAGCCCCCTTTACGCCCGCCCCGCGCCCGGCTACGGTTTCAAAAACGTTTAACGCTAAACTATCGCTGACGGAGGCGCGCATGGCGGCCCGGAAATCCACGGCCAAACCCAATGTCTCGGCCGAAGAGCTCACCCGATATTACCGCGAAATGCTGCTGATCCGCCGGTTCGAAGAAAAGGCCGGCCAGCTTTACGGCATGGGCCTGATCGGCGGCTTTTGCCACCTCTATATCGGGCAAGAGGCAGTTGTCGTCGGACTCGAGGCCGCCGCCGAGGAAGGTGACAAGCGCATCACCTCTTACCGCGATCACGGCCACATGCTGGCGTGTGGCATGGACCCCGACGGTGTGATGGCCGAGCTCACCGGCCGCATCGGCGGCTATTCCAAGGGCAAAGGCGGCTCCATGCATATGTTTTCCAAGGAAAAACACTTCTACGGTGGTCATGGCATCGTGGCAGCGCAAGTCCCCCTGGGCGCCGGCCTCGCCTTTGCCGACAAGTACCTGGAAAACGGCCGCGTCACCTTCACCTATTTCGGCGACGGCGCCGCCAATCAAGGCCAGGTCTATGAGACCTTCAACATGGCCGCCCTGTGGGAACTGCCGGTGATCTTTGTGATTGAGAACAACCAATACGCCATGGGCACGGCGATGCAGCGCTCGACCTCCACCCCCGATCTGCACACAAGAGGCGCCGCCTTCGGCATCCCCGGTGAGGCGGTCGATGGCATGGACGTGCTGGCCGTGAAAGCCGCGGGGGAAAAGGCGGTGAAACACTGCCGTTCGGGCAAGGGGCCGTACATCCTCGAGATCAAGACCTACCGCTATCGCGGCCACTCGATGTCGGACCCGGCCAAATACCGCACCCGCGAAGAAGTGCAGAAAATGCGCAGCGAACGCGACCCCATCGACCATGTGCGCGACATGCTGCTGCAAGGCAAACACGCCAGTGAGGATGACCTGAAAAAGATCGACAAAGACATCAAGGCGATCGTCAACAAGGCCGCCGATTTCTCCCGCGAAAGCCCGGAGCCGGATCTGGCGGAGCTGTGGACCGATATCTGCGCCGAGGAGCAGGCATAATGGCGACAGAAATCCTCATGCCCGCTTTGTCGCCCACGATGGAGGAAGGCACGCTGGCCAAATGGCTGGTCAAGGAAGGTGACAGCGTCAGCGCAGGTGACATCATCGCCGAGATCGAAACCGACAAAGCGACGATGGAGTTCGAAGCGGTGGACGAAGGCATCCTCGGCCCGATCCTGGTGGCTGAAGGCACCGAGGCGGTGCGCGTCAACACGCCGATTGCGATGCTGCTGGAGGAGGGCGAGGAGGTCCCGGATCAAGTCCGGGACGCGAGCAGCGCTGCTCAAACCGTCCCCCCCGCCCCGGCCACCGAGCCGGGGCCTCAGCCAGCCGCGCCGATCGCGTCGGCCACCCTTGCACCGAACCTAGAACCCGACTGGCCAGAGGGCACCAAGCTCAAACAACAGACCGTCCGAGAAGCCCTACGCGACGCCATGGCCGAAGAAATGCGCCGCGATGACACCGTGTTCCTGATGGGCGAAGAGGTGGCCGAGTATCAGGGCGCCTACAAGATCAGCCAGGGCCTGCTCGAGGAATTCGGCGCCAAACGGGTGATCGACACGCCGATCACCGAACACGGATTTGCCGGCATCGGCGTCGGCGCAGCCTTCGGCGGGCTGAAACCGATTGTCGAGTTCATGACATTCAACTTCGCCATGCAAGCCGTTGACCAGATTATCAATTCCGCCGCCAAGACGCTCTACATGTCAGGCGGTCAAATGGGTGCGCCCATGGTCTTCCGCGGCCCCAATGGTGCGGCCGCCCGCGTCGCCGCCCAGCACAGCCAGGACTACGCCGCCTGGTACGCGCATATCCCCGGGCTCAAGGTCGCGATGCCCTATTCTGCCTCCGACGCCAAGGGCCTGCTGAAGTCCGCCATCCGCGATCCCAACCCGGTGATCTTCCTGGAAAACGAAATCCTCTACGGCCGCAGCTTTGACGTGCCCGAGCTTGACGATTTCACCGTGCCTTTCGGCAAGGCCCGCATCTGGCGCGAGGGCGCGGATGTGACCATCGTCAGCTTTGGCATCGGCATGAGCTACGCGCTGGAAGCCGCTGAAACCCTTACCAAAGACGGGATCGACGCCGAAGTGATCGACCTGCGCAGCCTGCGCCCGATGGACACCGCCACCGTGATCGCCTCGGTCCGGAAAACCAACCGCTGTGTGACGGTCGAAGAGGGCTGGCCCGTGGGCGCCATCGGCAACCACATCTCGGCGGTGCTGATGCAAGAGGCGTTCGACTATCTCGACGCGCCGGTGATCAACTGCACAGGCAAGGACGTGCCCATGCCATACGCCGCCAACCTGGAAAGACACGCGCTGGTCACCACCGCCGAGGTGGTCGCCGCCGTGCGCCAGGTGACCTACCGATGAACGCCCGAGTCGAGGTGCAGGGCCGCGACGCCGCGCTTGAGGCCTACCGTATCGAAACCGATGCCGGCCGGGCGCTGGTGCCCGAATGCCTTATGGGCGGGTTGCGGCCTGGCACGCGCCCTTCCCACCAAGAGGCCTATGAGTGGATCGCTGCGCATCGCGCGAAACTGGCCAAGGCGGTCCAGGCCCTCACGCAAAACAAACCGCTCCGCCCGCCCTACGACCTGATCACGCTGATCAACACTCCGCCCGCCAGAACCGACGACAGGACCTGACGCCATGCCCACAGAAATCCTGATGCCCGCCCTGTCGCCGACGATGGAGGAGGGCACGCTTGCCAAATGGCTGGTCAGCGAAGGCGACAGCGTGGCCTCGGGGGACGTCATCGCCGAGATCGAAACCTACAAGGCGACGATGGAGTTCGAGGCGGTCGACGAAGGCACCATCGGCAAGCTCTTGGTGGCCGAGGGCAGCGAAGGCGTCGCCGTCAACACCCCCATCGCCGTCCTCTTGGACGAGGGCGAATCGGCAGACGACATCGCAACGCCCGTTGCCACAGCGGCGGCCCCGCCGCCGCAGGCAACCGCGGCCACGGAGGCGGCCCCCGCAGGGGGTCGCGACACGGCCGCACCCCCCGCCCCGGTCAATGCCGGCGCTCGGATCTTTGCCTCGCCGCTGGCCCGCCGCATCGCCGCCGACAAGGGGATCGACCTCAGCCAGATCACCGGTAGCGGCCCGCGGGGCCGGATCGTCAAGGCCGATGTGGAAGGCGCCAGCGCCGCACCCATCGCCCCCGCGACGACAGCCCCTGCACTTACCGCCGCCCCTCTGCCAAAAGCCGACCCAAACCAAATCACCGCGCTCTACGAGGGCCGCGAATACACCGAGATCCCGCTCGACGGCATGCGCAAGACCATCGCCGCGCGTCTGGGTGAGGCGAAACAGACCATCCCGCATTTCTACCTGCGCCGCGACATTCAACTCGACCCACTTCTCGACTTCCGTGCCCAGCTCAACAAACAGCTGGAGACCCGCGGCACAAAGCTCAGCGTCAACGATTTCATCATCAAGGCCTGCGCGCTCGCGCTTCAACAGGTGCCCGCCGCCAACGCGGTCTGGGCGGGCGACCGTATCCTGCAACTCACCCCCTCGGATGTGGCTGTCGCCGTGGCCATCGAGGGTGGGCTTTTCACGCCCGTGCTGAAAGACGCCGAGCAAAAGACCCTCTCCGCCCTCAGCGCCGAGATGAAAGACCTCGCCACCCG
>JAAUYB010069651.1_pt1 | contig 19029 bp, 12 predicted proteins | sample 7278071 | NCBI WGS metagenome assembly JAAUYB01 (sample SAMN14350121, study PRJNA611818) | marine sediment metagenome | isolation source: surface marine sediment (1.8m) | place: French Polynesia: Moorea | collected 2018-08
CCTCATCCGTGCTAACGGTCAATGGGATAACTACTGGGAGGGTCTACGCGTCGCATAAATCATGCTCACTTCAATTTTCTATGCCCTTACCCCCACTTTCAATTACACCCTTTTCTGTCTTCTTAATTGACTTTTACCTTCAACTCGGCTAAGTTCTACAGGTTTGCACCCGGGCTCCGGCGAGGGGCCTGCTAATTACCTGGGAGTTTTTTGATCATGAGCAAAAGAACCTACCAACCGAATCGAAGAAAGAGAGCCAAGACCCACGGCTTCCGTGCACGTATGAAAACTGTCGGCGGACGCAGGATCATTCGCAGGAGAAGAGCTGCTGGAAGAAAGAGACTCTCCGCGTAACGACTTTCCCAAGTCGAACCGTCTCAGGAAACCCAAGGAATTCCGAAACGTATTCAACAACGGGCAGAAGGTCGTCACCCACACGCTTGTCTTCCATGTGCTTCGTACAGCGTTGGGCGCATCGAGACTTGGGCTGGCCGTATCCCGAAAGGTTGGGAAAGCGACCAGGAGAAACAAGGTAAAACGCCGAATTCGAGAAGTTTTCCGCGTCAGGAAGCACGATTTTCCGGGTGATTACGACATGGTCGTCTATCCTCGGCGAGGGGTGCTTGAAAAAAGCTTCCAAGACTACGAATCCAGTTTCGATACCCTGATTTCCATTTTGGAACGCCGCCGAAAAGGCAAGGACAAATCGCCGAGGAAATAGATGCAAAAACGAACGTTGCTTGCTTTCGGGCTTATGTTGCTATTCTTCTACCTTTGGGCCTGGTTCGGTCAGAAGATGGGCTACGTCCCCGACAAGCCGGCGGAACCGGAAACCTTGGAGTTGGTCGAAAAAGACCCTGAGGAAAGCGCCCCCGACCCGGACCCCGCGGTCACATCGGAACCCGTCCCGGCAGAAACCGAGGCTGAGCCCGAGGAGCCGGTAGAGGAAATAGCCCGGGAAGAAATCGTCCTGGAAAACAACCACCTGAAAGTCGTCTTGGACAACAAGGGCGGCGTGGTTGCCTACGCAGTCTTGAACGACTATTACGTGACCAGCAAGGAAGAACGCCTGTTGGAACTGGCCGTGCCCACCCGTCACTTCCCAGGCGAGATCCTGTTGAAGGACGGCATCTCCACGCGCGATAAGATGTTCAAGGTGGTAGAGCGCGGCGAAAACCGCGTGGTTTTCGCGCATACCGGAAAGAACCTGGAGATCCGCAAGGAATTCACCCTGGGGGAAAGCTACACCCTGGCTTACAAGGCCGACCTGGTGCGTGCTCCCGACTCAGAATTCAGCATGGTGATCGCCGAGGGTTTGCAGCGCATCGGCCCCAAGGACAAGCTGACGCCGTCCATGCTCGACTTGGGCGCCATCAACCCCAAGATCATGTATTTTACCTGGTCGGAGGAAGGCGATTCCGAGCAGGAAAACGTGGGCAAGAACCTGGACCGCAACACCTTTGTACCCGTTGAAGCCGAACTGCCCATGGAGTGGTTGGGCGTCAAGGACAACTTTTTTGCCAATGTCTTCCTCCCCGATGAGCCGGTAACCCGGGCGGGCATGAAGGTCACGGACCAGTTTTTCGTTTCCACCCGCAAGTCGGTCAACCTACCGGTGATGGCGCTGCATTCTTCCGAGAGTGTGTCCGGCCGGTTCTACATGGGGCCCATGAAGGAAACCCTGCTCTTGGAAGCCGATCCCAAGCTGGAGAACCTGATCTCCTACGGCTGGGCCGGATTGCTCTCCAAGTGGTTGTTCATCGGCCTCGATTACAGCCATAACCTGACCGGTAACTGGGGCTGGGCGATCGTTATTCTGACCCTGTTCATTCGCCTGCTGATGATGCCCCTGATGGTGCCCAGCGTCAAGTCTTCCTTCAAGATGCGCAAGCTGCAACCCAAAATGAAGAAGTTGCAGGAGAAATACAGCGGCAACGACATGGAGACCAAGCAAAAGCTGCAAAAGGAGACCTTCGCCCTGTATAAGAAAGAGGGCGTGAACCCCTTTTCCTCCTGTATCACCATGTTGTTGCAGATGCCGGTCTTCTTCGCCTATTTCTCGCTGTTGCGCAGTTCCATCTACCTGCGCCAGGCCGAGTGGGAGTTCTGGATCCACGATCTCTCGATCAAGGACACCACCTACGTCCTGCCGATTATCATGGGCGCCACCATGTGGTTGAGCACCATGGCCATGCCCATGACCGGCGGCGATCCCGCCCAACAGAAGATGATGAAAATTATGCCCGTTTTGTTCTCGCTGATGTTTATCGGCATGCCGTCCGGATTGATCTTGTACATGATTACCAGTAACATCTTTACATTGATCCAGACGAAAGTTCTGAATTGGAGGTTCGCGAAAGAATGACCGATGCGGCCATAGCCCCTGAAGAAAGAGATGATTTAGACGCTCGGATGCGGTCCTTTGTTGCGGCGCTGGACCTGGATGTCGAGGTAGAAACCGAAGAACTGGAAGAAGCGACCCTTTATTTCAACATCCAAGGCGCTGACGAGAAGTTCTTCCTCAACAACCGTACCGAATCGATGCGCAGCCTGGGCCAGTTGCTCCAAACCTACCTGGAGCATCACTACCCGGACAGCAAGACCAAGGTAAAGATAGACGCCGGCGGTTTTGTGCGCGGAAAGGAAGAAGAGTTGAAGCAGATGGCCTTGGAAGCCGCGGGCGAGTTAAAAGAACCCGGCGACCGGACCACTCTGGAATCGTTGAACCCCTATGATCGCCGGATCGTCCATTTGGCTCTACGCGAAATGACGCATTTGCAGACGGAGTCCATCGGCGACGGCCACTACAAACGCATGGTCATCCGCTACGTGGGCGAGCCGGCGGATGCGGAAGTCGAGGCGAGTGCTGAGGCGGACGACGCCTGATCGCGATCGATAATCGAAAAAAACAGGAAACGGGTCGGCAATACGCCGGCCCGTTTTTTTTGGCCGGAACAGGAGATCCACCCGTGCACATGTGCATTTCCACGGAACTGTCCGACCCGCAACAAGCTTCTCCGCAACCCGCCGGCAGGGTCCCCATTGACCCGCGCTCATGATCTCCTCATCCGCCTCGGAAGCAGTTATGCTAGAATGCTACCACCTACCCGGACAGAAAAGGAGAAATACATGTCAGGTCAGAAGATCGAGACTGATGTCTTCCTGCTCAGGAAACGACGTACCAAGATCGTGGCAACAGTGGGCCCCGCCTGCGAATCCGAGGAGATGATACGCCGGCTCATCGAGGCCGGTGTCAACCTGTTCCGCCTGAATATGTCGCATGGTAGTCATGAAGAGCACGGACGACGGCTCAAGACGATCCGAAAGATCGCCGCCGAATTGGAGGCCCCCACGGCGGTTCTGGCCGATCTCTGCGGTCCCAAGATCCGCACGGGTCGTTTCGAAAACGGCGCCGTCACGCTGACCAGAGGAGAGCGAGTGACGGTTACCACGCGAGAGGTTATCGGGTCGCCCAGGTTGATTCCGTCCCGATATGCATCGCTCCACGGCGACGTCGAGCCCGGTGATCCAATCCTGCTGGATGACGGCAAGCTCGAACTACACGTGGAGTCGGTTTCGGATCAGGACATTACGACTACCGTCGTCCATGGCGGGCTGCTGAAAGACAATAAGGGTATGAACCTGCCCAAAACAAACCTCTCCGTCCCGGCCTTGACTGAAAAAGACAAGCTGGATGCTGAATTCGCTATCGAGCAGGGTGTGGATTTCCTCGCGCTCTCTTTTGTTCGCACCGCCGAGGATGTCCTGGCTTTACGTCGAATGATGACAGATCCGGATGAGCCGCCCCAGATCATTGCCAAGATCGAGAAACCCGAAGCGCTGGTGCATATCGAAGAGATTCTGGACGCGAGTGACGGGATCATGGTGGCGCGTGGAGATCTGGGCGTGGAAATGGCGCCCCAAATGGTGCCGCCGGCCCAGGACCAACTTGTCCTGGCGGCAAGGCGTCACCATAAACCGGTGATTGTAGCCACCCAAATGCTCGAGTCCATGATCGAGCAACCCAGGCCCACGCGCGCCGAGGTGACGGATGTCTCTCACGCCGTTGTGAGCGGGGTCGATGCCGTCATGCTGTCGGCTGAAACCGCGGTCGGTGACTACGCGGTGGAAGCGGTGGAGATGATGGATACGATTGCCCGACAAATGGAGGCCCTTCACTGGAAACAATCCGGCATGGGCGACTTCGAGACGGCTCCGGAACAGGCGCCGATCGAAGTGGAAAAAGCGGTGGCCCACGCCACGGCCCAGCTCTCGCGGGAACTGCTGGTCCGTTCGGTTGTCGTGATCTCCAGGACGGGAACCAGCGCTCGCCAGGTCAGTTCGGCGCGGCCGAGCGCGCCCATCCTGGCCGTGACCCGCTCGGTCAGGGTTTGGAGACGGACCGCATTGCTCTGGGGTGTCGTCCCCATCCTCGCTGAAACCGAGGAATTACAGAACCCGGCCGCGCTCGCCCGAATGTTGGTTTACCGCGAGGATCTCGCCAAAACAAGTCAGTTCATCCTGATGGTGATGGGCTTCAGTATGGACGCCCGCCGCAACGAACCGAGCGTCACCGTAATCACCATGTGAACTCGCCGGGGGTCGTGGAGCCCCGGTCATCGCGAGAAGGTGTTCCAAGGCCGACCTATGGGTTGGCAACTTACATAGAGTATGATTTCCCGGCGATTGGATAAGACACCATTGAGCCGATAGAAGAATTCGCGTGCTTGGCCTCCCGGCGCCTCCCGGCACCGCCAACTATTCATCCCGTTCTACATATGTTATGTTTTGCCAAGGGCTCAAATCCAGGAGGACCAATGCCTACATGCTGGATTGTTGCAGGACCCAATGGCGCGGGCAAGACTACATTTGCCATGAATTACCTACCCAAAGTTGCCCGGTGTACGCGTTTTATCAATGCTGACCTGATCGCGGCCGGATTATCACCGCCGGCCCCTGAGCGGGAATTACTCACGACTAGAAGGCTCCTCCTGCAAGAAATTGAAGCATGTATCCAATCTGGTCATGATTTCACCTTTGAAACAACACTCGCCGGTCGGAGCTAACTCAAAGTGATCAAGCGTCTCCAGGTCTCCGGTTGGTTTGTCGAACTAGTATACCTGGCTTTACCGGATTTGGAGACATCACGGGCTCGGGTTGCAGCTCGAGTTGCGCAAGGCGGCCATCCTGATGAAGACCTTGTGCGCCGTTTTCCTCGAAGCCTCCGAAATTTTTTATTTGCGGTGCGCACAAACCACGTCTTCTCCCGGTTCGTTGAACCGGGGTTGGTCGGTCTGCAAGTCTAACCGGATCGACATAACCCGGTCATGCCGGCCGGTCGGCGGTTTGCTTCTGCCGCGATCGCTACGTGGGGGATCGGCCTACATCGCCGGGTAAGGCGATGGAGGTCGGAAGTACATGAATGCTTTTGGAAGAGTGAAATCAGGCAAACTGGTCGAGTCTGCGACCCGGAACTTCACTTTCGGTTTCCGCGACGGGTTCCAAGCGCGGGCCGGTGCCACGTTCCGTTCGATCCTCGGTTTTTGCCGCATCCGTGGTTTCCAAGGGCTGGGATTCTTCCGTGCTTCGGGTCTGCTGCGTACCCTGGGCTTGTTCAGGACCGTTGCCCTGACCCCGGCTACTGATTTCTACCGTGTCGGTTTCAGGCCGTCGGCTCTGTTCTTGGGGCTGTTCCTGGACGCGCTCCGCGCTGTTGCCAGGGACCGCGCCGGCAGCCGAGAGACTCTGTTCCAATGCTCTTGAAGCTGATTCGTTACCTTGAATTGCTGTCATGGCGATACTCCCTTATCTCAGACATATCGGTTATCGGCCTAAAGTTCCGGTATCTGTAGCAAATTCGGGTTGAAGATTCTAAAGGGTTGGCGGGGCATTGGTTAGCCCCGCCAAAAAGGTTAACGGGTTTTATCGCTTACCAGGGCGCCGTTGATCATGACGCCGGTAACGTGCGTGGTGTATTCAAACGGATCGCCGTCGAACATCACGATATCGGCATCCTTGCCCGCTTGCAGCGAGCCCACTCGATCGTCTATACCCAGGATTCGGGCCGCGTCTATGGTAATGGAAGCCAGAGCATCTTCAAAGGCAAGACCGAAGCGCGCCGCAATGGCCGCCTCGAACAGCACCACTCTTGTTTTGGGTACATAGCTTTCGAAGCCGCTCTGCAGGGCGAAGGGAATGCCTGCCTGCTTCAACTTGACCGCGGTTTCCATGCTCAGGTTCTCGCTGTCCCCGAAAGAGCGTTTCATGGTGGGGTGCAGAATCACCGGAAAACCGGAGGCCTTGATCTTATCCGCGATCAGGTAGGCCTCGGCCGCGCTGTCAAGGACCAGCTTCAGCTTGAATTCCTCGGCCAGGCGCAGGGCATTCATCATGTCTTGCACGCGGTTGGCGGTGACCAGCAGGCGAACCTCACCCTTGAGTGCTTTCGCCAGCATTTCCTTTTTCAGGTCGCGGGGCGGTTCCTTGCCTTCCTCGGCCTTCTCCAGTTTCTGAAGGTAGGCTTGAGCGCCCAGGAAGGCGTTGCGCAGCATGGCGATTTGTTTGGCGCGTGTGCCCGGCGATTTACTGCCATGCGCCAAAGCGCCCTGACCCAGGGTTACCGCCAGCATGGTCACGGGTTGCACCACGGCCTCGTCCACGGTTTCGCCGATGGTTTTGGCGATCATGGTCTGACCGGAAATCAGGGCGCCGGGACCGTGTCCCGTGTGAATGGTGGTCACGCCGTGTTCGCGCAACCACCCAACCAGGGCCTCGCGGGCGTTGTAGGCGTCGATGGCGCGCAGGTCGGGTTGGATGGGCTTGGAACGTTCCAACTGGTCCTGGTCGTGATCTTGATTCAGGTAACCGGCCAAACCCACCACGGTATGGGCGTCCACCAGTCCCGGAGTGATAACGGCGGCCTCGTAGGTCTTATAGCCGTCCGGAATCTTCAGGCCCTTGCCCACCTTTTCGATTTTGCCGTCGCGGCACAACACCACGCCGTCGGTAATCACCTCGCCGGCCATGGTATAGACTTTTTTGCCTTTCAAGGCCACCTGGCCGAAAGCGGTGACGGAGAGCAGCAACAGGGTTGCGATCATGGTTTTGCGCATCAGTGTCCCTCCTCTTCCCCGATATCGTGGACGTGGTTCCAAACCTGGTCATGGCTGGCGCCGTATCCGCCGACGGCATAGAGCCTGTCCTTGGGATCGGTGATGTCGAAAACCTTGACGCCTTCTATATAGGTTTGCTCCACCATGGAGTACACGCTGAGCGGATCGCCCGACATAACCAGGAAGTCGGCGTCCTTGCCCTTTTCCAGGGTGCCAACGCGATCGTCCAGGTGAATCATCTTGGCGCCGGCAATGGTCAAGGCTTCCAAGGCGGCCTTGCGCGACATGCCGTAACGCACGGACAGACCGGCCATGCGGAAGAACAAGCGCGAATCGGTAATCCCGTCATCGGTGTGAAAGGCTGTCAGCACGCCCGCTTTCTCCAAGACAGCGCCGGTTTTGAAGCTAAGGTCGCGGGCTTCCAACTTACCGCCGGGGCTGTCGACCAGGATCATGGAGCAGGAGGCGCCGGCGGCGGCAATCTCGTCGGCCACCTTCCAACCCTCGCTGACGTGGTGCAGAACGACTTCCAGGTTGAATTCTTCGGCAATGCGCAGAACGGTGATGATATCGTCATGCCGGTGGGTGTGGTGGTGAACCACGCGTTTGCGCTCCATCAACTCTACCAGGGCTTCCATCTTCAGGTCGCGAGCGGGCGCCTTTGCGGGATCGTTCTTGGCGGCGGCCAGCTTCTTCTGGTATTCACGGGCCTTGACGAACTGTTCGCGGATCAACGCGGCCGACTTGGCGCGCGTGCCGGGAAACGGAGGATTGCGGCGCGAGTTGGTGCCGTTGGCCATTTTCATGCCGCCGGCGATGGAGCCGTCCTCCAGCCGGATGATCAGGTCTTCCAACACGCCGCCGTCGCGTAACTTTAAATAGATGGTTTGACCGCTCATTAAATGACCGGACCCGGGCAATATGTTGGCCGTGGTAACGCCGCCCGCCTGTGCCTTCTGAAAACCGGCGCTACGGACATTGATGGAGTCCATGGCGCGAGCATCGGGATTGATGGGCGCACTGCGATCACCGCCGGACACGCCGCCGATATGGCTGTGGGTATCCACCAAACCGGGCATGATGACCTTGCCCTTGGCGTTGATCACCTCGGCGGTCTTGGGAACCGATTTCTTTTGATAAGGGCCGGCGTAGACAATTTTGCCCTGGTGAACCACCAGCAGGCCGTTGTCGATTTCCGCACCGGCGATGGGAATGAGGTGGGCGCCTTTAAAGGCGAGAGGTTTCTCTTGTGCAGGGGCCCCCAAGAAGGCGAGCATCAGCCCGCACCATACGATCCATATTCTGTGCAATCAGTCCTCCTGGAAAAAGGAATGGAGCCTGCGTGCGGCCCCAAGCTTAAGTCGGGCATCCTGGACGATGCGATGCAGGGCAACCGGAGAGCCGATTTGATTGGGTCGTTTCCCGGCGTTTTCGACATTCGTCACAGCCTGGCATGTTCTCTACATTCCCTGCTGAAAAAGTGATCTGAATCGTTGTTAGACAAATTTTTGTATGTCAAAGTGCCGACTCGGGTACTACGGGAAACCGCAACGATATTGCGGGAACTACCTGAAGACCACTGACACCCAAGCACTTAGAGCTCTTTCCTGAATTAAGTCTATTTTCACAAAGTATTGCCGATGTGGCGCAGGTCACGCTTTTAGCGGTCAGTCAGCGGATAGCCCTATTGTCATCCGAAAAGCCTCTCAGGTGTAAAGAGGAGGTTCTGAATGGCCGGAACGAAATACTTTAGCATGGTGGTTGTTTTGACTCTGATTGCGGTTACGGCCGACGCGGCGGATCTTCGCGTTGCGGCGAGTGACTCGCGTTTGGCCGAACAAGCCCGCTCGGTGGCTTATGGCGAGACCTTGTATCTGAGCGGTCTCTCGCTAACAGCTTCCGGCGACATGGACCACCTGGTCTTAAAGCGTTTTCAGGTCTGGGCCGACGACGGCCGCATTCGTGTTAATCACGGAGCCCCCGACGAACATTTTCTCCCCGCTCCCAAAACAGCTTACTTTACAGGTCATATCGACGGCGTCCACGGCTCCAAGGCCCTGATTTCCGTTTCCGAGGAAGGACAGATCAACGGCATGGTCAACCTTCGGGGCCGCTATTGGAAGTTGGGCCGCGACCGCCATGCCAGGAATAGCGGGTTGTTCACAATGGAACTGGACCCCGGCATGAGCCGCGCGGCCGAAGAGAGTTTTGCCTGTGAAACCGAAATGCTGCCCGCTCCCGGTGAATTACCCAAACACAAGGCCGCAGAACATACCCGGACGCCCAAGGCCGCTCGCGGTACCGGGGCCACCTATGCCGCGCGCATCGGTATTGAAACCGATTACGAATTCTATCAGAAGTTCGGTAACGAAAATGACGCCGCACAGTACGCGGCAGACCTGATTGCCTTCAGCTCCGCGGTTTATTCGGAAGAAGTGGATACCGCCTTGACCATCGCGGAGATCTCCATTTGGAACACGCCCGCCGATCCCTGGGAGCAGGGCAGCTCGTTTTGCGGCCTGCTGGAGTTCGGCAATTATTGGAACGACAATAAAGGCGATGTGGATCGCACCATTGCCCACTTCATGAGCGGCAAGAACACCGGCGGCGGCGTTGCCTGGGTGGGCGTGCTTTGCTACGGCAGTTTCAATTACAACGCCTCTGCCTGCGGCATGAGCGCCAATGATAACTTCGGCGGCGGTTACGGTTACACCGGCAGCTTGGACGGTAACTTCGACATCGACAACCCCGCCGTGGTCTGGGATGTGGTAGCCGTGGCGCACGAAATCGGCCATAACTTCGACTCGCCTCACTCTCACTGCTACGGCGGCATCGGCGGCAACCCCGAACCCGTTGACGAGTGCTACAACGGCCAGGGCGGGCAAAGCGGTTGCTATTCGGGTCTCGAATCCCTGCCTTGCGCGGAAGGACCCGGGCACGGTTGCGGCACCATTATGAGTTACTGCCACCTGCTTTCCGGCAATTACGGCAACATCAGCTTTACTCTGGGCCAGGGCCATGAACACGGTGTGGAACCCGAACGCATCCCCGCGCACATGGGCGAGCACGTGGCCACCATGGCAAGCATCTACCCCACCTGCCTGGCTCCTGCTGCCGTGGAATGCACCGCGCCCACGGTATCCAGTCAACCCGTGAACGAGGAAGCCTGTGCCGGCGGTTCGGCAAGCTTCAGCGTTTCGGCAACCGGTGACGGTTTGTCCTATGACTGGCGCAAAAACGGCGTCTCCCTGGGCGCACCCGACAGCAATACCCTGACGATTAGTAACGTGGGCAGCACCGACCTGGGCAGCTACACCTGCGTGATCAGCAACAGCTGTGATTCTGTGACCAGTTCCGCCGCAACCTTGAGCTTGAAAACCCAGACCCAGATTATCGCGCAGCCGGAGGCCGTCTCGGCTTGTGCAAGCGATCAGGTCATTTTCAATGTAACGGCCTCGGGTTCCGGCTCGCTGACCTATCAATGGCGTCGCAATGGTGTCGCGCTGGGCGCACCCAATTCTGATCAACTCGTCTTGAACAATATTCAGGCCGGCGATGTCGGCGAATACGATGTGGTGGTAACCGGCGCTTGCGGCAGCGTCACCAGTAGTGTCGCCGCCCTGACGCTGAACGCCGATACGGTTGTTACCCAACAGCCCGTGGGCGCTTCCAAATGCACCGGTACGTCGTGGACCTTTGAAGTGGCCGCGAGCGGTTCCGCCTTGACCTACCAGTGGCAGAAAAACGGCGTCAATATCAACGGTGCTACCAATTCAACCTATATCCTCAACAACATCGTCTCGGCTAACGCCGGTTCCTACACCTGCGTGGTTACCGGGCCTTGCGGTTCGGTCTCGTCCAACAGCGCGTCCCTGGTGGTAACGCCGGGCTTCAGCATCACCTCCCAGCCGGAATCCACGGCGATTTGTTCCGGCGACGACGCCTCCTTCAGCGTAGCTGTGGACGGCTCGGGAATTTCCTACCAATGGCATCTGAACGGCAAGCCCGTCAGCGGCGCCACCTCGGCTACCTACACCGTGAATGCGGCGGGACCCGGGAACCAGGGCAATTACCAATGCCTGATCACGGCGACCTGCGGCTCCACGTGGTCATCGAGCGCGACATTAACCGTCGATGAAGCGGCCGTTATCCAATCCCAACCCGGCAATGTGAACACCTGTATCGGTTCGGTCGCGCAACTGAGCGTTTCGGCATCCGGCGACGGCCCGCTGTTCTATCAATGGCGTAAGGACGGCATCAACCTGACGGGTGAAACCTCGGCAACGCTCCTGGTCCCCGTCAACGGCAGCGGCGACGTGGGTCAATACGACTGCGTCATCACCAACGGCTGCGGCACGATTACCAGTAACGCCGCGACCCTGAATATCGAGGGTGAGTTGGGTGTGGAAATCGTGACCAGCTCCGGCGCCCAGGGTCTCTCGCCCATCGTTCTGGAAGCCTTCTTCCAATGCCTCGGCGAGGGAACCAACTGGTTCTGGACCAATGAAAACACCGGTGAGGAATTCGGCCACAACCAGGATGTTGTGGAATTGGAAATCCTGAAACAGACCACGAATTTCTCCGTCACCGTCGGCTCGGTCGAAGGACGCGGCGGCGTTACCAAAACCATCAGCATCCTGGTCAGCGGCGACCCTGCCTTTGAGGACGCCAACGGCGACGGATGCAACACCGTCGAGGACCTTCACCTGAGGGCCCAGGACTGGACGACCCGCGCCAACGATGTCGACGGCGACGGCGTGGTCAGTATTTTCGATCTTTTGTTCGTGAGCGTGGATTTCGTCAATCCATGCGGCGCGGCAAAGGTGGGAAGACGATAGATTGCTCGAACACGCTCCGCGGCGGATGCGGAGAACGCGGTACTCCCTAGAGGAACAGAGCGCATCTGTTCCGGCTAATTACACCTAACGCTCAACCACCGCGTTCTCCGCAACCGTCGCGGGGCGTGTTTCCTAGCGACTTTCATAGGCCTGTTCCTGACCGTAAAGGGTCAGGCGGGCCTTTATTTTTTGAGCCTTGTCCCGATCGCCCTGCTGTTCGGCCAGGGCGATCGCTTGTTCGGCGGCTGCTACCGCGTCTTGGAATCGGCCCGCACGGGCGTAGGCCGCGGCCAGGGTATCCAGGTAACCGGCGTTTTTGCCTTGCGATAGATCGCGGGCGCGCTCGGCCAGGGCTACGGCCTCGGCACCGTCCCTGAGCGTTTCGTCCGGGTCCGTCGCCAAAACCCAGGCCAGGTTGTTCAAAGCTTCCTGCAGATCGGGGTCCAAGGTTACGGCCTTGCGAAACGACGCGACCGCCTTGCGTGTCTCACCGCGAACCAGTTGCACCAGGCCAAGTTGGGATTGTGCCTGCGGAGCATTGGGATTCAGGTCGACGGCTTTCTGCAAGTGCGGCAGGGCCTTTTGAACCTGGCCGGTATTCACATAGGCATTGCCCAAAGCGATCCTGGCCAGGTACAGGTTGGGATTGGCTGCCAGCGCTTTTTCGAATTCAGCGACGGCTCCTTGATAATCGCCCTCGCGAGCCAGCACATTACCCACGTTGACATGGGAGTTGGCGGTAAAGTCGGCCCGAGGCAACAGGGGCAGGTTGGTCATAATCGCTACGGCCAGTGCGATACCCAGCCCGATAAGGCATTCATTGCGACGATTGCTCCACGAGTCGCGCAGGGTCACCAAACCGGCGGCGGCAAAGGGCAGCAGCACGCCGACCACCGGAAAGCGGAAACGGTCGAAGATAAAGAACAGCACTACGCTGCCCGCGTAAGCCGCGGCGATCAGGTAGAGCGGCCATAACTCGCGCCAACGGGTACGGGTCTGCCAGATGCCGAAGGCCGCAAGCGGGCACAGGATACCGAAGTGGAAAACCAGGAGGAGCAAGCCCAGCAGCACCGACCAACCGCTGTAGGTGTAGATGTCCTCGGTATCGGCAATCTCGACGGCGTTCCAAACCAGCAGCATCTTGCGACCCATCAGCATCAACCATCGACCCGGATCGTCGGCAATTGCGCTCAGGGTTTTGTCGCGCCAGAATGCCGAAACGCCGGCGGGGGTCAAATCTCGGCCCGCCTCTTCCTCGGCCAGTTCGGTCGCATCCAGCCGCTCGAACTTCCAGTCGCTACGACCGAAGCGAAGCGGCGCGTAACATCCGTCAGCCTCCGGATTGTTGCCGATCCACAGGTTGGTGCCCAGGTTGGACGTGGTCAGCGTGAACTCGCCGGCCACCACCTGGTTGCGAATGGTAACGGGCAACACCACCAGGATCAATCCCGCCGGCAGCAATGCGGTATAGGCCGCGCGTTTGACCGGCGGCTCTTTACTGAATACGACCCAAAACCACAGTAAAAGGACCGGCAACAGGATCAGGGCGTTCTCGCGGGTGATCCCCATCAGGCCGAGCAACAAGCCGGCCGCGAGCGTCAATTGAGGTCCGGGCTGCTGCTTCAAGCGACCCAGTATGAACAACAGGCAGCTGAACAGGAAAAAAGCCAGGGACGTTTTCTGAATCAAGCCGTCGAAATAAACGGCCGTCGGATAGATCGCCGTCAACACACCGGCCAGGCGCCCGGTTTTTTCATCGAAGAAGCGTGCGGAAGCATCGCGAATCATCAGGCAGGCAGCGGCGCCCATCAGGGCCTGGACACAACGAACCACGATCAGGTTGGGCCCGAATACGGCGTAGAGTACGCCCAGGAAATAGGGGTAAAGCGGCGCGGCGTAGAAGATCTCCGAACCCAGCCAGTTGCCGGCGGCGATGTCGCGAGCCCAAAGATCATAGCTTTCACCGTCGCCGATGGGCACCCCGGCCATGGGCGTCCCGGAAATCTCGACGATATAGATGAGCCGCAACAAGAGCGCGCCCACGAACAAAGCAAGCGTAAAGCGTCGATCGGTCCATTGGAAACCTGATTTGGGTGCGGCTGTTCTGGCCTTGGGTTTGGTTGCTTTTTTCTTTTTCCTGGCCATGGATGCATCGATTCTCTTTCTGGAAATCCGGTGGAAGGGCACCGCCGTGAATTCTAGCATGGTTCAGTTGCCGAACCCACCGTTGAACCGTAATGTAATAACGGGTGGGGGGCTGTTCGCTATTTCCGTCAGCTTTCTCAGGGGTCGGACTCCGTTTCGAAAATAAGTCGCCGAACCCCGGGATGAGGAGAACTCGCGGGGCCGCTCCCAAAAACCGGAAGTACCTTTTTTTCTTCGGTTGCCATACCGATACCTAATTAATAGTTGCTTCAGGGTATGGTGCAAATTATATAATCGCAGTCTTACCTTGGAGATGCTAATAAAGCTATTCAGGGTCGATTTCAAATTACGGAGTTCGCTTATGACGTCCAACACCGCCGAAAAGGGGTATACCCCCAGCGATATCGAACCAAAATGGCAGGAGCGGTGGCAGCAGGACGGTCTTTACCAGTCCGATGTCAAGCCCGGCCGGCCGAAGCACTACGCACTCACCATGCTTCCCTATCCGTCCGGGAACCTCCACATCGGTCACTGGTACGCGATGGTTCCCTCCGACGCCCGCGCCCGCTTCAAGCGGATGTCGGGTTACAACGTGTTGTTCCCCATGGGCTTCGACGCCTTCGGCCTGCCCGCGGAAAACGCGGCGATCAAGAACAACATCCATCCCAAGATTTGGACCTATAAGAATATCGACCACATGCGCGGCCAGTTGAAGACCATGGGCAACATGATCGACTGGCGCCGCGAGACCGTGTCCTGCGACGAATCCTATTCCCGCTGGACCCAATGGTTCTTCCTGCAACTGATGAAACACGACCTGGCCTATCGCAAGTTGTCGCCGGTGGACTGGTGCCCCCAGTGCAACACCACGCTGGCTCGCGAGCAGGTGAAGGGCGAAGACCGTCATTGCGAACGGTGCGAGACGTCGGTCATCAAAAAGGATCTGACCCAGTGGTTCTTCAAGACCACGAATTATGCCGAAGAACTGTTGGATTTCTCGAAAATTCAATGGCCGTCGCGTGTCATGACGCTGCAAAATCGCTGGATCGGTCGCTCCGAGGGCGCCGAGGTGATCTTCAAGACCAAGGGCGGCAATGAACTGAAGGTATTCACCACCCGGCCGGATACGCTTTGGGGTGCTACCTTCATGGTGCTGGCGCCGGAACACCCGCTGGTAGCCGAAATCACCACGGCAGAACAAAAACAAGCCGTGGACGACTACATCTTCCAAGCCTCGCGCCAAAGCGAAATCGACCGCAAGTCGGCCGACAAGGAAAAGACCGGTGTGTTCACCGGCGGCTACGCCGTCAACCCGGTCAACGGTGAAGAGATTCCCGTCTGGATCGCCGACTACGTGTTGATGGGTTACGGCACCGGCGCCATCATGGCGGTGCCCGCCCACGACGAGCGCGATTTTGCCTTTGCCCGCAAATTCAACATCACCATTCGTCCCGTCATCGGCCCCGAATATGGTGAGCACCCGCCGGTGGAGGAATGGTCCGACGCGGTCGTGGCCAAGGGTCCCATGATCAACTCCGACAAACTGTCCGGCACCCCGGTCGATCAGGCTTTCGATCGCGTGGTTGACCTGCTCGAAGAACGCGGTTTGGGCAAACGCACGGTCAATTACGTCCTGCGCGACTGGTTGATCTCGCGGCAGCGTTACTGGGGCTGCCCCATCCCGGTCATCTACTGCGACGACTGCGGCGCGGTGCCGGTTCCCGAAGACCAACTGCCCGTCACCCTGCCCGAGGAGGTGGAGTGGAAACCCACCGGTGAAAGCCCGCTGAAACTACATCCCACCTGGTCCAAGGCGCCCTGTCCCATCTGCGGCAAGGAAGGCCGGCGCGAGACCGACACCATGGACACCTTCATGTGCTCCAGTTGGTATCACCTGCGCTACCTGAGTCCCGATTACGACAAGGGACCCTTCGATCCGGCGGAATACGACTACTGGATGCCGGTGGACACCTACACCGGCGGCATCGAGCATGCAACCATGCACCTCATCTACACGCGCTTCTTCCACAAGGCGTGTCGCGATATGAACATCGGCAGGGGCGACGAGCCCATGACCCAGTTGTTCAACCAGGGCATGGTCCTGGGCGAGGACAACGAGAAGATGTCCAAAAGTCGCGGCAACGTGGTCGACCCTGATGACCTGGTCTCCAAGTTCGGCACGGATACGGTGCGCCTGTACATCATGTTCTTCGCCCGCTGGGAAGCGGGCGGTCCCTGGAACAACGAGGGCATCGGCGGCGCCGCGCGTTTCCTCAGCCGGGTCTGGAACATGTTCACGTCAGAGGCCCCGGAAGGTGAGGCGGGCAAAGATATCGTTACGGCCATGCGTCGCAAGCTGCACCAAACCGTCGATCAGGTCACGCGTGACCTGGAACGCTTCTCTTTCAACACGGCGATTGCCGCCATGATGGAGTTGCTCAACGACCTGGTCAAACATCGCGAAAAAGGCGCGGCCCATACCCCGGAATGGGACGAGGTCGGCTCCGTCTACCTGCGTCTCATGGCGCCGTTCGTCCCGCACCTGGCCGAGGAATTGTGGCAGCGCGCGGGTTACGAGGGTTCGGTGCACGTCAGCGCCTGGCCCGAGGTAGACAAGGAAGCCGCGGCCGATGACGTCATCACCCTGGTGGTCCAGGTCAACGGCAAACTGCGCGACAAGATCCAGGTCTCCGCCGGCGTCAGCAAGGAGGATGCGGAGAAAACCGCGCTCGCCTCCGAAATCGTTCAGAAGTTCATCGAGGGCAAAACGGTGCGTCGTGTGATCGTGGTCCCCGGTCGCCTTGTGAACGTGGCCGCCAACTAACACAAAACTATGGGCGGGGCGCTTCGAAGGCCTAATCGAAACCAGGCCACTGTTTCGAAGCGTCCTGGCCTACCGCGTTGGGATGCGGCCGATCGCGGCGCTTGCCGTGTTTCTCGTGCATGCGCTCCAGCATGAAGCTGCTTTCCTGCAAAAAGCGCCTGCCCAGGTCGCCGAACCATTCCTTGACCTCGCGGAAATGGGCCACGAACTCGTCGCGCCGGCCTTCTTCCAACATGACCAGCGCCTCCTGGAAACGCTCCATGTAACGCCGAGCCAAACGGGGACCGCGCTCTGAATTGAAGATGATATCGGCATACAGTTCCGGGTCCTGGGCGAAAAGCCGGCCGACCATACCTAATTCTAAACGGTAGATCGGCGAGCTGAAATCCAGTACGTCTTCCAGGTTCACATTTTCTTCGTGCAAATGCGTGCCGTACACAAAGGTGGCGAAGTGGCGCATGGCCTGCACAATGGCCATCATGCCGTCGTGCTCATCGACCGTGGCGGGCAGCAGATCGGCGCCCCAAAGACGGAACTGTTCCAAAATCCAACCGCATCGTTCGCCGTGCCGCGCATCGCAGTAGACCACCACCTGCTTGGCAAAGCCCTTGCTGGTGGGACCGAACATGGGGTGTAGGCCCAACACGGGGCCCCGGTGGACGCGCATCATGGTTTCAACCGGGTCGCTCTTGGTACTGGTGACATCGGCCAGGACGGTGTGAGGGGAAAGCAACCCCTCCATGCGCTCGATAACGCGGACGGTCAGATTGATGGGGACGCTGACCAACACCAGTTCGGCGCCGTCGAATAATTCCCCGGCCCTTGGCCAGTCCTCGGTTTCCAGGATGCGCACCTGGTAGCCGGACTGCTGAAAATGACGTACGAACATGCGGCCCATGCCGCCGCGACCGCCGACCACTACCACGGGACCCGCGCCCGGTTTGGTGCACTTGAAACCGTGTTCGCCCTCGGAAGCATAAGATTCCCGCATCACGCGCCGCAACACATCTTCCATCATATCGGGAGACAAACCGGCGCGTTCGGCCTCGGCCCGGCGGGCGGCTACCAACTGGGCCTCGCGCTCCGGCAGATATACGGGTAAACCATGCTCGTTCTTTATCTTGCCCACCCGAGCAACCAATTCCTTGCGCCGGGCGAGCAGCGCCACCATTTGTTTGTCAACCTCGTCGATATCGGCACGGAGGTCTTTCAAAAATTCTTCGCGGTAATGCATGGGGAACCTCGATGAAATATCAGCCGGGGATAAGAATTCGGCAATCATAAAAAGGGCGCGGACAGGTACCGCATACTACTATTGTATATCAAGAACGGAAGAATGACCAATGCCCATGCGCTCTTCGGCCCTCCCTATCGGGAACTCGCCCAGGTCGCGAGTCGATTCCAATAGAGACCTGGAGCGGGGTGAACCGTTCTCGAAAAACCCGAACCACCGGTCTGCCGACCGGGTATCGATCCATCCATGAACCCGAGAACGGCGCCATTCCCGGGGAGAGGAATTGTTGAAAAAAGAAACACAACATCATGCGCGAGAATCACGCTTCCGAGACTTGAAAAGGGAGTTTTCCGATCGGAAACAGGCCGGCTTAGATCACTGAAAGGGCTATCATTCCCGAAAAAGGGTGCTGATACCGATTTATTTCACAACTTCCGCCGCAACTTCTCAATAAGTTCGGGCAGGGTAATGGAGAAGTGCCGGCCATTGAATCAGCCGGGCGGCCGGGGTGGCGGCAACTTTTCCGCCGGCTTTTGAGGCACGGCCCGGGCACCGGGTACTTCGCGAGAGGATTATAATAGGCGGCCGGGGCGACGGCAACTTTTCCGCCGGTTTTTGAGGCGCGGCCCGGGCACCGAGTACTTCTCGAGAGAATTTTGGTAGGCGGCCGGGGCGACGGCAACTTTTCCGCCGGTTTTTGAGGCGCGGCCCGGGCACCGGGTACTTCTCGAGAGAATTTTGGTAGGCGGCCGGGGCGACAGCAACTTTTCCGCCGATTTTTGAGGCGCGGCCCAGACACCGGGTACTTCGCGAGAGAATTTTGGTAGGCGGCCGGGGCGACGGCAACTTTTCCGCCGATTTTTGAGGCGCGGCCCG
>JAAUYB010184336.1_pt1 | contig 19021 bp, 17 predicted proteins | sample 7278071 | NCBI WGS metagenome assembly JAAUYB01 (sample SAMN14350121, study PRJNA611818) | marine sediment metagenome | isolation source: surface marine sediment (1.8m) | place: French Polynesia: Moorea | collected 2018-08
ATCAAATCGAATTGATAAGTAAATATAACGATAAGGATAAGGATGGTATGATATAGTTAAGGAGAAAGATTAAGAATAAAGAGCGATTGGATCAGAAATTACAAAACGCATCACTTCTGAACAAATTAGTCAAATAATTGATAGTAGTGATAAAGAAAATGAGAGAGAATATAAAAAATTTCAAATTAGTGAATTAACAAAAAGATATAGTATTCTATCAATTCTTTTTCTCGTTTTAATGATTCTTATTTATACAGGTTTAACCAAAGATGTTCAACTTTCTGAAAAAATAATTACAGCAGGAATATCTGCATTAGGAGGGTTTGGGTTAGGATATGGAGTTGGTAGGAAAAGTCAATAATACTCTATTCTCAAACTCATGAAGTACGTCTAATACTAACCCCGAACTCCTAAATCATCTTATATTTTTTTTTCATATACATTCAAATTAAAATTATCTAATTCCCAAGTTCCCACTAATCTTTGAGAACTTTGTAAATTATAATCATTATTTAAGATAGTTTGAACCGCTTTTATTTGTTCTTCTGTACTGGGTTTTCCCCATACGGGACGTTCACTATCTAACCATACAATACGCTGATATTGTTCAGAATTTTTGCTTAAATTTTGCTCTAAAATAGGCGGTAATTTATCAGATTTTTGTCCTAATAAGCTAATAGGTGAAGTAGGGGGAAGATAATAAGCTAATCTTAAGACATGACCCCACGCTTGAGAATTCATTATAATTAAAGTAGGTATATTAGGTTGTTCATTAATAATATCTGCTACCTGATGAAACATCCGACGGGAACGTAAACTAAAATCAGTAATATTAATCCCTAAATATAATAACAACAGTCCTAAAATAGCAATATTTTTAAACTTAATCTCTGCTTTTTCTAACCAAATGACTAACAATAATAAACATCCAGGTAAAACAAATATGACAGAACGACCAAACCCAAATCCTAACGTAAATTTACCGGTAATAATGTCTAAAATTAACATTAATACTAACGGAAATAGACCCAATAATACACCAATAACTAATAATTGAATTTGATTTTTTTTGTATAAACTCCAACTACAATAAAGTAAACCAATAAACACTAAAAATCCTGCAACTGTCATAATGAACTGAGGCAAAATACTTGACCAATCACCCACTAATAAATGAATTCCTAACACATCAAAAAATTCTTGTAAATGCCTACTTATTGCACTTAAAAATCCCCCTTTATTGGAAAACCTACCTAAATCAGCATTTCTTAATTGTTGTCTGGTTCCCCACCAAACCCAAGGAATTGTAATAAGGATACTACTGATTAAATAGAGTGCATATTTCCACCATTTTTGTCGATCAAAATATAAAACTAATATAGCAAATACTAAGAAAAATACAGAAAAATAGTAAAATGTCATCAACCCTGATGCCGCGGAGAAAATTAATAATATAGTCCAGAAAATTGTATGTTTTTTAGGATAATTATTGTGTATCTCTGAAGTATTTAAAGTAATTAATTCAATTAAACACCAACTACTGAATAATACCCAAAATACCAATGAACAGTACATTCTCACATTTAAAGAATGAAATAGGTAATAAGGATTTAATCCCAATAAAGCAGCAAACAATAAACCCCCTTGAAATCCCAATAATCGTCTTCCTAAACCATAAGCACAACCCAGAGAACTCAAACTAAATAAAGCAATAAGACTTCTCATTGCTGCTTCAGAATTACCCCATAACCTTAACCAAAAATGTTGTTCTAAAAAGAATAAAAAAGGGTGAGGTTCTGCTACTATTCCCTTTAATAACTTCTCAAAAGTGACAAAAAAATCAGAAAAACTATTTTCGACAGGAATAGTTAATAAACGGGTATAATTGGCTAAAATAACAGGTGCATCTTTAGGAGTTTGATACTGTGCTTTTTGTCCCGTCGATAATAGTAAAGATAAGACTTCGTCGTACCAAAATTCTCGACTACCTAAATTAATAACTCTGAGAATGACAGCACAAGCGATCGCAGATAAAAGAATAATATTAATAGTTTTTGTAGAAAATTTCATCAATCAATTAACCTGTTAAAATAACGCAATATTTGATATAATAGTCTAAGGATGCCTTTGTATGATTTATATCCTCCTATGGTTAATCAAATAAAAACGATAAAAACAATTTTAGAAGAAGTAAGGAATGAGAAGGAATTATCAGAAAGCGATGGACTTATCCTTCTATCCCAGACCGATGAAACCATAATTAATGCCATTCGTCAAACCGCCGATCAACTCCGTCAACAACAAGTAGGAAACACAGTAACATATATTATCAATCGTAATATAAACTTTACTAACATTTGTGAGCAACATTGTAACTTTTGTGCTTTTCGACGAGATGCAGGAGAAGATGGGGCATTTTGGCTCAAGATAGAACAAATTATCCAAAAAGCAGAAGATGCAGTCAAAAGAGGGGCAACCGAAATTTGTATGCAGGGAGGGTTAAACCCCGAAGCTAAAATACAAGGACGTTCTTTGCCCTATTATCAACGATTAGTTGTCAGTCTGAAACAAGCCTTTCCTAACCTCCATTTACACGCTTTTTCTCCCCAAGAAATTCAATTTATTGCTCGAGAAGATAAGATTAGTTATGCTGAGGTAATAATGACGCTAAAAACAGCAGGTTTAGGGTCAATGCCAGGCACAGCAGCCGAAGTCTTAGATGATACCGTAAGACGGATTATTTGTCCCGAAAAAATTAACACTCAGACTTGGTTAGATATTGTTAGTTTAGCCCATTCTTTAGGCTTAAATACCACCAGTACCATGCTTTGTGGACAGATCGAAACCCCCCAACAACAAATACAACATTTAAGTCAGATAAGAAACTTACAAAAAACAGCAATTAAAAAGAATTATCCCGCAAAAATCACCGAATTTATCCTTCTTCCTTTTGTGGGAAAAGATGCCCCTTTAGCCCTTAGAAACCGCGTCAAACGAGAGCAACCCAGTTTAAAAGATACCTTATTATTAACCGCAGTGTCTCGAATTTTTTTGGGAAAATGGATACCCAACCACCAACCCAGTTGGGTAAAATTGGGCTTAAACGGTGCCACAGAAGCCTTGCGATGGGGATGTAACGATATCGGGGGAACCCTTATGGAAGAACATATAACCACCATGGCCGGGGCGATGGGAGGAACCTGTATGGAAGTAGAAACCCTACAACAAGCGATCGCCTCTATTGATCGTCCCTATGAACAACGGAGTACCTTGTATGAGAAGGTGACGCGGTGAGGGGGAAGTGTGGGGAATGTGGGGAGATTTTCACTCTTTCTCTCAATCAGATGGGAACTCTTAGTGGTGTTTTGACATCGTCTAGAATTAGACGATCAACTCTACTGTAAAAAATCATCAATAATGACAGCAATTTTCAAATCAGTGGAACATCCAAACATTTTCCCTCCTGCCTCCTGCCTCCTGCCTCCTGCCTTAAAGCCAGAAAGTTTCTGTTCTATGTAAATGAAAACTGCCATAAGATACCTTATCCCCATTTTCGATCCCACAGTAGAAGACTGGTCAAAAGAAGCCCGCTTTTTACGCTGGTTAACCTTTTTATGGCTATCTTTAGGGTTAATTGCCCTATTTTCTGCCTCTTATCCCGTTGCCTTAGCAGAAAATGGTAACGGTTGGTACTATATCATTCGTCAAAGTATTTGGATTTGGATCGGGTTACAAGGGTTCAATCTGATTGTGCGATCGCCTCTACAGTATTTGATTCGATTTGCCCCTTGGTGTATTTTCATTCTTTTAGGTTTAATTGTCTCCACCCTAGTTCCGGGGTTAGGCCATGAAGTTTATGGGGCCACCCGTTGGATTAAATTAGGTCCGGTTTTAATCCAACCCTCAGAACTGATGAAACCCTTTTTAGTGATACAAAGTGCCTATATTTTCGGTTTTTGGGATCGTCATCCCTGGCCAGTCAGACTGCAATGGGTTGGCATTTTTGGCGTGATTTTAGCTGGTATTCTCTTACAGCCCAATTTAAGTACCACTGCCTTGTGTGGCATGAGTTTATGGTTAATTGCCCTAGCCTCGGGTATTCCAGCCATGTATTTAACCACCACAGCATTAGGGGGTTTATTAACCGCTTTCGTCAGTATTAGTTTACGGGAATATCAGCGTAAACGGATTACCGCTTTTCTCGATCCTTGGGCTGATCCCTTGGGTAATGGTTATCAGTTAGTACAAAGTTTAATGGCGGTGGGATCGGGGGGAACCTTTGGAGTCGGTTACGGCCAGTCTGTACAGAAATTGTTTTATCTGCCCATTCAATACACCGATTTTATTTTCTCGGTTTATGCCGAAGAATTTGGCTTTATTGGCAGTATTTTGTTATTGCTTCTCTTATTTACCTATGCAACCTGTGCTTTAAGGGTAGCAGTTAACTGTGAGCATCGGGTTAAACGCTTAATTGCCATTGGGGTGATGGTCATGATGGTCGGTCAAGCCTTATTGAATATTGGTGTGGCCACCGGGGCTTTACCAACGACAGGTTTACCCTTTCCTTTATGGAGTTATGGGGGAAGTTCCACACTGGCCAGTTTAACCTTAGCCGCCTTACTGATTCGCGTTGCTAGGGAAAGCAATGAAGCAGAGATCCTCCCCTTGAAAAAAACAAGTTAGGATGGAGAATAGGAGACTCGAACCCCTGACCTCTGCGGTGCGATCGCAGCACTCTACCAACTGAGCTAATTCCCCAAGTTTTCTTACGACCCACAATTATAACATTGAATGCTATTGTTTGTTATTATCTTTAACCTCGTGATGACCGGTCTTAACTGTTATTTAGTGGTCAAACTGTGGCAGTCATATCATTACTTCAAAGAAATTAGCCATCAATTAACAAATGTTGAAGCAGAGATGACTCAAGCATTAGCCCTTGTCCCCGATCAGATATTAAAAGGACAACAAAGCACCGCTCAACTCAGACTATTTTATCAAAAATGCCTGATGCAATTAGCGATCGCCCAGAAACTTCTCCGACGTTTACAGTTTGCCTGGAAAGTATGGCATCGAATCCAAAAATTCAACGGTTGAACCAATCCGATAACAATTTGTAACATAACCCTTAGCCTAGGGAGTCAAGGGCATTATGATGATGAAGTCCACAATCAGTCAACAAACAATGACTGCTGTGACCGGATCTTTACTCAAACTTTCGAGTCAGAGTAAGATATCATCGATGTACCAGTGATTTTTCCTATCTTGTGTACAACAAACTTTAGTCTTTTGTAACAAAAGGAAACAACTCTTATGAAACGATTGTTCGCTTTAATTCTCGTTGCAACCCTGTGGTTTAGCTTTGCTCCCACCGCTTCCGCACTTTACGATAATTTAACCCCTTGTAGCGAAAACCCCGCTTACCAGCAAAAATCCAAAAACTTCCTCAATACCACCGATGACCCCCTGTCAGGCCAAAAACGGGCTGAACGTTATGCAGAGGCTTTGTGTGGTCCTGAGGGCTATCCTCACCTAGTGGTAGATGGTAACTTTTCCCACGTGGGAGACTTTACCATTCCTGGCATCCTCTTTCTCTATATTGCCGGTTGGATCGGTTGGGTAGGCCGGGCTTATTTAATTGCTATTCGCGATGAAAAAGATGCTGAGATGCAAGAGATCGTCATCAATGTTCCTCTCGCTATTAGCAAAATGTTGACTGGTTTTATGTGGCCCTTAGCCGCCTTTGGAGAATTAACCTCTGGCAAATTAACCGCTAAGGATAGTGAAATCAACGTATCCCCCCGTTAATTAAACACGATTTGCACTTTTTTCATTGATCATTAATTGTTTGGAGAACTAATTCATGGAAGGTTTGACAAAGTTTTTATCGACTGCCCCTGTTTTAATTATGGCCTTGTTAACGTTTACCGCAGGGATTTTAATTGAGTTCAATCGTTTCTATCCTGATCTTTTATTCCATCCTTTAGGGTAAAAGATTTATTGATAACTCACGTCATTAATTCTTAATTATTAGAGGTTGATAAAGTTTTCTTTTATCAACCTCTTTTTTAATTTAATTTCTGTTTATTAATTTTTTTGAAGAGTATTTAACAAAAATTTATTTGACAAACCGATAGGATTGTGACCTTGACTAAAAGTTAAAGTTATGCAAACAAAAGCATAAAACTTGACTAGAAAGCAGTATTATCGAGGGAAGATTCAACTCAAAAATTACGAAAAGCTGATCGTGAAGTGATTGGTCGTGTGTTGAGACGGGACTTGGCAAGATTGAGAAAGTTCTTATCCCAGTAATAATAAAAAACCTCATTTTGTTGAGGCATAAACAATATGACTGTCGACAATTCTCCCAATAATCAAACCCCCAATTATGCCTTTTCTTTAAGATTTAATCCAGAAATCTTGAGGATTATTTCTTATGTCGGATTAATCATTATACTGCTCACTGGAGCTATTTTAACGGCAACCGTAGTGGACGTTGATCCCCACACCACAGCTATCTATAAACTCTTCGGCTTTAATCATGCCTGTAATTGGTTGGATCATGAGCCAAGTCGCACTGTTTCAGCTATGCTTTTACCCTTGTGGGAAGTGCCTTTCCTCCTTTATGTTATCTTCAATTTCTTGAGAATTCAAGATGCCTATCGAGAAAACAAAGCTCCACAATATGTTTATCTCGTTTCGGCAATTTTCTTACCCATTGAAATTTTATTGACTGTCTGGTTTAGAATCGTATTTGTCTGGAACCCTGAAATCAATTTCTTCAATCATTATTTACCCTATATCGGCTTTCAGTTGCTTTTATTTTTAGTAGCTTTCGAGAATGTTCTCTACTTCTACGCCATGAAAGCACTGCCATTCAAAAATAGTCGCCCCATTGCTCTTGGGTATCTTATTGCTTTGTTTATGGTGACAACTGTCTATATAGTTGTGGGACTCTCCGTTGCGCTGGGACATCCCATTCTCGATCTTGTTAATAATGAGGGACAAAGGCTATTATTTAGAACTCTAACCAACATATATACGGTTCTAGTTATTCCTGTTCCTCTGATTGCATCGATTTTAGAATTGAAGCGATCGCCCAAACATCAACTAACCTTTGAATAAGTTTTAATCGTTCCCTTTCCTTTGATTTTGTCAGGTGCGTTTATCTCAATATAACGCACTGTTTGATGCCAGTTTGTCTAGCATTTTAACCATCAATTCAGGAGTCATTCCAATTATGTCCAGTAATCCCAAAGATACCTTTCAATGGGTTGATCCCAAAGTTCGTTATCCTGGCGCACCACCCTACTTAGTGGGTTTACCGAAAGGGGAAGGATTTAGTTTTTTTAAAGTTTTGTGGTTTGATTTAACCGCCCTCAAGTCTGCTTTAATTTTAATTATTACTCAACTGTTCCATGTTTTGGGTTATTTAAGCAGAACAAACTTTGAACCTAAAGGAGTGGCTGATTTCGGTTTAGGCGTGGTTTTAGCCGGGGCTGATTATTGGGAAAAGATAACAGATTTATTCCAATTCTTTAAATGGCCATTCTTACCGAAACCGTTAATTGCTGATCTCTGGGAAGAAGATATAGAATTTGGTCGTCAATTTTTACAAGGTCTGAACCCTGTTTTAATGAGAAAGTGTACAGCAGAAGATATTGCCGTTGGTAGTAAGTTTCCTGTGACAGAAGAACATCTCAAACCCCATTTAGGAGATAGTTTTTCTCTAAAATCTGCTTTAGATCAAGGTAAATTATATCTCGTTGATTACGAAATCTTCGATGATATTATCGATTCTACCCAAGAAGATCAACTGGGACGTTATACCTCTTCTCCCTTGTGTTTATTTTATCTTAATGATAAGGAAGAATTACTACCTGTTGCCATTAAAGTTAAACAAACATACAACAAAGAAACAGATCCCTATCCTGAAATCTTTACCCCTGAATCCTCTAAACCTGAATGGAAAGCAGCTAAATTAGCCGTTTCTGCCACTGATATTGCCTATCAAGGGATTATTGCTCATTTACTGGATACTCACTTAGTCCTCGAAGTTTGTACCGTTAGTACCTACCGAACCTTATCCCCCGATCATATTCTTTATCAACTGTTGAAACCTCACTTTTTTAACACTTTAGCTATTAATTATATGGCTCGTTCGACCTTTTTAGGACGGGGAGGCTTTTTTGATTCCACAGGAGCTTTAGGTTATACTAGCTCCAATGAATTACTAAGTCGAGCTTATTGGGGCAAAGGGTTAGAAGAAGTGGGAACCGACTATGAAGGTGAACCGTGGGAATTCTACAAAAAAGCCTTACCTTATAGTTTAGAATCTCGTGGCGTTAAAGACTTACCCAACTATTACTATAAAGACGATGCTCTGGTGATGTGGGACGCGACGAAAAAGTACGTTAGCGATGTCATTAAAAATCACTACAAAGATAACCAAGCAGTAGAAAACGACGAAAAATTACAAGCTTGGAAAAATGAATTAATTTCTCCCGATGCAGGAACCATTCAAGGATTATTACCGCCAGAAAAAGCTGAGCAACTAACAGGAAAACTCAATAATGTTGATGACTTAATTGACATTGTTACGATTATGATTTTCCTCGCAACCACTCAACACGCTGCGGTAAACTTTGGACAGTATGATTATGGTGCATGGGTAGCTAATATGCCTTTTGCACTGTACAAACCTTTCTCTTCTCTTTATACTGTTAATACAGACGAAGAACGAGAAAAAATCTTGTTAAAATGGTTACCCGGACGACAACAAACCATTAAACAAATCGTCTTAGTTAAAGTTTTAACCATTCTTCCCCCTATTACCAGTAAGAGTCTTTTAAGGTTGCCTAATCCCTTTAAACAAGAGGATGATAAACAATTATTTAAAGACTTCAAGAAACAGTTAAAAGAGATTGAATCTCAACTCAAAGAACGAAACAAGAAATTGAAACAAGAAGGCAAAACCCCTTATGTTTATTTACAACCTTCTCATATCCCCCAAAGTATCGCTATTTAGTTGACTTCAATTATCACATCGTCAGTATCAGGATTTTGAGGTTTAGGTGATTGACAGGATGGTTTAGTCAGTGGGTAGCATAGTTTAAAGATTGATAAAATTTGTTCTATTAATTCCATTGATCTTTGCTAGGAATTGAAAACAAAAAAATCCTGAAAATCCACCAATCTTATCTAATCCTGATACTAACAATGAGTAAGCTATCTACACCAAACCAACCCGTTTATGATAAATAAATGAAACTTGAAGATATAACTTATAAGATAATCGGTTGCTCAATGAAAATTCATAACACATTAGGTAACGGGTTTCAAGAAGTTATTTATCAGAGATGTTTAGCAATTGAATTGAAAAAAACAGTCTTAACATTTGAGCGAGAAAAAAAGCAACCTATCTATTACGAAGGCATCCATGTAGGAACAAGACGTGCAGATTTTACCGTCGAGAATAAAATTATTGTTGAACTTAAAGCCGTCATTAACTTAGAAAATGTACACCTTGCTCAAGCTAAAAATTATGTGGTTGCTTATGACTTTCCCATAGGATTACTAATTAACTTTGGAGCAACCAGTTTACAATATAAAAAAATATTTAATCCTAACTATAATAACTGAAAATAATAATTGGATAGTCTAGCATTGTATCCTAGTTTTTTCGGTCCAACTACTCACTAGGGTTTTATCAGCATGAACTAGGGGCTGGATCATTTGCAATTTCGTCAATTTTCTTTTTATTAGCTTCTTCATCTTCAGGTATCCATATTTTCTTTTCATCGTCCCATTTTGCCTTAGTATATACTGCTAAACGCCAGTCACAAGCTGATTTTATTTGTTTATTAGTGAAAGTAGCTCCTTCTAAATCAGCACCGTCTAAATCAGTGCCTTCTAAATTAGCCCCTGTTAAATTAGCCCATTTTAAATTAGCCCCTTCTAAATTAGCCCCTTCTAAATTAGCCCCTTCTAAATTAGCCCCTTCTAAATTAATCCCTTCTAAATTAAGCCATGTTAAAGTAGCCCCTGTTAAATTAGCCCATGTTAAATTAGCCCCTTCTAAATCAGTGCCTTCTAAATTAGCCCTGGTTAAATTAGCTTCTGTTAAATTAGCTTCTATTAAATTAGCCCCGGTTAAATTAGCTTCTATTAAATGAGCCCTGGTTAAATTAGCTTCTATTAAATGAGCCCTGGTTAAATTAGCTTCTATTAAATGAGCCCCGGTTAAATTAGCTTCTGTTAAATTAGCTTCTGTTAAATTAGCTCCTTTTAAATTAGCTCCTTCTAAATTAGTTCTTTGCATATTCTTGATCACTTGAGGCACTGGAGGTAAAATCCTTGAAATAGGCGAATTTTGTCCCTCATTATCATTTTGGGAGGGGTTACCGAACTTAGCATTACTCAGATTTGCCCCAGTCAGAGTTGCATTAGACAAATTCGCTCCTCTTAAATCAGCGTTGTTCAATTGTGCCTTGGAAAAATCCGCATTACTGAGATTTGCTCCCCTCAAGTTAATTCCTTTTAAATCAGCACCTTCAGCCTTTACCTTTAAGTAGGTTAAATTAGCCCCTTCTTGTACTAATTGTTCTAATGCAAATCGACTCACTCCTCGAAACTCTTCTGTATCTGAGTGAATCATTTCCCAAGGGCGATAACGCTTTTCAACATCAGGTTTAAGAACATTATTAACAAAAGTGATCACAACAAACAAAATCGACAGACGACCCAAGTTTTCCAGAAGCGGAAAAATATCAAGTTCTTGTGTCCACTCATTAATTTTTTCTATCCGAGGCTCAATTTTAAACCAGAGAATCCATTGCCACCAAGATTGTTTTCGCTGAGCCTGAATTCTTTGTTTACGGTACAGTTCAAACATCTGAATATAGAGTTCAGAAGGGATTCCATCGGACTCTTCAGCATTATTGGCTTTTTGTATGAGATGATACCTACGATTAACTTTATTGTGGATTAAATTCAACTTCGCGAATTCATTTTTTAATTGATCTAATTTTTCTTGCTCTTCATCTGAAATCAGCAGTGTCTGCAATTGATGTATATCAAGAATAGTTTCTTCATTAAAAGTTTGACTAGCCGGATCTATATCTTGAGCAATTCGTTTTTCTAGTTGAAGACGTTGGCAACGAACCTGTTTTAAGCCAGTTTTTCGAGTAATTTGCCAGTTTTGAATACAACCATCTGTTAAATCTGAGTAACTCAAATCTGCTTCATCAAGTTGAGTATTAACCAAGTTAACACCTCGTAAATCAGCACCCTGTAAATCAGCACCGCGCAAGTCAGCATCTTCAAAATTGGCCTTGGTTAAATTAAAAGAGTTATGGTTGCCAGAATTGCCATAATAACTAAGACGAATTCCTCGCAAATCACAACCCTTAAAATCTTTTGTCAGTTTGTCAGTTCTCTCTCTTAAGCAAAAGTGGATGAGTTTTTTTAAGCTAGGTGGCCAATGACGATAAATCTTAATTAACTCTCTGATAGATCGAGATTGACGAGGACAGTTATTACTAAATAACTGACGAATCTGGGGATAGCGAAGATAGTTATTAACACCAAATTTAGCATATTCTAATTGCCGAGTTCCATTCCACAAAGCACGGGTTAAATCAGCATTGGTAAAGTCAGCATTTTTTAGAGAAGCAAATGAAAAATCAGCACAAGTTAAATCCGAGTGTCGAAACCGAGTTCCAAACCCACCGAAGAGATGAAATAACAAAACTGAGCGATCACGAATCCCTCGATAGTTGGGGTTATCTTCAATCGCTTTAAAAGCTAGATAGGAACCCAACAATATGCTTCCAACACCAGTAATGAAACATAGTATCTGTATAAACGCCTCCCATTCTTTCCCACTTATTCGCAGTAACAAAAGCAAGATAATGCTCAAGACAGATCCAAATATAACTACGCTTTTCCATTTTCCCCAACCTAAAATTATCTCTAATTCAGCAATTGTCACTGCAGTACGAATCGATAAAAACGGCAATAACACCAAACAGGTCGCTATTGGTTCAATCACTTCAGATTTTGCTATGTAAGTATAAGTATAGAGAATTAACACACAAAGGGCGAGTAAAAATACAGGTGGTAATACTACAAAAAAGCGATTAATTTTCCAGAAAATTTGAACAATTCTAATTATGGCAATTAGAACCATGACCAATGCTGATATTATTATTAGGGGTTGATTGGTCATAACAAGAAGAATAGTTAATGCAGTAAAACCAAGACCAATAACGGCCTCATCCATATCTTTAAATAGACTCGAACATAGGAAATGGAGAAATCCAACAATAATAATTAAAATATAGACAAAAATAGAGAATTCTTGAGTTTCACTGGTAGAATTTATGATTTGTGACTCTAATAGAAAATAGAAAGAGAATGCGGGTATGAAAGCAATTAAAAAGCCAAAAAACGAACAAAAAATTATACTTAAAAGGTGTATTCCAAAGGTAAAAGGGACACCAGATTTACTGTGAGTAAAGTTAGACTGTTTCAGCTTGGTTTTACTAAAGTTTGTACCATAAAGTTTCGCGTTACTAAAATTATTTTCTTTTAGATGTCGTCCTGCAAAATTTGCCCTGTGCAATGAGGCATTGTGAAAATTTATGTTTTTTAGGTTAAGACTTCTGCTAAAGTCAATCCCTTCCAGTTTTGCACTTCTAAAATCAGCCCCATTGAGATTAGAATGAGCAAATTTTGTTCTTATTCTTAAGGTTCTCAAGGGAACCGGTATCAATAGGTATAGCCACCAAATAAAGGGGCATAGCAACCAAATCAATGGGTATAGCCACCAAGGAAATGATAAAAAATAAATCGAAAATAAGATAATCAAGATTAAGGCAATTATTTTTCTCCAATCAAGAAAACTGGCTTTTACCTGACTAAAATTTACCCCTGTTAAATCAGCGTGACTGAAATCAACTCCCTTTAACTTAGCATCACTAAAGTTAGTATGTTGAAGTTTTGCCCCCTTAAAATTAGTTCCTGTTAAAATAGCACCACTAAAGTTTGCCCCTGTGAGGTCTTTATCTTTTAGGTCTTTATTTTTTAGAATAATATGAGAAAAATCGCGATGACCTTGATGGTATCGACGACATAATTCTTCAGTCGTAATTCTCTCTCTTGTATTACTTCGCATATCCAACTTGACTTAAAGTTTCAGATAATCTTTACCAAAATTACTTCTTCAGACATTCTGAGGAAACTGGTTCGTCTATTTTCTGATAAAGAAGAAACCTTTTTCCTAAAACCTCAATATCTTTTAAGAATTTTTAAACCTTTCTTATTACATGGAATTACTCTTTCTGTAAGTAGTCGGACATAAATAAAATGAAGTGTCTTAAGAAATGTAAATAAGCTGTAATTCCTCTCCCTGCTCCCTTTGCTCCCTGCTCCCCCGCTCACTTCACAGTAACGTTTATTTTTGTCCAGGTACTTACCATTCCATTGACTAATCAAGAAACTTTCGCTACTATAGAAGGTATCCCCCCCCGGGGGATTTACCCCAAGAAGAAATTTTGCGATAAGTTAAGTTAAGTTAAGAAAAACTCATAATACATATTAAAGGTTAACAAGACGTTGATTTCCACTCCATCCCCAGTCACCAGCCAGCCCCTAGCCCCCTCAGATTGCTCATCTGCGGGTCAAACCCCTTTGAGTGGTCAAACCCTCAAAAATTGGCTAACATTCCTAGCTGCTGGCTTTTTAGTGTCCGTTCCCGTCTTTATAGAAGCCCCCCTAGTGCGGTTTTGCCCCGAAATCAGCGTTGTTATGACAGCCGGATGGCTATGGTTAGCCTTTTATCTCATGAAGCGACCAAAGACCCATTTGTGGGGGGATTTATTATTCGGGTTTAGTTGGAGTTGGTTAGCCGGTGCCATTTATTGGGGGTGGTTTCGTTGGGAACCCTTAATCCATCTTCCCGTAGAATCCATCGGCGTTCCCGTTGCCCTGTGGTGTCTTTGGCGTAGATGGGGACAAGTGGGTAATTTCTTTTATATCGGGTCTCTGTTGGGTACAGCCATCACCGATGCTTACTTCTACATTACCGGGTTAATCCCTCACTGGCGACAACTGATGCAAGTTGACCCCAGTTTAGCCACTCCCATTTTCCAATCAGCCTTAGAACAGGTGCAAACCCCCTGGGGCATGAGTTGGGCAGTCGTACTAGCCAATTGTTTGCTGGGAATTGGTTTATGGGCGATACAAAAATCGGATTACCATTGGTGGGCATTAGGGGGGGCTTTATTGAGTACAATTTTAGTGGATAGTCTCTTTTGGTTTGCGGCCTGTTTGGCGTAAATCGATACAATGTAATAGGCTATCAGTCCTCGATTGTTATTTTGTTCCCACCGGATTAAACCTCTGTGGATAATCTCGCCAACACACCTCATCTATTGCTGCATACTGCTCAAGGTAAACGCTACTTTCCTTTAGCGGGAAAAAACTATTGGACGATTGGACGAGGTAGAGATAACGATTTTGCCATTGGAGACCACTGTATTTCCCGAAATCATGCTATTTTGCAATCCACAGAAACGGGAGATTTTCTGTTAATTGATTTAGGCAGTCGCAATGGAACCTTTGTCAACGATCGCCGTGTTAGTATTCCTGTTACCCTAAAAAGTGGAGATAAAGTCACCTTTGGCAAGACCGAACTAGATTTTTACGGGCCAGTACGTAATGAAAACGATATTACCCCTCCAGAGTTTGCTGATCGGGATACAATTGTGTTACATGAACGTCGCTTAACCTCGGTCATGGTGGTGGACATGAGAAACTTTACCAGCCTAACACGACAACTAGACGAGAAAGTGTTATCCTCCTTGATTGGTAACTGGTTTCGTCAGGCCGGAGATATTATTCGCAATGCCGGCAGTTGGGTCGATAAATACATTGGGGATGCGGTGATGGCCATTTGGTTTCATGGGGAAAACGAAGTCACTAAATCAGACGTGATCCAAATTTTCCAAGCGGTTCGCGATCTCAATCACATGACCAAACAACTCAGCCAACAATATCCCGTTCCCTTTGAATTAAAGATTGGTGCCGGCATTAATACAGGGTATTCGATGGTGGGTAATACCGGCAGTGGCGATCACCCCGATTATACTGCCATTGGAGATACGGTGAACGCTGCCTTTCGCTTAGAGTCTGCCACCAAGGAGTTAGGGTTGGACGTGGCCATAGGAGAAGAAACCTATCTCTATTCGGTCGAACTAAAGAGCATTGAGACACTATTCTCTCAATATACCCTTAAACTTAAAGGTTATGAGCAACCGACTCTTACTTATGGAGTGACTTTTAAAGATTTAGAAAATCTTTTACAGATTAATCCAGTTGAAAATTCACTTTGACAGAAGCTTTATAGTTATTTAATGATCTGCCTCAAAAAAATATGTTACCTTCCATAGAAAGGTTTTGATGAGACTTCCAGTATGACATTTTTCAGCTATCAACAAACTTATTGAGTTCTTTTTCAGATCAGGGTTTCTGGGACTAATGTAGGTATTAGGGCTATAGTCTAACATTCAAAAACTTTCTCTTTCACTGGTATGAGGACTGCTATGGAAAAACGGAAAACTTAAAATGTTACTAATCATACTTAATTGCCTAGATAATTCAGATATACTAAGAGGCAACCACTTTAAAAAAATCCTTTAAAACTATTAACTTACGAATGAAGGCTAAGTCTTAGGAATCATCCATTAAAGTCCTCAAACAAGCTAATTAATCAGTAAGTTTAATTGATACTATTAATATTTTTTATACCTTTACCATGAAAGCAAAATCCATGAGTAGTATTCCTAGATTTAATTGGTCTGCTAATCAGAATATTCAGTCAGAGGTTGTTGTTAAAACAATCAATGCAGTGGAGGAAACCCGTGAAGCCTTACAACTGCTACAAGCCCGTAAAGTTGTGATCCTAGTCTTGGAGCAACTCAGTCAAGATAAAGCCCAACGGGTGGTAGATTGGATGGCAGGAGGGACTTGTGCTATTGATGGCCAAACCTTTTGGATTAGTGAAAAAACATTTATGTTTGTTCCTAACCAAGTTGAGATCAAATCTCAACGGCCTGCCCCCACGTCCGCCTCACCTTGCCTAGATGATATCTCAAAAGGGGTGATTTCATAGCCAATCTGCTTATTATTGTAGAGCAAAATTCTTTCTCCCTCTGCTTTCCCTGCCTTCTTAATATGATCATCTATCAGAAATATAGTCATAATTTTTATTATTAGAAGCCCCAACTAAAATCTTTGATTCAGTTGGGGTAGTTAGCCAATTAAATCTGTAGCCAATGACTTACAGCACCAGGAACAGGTAGTAAAATTATGATTAAGAGAGCCAAAGAAAATAAACCCAGAAAGTCCCGTTTATCATCCAATTCTGTGACATCATTAAGGGCTGGTTGAGCGGTAATCGGCATTAAAAATAATAAAATCGCCCAAATTAAAAATTCAGGTCGAATCATCGCTAAAACTAACATAAAAATGCGCGTTAATTGACCAACAATCATGGCCGTTTTTTGTCCAAACATGGCATGGACAATATGGCCGCCATCTAACTGTCCCACCGGCATTAAATTTAAAGCCGTAATAATTAAACCGAGATAACCTGCCACGGCCAAAGGGTGAAGATGGAGAGCTTTGCCCGCAACAAAACCACTGCCTAAAACTAACTTAACCAATACAGCAAATAAGAAAGAAAAGCGAGGATCAAGAGCCTCAATATTGAGTAGAGAAGCATTTTCAGCCGTAGGCATCGGCACAATTTCCGATAGAGAAATTCCCCATAAGAGAATAGGAAGAGTCATCAGAAACCCCCCCAACGGACCCGCCACCGCTACATCAAATAAAGCGCGACGATGGGGCATCGGGGCTTTCATTTGAATAAACGCACCAAAGGTTCCCAAGAAGAAAGGAATCGGAATAAAATAAGGCAATGTGGTCGCCACTTTATAGCGAACAGCCGTTAAATAATGGCTCAATTCGTGAACCCCTAAAATAGCAATTAATCCTAGGCTATAGGGCAATCCTTGTAATAAGACCTTTGGGTCGTTGTTGAGCAATTCTTTGGATACACCGGCCATATCAATCGTGCCAACAACGGTGGTAGTTAATAAAGTGAGTAATAATAAGCCTAGGGCAAACAAAGGCCGTTTTAACTTGGCATCAGATTCGTTTTGTTTAACTTCCCCTTTTGACCAGGGGTTAGGGACCAGCGCAAAAAAGGGCTTTCCTTGTAATCCTTCTTGAAAGAGAATGAGAAAGCGATCGCCGAATACTTGTTCGATATTGTTTTTGATAGATTTATAGGCTTTTTCTGGGGCTGTGCGTAATTTTCCTCGACAGAGAATGGCTTGAGGGCGATAATCTAGATTCTGTAGATAGTAGACTCCCCAAGGAAAACAATCTCGTAAGGATTTCTCTTCCGTCGCTGTGATGGGACGAGCATTTTGAGTTTCTTGAGTGGATTTTTCTAAGTTTTCTAGGTCTTGAAGTTCTAAGGACGAGTTTTCGATGGTTTCCTTAGATTGCTCCGAGGGAGAAATACGTCCCAGTCGAATCAACCAGACGTAAAGGATAAAACATATCAGGAGAGGAGTGATGATCCAAATAAAGGGAATGGCCTCATCCTCCCCATTAATGGTGTACCAAATCGTCCAAACCATGGCCGGCATCATCATCACTAGCCAAATAATCCAGATGGGAGTACGAGTGATGGGAGCCACACTTTTTCGGGCGAGATAGTATGTTATTGCACCTAAAACAAATAATAGTAACCACATATTGATAGTTGAACGTGTGTTAGGGATGATTTTTCCTTGGGATAATGAACCAATTAAGGAATAATACAGGGATAGCCCCTATTTTCTATTGTAGAGAAGTTGTCAACATAAATGAATTTGTACACCGTTAAAAGTCCTAAACCTCCCCGCTTATTATTGGACGGACTCTTTGCCTTCTCTCCCAATCGAGAAATTTTAGGAGGAACTGCTTATTTCATTGTAGAAAAGTCTGGCAACATCTTGATAGACTGTCCTCCTTATTGTGATGATTATCTGCGTTTTATCGGGGAACAAGGAGGGGTCAGATGGTTATTTTTAACCCATCGTGGGGGAATGAGTGCTTCTCTTAAATCATGGCAGACGGCTTTGGAATGTGACATCATTATCCAAGAACAAGAAGCCTATCTTTTACCCACCCTTTCCGTGACCTCCTTTGAAAAGGAAATGATCATCAGCGAGACGTTAACCGCTATTTGGACCCCTGGCCATTCTACCGGTTCGGCTTGTTTGTATTGGCAACAACAGGGTGGGGTATTGTTCACCGGACGACATTTATTGCCCGACCAACAGGGCAACCCTGTTCCTCTGAAATTAGAGAAAACCTTTCACTGGGGCCGTCAATTACAGAGTGTGGCTCAACTGTGCGATCGCTTTTCCTCTGAGACGCTCCGTTATATCTGTCCTGGAGCTAACACAGGCTTTTTGCGGGGTAAAGGCTTGATCGATAACGCTTTTCAACGCTTGATACAAAATCAGACTTAGAAAGAGATCATAGTTTCGCTTTTTGTTTGAATTTTTTTAATGTTTTTTGATAAACTGTAATATATAGAAACATTTTACTCATAAAAACGTTAGGAGAGCAGATTCCAATGGCAGGATTTTTTGGATTATTTAGCGGACGTAAGGCAAAATTTGTTGATGAAGCCGATACCACACCGGCTCAACCCCAGAAAAAAGAAGCATTTTTCTTAGATAACGATTCAGCCAAAACCCTTGGAGATACTGAGTTTATGCGTAAACCCATTACCATCAAGCGCACCTTTGCCAAGGGGGGTGAATTGGTTCAAGAAATCTCTTCCTTAGAAAAGAAAAAAGCAGGAAGTAATGCGATGCCTTCTAGCCAAGGTAAGAAAACCGAGACAACCCAAGCAACCACTTCCGTTAACTCAGAACGTCGTCAGGCTGATACTAGC
>JAAUYB010071928.1_pt1 | contig 18987 bp, 12 predicted proteins | sample 7278071 | NCBI WGS metagenome assembly JAAUYB01 (sample SAMN14350121, study PRJNA611818) | marine sediment metagenome | isolation source: surface marine sediment (1.8m) | place: French Polynesia: Moorea | collected 2018-08
AAGACGATAAATACTGATGGACAAATTGAACAGCGATAGACCCCTCTCCAACCGCAGAAGCCACCCGTTTCACAGATTGAGAACGCACATCCCCGATGGCAAAAACGCCAGGAATGCTGGTTTCAAAGAGAAAAGGCGGTCGTCTTAAGGGCCAGGGTTGGCCTTGGGTCTCTGAGCGCAGAAGGTTGGGGCCGGTGATAATGAATCCTTTGGCATCCCGTTCCACAAAACCATCTAACCAGCAGGTATTGGGTTTGGCACCGATAAAGATAAACAACGCATTGGCCTGAACCGTTTCTATCTCATCGGTTTGGGCGTTTTTCAGTTTCAATGCCGTTAATTTATCCTCTCCTAACGCTTCAACCACCTCAGTCCGCAGTTTGACCGTAATATTCTCCGTTGCTTCGATGCGATCGACGAGATACTGAGACATTTTCGCCTCAAGGGAATCCCCTCGCACCAAGAGAGTCACCGAGCGAGCATATTCGGACAGACACATAGCAGCCTGTCCAGCCGAGTTGGCCCCCCCAACGATATAGACATCATCATCGCAACAGGAAATGGCTTCAGTGATGGCTGCACCGTAGTAGATTCCAGCACCGTTCAGCTGTTCGATCCCCGGAACCTTTAACTTGACGTAGGAAACCCCAGTGGCAATAATCAGCGCATGACAACTGAGTTCGCTGCCATCAGCCAGGGTTACCACCCGATATTGACCGTCAACCTCGATGCTGGTCACTTCTTGCGGCGAGAGAATTTCCGTCCCAAACTTGTTGGCTTGGGCCACCGCTCGGCGAGCCAAATCACCGCCGGTTAACCCCACCGGAAAGCCTAAATAATTTTCGATGCGGGAGCTAGTCCCTGCTTGACCCCCAGGGGCTTCCCGTTCGATCAACACGGTATTCAAGCCTTCTGAGGAACCATACACCGCCGAGGCTAAACCGGCCGGTCCCCCTCCTACCACCACTAAATCGTAGAAGGGCATTTCTGGACGGGTTTTCAGTCCCAGGGTTTCGGCAATGATCTGATTAGACGGGGATTCCATAATTTTGCCATCGGGAAACACCACCAAGGGCAGGTTGCCCGACGTTTTCTGGGTTTGGGTAATCAGTTCGTAACCCTTGGGATCTTGGTCGAGATTCCGCCAAACATAGGGAATATGATGTTTGGCCAAAAAGTCCTTGGTTTGATGGGTTTTGGGGGACCAGCGTGGCCCAATCACTTGAATGCCATCAAAGGAAGTGTGAGTCTGGGAAGACCAAACTTCCAAGAGATCGTCGAGAACCGGATAGAGGTTCACTTCTGGCGGTAACCAAGGTTTAGAGAGATAGTAGTCAATGTTAGCTTTATTGATGGCGTGAATGGCCGCCTTGGTATCTGCATAAGCGGTAAAGAGAACCCGTTTCGCCAAAGGATAGAGGTCTTTGGCGTGTTCAAGAAACTCTACCCCGGTCAGGTTAGGCATTCGTTGGTCTACCAAAAACAAGGCAATGTGTTCTTTCCGTTTTTGCAGTTCTTCGAGGGTGGCTAAAATTTTCTGTCCTGAGTTGGAAGACATAACCCGAAATTTAGACCCGTAATGGTGGCGTAAATCTTGGGTAATGGTGCGTAAGACTTCAGGATCATCATCAATGGTTATAATGACTGGCTTGATCATAGGTTTATGGCCGAGAATTTAGATAAAGGGAATAATTGTTTCAGTTACCAGTTACCAGGGAAACCGTTACATTGATCGTTCACCGGTCACTGCTGACTGCCTTGTGGTGAGGAGTTCGAGTGAGGTTAGGGAAGGGTGGAAAGGGTGGGGAGTGGGGGAAGGGTGGGGAGTAGACAGAATATGGATCTGATCTTTCTCCCTCTGTTTTCTCTTCCCTTACCCTTAGTTTCAAACAGAAATCAGTTCGTTTTCTTCGTATTTTTCGACCAGTTTCACCCCTTCACAAAAAGAACTCATGCTTAATAACTTGGTGACGGAGCTATTGGCCCCAACAAGATAGATATCCACGTTACTGCCGAGTTTTTGCTTGGTTAGGATGATGGTTCTGATGCCTGTGCTAGAAATACACTTGAGGTTTTCTAAGAACAAGACCAACCGTTGAATGGGTTGTTGGGTGGCTTGGGCTAAGGCTTCTTGGAACACGGCAATGGCTTTTGCGTCCAGTAACCCGGCTAAGGAAATTTTAGCCGTTCCGTTACTGATGTCCATCACAGAAGCATTAAAGAAGACTTGTGCCGGCACTAAGCGCACTTTGACCTTGAGGGACTCCTGAGATGGGGGTAATTGAACGGTGAGATTTTCGGGGTCGAAATCGTAGTAAGCTTGACCATCAATGTACACCTCTTCAATTCTGACGCTACCGGCAGGGAGAATATCCGGAGCCACCCGTAAGATATTGTCTTTAAAACCATCGGGTTTGGGTTTAAAGTATAAATCCATGGGTTGCTTGGTAATCAATAAATTGGTGTAAACGGTGGCTAAATAGCCCAATTCAAAGGAATGATAACCACTCATGGAGTGAGAGCCTTTGCCCCGTTCATTGCCGCCGGCTAAATAGGGTAATCCATTGGCCAGGACGTTGAAGTAAATACCTCCATCTTCTCGGTCGAGGAACCAAGCGTTATAGAAAGCGGAGGCTTCTCTGGCTAATTGACGATATTCGCTGTTTTCTAAAGAACCCGCCAAAATGAGATAGGCCAAGATAGCTTGTTCTTGTTGCCACCAAGCTTTGCGATCGTGCCAAACAAAGCGATAGGTTTCTTCTCCGGGTCGTAAGATACGTTCCACCACGTCGTACCAACCGCCCCGTTGACCGTCACTGCCAACCTCGGGCATGATTTCCCCAATTTTGTTGGCTAGGTTAGCATAGGCTTGTTTGGGCATTAAATGATACATTCGCATCAAGTTCCAGGCAATTTTCAGGTTATGGTCCACAACCGCCCGATTTTGTTGCCAAAACCAATTGGTATCCGCACTCCAATCTTCGTGGAAACGTTCTTGAACAAAGGGACTATTCTCGTCATCGGGAAACCGTTGCTCGATGGTATCAAAGGTAGATTCGAGCATGGTTTCATACCGTTTTTCCCCTGTGGCTAACCAGAGATTAATCAGATAAGCGGGAGCATGATCTCCCACAGAATTCCAGTTTTTTCTGGCACGGTTTTGACCTAAACCGGGAGCATGGGGACTGAGGGTAATGGGGTCGATATGGGAAAAATAGCCCCCCTGTTCGGTTTTATCGAGAAAATAACGGTCAAAGAGATTGACGGTATATTCCACATCGGAGAGGATCGCTGGATCGCCGGTAATACGATAGGTTTGAGTGGGACCGGCTAGGGCGTAAATCTGTTCGTAGGCGGGAATAGCATCGTAGTCGTCTCCAAATTCTGAGACAAAAATCTTTTGTTCACTATCATCGGCGTGGACATCAATGCCATGATACCAGTAACAAATTTGTTCACCGCAGTCCAAAAAGCGCATATGTTGACGCAGGTATTCGGTGCCTTTTTCGGCTGCTTCGAGATAACGATCGTCCCCTGTCATCATGTAAGCGGTGGCAAACCCATACACCAGACGGGAAATGGTATCGGTTTCTTGACGGTGAGACCCTTTTTTTGCCCCCACTAAACTCAAATCGGTACGATAGCCACGATAGTTAATTTCTCCGTCTTCAAACTGGGATTTGAGGTAAAAATCCGCTAATTCCCGCACTTGTTTGAGCCACCAGTTGGGCTTTTCAAACTGATATTCGCTTTCGGTGCGACCGACGAAAACTAGATGTTTCGCTTCAAACTTGGTTTCGTCTGCTTCTGGGTAAAAAACACCATAGGCGAATACATATCGTTGGGGAACCAACATCGATGTCATCTGACTGGTGCAGTCATAATAGGGTTCTCCTAAGTTACGAACCAGTTCCGCGTAGGTCATGGGGGTTAACGAAACCTTGAACAGTCTATCATCGCTGGTTTTTAGGGTAAATACGCCATCATTGGCTTCAACATCCACAACGTATCCAGCAATAAGGTCTGAGAAAGGAAAATTAAGGGAGTTCATCAGCAATTTTCTCCTAAAGGATTAATGATTACAGAAATTAACAAATCTATCGAGAAATCAAAACCACAATGCTACGCTGTCTCACCAGGCAACGATAGTTATAGATGGGGATTTCAGAACCGGGTTCTACAATGTCTTGGGGGGAGGGTTCAAAGGTATCGACCGCTTTGTACCAATTTCTCTCTTCCAAAAAGGGCAGTTCAAACTCCAGGTCGTTCCAATACATATTCAACATGACGTGAATGTCAGGATTGCCTTCAAACCCGCCTAGGGTAAAGCCTAACGCCCGCGCTTCAGGGTCATCCCATCCGGGTTTGTACAAGTGACAACCGTGCCAAATCATGTCCGCTAAGCCTCTCTCATTCACCTCTCCTCGGAAGAAGGTACGACGAGACAGACTACTATGACGTTTACGGAAGGCGATCATCTGCTGGAAAAAGCGCAACATATTGGCATTCTGGCGGGTCAAGTCCCAATTAAACCAACTTAGGTCATTGTCTTGACAATAGGTGTTGTTATTGCCGTTTTGAGTGCGACAGACTTCATCCCCCGATAAGATCATTGGCACCCCTTGGGACAGTAATAACAGGGTGGCGAAGTTCTTCAGTTGCCGATGGCGTAGGGCCTGAATTTGGGGGTCATCGGTATAGCCTTCTACCCCACAGTTCCAGCTTAAATTCTCGTCAATACCGTCGTTATTCCCCTCTCCGTTGGCTTCGTTGTGTTTCTCGTTATAAGAGACTAAATCATTGAGGGTAAAACCGTCATGACAGGTAATAAAATTGATACTGTTGGTAGGTAAGCGTTTGTCCGACTCGTACAGATCAGCACTGCCACTGAGACGGCGGGCCACTGCCCCAATTAACCCCCCATCCCCTTTAACAAAGCGTCGCATATCATCACGGTACAGTCCGTTCCATTCTGCATAACGACAACCGGGGAAGCTACCGATTTGATAGAGTCCATTGGCATCCCAAGCTTCGGTAATGATTTTGGTGTCGGCGAGAATTTCTGAGGTTTCGATATGCCATAAGACGGGGGGATGTTCTAAGGGTTCACCGTCTTGTCCCCGGGCTAAAATTGAGCCTTCATCGAAGCGGAAACCATCGACGTGCATTTCTTTGACCCAAAATTCCAGGCATTCCACAATTAATTTTTCCACTAGGGGATGGTTGCAATTGAGGGTGTTACCACAGCCCGAAAAATTCATGTAATATTGTTTGTCAAAGGGAACCAGATGATAATAAATGCTGTTGTCGATCCCTCGGAAGTTGATGGTGGGCCCTTGATGGTTGCCTTCACTGGTATGATTGAACACCACGTCTAAAATGACCTCGATGCCCGCTCTGTGAAGGGCTTTGACCATATCCCGAAATTCTTTGATGGGACTTCTTTTACTGGGGTCAGCGCAGTAGGAACTGTCGGGGGCAAAGAAACTATGAGGATCGTAACCCCAATAGTTGGTTAAGGGTTGTCCGTTATGATCCCGCAACACTTCCTGTTCATCGAAGTCGAACACGGGCAGGAGTTCCACGGCCGTTACCCCTAATTCTTTGAGATAGGGAATTTTTTCGATCACGCCGGCAAAGGTGCCTGGGTTTTCACAGTCGGAAGAGGCAGACCGGGTAAAGCCTCGGACGTGCATTTCGTAGATGATGGTTTGACTCATGGGGCGACGTAGGGGGCGATCGCCTTCCCAGTCGTAGTCGTTGATATCTACCACCACACTTCGCATGGATGTGGTTAAATTGTCTTTATCTCCTAAAGCATCCATGCGTTCCCAACGGGCATCACTGTTGCTCTTGGAATAGGGGTCGATCAGCACTTTATTTTTGTTAAAGCGGTGTCCCGAACCGTGTAAATCATTGGGACCATCGACACGGTAGGCATAGGCAGCCCCTGGTTTGAGTCCGTTGACAAAAACGTGCCAGTAAAAGAAGGTTTTGTTGACGCTGGGATCGAGTTGGATGACTTGGATGGGATAGGGGTCATCGTGTTTCTCGAAAATCAATAATTCTACAGCAGTGGCATGACCGGAATATAGGGAGAAATTGACCCCTTTTTCGCACACTGTCGTCCCCAAGGGTTGGGTTCGTCCGGGTTCGGTTTCGTAAGGGATTTGTTGGATTTTTTCTTCAACTTTATTGGGGGCAAAAACCATGATATTTTCCTTGAATTTGTGTTTCTATTGGAGATAATTTTTCGTTAATTAGCGGTTATCCCACTGCTGATAATTCACGGGGGGTAAGGGTATTCATTTCTCTCAAGAAAGCATCCATGAATTCATCAACAGAATCAGGATGTTTTCCAGTAATCAGTCCACCGTCAATATGGAGGATTTTGGTTTCTTGTCCTTCAAACATGACGATTCCTCCTGCATTTTCCACGTCATAAAGAATATTATGGGCGCAGGTCACTTGACGGTCTTCTAATAAATCAGGTGAGGCACAAAATAACCATAAACTATGACAAATAGTACCAATTTTTACCTGGTTAGCATCCATCGCCTTAACCGCTTTTCTTAAGAATTGAACGGCTGGTGCCTGATTGGGTTGACCTGCTTGGGGGTTGGCTTCATAACGTAAGCGATCGGTGGCATAACCGCCGATTAAAATAATCCCTTTATAGTCGGTGGGTTCGACATCATTCACTTCAACGGTAACCGTCACTTCTTCGGTGAGATCATTACCTTTAAAGGTTAATTGTTTTTGATTCCAAAGGTGGGATACATATTCAACTTCGTAGCCATTGGCCGGGAAAAATTCATTGAATTTACGAAATTCTGTTTCATCAAAATGATCTTCGACGAGAACAGCAATTTTAGGAGGTAAGGAATTGGTACTAGACATGACAATAACTTAAACTTTCTACAGTTTCTTGCTTAAAAAAGGCTTGATGGAATTGTGGCAATTCTGGAGATTTTTAACCAGGTAATTTTAGGAACTTAATAAAAAAGTGGAAATTTTTTCTTGCTCCCGTTCACACTTTATCCTCTGAATTCCCCATTAACAGCAGCTTTCATCTCAATACATTAACGATGAAAATATAAATTCTCCCTACACTCCCTGACGGGAAGGCAAAAGGTAGAAAGCAAAGGTCAAAAGGACAATATTTCATCATCCATCCTCTTTTTATCTATTGATACAGCCAATCAAAACCCGCTATCAACCAGATTTTTCACTCTAAATTTCCCTTAACTTCCTTAAAATCCCTGGTAAAATTCCCCCATTTTAGAAACAATTGCCAAATAGATTATCTTTATTAATTCCCTTTTTAACTGTCGTTCTTTCTAGGATAGAGTCATTATGAATTCAAGTTTGCACAATCACTATATTATTGGACAAGAAAACTTCAATGAATGGAGTGTGGGCTATGACCCCAATGGTTATTTAACCGTTCTTCCTCAACACGACGACAAAGTTATCTTTAAAGATCCCTTCAAAGATTGGCAACAGGGTCAACCCGGTGATTACTTCTCTAGTTGGGGACCCGACAAAGAATTAAACATCACATTAACCATCGAAGACCTCACCCAGATTGAAATCGAAGGGTTTGGGATTCTTAAAACGGCCGAGGGAGAGATTCCTTGGTTAAATAAAACCACGCCCTTTGCATCTCTAAGGGGATACAATGGTTTAGTGCCTGGGCCGATGATCATTACCGAACCAGGAGACACCTTAAAAATTACCCTCAAAAACGAAGTCGAAGACCCCAATCAATACACCAACTTTCACTTTCATGGGGGTCATATTTCTCCTCTGGGAAATGGGGACAATGTGCTGATTCTCATTGAACCCGGACAAGAATGGGAAATTGAGATCCCCATTCCTGACGATCATATTATCGGCCATGCTTGGTATCATCCCCATTTTCACGGCGTAGCCACCGAACAACTGGCCTCCGGATTAGCCGGATCGTTGATTCTCAATGCCCCCCACGACATTCCGGATCTCGATAACTGGAATCCAAAAGAGCGTCCCATGCACTTTATGGTGCTTAATAGTTTTGGCATTCAACAAATCGATCGCCCCGGTGAAGCCGGTGATCCCATCAACCAAAACCTCGATCTGGCCATTCCTGGAGGAACCCCCCTGAAAGTGTTAGGGGAAACGGACCAGGGAGAAAAAATTTATGAACTCTCTGACGCAGTGGGAATCGGCTTTAATGCCCGTCCGGAACTTTACGATCCCACCATCCCCACCGGTGATCCAGCCCAGTTTTTATTTGAGTATGGGGGAGGCGTTTTAGCTGAACCCGTCGAAAACGTGATCCATACGGTCAATGCACAACTCAACCCCACCCTAGAACTGGAAACCGGCGAATGGAATTTCTTTTCCTTTCTCAATACCGATCCCAATGCTTTCCATGTGTTGCAACTGGTTAAAGAGGAAAACGGTCAACTGATTCCCCAAGAAGTGACGGTGGTGGGCATCGATACGGATTTATCGGGGTTTGTGCCAGAAAATCAGAAACAGATGACGGAACTGCCCTTACTGAACCCAGGTTCTCGCATTTCCATTATGGAATGGTTTGAAGAACCCGGCACTTATTATCTGCTCTCTAACGGCACTGAAGAGATTATGGGAGACGCTGCACCCAGCTTAAGCCGTAACGGAGGGTTTGATGATGGCCGCTTTATCTGGGGGCCTCAAGTGTTGACCACCATCGAAGTCACCGGTGATCCCATCACTCCCGACTCATTCCCCGAACCCTATGGCATCCTGGAAGCTAAAAGTGAGAAAACCCAGAAATTGTTACAAGCGTCGGAAAATGGGGAGATCGACCGAGAACGTCAATTTGTCTGGGAGGCCAACATTGGCGGGGCGATCGCTGAAGGGAATGTTCCTGATGACACCAAACCTTTGACCTTTGAAGGGACTTACCGCATTAATGGGGGCTATTTTTCTAAAGATCCCAGCAAAATGACCCCGTTAGCGATGCCCATGTTGGACACCCTAGAGGTATGGAACGTCATCAACGAATCCGGGTTAACTAACCCGGATCTCCCTGTGGATATTCCTTTGGTGGAATGGCATCCTTTTCATATTCACCAAAACGAGTTTTCCGTTCTGGAAATTAATGGTATCCCGGTAGCCGATATGGCACAAACCTATTTAGACGGGGTCTTAAGCGATACCGTGGCCTTACCGCCTACTTATATCCCGGGTTCAGCCACCCCTGAAAATCCCTACGGAACCCCCACGGTGAATGGTATCCCCTCAGAAGTGAAACTACTGATGAGTTTTGCCAATTTTCCAGGAACCTTTGTCAACCACTGTCATATCCTCTTCCATGAAGATGCCGGCATGATGGCTGCTGTTAGGGTGATTCTCAACACCGAAAACACTTGGTTAGGGTTAGACTCAACCCCGAATCAGTTGGGACGGGTGGAATTAATTCGCGCCAGTGATCTCGAAGATCGTCTGATCTTAACCCCCTATCAAGGATTTCAAGGGGAAGTTCAGGTGGCTATTGGGGATGTTAATTACCAAGAACCCCTCAATAATCAATATGTCACCGATAACGTCACCGATGTCATTACCCTACAACGCCAGTTAAGCCGTCCTAATGAGGAATTTACCGTTAAGGTGTTCGATGGAGCAAGCCTATTTGATGAGGTAGAAACGGAAAACACGGCGGTTAATGCTGCTAATTTTGGGGGATTGATCGCAGAGTTTAACCCCTTTGATTCTTTAACCTTATCCTTATCTGCTCAAACTTCCCTGGCCACAGGGGATATCGATGGGGATGGCTTCTCAGATGTGGTGGTGGGTGTGGGTGGCGGCCTTGCCCCTCACATTGAGATTTATAGCGGTAAGGATAATAGCTTACTGGCCCGGCTCAACCCCTTTACTTCAGAAACCGGGTTCACTGGCACGATTAATTTAGCGGTCGGAGATGTGAATGGGGATAATTTTGATGATGTCTTGGTGGGACAAGGAGAAGGGGGCCGAGGACTGCTGGAAATTTATAGCGGTATTTTAATCCAAGAACAAGGTCTTACCGATGCCTCTGCAACCGCCTCCGAGAGCGCGTTACTGTCCAAATCCTTCCAACCCTACGGAGAACATTATCAAGGGGCGATCGAAGTTACTTCTGGTTACATCCTACAACGCCCTGATGCTCCCAATGATGCGCCCGTCCAAAGCCATCATGCTAATGTGACCACCTTGGCAGTGGATGGCGCACCGGCTGGTCACGAACAGATTAAGGTGTTTACTTATTTAGGGGGACATCACGGTGGTGGAGGTCATGGGGACTCTCATGGAGACTCTCATGGAGAAGATCATGGGGATTCTCATGGAGAAGATCATGGGGATTCTCATGGAGAACATCATGGAGAAGATCATGGGGATTCTCATGGAGAAGATCATGGGGATTCTCATGGAGAACATCATGGAGAAGATCATGGAGAACATCATGGGGAACATCATGGAGAACATCATGGAGAAGATCATGGAGACTCTCATGGAGATTCTCATGGGGAACATCATGGAGAAGATCATGGGGAACATCATGAAGGAAAAGACCATGATAAATCTGAATATAAGCCTGAACTGCGTTTAGATACAGAATTCTCCCTTGATGAGCAGGTGGTAGACTTTGCGGGAACCTTTGCTGATCTTCCGGGTGAACTTCGGGGAGAACCGGTGTTATTTACCCGTAATGCGTCTGGAGAGTCGGAAATCGTTAAATTGTCTGACGGCAATACTGTCTCTCCTATCTCTTTACCTAATTCTTCTGTTCCTAATCCTTTTATTCCTAATCCTTCTGTTCCTGCTAATAATCAACCCACCGATATCCAACTCAGCAATACTTTAATCACTGAAAATGCTAAAGCTGATGTTCTTATCGGTAATTTCAAGACCGTTGATGCTGATGCCGCCGATAGCCATACCTATACTTTAGTGGATGATGCTGAAGGACGGTTTCAACTGCGTAATCATCAATTGTTGGTTAAAGACGGAACCCTACTAGATTACGAAACGTCCCCCAATCATGACATTACGGTCAGAACCACCGATCCAGAAGGGGCTAGTTTTGAAAAAACCTTTACTATTCAACTTAAAGATGATGTGGACCATTTAACCGGACTGAGTAATGCAGAAGTCATTACCAGTCAACAAGGAAAAAAGACCCTCTCAGGAAACGGCGGTAACGATATCTTCCGTTACGAGAGTTGGCAGCACACAGGGGACATTATCACCGATTTTAATGCTGATAATAGCAATCTTCTGGAACACGATCGCCTGGATGTTAGTGCTATCTTCCAAAACTTCAACCTGGATGAAGACCCGTTTATGTACATTCAAGGGATTCAAGTGGAAGAAGATACCCTGGTCAAATACGCACCGTTCGCGGATATGGCCCCGGATTATTTCCTCCCTCTAGCAACCCTAAAAAATGTCAACGTTCAAGATTTAGACGCAACTGATTTTATTTTTGCTTAATTTTCTTGATCTGCTCCCTGTTCCCTAATCTTGTTAACCAGTACATCCGAGTTAAATTAATGAGTTACTTAAATTTAAACGCAATTTCTTTAAGTTTTCTTGGCCTGTTAGGAATGACTCCTCTGGCCTTAGGAATGACCATTAACGACTTTGAAAGCGGGGATTTTGCCAATTTTGACCTTTCCCCTTCGGGTATAGGAACGGTGGTTGATAGCACTTTTGGGGTGTCCCCCACCCAAGGAACCTTTCAAGCTTTACTGGAAACGGGGATAACTAATACCCTGGCCACTCCTGTATTTAACCCCATTGAAGTCCCCAATACGTTAGAAGGTTTTGCCGGAGTCCCAGGATTTCTCTTTGAGGATGGTCCTGGCCCTATTAGTGCGTTAGGTTCCTATGTTCAAGGTTCTGCATTGCGCTTGCAAACACCCCTGACGGTTGAAGCGGGACAAAGTTTACGCTTTGATTACAATTTTCTGACGGATGAAACCAATAGTGCTGACCCCAATAATGATCTCGCTTTTTTGACTTTAAATGAGATGATTATTCCCATCGCTTCGGTCGATACTGCTAGTTTTATTAGTTCTCCTACTTCCTTTGTCTCAGAGACCGAATATCAATCGTTTACCTATACTTTCTTGAGCAGTGGAACCTTTAATCTAGGATTTGCGGTGGTTGATGAAAATGCGTTCAGTGGCCACTCCGGCTTATTGTTGGATAATATTGAACTGGTATCGCCAACCCAAACTCAAATCCCTGAATCATCCATGTTAGTCGGGTTAATGGCTTGTGTTGCCGGAGGTTTGATCAGCGCAAAAAGTAAACGACAATAATGAGAGTTCAGTAGTTACAACAGTTTTCAACTGTACTTTAATCCTTTGAAAACGGCATACAGGGGGTATGGGGGCATACTGCCCCCATATAAATAATATGAGCGATTCAGCAATTTCGACATCATTATCATTTATACATATATGGTGTCAATAGCAGGATTAAAGGGAGTATTAACAATACCAATCAGATCTGATGTTGATCCTGATACATAATTAATATCTACACTAGATAAAGTAGGACTAAAAGTAAAAGTATAATTACCTGGTGAACCTTTTAATTGAACTTGATCTATTCCAGTTTGAAAATCAAGTATAAGTGCATAATCTTGGTTACCAGGATTAGAAGGATTAGGATTTAAGTAATAAACTTTATTTTGATCACCTAAAACAAATAAATCAGCACTAGGACTACTAAGGTCATCACCTTGTAAAATATCGACTTCTCCAAAGCCCGGTTGTAAAGAGTTAGGATCAACCCCAGTTAAAGTATCAGCACCATTTCCACCAAAAAGAACATCAAAACCATCTCCACCAATAAGAGTATCATCTCCTGCTACACCATCAATAAAATCATTTCCCGCTCCACCAATGATTGAATTATCAAAATGATTACCAATAATCTGATCATCAAAACTGGTTCCTATAATATTTTCAATATTAGTTAGTTGATCATTTCCTAAGATCCCTTTATTAACCATTCCATTTGCTTGAACGCTAATACCTTGAGATAGATTTTGATAATCAATTGTATCAAGCCCCAATCTTCCATTAATATTATCATTTCCATTTGAACCGATAAAATAATTATCTTGTTGATCTCCAAAAATAGTATCTGAATTATTTGTTCCTATTACATTAGAAAAATTTATTATATTAAAGCTAGCAGGGCTTGAACCAAAAATTTGTAAACTATTGCTTAATAAATCAACATTTAAAGAACTATTTAATGTTGAACCGTTAACACTATTCTCTTTCTTAAAAGAATTATTTCCGATGATAGTTTCAATACCAGAAAATTCATCTACTCCTGTTACTGTTCTTGATATACTATCAATTTTACTAATAGTATTAATATTATCAAGATTAAAAATAATTGCTCCATTGAAATTAACATAAGAAGCGGTATCGTTATCAAGACCACCAAATATAGTATCGTTGCCGTCTCCTCCATAAAAGATATCATTACCATCACCTCCAATAAGAAGATCATTGTCTGAGATAGTAGACGAACTTAGTAATCCGCCAATAAGGATATCATCTCCCCGTCCACCAATAAGGATATCATCTCCCTGTCCACCAAAAAGAGTGTCATTTCCAGCCAAACCATCAATAAAGTCATTTCCAGCCAAACCATCAATAAAGTCACCTGAGAGAGTTCCGATAAGAGTGTCATTTCCAGGAGTCCCAAAAATACCTGCAATACTTGCAGGAATAGGACCTAAAATTGGGAATTGAGTATACATTTTAAAATTCTCCGTGCATAATCGTTTAATAAAAAGGAAAAATGTTTATACATCCTACCTCATTACTTATATGTATTTTGAACATATTTTCTTCAGATTAAGGTTAAGACTAAATTAAAATTTTTTACCTAAAAATCAGTCGATAGTAATCTAAAACAAGCCAACTTGAGAGAAGCCACACTCTCTGGAGCCAATATCTATCGAATTAAATCCTGAGATATTAAACAGTTAAAATCAGTAAAAAACTGGGATAAAACTATCTACACGGACTTAAAATGGGATTCTGAAAATAACCAGTTTATTCCTCAATATAAAACAGCCAATGAAGCCAAAATCGAGGAAATTAGAAACTTAACAGAGGGCATAGTTCAATTCCAGACCCCGTAAGTTTCGACAAATTTCTTAATTTTTTTTTTAACTTCCTAATCTTCCCTGGTGAAAATAGGACACATTTGTCAAACTAACCACAGTGATTCTAATCCACACTAATTTGTTCTTTAAAGGAGAATCAATTGTGTACGAAAATGCTGTTCTTGATGATAGAGAACTCCAACAGGGATTAAATGGTATTAATCCTAAGTTTGGAGACTTTTGTACCCGCGTCGCCGGAGAAGCCTGGGGCTTACCCTTAATTGACCAAAAAACAAAAGCATTAATCACTATCGCTGTTGATGTGGTTAATCAAAGTCAAACCGGTGCAGGAAGTCCTTTTGCAGCCCATGTAAACATGGCCCTGAAACAAGGAGCAACCCAAGAAGAAATAGAAGAATTGCTGGTGTTTATGTGTGTTTACGCCGGATTCAATAAAGCGGCCGGTTGCTTCGGAACCCTCAAAGAAGTTTTTAACGATTCCAAAGCCTAAGCTTGGCGAGGGTTTAACCTCCGTTATCAACTGTCTAGACCACTCTCATTTTTCCTATGGTTCACTCAAGTTCTATTACCCCAAAAAATAATATGCAGACCCTCGAACTGAAAACGAATCGCTCCTTAAAACGAGCTAACTACTATCAAGAATTAACGGCTGACTACTCTCGCCCTAATCTGGTTTCCGATGAGCTAAAAGGCCAATTAATTAAGCGGGCTGAAGAAATTGTCGCCCTCAAAGAAGATACCCTTCCCGCCATTACTGCTGACTATTCTTTAGAGGTGATTGAAGCAGAAAATAGAGAATGGTGGCCCACCCATTGTGAAGCCTTAAGACAAGGGCGAGGCGATATCTTAACCGGCGAATATCGGGATGATTTGGTTTATTTATGCCAAGATGGCCCCTATCAAGGTTTAGAACAACAAAAAGAACGGGAACAACATTGGTGGGCCCTGATTGCTCAACCTGGGGTTACCATGTGCTGGCCCATTGTCATGTTTCACGGTGAAGTAACTTACTTTGAGTGGAAATGTGAAGACGATGAAACCAACGAAACCATCGCTAAGGGTAATGTGACTTGGGTTCGTCGTGGCCATCGCGGTGCTTGTTACCTAAAAACCGAACAATTAACCTTCTATCGCGATGTATTTGCTCCTGAGCAATTACTTAAGTTAATTACCACTTGATAAATAAATCAAGGTCAAAGGCAAAAGGGAATGAACGCGCTGACTGTTCTTTTTCCCCTTCTAGCCTGACCTTTCCTGTTGTGTTGAGGTTGCGTGAGGCAAGAAACCATGAATCGGTTAATAACTAATATAAACGAACAAGTGACGTTTTATGTCCTCTTATGGAGACGTAAGGGTATTAGTCTAGAAATGTTTGATGATTACTGGAGAGATGTTCATGGACCCGTCTGTGCGCGGTTGCCTGGCCAAGAACAATATTTTCAGTTTCATCTCGGTCCTGCTCAAGAAACTTTTTGGCCCGAAATTGAAGGGATTAATGTTAAGGTCTTCCCGGACAACCAATTTGAAGGGATTGCAGAATTGACCTTTGCCAGCGATGTTGCCCGTCAAACTTGGTTTAATGCTGCGGCGATTCTGATGGATGATGAACAAAATCTGTTCAGTAAGGCCATTGGTTACAACACCAGTCGAGGTAATTCTATCACTTATCTCGATCGCATTGAGAATAAAACCCCCAATGGGGCCCTAGGACTAACTAAACTTCATGTTTTGGTTAAAAAAGCCGATGGAGTTAGTGTCGACTCGTTCCGGCAACAGATGAAAGAGCAATTTGCAGCTAATGTTGTGCAACATCAATCGGTTTTGAAGTTTCGTCTTCATCTGTTTGATGCTGTTGATAATTCCCGTCCCGATGCTGCTGGAGTGGTTCATTTTGAGCCCCCAGAAAATCAGTATCAAGCTGCTTTTGAAATTGCTTTTTCTGATGCTTTGACCATGAGAGAGTTTTTGCTTTCTAATGAGTATCAACTCGCTGTGTCTAATTTCTCTCAATTTGTCAAAGAAATGGCTATTTTCCCCGAAAGAACTGCCTATACTTTTGTCTACGATGGACAAATGACCTTAGCAGGACAACGGAGTTCAAGTGTGGCAGAACTCATTACTAATATCGGTGCTATTAATCAAGTTCAGGACAACATCAAACAGTTAATGACTCCTGAAGTTTCCAATAGCAATGACGAAAATAATAGTGAGTCTGTTCCTGAATTGGCTGTTAATTAATTTTCCAAAAAATATTGATTAATGCCTTGCAAAAAATCAACTCTTGTTGTACAATTTAATTGTCGATCAATCCACTTAAACTATCTTAAAAAATCATGAACACTTCTGAACTTACTAAGTTAAAACCCATCGTTTTAGAACTCGAAGCCGGAGATTATTTCCGTTGTACTTGTGGTCAGTCTAAAAATGGAGCATTCTGTGATGGCTCTCATAAAGGAACTGAGTTCACCCCTGTAAAATTTACCCTTGAAGAAAAGCAAACAGTAGCGTTATGTGACTGTGCAAAAACCGATAATTCTCCTTTTTGCGATGGTTCTCATACAAAAATCTAAGAAGATCATTTAAAAATCTTTGCTTTAAATAACTTGAGTCGTTAACTAACTATAATAGTTATCTATAGTATTAGTTAAGGCTCAAGTTTTCTTTTCTATTGAAAATGATCTTTTAAAAATTGAGTTAATAACTGAATTTTGGGAGAAAGATGACGATTGACGGGATAAATAATTAATAATTCCAATTCGGGCGGTTGATATTCTGATAAAACTCTAGTTAGATCACCGTTTTTCAAAAAGTTTTCAATAATAAAAGTGGGTAACATGACAATACCCAATCCTTGTAAAGCAGCATCCCTTAAAGCTTCCCCATTATTAGAGCAGAAAACCCCTTCAACGAAAATTTTTTCTTCTTTTTCTTGATGAATTAATCGCCATTGACCGCCACTTAACAAATAGCCATAATGAAGACAAGAATGGTCTTTTAAATCCTGTATGGTCTGAGGCATTCCCTTCATTTTTAAGTAATGAGGTGAGGCACAAATAACACGAGAAATCGTCGTAATCTTATGAACGATTAAATTAGGAGATGTAGGCGGTGAACCAATACGAATGACCAAATCGTAACCTTCACTAATAGGATCGATCAAGCGATCTTCTAGGGTTAACTGAACTTTAAGCTTGCTATGACAACTCATAAACTCGGTGATAACCCTACCTAACCCAGAAACACCAAAAGACATGGGTGCATTAATTTTTAAGTGTCCTTGGGGTTCTCTTTGTTGCTGTGAAACCGATAACTCCGCCTCTTCTACGGTGTTAAGAATATCAAGACAACGTTCGTAAAACGCTTGACCGGTGGCAGTCGGCGTGACTTGACGAGTGGTGCGATAGAGCAAAGATACTCCCAAGTAATTCTCTAAATTAATCACCAACTTATTCACCGCCGAGCGAGATAACTCCATTTTTCGGGCAGCGGCCGCAAAACTTCCCTCTTCCACCACTCGCGTAAAAGCGTACATACTTTCTAACTTATCCATAACCGTTATATTGTCAACTCAATAGATACAATTTGTCTATGAAATAATACATTGTCTTTTTTTGAAAAACAATTCATAATAATCATCAGAAGGCAAAACCATGAGGAGGCAAAAAAATGATTACCGTTCGTCAGTCCCAAGCAAGAGGTCACGCCAACTTTGGTTGGTTAGACAGTAGACACACCTTTTCTTTTGGTAACTATTACGACCCTAAACACATGGGTTTTGGCACGTTGCGGGTGATCAACGACGATCACGTTTTGCCGGGTGCCGGTTTTGGTCCCCATGGCCACAGGGACATGGAAATTATTTCTTATGTTTTGGAGGGAGAACTAGAGCATCAAGATAATATGGGTCATACCTCCATTATTCGGGCCGGAGACGTACAACGGATATCTGCCGGAACCGGTATTGCTCATAGCGAATATAATAAGTCCACCAATCAACCGGTTCACTTTTTGCAAATTTGGATTCTTCCCAAAAGTAGAGGTATTGAACCCAGTTACGAACAAAAACACTTTTCTGTTGACCAAAAACAAGGAAAACTGACCTTAGTCGCCTCTCCTGATGGCCAGAACCAGTCCCTCACCATTAATCAAGATGCACGCCTTTACGCAACGGTCTTGAATGAAGGCGATCGCATTGACTACAGGGGTGACAGCGATCGCTTATGTTGGCTTCACGTGGCTAAAGGGTCAGTAGAAATTAATGGCGAAACCCTGGAAACGGGAGATGGGGCGGCCATTACAGAAGAAGGTAAGATTAACTTGTTAGGAAAGAAAGACAATACTGAAATCTTACTCTTTGATTTAGGCTGATGAAAATCCTTTTAGTGGATGACGAAGCAGAATTAACCGAACCCCTGTATCATGTTTTATCCCACGAAGGCTATGATGTAGATGTGGCTGACGATGGCCAAACAGGTTATCAATTGGCTTTACAAAATGCCTACGATCTGTTAATCTTAGATTGGATGTTACCTGGTAAGCCAGGCCTGTCCATCTGTCAAGAATTGCGATCGCAGGGAAAAACCACCCCCGTTTTATTCCTGACTGCTAAGGATACCCTAGACGACCGGGTCATGGGGTTAGATGCGGGTGCCGATGACTACCTAGTGAAACCTTTCGAGTTAAGGGAATTAATGGCCAGGGTTCGGGCCCTGTTGCGTCGTTCCACTGCCTCAGAGAGTGCTGTAACAAGTCGGCTAAAAGTAGGAGACTTAGAACTTGATCCAGACAATAAAGTAGCTTATCGTCAAGGAAGAATG
>JAAUYB010035194.1_pt1 | contig 18961 bp, 22 predicted proteins | sample 7278071 | NCBI WGS metagenome assembly JAAUYB01 (sample SAMN14350121, study PRJNA611818) | marine sediment metagenome | isolation source: surface marine sediment (1.8m) | place: French Polynesia: Moorea | collected 2018-08
ATCTCGCTACTGCTTCTGGAGTTCGAGTAAGACCAAGCAAAGGCACTGCTTTTGCAAGGCGTTGAGCGGTGAAGGAAGAATCCCTCGCTTTCAGCGACGGGAGTTGTCAACAAAAATCAACCAACACCAATCCCCGACTGTCCATAAGCTTGCCAAGCCAAGTCCAATAAACCATTAACAATAGCAACAGCAACTACAGCACTACCTTTACGTCCATTAACCGTAATATGAGGAATTTGCGCATCATGTAACCTTTCCTTAGCAACATCGGCTCCAATAAACCCGGCAGGAGTACCAATGACTAAAGCAGGTTTAATCTCTTCTTCTTCTACCAATTCTACCAAAGCCGTTAATGCCGTTTGAGAATCCCCAATAACAAAAATGGCTTCAGGATAGCGTTTGGCTAAGGTTTCCATCCCCCAAGCCGTTTTAGTTTTCGTTTTTTGGGGACGGGTAATGGTTTGGGTACTACAATAAACTGGATTAGCAAAGGTATCCTGAAGATTTTGCACAATGCCCACCTGTACCATTGGCACATCAACAACAATGGTACTACGGGCTGCCAGAGCAGCAGCCCCTGATTGTAATGCCCGTTTAGAAAAGCGCAGTAAAGAAAGATAATCAAAATCGGCAGTTTGATAAATCACCCGACGGATAATTTCATACTCCGCAGGAGAGAAAACAGTTTTGCCGATTTCCCTATCAATAATTGCTAGACTCTGGGCATCAGTAACGTCCCATTCCATATTTAGCACAAAGGTTTACTTTAAGTATTCGGATTCGATGCGGGAGGTTGACTTAATAAGGGAGACAGATAAGCTACCAAAACCCCTAAAGCAAAGCCCATCACATTACGAGAGAGGGGCAACCAATCAGATGTTCTTGTCACCACCGGACCGATACCGAAGGCAATAAACAGGATACCCCACAATGGTGAAATAATCAGAACCCATTGCCAGGCAAACACCTGGTCCTTATTACGAGGAATCCCTGCGAACCCAAACACCAGTCCACCAACAATGGAAGTGATTAAGGTGAGAATCCATTGTTCTCTGGGTAAGCCAGGAACAACCCCACAACCTCCTTGGACTAAACACCCTTTAACGGTGTCTAGGGCGTTCATAATGGCAGTATTCTCTCCATTATCTCGGACATAATACATATTACCAAAACGGGCTTGTAATTCGATCCAGAAAGTCCTCGGAAGTAGGGCATAAACATCATCCCCAATACTAAAAGATAGAATATTGCCCCCGCGAGAGTCTGCTACTAAAAGGATACTTTTATCATCTAGTCCCCAAAAATTAATCACCGCACGACCAGGGGAACGATCATATTGGGTTAAGACTCGGATTCTCCAGCCTGTTTCTGCTTCAAAGGTTTCAATATCACCAATCAAGGATTCTTCTTGAAGATCGGGGAGAAAATTGGCTAAATCAACGACAGGACTGACAGTATCTGGCAATAATTCCGGATTATTAACCGCTAACGCTGGTAAGGGAGAAAAAACTAAAATTGCAAAACTGAGAATACAAGTAACTAAGAGAGTTAGGAAAGATTTTAAACCAAGTTGTTGCATAGGATATCGCTATTTAAAGGATCTTCAACACTTAAATAAATATTAATCAATTTTATATTTCTTTACAATTTTTTACAAAGTAATTAAGATTTCTCCTCTTTTATATTTCTGTAGGGAGAATGATTCCAGGTTTTCCAAGCGGCTTGAAATCCTTTGGCCAAAAGGCGAGTTCCCTTTTGCACTTTGCCAATGTGCTGTTGGGTACGATTAAGAGTATTATCCACCTGTTTAACGATATCTGAAGCACTTTTGACCCCATGATCAATATCATCGGTCAATTCACTGATTTCTAGCCCTGTGAGGCGGATTGATTGTAAGGTAGGGGGAAATTCTCGGTGCAGGGTATCAAACAATTTTTCGGCACTGCGGGCTGCCCTGGCTAGTTCTTGCAGGGCTGGTATGGCAACAATTAAGACAGCCGTAAGACTAAGTGCCAATAAAAAAAGAGAGCATCCAAGCCAAAATAAGGGATCATTCACCGTTTTTTCCCCTAAAGATTGTTATTTGAGGAATTAGTATCTGCTGTAATATCCCGAGGGGAGGAGGAGTCTGGAACCTCAGTTTGTGTGGCTTCAATACCAGCAGCGATCGCTTCTTTGAGTCTGGTTAGGGTATCACCCCAATTTTTTTTTGCAGACTCCGATAGGCGATCGGCTTGTAGTTGAACAGTAGTGGATAAGTCTTCGGCCATTTCTGGCAAAGCATTAGCTGATTTTTTAATGATATGTCTGGTTTCTCTTCCTGAACGGGGGGCCATTAACATTCCCGTGACAGTGCCAACCATACCCCCGATAATGACACCTGCTATAAATAGACCGCCGTTGTTATTCTTTGACATAAGTTTGCCTCTCACTATAACAATCATTTTAGGCAGAATTGACAATCCACTCCCTAAACTGATGCCATGCAGCATCACTTATTGACTTAGCTAGACAATGATTTTTTACTACTGTAATCGTTTTAATCGTTTTTCTCCTTGCCTTAGAAATCTGGGATTGTCAACTTTATTCTTTTTGCAGTTATTAATGACAAATATTTAGGCTGCGTGATATGTTCTAATTTATGCTAACATATTCCTAGGGAAGCCGCCCTAAAAGGGCGAGGTTTTAAACCCAAATTTTCGATAAAATAACTTCCATCAAGGTAGAGGCATTCTCTCCCCAAGCTTGAGATACGGTATGTCCTACCGTACTTAATCCTTTCTTAAGAATATTAATTGCTGCGTTTTCATCTCTGCTAACTTCACAGCAAAGTCTTTACGTTGCCTACTTACTTTAAGATGAACTTTAGCTAATCTTTGTCTTGCTTTTTTACGGTTGGATGAACCCTTTTTCTTTTTAGATAAAATAGCATAAAAATATACTATCATCCCTAAAACTAAATTTTTTCCGGTAAGATCTTTGTGATATACTCAACCTAACCCAATAATTATAGTACACATATTTTACTTAATCTTATTAAATCCTAAAGTTAGACTATAATCCTAACTGAGTCGTAGGATAATAACGAGCAGTAATAGTTGACTAGAGAGATTATTGATTAATGACACGGTTAGCCCTACTGAGTGTATCGGATAAAACAGGAATTATCGATTTAGCCCGTCAATTAGTAGACGAATTCAACTTTGAATTAATCAGTAGTGGAGGAACGGCCAACAGTCTACAAGAAGCCGGATTAACTGTTACCAAAGTTAGCGACTATACAGGCTCACCAGAAATTTTAGGTGGAAGAGTCAAAACCCTTCATCCTCGCATTCATGGGGGTATACTATCACGGCGAGATCTAGCCGAAGATGTGGCAGAAATCAACAGTAATAATATTCGTCCCATTGATTTGGTAGTGGTCAATCTTTATCCCTTTGAGGAAACCATTGCTAACCCTGATGTGAAAATAGCCGAAGCCATTGAGAAAATAGATATTGGGGGACCTACTCTCCTCCGTGCTTCGGCAAAAAACTTTGCCCATGTCACAGTTTTATCTAATCCTAAATATTACGACATTTACTTACAAGAATTACGAAATAATAACGGCGATGTTTCCTTAAGTTTCCGTCAAAAAATGGCTGGTGAAACCTTTGCCTTAACTAACGCTTATGATGGAGCCATTACTGACTATTTTGCCAGTCTCTCTACCGACAACGAGACGACTTTACCCACCCGTTATACAGTGTCAGGAACTGCCTTTCAAACCCTCCGTTATGGAGAAAACCCCCATCAAAGTGCCACTTGGTATCAACGGGGAACAAGGGCGATAGGATGGACAGCAGCCACTAAATTGCAAGGGAAAGAACTTAGTTACAATAATTTAGTAGATTTAGAAGCAGCAAGACGTATTATTGCAGAATTTGATTCTAAAGAACCCGCAGCCGCCGTCCTCAAACATACTAACCCCTGTGGTGTTGCCGTAGGCAGCAGTTTGGCGGATGCCTACGAAAAAGCCTTTAATGCCGATTCTATTTCAGCATTTGGGGGCATTGTTGCCTTAAATCAACCCTTAGATGGGGAAACTGCTGAAAAATTAACCAAAACTTTTCTAGAATGTGTAGTGACCCCAGGATGTACTGAAGAAGCCAAGGAAATTATCAGTAAAAAATCTAAGGTAAGAGTCTTATTGTTACCTGACTTAAAACAGGGACCATCCCAAACCGTCAAGGCGATCGCCGGAGGGTTATTAGTTCAAGACTCTGATGATGCCATAGATTTTGTTGATAACTGGGAAATTGTCACTGAAAAACAACCGACACCAGAACAATTAGGGGAATTATTGTTTGCTTGGAAGGTAGCTAAGCACGTTAAATCTAATGCTATTGTTATCACCAAAAATCGGACTACTTTGGGTATTGGTGCTGGGCAGATGAATCGGGTGGGTGCGGTAAAAATCGCTTTAGAAGAGGCGGGAGAGGCAGCTAAAGGGGGATATCTTGCTAGCGATGGTTTCTTTCCCTTTGATGACTCGGTACGCACTGCCGCCGCAGCCGGAATTGAAGGGATTGTGCAACCTGGGGGATCGTTAAGGGATAAGGATTCAATTGCGGCAGCCAATGAGTTAGGCTTGGTGATGGTATTGACTAAAATACGTCATTTTCTACATTAACGACTATCTTTATCACTTGGGGAGAGAACCACCTCTGTCCTAGATACTGCAAGGATAATGGTTAAGTGGACTCGTTGAACCAAGAATCCCCCAATTGATCGGCCGGACTGTCAAAAGGTTAAAAAACTTTTTTTTACCAAAAAACCATAGTGCTTTCGGAATAGTAATTTATACTTATGTTTGTAACGGCCACAGAAGCAGGAAAAATATTAGGAGTGTCCTCTCGAAGAGTGCGTTGTCTCCTCTCCCAAAACCGCATTGAAGGAGCATTTAAAGCAGGGATTCAATGGCTGATTCCCCTATGTGATGGTAAACCTGTGATTACCGAAGGCAAACGAGGACCAAAACCTGGTTGGTCTGAACGGGTTAAAAAGCCTCGTAAGAAAGATTTAACGGTAGTGAAAGTAATCCGACGCAATATTGATGGCAATAAGAACAACCACACCAATAAGACCGTAATTAGTGTTAAAAGGGGTAATGAACCAGCTATTCATTGTCATGGTGTCACTCTTTATGGTCCATCAACCCTATTTTATTCCCATGAAGCGAGGGCGGATAAGGGGAAAGCCAGGGTTTGGTTAGAGACTCATTTTGATTTTGATACCTTCGTTAACAGCGATCTCCTCTCTTCTCGGTTGGGTTAAATCAGACAGAAGCCCAACACAAGCTAATGGTGATCGATTATAATAATGCTGCTGACTTTTTATCTAAGAACAAAGTTGCGTCAGAATGTTGTCTTAAAACAGATGCAGGACACTGGGGGGAAATGTCTCCTTGTAGCATTTTTGTGATAATTTCTGCCTTGTTTTTTCCTGTGGCTAAACAGAGAATTTTTTGGGCTGATAAAATGGTGGGAATGGTGACAGTGAAGGCATATTTTGGCACTTGTTCAAAAGTTTGAAAATGTCCCTGATGGACTTGTACCCAACGGGTTTGTTGATCAAGTTGCACTATTTTGACCCAACGGGTATCATTAAAATTAGCTACTTGAGGTTCATTAAAGGCTAAATGTCCATTAACTCCTACCCCTAAACAACAGAGATCAATAGGATGTTTTTTCAGTAATTTACTATAGCGCTCACATTCTTTTAAGGGTTCTAAAGTATCTCCAATTAAATAATGGAATGATTGAGGATTAATGCGTTTTTCAACTCTTTCATGGAGATAAAAACGAAAGCTGGCAGGGTTTTTTTCTTCAATCCCTAAATACTCATCTAAATGTAATAAATTAATCCGTGACCAATCAATTTTTTGAGAAGCAATTAAAACATCAAGAAACTTAAGTTGAGAATTGCCTGTTGCTAATAATATAGTTACTTCATCTTGATTTTCTAGTAATTTTTCTAAATATTCTTGGCAAATTTTAGCTGCTCCAAGGGATAGCTTTTCCTCAGTTTCATAGATTTGAGTAACTAAGGAATTAATGGTTAACAATTGATGAGATGTCATAGTAAAGTCATCTAAAATTATACTTGAGGTTCAATATGTTTATCTGGCATATCTGGGGCTATTTTAGGTTGTTTTAGGGCATAACCTTGTCTCTCTAAATTTTGAACAAATTGATCGGAATTGATTGAGGAATTATCTCTTTTTTTTGGATGAGATTTTCTCTCTTTTTTGAGTTTAGCTTTTCGTCCCATTTGCTTAACTATTTTATGAATATGTGTCTGTGATTGTACTATATTTTGACTAATATGTATCGTCTCAATTAATATTACTTAACATTGTTGATTTCATTCTTTAACAAAGCAAAAAACATATCAGTTTTGGGGTATAAATTATTGTTCATTTTAGTGTTATAGATTACCTTTATTAACTTAAATGTCTATTTGTCAACTATCATAAGAATACAAATCCTTTTCTTTACCTAAAGCAAAACTTAGGGAAGTTTTTAGATTATGATTAGATTGACTAATAAATAAGAAAAAGGCTATCAAGGCGAGACTACTATTTAAGGTAAAAATAGTCTGATAACTCAGATAACTTCCTAATGTTCCTACTACTGGGCCTGCGAAAGCCATTCCCAGATCAAAACCCCCTAAACAAACAGCATAAACCCTACCTCTTTCATGAGAAGAAGAACGGTCAGAAATCAAAGCAATAATCATGGGAATTAAAGTTCCTGCGCCCATTCCCTCAAAGATAGCAGCTAATAATAATTGTTCTGGTCCCTTGGCTTGAGTCAAGAATATCATTGATGCAAAATAACACAAAAGACTCCCTGTAATAAATAAACCACGGCCATAACGATCAGAAGCTTGACCCGAAAAAAATCGCGCAGAAAAACTAGCAATTGCCGCTACTGTATAAAATAAACCTGCACCAAATCCTAATTTTGTTTCTTGTAAAAATAGGGGTAAAAAAGTAATTAATGTCCCAAATAATAAACCAATAATTAACAAAATCAAAGCAGGAATCAGCAAAGAATGACTAAACAACATTTGCTGAAAACTACGTTTTTTTTCCAGAGAATCAGAAATAGTATGATGTTCAGAATGAAACTTTTCCTTAATAGCAGACACTAAAAATAAGCCCAAAAATCCGAAACTAGCAGAAGTAAGAAAGAGGGCAGGATAACCAAAATATTCTTGTAATAGTCCTCCAAAAGCCGGCCCTATACTCATACCAATAGGTGTTACCAAATTCATATAACCAATGAGTTCGCCCCGTTGTTTTATCGGCGATAAATCCACTACCAAAGCACTATAAGCTGTGGTAAAAGCAGCAATACTAACGCCATGAACAGCACGAACAGCAATCAAAGGGAAAACAGAGTGAATCAATAAATAACCAAGGGGAGCAAAACCTGCGACAATAATCCCGATATAAAGGACAAGTTTGCGACTTTTCGTATCAGCTAAATGCCCTAACCAAGTGCGAGAACATAATAACCCAATGGCAAAACTACCCATAACCAATCCAATTTGAGCCTTTGTGCCGCCAAGGTATTTAATATAAGTGGGTAAAGTGGGTAAAAGGGTTGTAATGCTGATCCAAAATAATAAGCCCACTCCTAACAAAAACCCGAAACTACGTTTTTGTTGAGGCTGGAGACTGGTATAGGCTGTCAAAATACTCACAGAGGATATCCAACTTTTAGCAATGGTGTTTTAGCAATTATAGGTTTATCCTCTTGAGAGTGTGACATATTGAACGCCTGAAGTTGTTTTCAATACTGCTCGGTTAAGAGTAAAAACTCTTCAGTTGGCAGAGGTAGCGGAGGGGGCAGAGGAAGCTCCCGGAAGTGTGAAATTTTCTCCCTCTGCGCCCTCTGCATCCCCTGCTCCCCCTGCTTGTCTCAATAGATCATTTTCCTTAACCGAGCAGTATTGGGTCCTCTCTTTTTGTAAAAATGCAGATTCAAACTCACCATTTAATTCCATGGTGCCATTAATATAGTGCATAGTACAAAGCTTTATATCAAATCAAATAATGTTGTATTTTTGGGGTAAAATTTGGCATAATGAATGGTATTTTATGCTATCAATGGGGTTACTCAGTCGAGGACTCATTTTTATTACTATGTTAGCCATTGCCCCCCTAGTTTCTGCGCCGTCGGCAGGCATTTCTGTTGAACTAGGCTGGGATGTTTTTTCAGCTTGGGATAGTGATTTATATCAACAAATTGCTGCGGCGAATTATGATGGCTTAGGGTCAACCCCTGGGGCTAATGTCGCTTTTTTTCCCTTATTTCCCTTATTAATTCGAGGAGGAATGCTCCTAGGCTTTTCTTCTGATGTAGTGGGAACCTTAATCAATAATGCTGCCTTTTTAGCCACTTTATTTGTAGTCTATGCTTGGGTAAAAAATACCAATGGTAGTTTGGCTGCACGGTGGACTATAGCCATTTTAGCTTGGTGTCCCCTGTCAATTTTTGGCAGTGTCATCTACACAGAAGGACTGTTTTTACTTTTGAGTACCTCCGCTTTATTAGCCTTTGAGCGTCAAAACTATGGACAAACAGCCCTTTGGGGAATTTTGGCTACTGCCACTCGTATCACAGGACTAGCCTTAATTCCTACTTTTCTCTTCACCGCATGGCGTAAACAGTTGCCTCCTGTTGCTTATATGGCAGGTTTGGCTAGTGGTGGTGGGACATTTCTGTATAGTCTTTATTGTTGGTTTCATTTTGGTGATCCCATTGCCTTTATCACGGTACAACATAGCCAATGGCAGCGCAAACAAGGCATTGACTGGCAAGGTTGGGGGCAAATGTTGGGAGAAATCACCATTGGGGGCCAAAATTGGGCAGCAGGTACAATTAACGATCCTTGGCATCCTCTCTTATTTTTACTAATTATGGCGATCGCCTACGGATTATGGCGTTATCGTACTTACCTTTCAAAAGCCTGTTTTGATTATAGTTTATGTGGCCTATGCTTATTATTATGGCTGTTGGCTGGTGATCCCCTGTTAAATACCCTTTCTGTCTTGGGGGGACTGGTTTTATTGTGGTGTTGTCGTCAGCAGTTAAGTTTAGTCGCTTATACTTACGGTTTGTGCGCTTTAGGGCTTTTGCTGTCCTCTGGGGGAACAATTTCTTTAAATCGTTTAGCTTATGGCATCATTTCTTTGACCATAGCTCTCGGAATTACTTTGTCGAGATCGCCTCGTTGGGGTTATTTTACCCTGATATTTTTCAGCTTTTTATTGGTTAGTTTTTCTCTTCGTTTCGCTCAAGATCAATGGGTGGCGATCGCTATTCCCTAATCCTCTAATACAAGAAAGATACTTTATAAGCAGTGTGGATAAGGAATAGCTTGAGAGTTCAAGGCTTAAAAAAAATGTGAACTTAAGTTACACTGGCCTGTTAGCACATAGTTTTTAAGAAGGACACCTTTTTTTTATGGTTGCAACTCCCACTAAACCGAAATACGACATCAAAGATATAAATCTTGCCCCCAAAGGAAAACAGCGCATCGAATGGGCCGCCCGCGAAATGCCTGTTCTACGCCAAATTACAGAGCGTTTTGCTAAAGAACAACCTTTTGCTGGTATTCGCATCACCGCTTGCTGTCACGTTACCACCGAAACCGCTAGTTTAGCCATTGCCCTCAAAGCAGGTGGTGCTGATGCTGTTCTTATTGCCAGTAACCCTCTTTCTACTCAAGACGATGTCGCAGCTTGTTTAGTGGCTGATTATGGCATCCCTGTGTATGCTATCAAAGGGGAAGATAACGAAACCTATAACCGTCACGTTCAAACCGCTTTAGACCACAAACCTAACATCATTATTGATGATGGTAGTGATGTTGTTGCGACTCTGATCAAAGAGCGTCAACATCAAATGAGCGATATTATCGGTACTACCGAAGAAACCACTACAGGTATTGTTCGTCTTTTAGCCATGTTAAAAGATGGAGTTCTTACCTTCCCCGCAGTCAATGTTAATGATGCTGATACTAAGCATTTCTTTGACAACCGCTACGGAACTGGTCAATCTACCCTTGATGGTATTATCCGTGCTACCAACGTCCTCTTGGCGGGTAAAGTGGCTGTAGTGGCTGGTTATGGTTGGTGTGGTAAAGGGGTAGCCATGCGCGCTCGTGGCCTCGGTGCTAATGTCATTGTTACTGAAATTGACCCTGTAAGGGCTATTGAAGCAGCTATGGACGGTTTCCGTGTCATGCCTATGGCTGAAGCGGCGAAACAAGGAGATATCTTTATTACCGTAACGGGTAACAAGCACGTTATTCGTCCCGAACATTTTGAAGTGATGAAAGATGGGGCCATGGTTTGCAACTCTGGTCACTTTGATATTGAAATTGACCTCAAATCTTTGGGGGCGAAAGCCACTGAAGTTAAGGACGTTCGCAACTTTACTCAAAAGTATACCTTACCCAGTGGTAAAGCCATTGTTGTCCTCGGAGAAGGCCGTTTAATTAACTTAGCCGCAGCAGAAGGACACCCCAGCGCAGTAATGGATATGAGTTTTGCTAACCAAGCCTTAGCTTGTGAATATTTAGTACAAAATAAAGGCAAATTAGATCCTGGTATTTACAACATTCCTAAAGAACTTGATCAAGAAATTGCTAGCTTAAAGCTCAAAGCAATGGGCATCACCATTGATACTTTAACCCCTGACCAAGAAGAATACATCAATTCTTGGACTGTCGGAACCTAATTTATTTGGGGGCGGGTTAGACTCGCCCCTTTTTTTATCTGTTTTAAATTTTTGTTTTAAATTTTTGAATTAAATTGTTATGGCCAAACTTTCAGTTGAATTAGAACGGTATTTTTTTGAAGAGGAACGCTCCTCAGATGTTAAATTAATCGATATTCTAGAGTTAGCTGGAGAACGAATCTTTGGCTTTTTATTTGTTATTCTCGCTTTGCCTTCTGCCCTACCTATTCCAGCCCCTGGTTATTCTATTCCTTTTGGTATTTTAATGTTTCTCTTGGCTATCCAACTTATCGCAGGGGCTAAAATTCCTTGGCTTCCTGAAAAGATGATGAAGGGATCAATGAAGTTGGAAACTATCCAAGCTTTTCTTAAAAAAGGTAATCCTTGGTTAAAGCGAATTGAAGCCTTAAGTCGTCCGAGAATGACTTATATTTGTACTAGCATTCCCGGACGCATTGTTATCGGTATTGCAATTTGTTTAATGGCAATTTCGATGATGATCCCTATTCCTGGTACTAATACTTTACCCGCTATTGGTATTTTTGTAACGGCATTTGGTTTACAAGAAGATGATGGGTTTATTAGTCTTGGTGGGTTAGTTATTTGTTTACTTGCTAGCGTTCTTTCGACTTCTATTATTATGGTGGCTATTTGGGGCGGAACTAGCTTAGTTGATATGATTAAAAGCTCTTTAGGTCGATGAAGTTAGCCTAATGAATTAATTTAATAAAGACTTAATTTTGATGATTTCTAATAATATTTATAGAGGTAATATTTTGAAATATTCAATTCAAGATCACTATCAAATATTAGCTAAACAATACGATGATTTTTGGGGATGTTCTCCAGGTTTTATTCAGTTTTTAACTAAAAATATTATCAATACTATAATTCTTTAGTAAATATCTGTCAAGAAATTGGCTTTCAAACCACAGTAAATTTTGTAGAATATTCAGTCTCTATACCAAAAGAAAAATACTTTGAAATGGTACAAAATCGCTATATGTCATTGCTATCTAGGTTTGATGATGATCAGATAAAACAAGGTTTAATAGAAATGAGTGAAAAATATCATAATAGATCTAATTTAGAATTTTGCGATCGCTTGGTTTTCCTCTCAGCACAAAAATTGAGTTTGTAATTTTTGACTAATATTACTATTAATTCTCAACATGATTTTAAACAGTTATAAACAAGCGATCGCTAACCTTTATAATCAACGTAATGATAATTACGATCAAGGTGATTTTCATCACAAAGTTGCTCAATTATTAATTAATTATGTTCAAATTGAACCAAAGCAAAGGGTTTTAGATATTGCTACAGGAACTGGTTTAGTTGCTATTGAAGCTGCGCAAAAAGTTGGCTCTGATGGTTTTGTCATCGGGGTTGATCTTGCTGAGCTTATGTTAGCTAAAGCCCAAGAAAAATCTCAGATAATGAGCTTAAATAATCTGGAGTTTATACAAGCAGACATTGAAGTTTTAGACTTGCCTAAAAATAGTTTTGATGTGATTTTATGTTGTGCTGCTATGGTTATCTTTACTGATATTTCTACTGTTTTAAATCGCTGCTATCAACTTTTGCAACCAGGGGGTAAACTAGGATTTAATTATTGGTCAGAAACATCTTTTCTTGAAGGAATTATCTTAGCTAAAATTGCCTCAAAATATAACATTAATTTTCCCCATTGGCATCAAAAAATCGGCTCAGAGGAAACTTGTTATAAATATTTAGAAAATATTGGATTTAAAGAGATAAAAATATATCGAGATCAACTCGGTAGTTATGTTAATTTAGATACTGTTAAAAATAAATGGGAGATGATCATTAATTTTCCTGTTTCTAACTATAATTTATTCCCTTTTCAACAACTTTCAACAGACACACTGAAGCAAGCAGAACAAGATTATTATCAAGAATTAGAAAAATTAGCTACCCTTAAAGGTGTCTGGAATGACATTATTGCACTGACAGTAATTGCTAAAAAATAAATTTACCGGAAAGATTTGTTAAGCTATTAATAGCCAGATAGTTCCCTATTCCCTATTCCCTGTTTTCTTGAAAATCATCTTGATTTATCTATACCATAAATTCCCTAAAAACTTTAAACTTCTGAAAACGTTTTGAGATATTTTTAATTGAATTAGTAATTTTTGATAATTTTTTCTTAATTGAGAAGCGCCTTGCTGTCCCCTTAAAATTAGGTCAGGAGCGACAGAAAAAATCTCATCAAGTTGTTGTTCGATATAAGTTAATTGATAGGTAACATTTTTTAAAAAACAATATAATTTCCATATTTTTACCACCAGAAAACAATTAATAAACGTCAGAACTAAGTTGAGGATAATGACAAACAACAGCATTCAATGTTATGATTGGGGGCCGTAAAGACAAATGGGGAATTAGCTCAGTTGGTAGAGTGCTGCGATCGCACCGCAGAGGTCAGGGGTTCGAGTCTCCTATTCTCCATCATATCCACCTTCAGCATCGATCTGAGCAATCTGTTCTAAAGGGTTCATATTTTCAGAGAAAGATTCAGCAACAGTGGGGGGTTGTCTATGAAGACGAATTCGTCGTAAACGTGGCCCCTCAGAGTTAACAATAGTAAACGATAAATCTTCATAAGGGAGGATTTCTCCCTCTGTTGGGATCTTCTGCCACTGATACAATAAAAACCCTCCTAGGGTTTGATATTCATCAGTTAAGGGTAAGTCTAACCCTAACACATTATTTAACTCTTCCAAATTAAGTTGCGCGTCCACCAAAAAATTATGTTCGTCAATCATTTGCAACATATCTTCTTCTTCTGTGATCCCTTCTAAATCATTGCCTAAAATTTCCCCAATCACATCTTGTATGGTAATTAAGCCTGATGTTCCGCCAAATTCATCTACCACCATCACCATTTTTAGTTGGGATCTTTGCATCAAGGCCAATAATTCATCAAGGGCCATGGACTCAGAAACAAATTTAATTGGTTTCACCCAAGGTTGAAGAGAAGCTGTCGGGGTTAAGTCTCCTTGGCCTAAAGGTTGAGCTAAATCCTTAAAATCAATGATACCGACAATATCATCAAGGGAGTCCCCTTTAACGGGATAACGAGAATGTCCCGTTTGAGAAACTTCTGCCAAAAACTCCTCGAAAGTAGCGGTTTCAGAAATAGCAATCAACTGGGTACGGGGAACCATGACTTCGACTGCAGTGACAGCACTAAATTCAAAGACATTCTTAAGTAAAGCCCTTTCTTGTGCTTCCAACCCCGTAGACTCTCCCTCTGTAGCAATGATTAATTGCAATTCTTCTGGGGTAACTTGATTATAGCCCCCCTCCCCTGTGTATTCAATGCCCACGCTGCGCAGTAAACAACGAGTGGACTGATTTAAAATCCAGATAAAGGGGTTAAAAATTTGGGCAATGACTCCAACCGGAGTTCCCAAAAAGCGAGCCAGTTGTTCTGAATAAAGCAAAGCCACTGATTTAGGACATAATTCTCCCAAAACAATTTGTAAATAGGCCAAAGACAAAAAAGCCACAGGAATAGCAAAGCTGTGAGATAAACTGGTGATTAACAAAGAGGATAATGGCAATTGTTCCAATAGCTCTATAACCAATTTAGCCATGGTACTCTCTCCAATCCAACCCAAGGCTAAACTCGAAAGGGTAATCCCCAATTGAGTGGTGGACAAGAGACGATCCAGACTACGCTGTAGAGATTGAACCGTTTGGGCTTGAATATCCCCCGCTTTCACCAATTGACTAACCCGCGATCGCCTAACGGAAACCATAGCAAATTCTGCGGTAACAAAAAAGGCGTTAATGGTTATCAGTAATAAGATAGATAGGGCCCGTATTAGCATATCTTGGGTTGTCATGCTTAAGGTTTGATAATCACAAAGATTATCGAATAACAGGAATTTGGGAGATATTAAGTTTTAGTTTTTGATCGGGATAATCGGTTAAATTCAAAGATAGGGTTTGACTATCATCCACCAAAGCATTAGGAATTTTCACCATACCCACAAAATTTTCACTCTTTGGGGGTAATTCTTCGGGAAGTCCTTCGGTAATGGCACTTAGGGAACGTCCTTGATTATCCTTGATCTCTAAAAAACTATAGAGAAATTTGACGGCTGTTGTCCCTTCATTTTGTAAATTAACCTTCAATGATAAGGTTGTGCCTTCATTAGTAGCTTCATTGACTTGCAACTTCACCCCTTGATCTTCAGACGTGAGGGGTAAATTAGCAACAGCTTGATTTGACTCTATGTCACTGGCAGTTTCTTTCTTAGATTGACTGGTTTCTTGGTCAGTTTTGCTGCTTTGTTTCTCTTGGTCTTTTTTGGACTCTGCTGACTTTTTTTTCTGATAAGTATGGTTATAAACTTTAATTAAGATGGTTTTTTCATCAATAGGCTTAAATTCAGTCGGTTCGGTAGATATTTTAGACTTATCTGTTAGCTTCTTGCTAGGATTAACTTCTGGTTGACTAACTCCCTTAAGAGCTTGTGATCCGGCTTGGTAAGCAAAATAAGCACTTGCTGTTCCTACCCCTGACATGACCAATAATAGTAATAATGTCAGCTTTAACGTTGAACTAATTTTCATTGTAATAATTACAAAACATAAAATTTCCTTTGATTATAATAATTAGTTAGGGAGTTTCGTCAAGACAAGGCCCATGCTGTGGGTTATAATTGGCAAGGGCTGAAATTTCCAGCTTCTATGACCAGGGTTGGCCGAGCGGTTTAGGCAACGAACTCATAATTCGTGCTAGGCAGGTTCAACTCCTGCACCCTGGATAACAAGAGATGAACCGAATAGTCTTAAGGCATGATGGGAATTTGTTGTCGCTGAATTTCAAGATCCCTTAAGGTTGGGGGTTGGGTAAGAATATAGTCAGGATTACCCGTTAAAGAAGAGTTAAAGGGGTTAACAATATCTGGGGTGCGAATTCTCGGTCCTGCGGTTTGCTGTCTGAGTCCATCCCACAAAACCGCTTCTAGGGTCTTACCATCATTGGCGATCTGGTTGTCAAAGAAAGATCCAGGGGCATATCGCCAACCAAAAATCTTATTCATTTGTCCAGAAATATCTGTATTGTCATAAAATCGTAAGCTTTCATTATAAAAAGCACGATCCATAACATGGGTAAAATGTTCTCCTGGTTCTTCAGGAATGGCTTGTATTTGGGGTGGAGTTCCCTGATAAGCAGCTTGTCCTTGTTGGTTACGGGCCTCAAGTAAACGCCTTTCTAATTGTTCCATACAGGCGTTTAAACCCGCCGCAAATTCATTGCGACTCAAAGGGCGAACACCGCGATAGGTTCTATCAGGATAACCCACAATACACCCATAATTTTCTACCAAATTTCTCAAGGCTTGATAAGACCAGTCGGTGGGGGACACATCTCGCAGTTGTTGAATACTACTGAGTTGTTGTAGGACGGTTTGATAATCGTAGGTTTGGCTAGGATAGGCGTTATTTTCAGGACTGAGTTCTCCTGTGACTTGAGAAGTTACGGGAGGGGAGGGGTTGAGAGTGTCATCAGCATGACTAGAAGGCATAGTAACATTTCCTAATAATGCTGACCCTAGTATCAAAGCAGGTAATAAAGGTCTGTACATGGTTTTGCGTCTCCTCCAGTTAACTTTAACCAATGTGGCCATGTGGTCATGTCCCATTTTTCGCTACAGTAGGGTTTATGGGGATTTTGTAAAGAACAAAAAGCAATTCTTTGAGAATGCCAATGAATCTATGACCAACCGTATTCTAGCTAATTTCTCTTTTCTGGTCTTCTCATCCTTTAGTAAGAAAAGTGTCAATTCTATGACTTCTGAGACTTCCTCCGTGATTTCCGTTGCAACAGCAGATTTATCAGTTTTACGTTCCTATCTTTTGGGTTTATTTGTTGAGTTAGCTTACCAAGAAGGAGATTTTGTCCTTTCCTCTGGTCAAAAAAGTAGCTACTACATCAACGGAAAACAAGTGACCCTTACGGCGGAGGGAGGGTTGGCCATGGGTCGTTTATTGTTGTCAATGTTGCCCCCCAATACTCAAGGGGTGGCGGGTTTAACCTTGGGTGCAGATCCTCTGGTGAGTGCGGTGAGTGTGGTTTCTGCTTATGAAAATTGTCCCATTCCTGCCCTCATTATCCGTAAAGAAGCCAAAGGCCATGGAACCCAAGCTTATATTGAAGGGCCTGCACTTTCTCCAGGAGATTCTGTGGTTGTCCTCGAAGATGTGGTGACAACGGGTAAGTCGGCGATGTTAGCGGTAGAAAGATTACGGGCTGTGGGTTATACGGTAGATACTGTAATCTCCCTAGTTGATCGAGAACAAGGAGGGGCTGCCTTTTATCAAGCTCAAGGATTAAATTTTATCTCTTTATTTTCCATTCGCGAGATTCAACAAGCTTCTCAGTTCGATGTTAGGGTTACTCTGTGATAATAGCTAAACTTTTCGACAACCGGTCAAACTTCCCTGGAAACTTAGCAACCGCAACCAGAAAGCAGGATATCGCTGTTGTAACCAGTTAGGAAGTTGTTTGAATGCTTGGGAAAACCAAGAAGAAAATATTAGATTTTTCAAGCTATCAGTAGTAAACTCAAAATAAGAACCAAGCCAACGAATTAAGTCTTTATTTCCTGCCATTTCCCAAATCCAAAGTAATAAAGCCGGGTTTTTCCTCGCAGCTTTTAAAGCCAGTCGAGTAAACATTAACCAAGTAGTTTTATCCTTGATAAAGGTATCTGCCACTTCTGGGGGAGAGTCAGCTAATAAGCCAAAAAACGTATTTAACATGGCATTAACACGCTCTGGAGGCAATATTTTACCCGTAGGAACCATCATTCCCTTAGAAAATAACCAAGTAACCGCAACATTACTTTGATAAGCTCTAATTTGATTTAAATCAGCCGCTTTTAATAAATCATGTTTCAAAGCAAAATCGAGTAAATGGGTTAATTTAGCCAAATTACGCACTAAAGAGCCAAATCCAGTAAAAATAAGGGGAGATTGTAAAGAAGCTGCGTCCCCAATAGCTAATAGTCGATCAAAGGCCACAGTGCGATCGCCTTTTCCTATACTAAAATGACCAGGAATATAGCCAAAAGTCGGTTTTTTCCAAGTCAATTTTTCGGGATCACAACGACGATATTCCGGCAAAATATGAAAGAAATCTTCATACATTTCTAATAAAGAGCCAGGGTTATCGGGATGAACTTGATGATAATGAAATAGATAAAAAGTTAACTCCTTTCCTTCCCCTGGAAATAACTCCCAAATTAATTGTCTACCGCGAGAAATATCCCCATGAGAATTCAAAACATCCCCATAGTTTCGATCCCAAACTTCAGAAGAAAATCCTTCAATAATTGCCCCAACCGTAGGACAAACACTATCAAAGGTTCGTTTGCCATTAAGTTGCCAAGCAATAGGAGAAGCCGTTCCCATGGCATCAATTAATAAGCGTCCTCGAACTTCTTGAGTTTCTGTTGTCTCTAAATTGACTAAGCTAACAGTCACTCCTTGTGCATCAATATTTCCTTTAATAAATTCTGTTCTCTCCCAAATTTCTCCCCCTGCTTGCTGTAACTTATCACCGCATAATTTAAGAAAATTAGTCGTATCAATGGCAATATTTAAAACTGTCGGTGTATGTAAGACATCAGCTTTTAAATAATCAGGATTATTGCCATCAAAAAACTTATTAAACCCATCTAAATATTCTTTGGCAATAATGGATTCAAATTCAGTGGGGGTAAATAAACCTAAATCAATTAAACTTTGAAATTCAGACCGAGAAATATTCCATTCACGATTCATCCGTCCAAAAACTAACCGTTCTACCAATAACACTCGATAGCCTAATTGTGCCATGACTGCTGCATGAATGACCCCCAAAGCACCCCCAATATAAATAACGTCATAAGTTGTCGTTGAAGATGAGGAAGACTGGTTGTATTGAAAAATCACCTGTTTAGGTTTTTGAGGGTTTTTGACGCTTTCTCTCCACTGTTTTTCCCACCAATACACCCGTTGTAAATCTGTCTCTCCTTGGGGCATTTTACGAAAAAAATGTACAGTTTTGGGATAATGAGGGGCTAAAGCTTCAAAAATTGAGATAACAGAGGCATCTAGCTCCGGTAACTGAGGATATTGAG
>JAAUYB010063354.1_pt1 | contig 18946 bp, 17 predicted proteins | sample 7278071 | NCBI WGS metagenome assembly JAAUYB01 (sample SAMN14350121, study PRJNA611818) | marine sediment metagenome | isolation source: surface marine sediment (1.8m) | place: French Polynesia: Moorea | collected 2018-08
CGGATGTCGGTGCGGGCCAGGATCCGCCGGGTGTCGGGGGTACCCTCCCCCGGGGTGACGAGCCGCAGAAAAAGGCGTTCGGTGGCCTTGCGTTCCTGGGGATTGAAACGATCCTTGAAAATGGCATCCGCTGTCTGGCTGATGGCCCCCGCAACCCCCCCGGCAGCGCGGAAACCCTCCAGGGTGAGCGTATTGCCGCGGCGGCGGTTCCAGGTTTCCACGAGAGCATGCGCCACCAGCGGCAGTGACCCGGCTTCGCTGCCGGCTTCTTTGATTATCGTATCGACCAGGCCCGGTTCCAGGACCAATCCCATCGGCCGGGCCGGTTCGACAATTGCCCGTCGCAGTTCGGATTTTGTCATGGGGCTGACCAGCACTTGGTTATCCGTGATCCGTTCCGCTAACCAGGGGATCTGGGCACAGGCCGCGTAGAAATCGGCGCGCACCGTAATGACAATCCGCGCCTTGCTGTCGGCAGGATCGGCGATGGCTGAAAGGGCGACAATGAATCGGGACTGCTGCGCCGGGGTCGCCAGGGTGAATAATTCCTCGAACTGGTCGATGCACAGAAGCAGGGGATGCTCGGCGCCCTGGGCATCGGCCAGATGCCGCGCCAGTGTGGGATGCGCCATGAGATCTTCCAGGGACAACGCGGGGACGCCGTCCTCGAGCTGTCGCGTCAACTGGAAATAGAGCTCGGCCAACGGATCGCGTCCCGGGGTGAACAGGGCCAGACGCCATTTTTCACTGCCGGACAGCGCCCCGGACTTGAGTGCCGGTATGAAACCAGCGCGGACCACCGAAGATTTGCCGCTGCCTGAGGGTCCGCCGACGAAGAGAACCCGGTTGAGCTGAAAGCGGCGCACGATTTCATCGATAAGTGCCTCGCGCCCAAAAAAGAAATGGGCATCCTCCGGCTGGTAGGTGGCCAGTCCCTTATAGGGGCAACGGCTATCTTTAAGCGCCACTTGGGTGGGCACGTCGAGTTGGGTCTCGATGGCCTCCTGCGCCAGCGCGGTGTGAGCGGCCCCGCGCCAGCTTGGCATGTCGGGAAAGCGGTTTTCGGGCTGCAAGGCCATGCCGCGTGCGATCACCTCGCGCCAGACGGCCGGCAATGCCGGCAAATGCTGGTCGATCTGGTTCACGGCGGGTGGTTTTTTTCCGGTGAGCACATGCCAGAGCATGGCCGTGGCGGCATAGATGTCTGCCGCCGGCGTGATGGTGGCGGCAGGATCCCGCTGTTCGGGCGCCTCGTAAAGCGGCGTCCCACCAATGATTGTCGCTGTGGTGGGATGTTTGACTAAGTCTTTGGCGATCCCCAGATCACCGATCAGAATGCGTTCATTCTCGGCCACGAGCCTGGCGGGCGTTGTGGCGGTGGCCACCGGGGCGGGGTGATCCTTAACCGCCGGTCCCCGGCGGGCAAGCTGAAACAGGGTATTGGCCGGTTTGACATCACGATGGACGAGCCCGGCATCATGAATGGCGGAGAGCCCCTCGGCCACGGCATCCACAATGGCGCTGATGCCCTGGAGGTCACGGTCGCCATTGCCACGGCCCTTTTCGAGGCGCGGCGCGAGCGTTCCCCGATCGGCGAAGTCCATCACGAAATAGGGCCGCCCGTCGTTGAGGCGGCCCACGTCGTGAACCGGTATTACATGCGGGGATCGAATCCGCCGCAGCAGTCGCGCTTCTTCCAGAAAGCGGTTCTGAATATCATCATCGTGCACCAATTTATGATGCAGCAGCTTGATGGCCACCAGGCATTCGAGTTCCTCGTCCCAGGCCCGCAGAACGACGGCAAAACCGCCGCTGGCGGTTTCATTCAGAACCTCGAATCGACCGACATAGGAAGGCAGATCCATAGGGACGACCGCTCGCTAAAGGTGCTGGCTGGCATCGACACAATGGTATTTCTTCACGTCCAGGATGTTGTGATGGCGATCGGCGGCGCTCACACAGATGGTTGTCGCCTTGCCGCGGACTTTGGTCGACGCGGCCCCCTGGGTGATGTAGGTGGGATAGTCGTCATGCCGATGCCAGCGTCCCTGTTTGACTTTATAGACCGGCTCCGCGTTGCGGCCCACCTGCTGGACGGTAAAATTCTCTCCCCACCAGACATGAAAGTGGTTCTTGGAGACATCGGGCGTGAAATTGGCGATGAAGGTGATCTCGAGCTCTTCACCCGATCGTGTTACCCGCTCGATTTTAACCTCGCAGCCATCCACCGGGCAGGCATTGGGCATGTCGGCCAGGGTGCTTACGGCACCGGCACTGATGAGCGCAGCGCCCAGGAGCAACAGCACCGCTCCGAATATTAGCAATTGCCTGGTATGATCCGATTCGCTCGTTTGAGCAATAGACGACATGGCACGTCCCTCCTTTGAATTTTAATGCACGGTCGAATCTATTGGAAAAAAGAAGAAGAGAAGATCTATGCTTACCGCTCGGTGTTCAAAAACGCTCCGGCTTCAACGCAAATTTAGCTGGCGTGGGAAAGATTCAGGTGAGAAGACACCTTAAATTATAAGGTCTAACCTAGGCTGCAATGGTTTCATGTCAAGCTGGCCCCAGGGCGAAGAGCTGCTCCGATCCCTGGCGTCCGGGAATGGTATGCATGCCCAGATCTCGCAGGGCAAGGCGTCCTTCGACGAGCGTGGCCGTTGGGGCGCAGACTAGGATGGCTTCCGGAAAGGCCTTGTTGGCCAGACCGGATAATCGTGCGGCCAGATTCACACAGTCGCCCACCACCGCCAGGTCGGCCACCCGCGAACCCAAAGAAGAAAGGGTGATGGGACCGGTGGTGATCCCCCAGCCGATCCGGAGCTTATCCGCATCGGCATAGCGCGCGGCCAGAGTGACCCGTAAATCAGCGAAATCTTGCATCTGCCGTAGCGCCGCCCGGCAGGCTTGGTGTGCCTGCGTGGCGCCATCCTTAAAGCGGTGTTCCCAGAAAGCAAAGATGGCATCCCCGGCGTAATCCTTGATGGTCCCTTGAAACTCATCGACGATCGCACTGAAGCTATTGAATATATTTTTAATCATGCCGGAGACCTCCGTTGAAGGATGGCTTTGGGCGTAGGCCGAAAAGCCCCTGATATCCGCCATCAGCGCGGTGATCACCTCCGTTACGGAAGCTATCTTGGTCATTTCGGTGATCGGCGCGTCACTGTCGACATCGGCGTCCGCCTGTGGATCGTCGACAAGAAAAACGACATCACCGACTCGCACACGGTCTCCATGGCAAAGGAATTTAGACGATCCGGCCGTCATTCGGCTATCGTTGACCCATGTTCCGTTGCAACTGTTGTCGATGATTTTGAGGCGACCCGCCGAACAAACAATTTCGGCGTGATCCCGCGACACCTGGGGATCTGCCAGGCGGATCCGCTTTTGAGGGTCCATGCCTTTGCAGGTTCGCCCGATACAAATTCTATCGGTGATCACGATTTGTCGGATCTGCTGATCCTGTTCGATCCACTTCAGGCTGGGATTGGGCATGATGGAGGCTCCCCTGCATTTCTATCGCGAGATCTTCGGCGATCTTTTTGTAGGATTTGCGACCGTCCCGCAGATGCTTGATGATGCCGATGATGGTGTCGTCGATTTGCATGGCACTTTTGAGAATCAGGCGTCGATCTCAAAAAAATGCGCGATTTCCTCCAGAAGGCTTTCAGGCGCTTCGGCCGGAATAGAATGCCCTGTGTTGTCGAGAAGCCGGAAGCTGCCCTTGAGCCTTTCCGCCAGGGCCTGCGCGCCGGCCAATGATACGAGGGGATCCTCCGCTCCGGCCAGCACCCGTGTTGGCCGAACGCTTTCCGGCAGCGAATCGGCCACCGGCGGGTAGTCGGCCAGCGCCGCCAGCAACCGGTTGATCTTCTCCGCATCGTTGCGCTGCACCAGCGCTTCCACGATCTTGTCCAGTACCCGGGCTTGCTGCCGCAGAAAGGTTTCGCTGAACACCACCGGCAGCATGGCCCGCATCAGGGCTTCCAGGCCGCATTCGGCCAGGATGGTGCGCCAGCCGGCGATCGTGAGTCGGGTGCGCATGCCGGTATCGATGTCGAGGCTCAGCAGCAGGAGCCGTTCCACCCGGTCCGGGGCTCGGCGCGCCGTGGTCAGGGCCACCCGGGCGCCATGGCTCAACCCCACGAGGCCGGCCCGGGCAATGTTCAGGTGATCCAACAACCGGATCAGATCCGTGGCATGATGTTCGAGATCGGGTGCCTGGCGGCCATTGCCGCTGCGGCCCTGGCAGCGAGCATCGTAGACTACCACCCGGGCCGCACGCCTGAGCCGGTTGGCAAAGGGCCACCAGTTGAGTGTGGTCTGGGCCGTCCCGTTGAGGAAGACGATGGTCGGGCCGCTGCCGGTGCCTTCAGCGAAGATGTCGTAGAACAGCGGGCAGCCGTCTTCGGCATCGAAGTGAGGCATTTAGGGCCACCCGCTGCCCACGGCGGGCGGACCGGCAGGGCGCGCCCCTCGACTTGGCGCCGCGCCGACCAGGGTGACCCTACCAGGTGATTTCAACATCGAGATCATCCCCGATTTTGCTCAGGCCTTTGTCGAATTCGTCCAGGGAGACGGATTTAGGGATCTGGACCTGGATTTCCATACTGTAGAGCGCCGTGCCCGACTGGGGCATGAACTGACGCTTGGACTTAAGATCGATGATGTTGATGCCATAGTCGGCCAGGTAACGGCTGATCTTGAAAACGATCCCAGCCTGATCCGTGCCCTCCAAACGGATGGTGTGAGGGGCGTGGGGGCCGACGGCGTAGCCCTCCATGGACTCGACTTCGCGCACAAAGGCCGACAGACCTTTTTCCTGCTCCAGCCGGCGGCAGGCGGTCTGCAGACGTTCGGTCAGATCATCGCTGTTGTTGTCCAGTGACGAAAGGAGCACGATAAGCGTGAACTCCCCGGCCAGCAGGGTCATGGTGGTGTCTTCCAGGTTGCACCCGTTTTCGTAGATCAGTTGCGTGACATCCGCCACGATGCCGGGGCGATCTTTGCCGAAGGCGGTCATAATGAATTTCTGTTCCATGGTCTCCCTTTCCAATGTGCCTGTACCGTGGGCGCCCGTGGGGGCGCCGTCAGCATGGTTGCCAAGTCTGGGACTATCGTTCGGTCAGCCTCGCAGACAGGGTTTGCGCGCGGCCGCGGTTTCATCCAGGCGCCGCACTTTGGTCTTGCGGGGCGCACTGGTCAGAAGTTCGGGACTTGTTCGGGCTTCCTCGGCGATGGCCCGCATGGTGGTGATGAACTGGTCGATATTCTCACGCGATTCCGACTCGGTCGGCTCGATCATGATGGCCCCGGGTACGACCAAGGGGAAGTAAATGGTCGGCGGATGGAATCCATAGTCGATCAGTCGTTTGGCCAGATCGAGGGTGGTCACCTTGTAGGGTTCCAGGTGCCTGTCCGTGAAGACGCACTCGTGCATGCAGGGTTTGTCGAAGGGCAGATGGTAGCGGTCCTTCAACTTTTCCTTGATGTAGTTGGCGTTGAGCACGGCATGCTGGCTGGCATCCTTGAGCTGGTTGCCCAGCGAGCGGATGAAGCTGTAGGCGCGTACCAGAATACCGAAGTTGCCGTAAAAGGCATTGAGCTTTCCGATGCTTAAAGGAAACTCTTCGGTCAACCGGTAGCCGCGCGCGTCTTTGACCACGCGCGGGGTCGGCAGAAACGGCGCCAGTTCCCGGCTGACGCAGACCGGTCCGGCCCCGGGCCCACCGCCGCCGTGGGGGGTCGAGAAGGTCTTGTGCAGGTTGATGTGCAGCACGTCGATGCCGGCCCGGCTGAAATCGACAATGCCCATGACGGCGTTCAAGTTGGCGCCGTCGCCGTAGATCAACCCACCCTTGGTGTGCACGATATCAGCGATTTGCCGAATGTGGGTCTCGAAGAGTCCAAGGGTGTTGGGGTTGGTGACCATCAAGCCGGCGGTATCCTCGTCCATCACCGCGGCCACCGCCTCCGGTGTCAGCACGCCCTCCGGGCCGGTCTCCAGCGGTACGGATTTGAATCCGCACAGGGCCGCGCTGGCCGGGTTGGTGCCGTGGGCCGTGTCCGGGATCAGGATTTTACTGCGGGTCTGGCCTCGATGGCGGTGATAGGCGGCGAAGATGAGCATGCCGGTCATCTCCCCCTGGGCCCCGGCGGCCGGCTGCACCGATGCGGCTTCCAGGCCGGAAATATGGGCCAGGTCGTGCTCCAGTTCGTAGATCAGCTGCAGGGCGCCCTGGCACAGTTCGCTGGGCACCAATGGATGGGAGCCGGCGAACCCGGGCAGGGACGCCTGGCGTTCATTGGTCTTGGGGTTGTATTTCATCGTGCATGACCCCAGGGGATACATGCCCGAATCGACCCCGTAGTTCCACTGGGACAGGCGGGTGTAATGCCGCACGATTTCCACCTCGCTCAAATCCGGGAAATCCGGCCCCTCGCCGGCAATGGCCGCATCCAGGGCAACCGGGTCCACGTCCCGGGTGGGAAGGGAAAAGCCCGTGCGGCCCTTGCGGCCGCGTTCCCAGAGCAGGGGTTCATTCAAGATCAAACCTTGGGTTCCGACGTATTCGTTCATGGCTTAACCTCCTCGACCAGCCGGTCCAGGTCTTCGCGGCTTTTGGTTTCGGTGACGCACAGGAGATAGTGGTCGGCCAGCTCCGGGTAGTAGCACACCAGCGGAATGCCGCAGAGGATCTTCTTCTCCGCCAGAAGCTTCTGCCATTGGGCATCGAAGTCCGCCGGAAACTTGACCACAAACTCGTTGAAGGTCGGACGCGCGAAGGGCAGCTCCAGGCCGGCCGCACGCAGGGCACCTTTGAGGTATTCGGTTTTGTCGCGGTTCAGGGCCGCCAGCTCCCTAAATCCGCTGCCGCCCAGGGCGGCCATGTAAATGCCGGCGGCCATGGCGCAGAGACTCTGGTTGGAGCAGATGTTGGAAGTGGCTTTTTCACGGCGGATATGCTGCTCGCGGGTGGAGAGGGTCAGCACGAAACCGCGTCGGCCGTCGGTGTCCGTGGTCTGCCCCACCAGGCGCCCGGGTAGATTGCGCAAGTACTTTTGTTTGGCGGCGAAGATCCCCAGGCCCGGGCCGCCGAAGGACTGGGCCAGCCCCAGGCTCTGGCCCTCGCCGCAGACGATGTCGGCATCCTGGCGGCCGGGCGATTTCACCAAACCGTAAGCCAGGGGCTCACTGAAGGCGGTGATAAAAACGGCCCCACGATCGTGGATGACCTGTCCGGCCGCCGCCAGATCTTCGATGCCGCCAAAGAAGTTGGGCGACTGGATGGCCACGCCGGCCAGATCGTCGATGGCGTCGATGGCGGCCAGATCGGTGCTGCCGTCCGGTAAGTAGGGCAGGGTTTCGACCTTGAACCCGGTGGACTGGAAATAGGTTTCCAGCACCTTGCGATAATAAGGGTTTACCAGGGTGGAGACCGCCACGGTTTTCTTCTTGGCCCGCCCGATGCGAATAGCCATCAACAAGGCTTCGGCCAGGGCCGAGGCACCGTCGTAGAGGGAGGCGTTGGCGATCTCCATACCCAGCAGGCGGCAGACCAGGGTCTGGTATTCGAAGATGCCCTGGAGGGTGCCCTGGCTCATTTCGGGCTGGTAGGGGGTGTAGGCTGTGGCGAACTCGGAGCGGCTCAGCACATAGCGCGCCGCCTCCGGGATGAAGTGGTGGTAGCTGCCGGCGCCGGCAAAGATCGTGTGGGTGTTCCAGGACACGGTCTGGGCTGCGAGTTTTTCCATGTGAGCGTTGAGCTCCCATTCGGTCAGGGTCGGCAGGTCCAGCGGCGTGCTGCGGCGGCAATCCTCCGGGATGGTGGCGAAAAGTTCGTCCAGATCCTTGACCCCCACGGCCGTGAGCATATTCGCAATATCTTCAGATGTATGGGGAAGGTATCGCATGATTTGTTTCCTTTCGCTGATTTCTTTCATGCACGGTCCTCCTGGGATGGGGTTACAGCCCTGCCGGTAACGAGCGCGGCGACGGCCACGGCCGTCGGTGGGTGGGCCTCATTGAATATACCCAGGCACGCCGCGCGCAGCAGATGTCCGCGTTAGGGTGGATGCGGGGCTAAACTTTCAGCGGTTGCGGCGGCAACCCCTGATGTCCGCGCTTTGGGCGGCTGGCGGGGACATGGGACGCAAAGGGAGGTGCCCGGCGCCATTCGACGGTAGCGCATGTTCAAGCAGGACCGCATTTGCACGATTCGTTAATTTCAATAGATATTATTTATGGTTTAAGCAAGAAAATTTCAAAAGAAGGATTAGGATTCCAGCAACGCGGGAGGTAATCAGGGGCCCTTAGATTTTGGAGCGGCAGGCTTTAAACCGCCAGTCCGGCCGCTTTGAAAAGGGGCCGGAGGTGCTTCAGGCTTTCCTCTCCGGCTTCGTCCGGGGTGTCCACATAGGGGTAGAGTTCCAGGCTGATGTCGCCGTCGTAGCCCAGACGCGCCATGGCCCCGAAGACGGCGGCAAAGTCGATGGCGCCCTGACCGGCAATCAGGTGGTTGTGCTCGCGGGTGGGGGCGATGTCTTCCACGTGCATATGCCCCACCCATTCGAAGAGTTCCTCCAGGGCCACGACCGGATCCTCGCCGGCACAGAAGAAATGCCCGATATCGAAATTAAGCCCGATCATGGGCGAGTGGATCTCCCGGATAAAGGGCTTGAATTCGGCGGTGCGTTCCATGAGCAGGTCGGGTTCGGGCTCCACGAGGACTTTGATGCCCAGCTCTTCGGCCCTGGGCATCACCTGGTCCAACCCGGCGTAGAACAGGCGGAAGGCCTCGTCGCGGCCCATGCCCTTTTCCAAAGGGCCGCCGGGGGGGATCGAAATGTTGGCCGCCCCCAACGCCTGCGCCACCTCGAGGCATTCCAGGGTGTGGCGCACGCGGATGTCGCGCCGGGCCTTGTCGGGTTCGATCCATGACGGCAGATAGGTGTCGCCCACGGCAAACAGGGTGAAGCTGTTGAGGTTGGTGACCTTCAGGCGACGGCGCTCTAATATGGCCCGGATTGCTTTCAGAGCTTCGCCCTTGAAGTCGGGCGGGTAGAGATGGGGACGGTCGCACATGATCTCGACGCCCTTGAACCCCAGCTCGGCGATGCGCTCCAGGGATTCGGCCACCGTGTATTTCACATAAGCATTCGTGCTGTATCCAAAAACCATGCGGTACTCCGAGGATCTATATGGACCGGCGCCGGTTACTCCCGGCAGGCGTCGGCCAGGGTTTGCAGGGCCTGAATCTGATCGACAAAGGCATAGGGCGGATCGGCACCCTCCGGCTTCTTAAAGAAGAAACCCAGATCGGCAATGGAACCTTTGTATCCCCGGGCCTGGAGCTGCACCATCCAGAGGGCCAGGTCGAGCGCCATGGGCGCCGCCAGGATGGAATCACGCCCCTGCAGGTTCACGCGCAGGCTCATGGGCAGGCCGAAGAGGCCCTTCAAATCGATGACATCCCAGGCTTCCTTGGCATCGCCCCGGGGGGCGTAGTAGTCGATGTGCACCTTGTGGGTCGGCTCACCGTAATGTTCACCCACCTGATAGCCCAGGATGTCGTCCAGGAGGCGGGTCTTGTTTTCCAGTTTGCCGTGCGCCCTTTCCGGATCCATCAAGGTGCGCCCGTCGGCGTTGCCCAGGATGTTCATGCTGTACCAGCCGTCCACGTAGAGCCGGCGGGCCCGGAAGGCCGACGCCAGCACCACTTTGAAATAGGTCTGGCCGGTCTTGCCGTCGCGCCCGGCCAGGGGCACACCGTTTGCCAGGGCCGTCTCGACCACCACCGGCAGGGTCAGATCGTTGGGGGTGAAATTGACCAGCGGGATGCCTTCCCTGACCGCGGCCAGGGCGTAGGCCAGGTCCGGGAAGCGACGGCCGTCGATGGTGTCCAGGTTGTCATCGGCCCCGGCCGAACATTGCGGGCAGGCCGGCAGGAGGTTGATCATCACCGGACGGGCCGCGGGAAAGCGGGAACGGAATTGCGCGATGTCACGGCGGACAGCCGCCACCTGGGTCTCGATACTTACGCCCGCATCCGGCGCCGGCGCCGTGGGAATGGCGTCCAATTCGGCGGTGATCGGGCCGGCCACATGCTCCGGTACGACCCCGTGGATGCTGACGGTGGCGCTCAGGCGGGTGGTGTCCAGATCCCATCCAGCCATTTCAATGGACGGGAAAGCGGACGTCGTTAAAAGGTCCATGGCCGTCAAATAGGGCAGGATGATTTCCGGGCGGTGGGCTTGCATCCGCGAGGCCAGGCAGAGGGTGGAACCGATGGCCCCCTTGATGCCGGGGACCAGCAGCAGAAGCGGTGCGGCGGAGGCCTTGGGGGTATCGCTCATCGAGAGGTGTGCTCCTTAATCCGCGGTTTCAGGCAGCGCCGGTTTGATTGCAGCGATCCTGTCGAGGGGTCGATCATTTATCCAAAACGTAACCTTATAATGGATTCAGCGTTACGGGTCAACACGCCGGTGGCGATCGCGGGCTTCACGCCGTTTAAAGCGGGCCAGGTAATTGACGGCGAGACTGGTGATGATTTGGGCGTGTCGCAGGTAGGGCAGGTAGAGCATCCCCGCAAATTCCCCATGGTCCAGGCCGGCCTGGTTCGCCCAGGTTCGCAAATCGCGCGGGCGGATGAAACGTGCGTAATGGTGGGTGCCCACCGGAACGATCCGCAGAACCTTTTCGGCCATGATGATGGCCAGGAGATAGGCGAGGGGCGTGCGGTTCAGGGTGGCGAAAAACAGATCCCCCCCCGGGCGGGTGAGACGCGCGCAGGCGGCCACCACCGCGGCGGGATCGGGGACATGCTCCAGGAGTTCCATGCACACGACCGCGTCATAGGCCTCGGGCTGCTCATCGGCAAGCGCCTCCACGGCGATTTGGCGGTAGTTGACGGTTATGCCGCTCAACCTCTGGTGGGCCTGGGCCGCCTCAAGCGCCGCCAAGCCCAAATCGATACCGGTCACACGCGCGCCCGCTCGCGCAAGGGCTTCGGAGAGGATGCCGCCGCCGCACCCCACGTCCAGTACCTTGCGCCGGGGCAGATCGATCCGTTGCCGGATAAAGTCGAGACGCAGCGGATTGATGTCGTGCAGGGCCTGGAATTCGCCGCCGGCTTCCCACCAGCGGGCGGCGACGGCTTCGAACTTGGCGATTTCGGCGGCATCGACATTGGGTGGCGCGGCAGACGCGATCGGCGGGCGAGTCATGGTGGCCTGGGATCCTCCTCGCGTTTCTCCGCCCGCATCATCAGCAGGGTGTTGCCGGTGACACTCAGGCTGGAGAGCAGCATGGCGCCCACGGCCACCAGGGGCGAAAGCCAGCCCGCCATGGCCACCGGGATACTGATCAAGTTGTAGAAGAACGAGCCGGCCAGGTTTTGCAAAATCTTGCGCCGGACGCGGCCGGCAAAGGACAGGAAGCCAATCAGCTGTGCCGGATCCCCACGCATCAGGGTGACCGCCTGGGCTTCCTTTCCCAGGTTACGGCCGGCAAAAAGGGCCAAACCGATATCGGCCGATACCAGCGCCGGTGCATCGTTCACCCCGTCGCCCATCATGGCGACGACGCTCCCGCGACCCTGGATATCGGCAATCAGCTTCGCCTTATCCGCAGGTCGCATGTCGCCGTGGGTATCTTCAATCCCCAACAGGCGGCCGACATTTTGGGTCACCCTGTCGCTGTCCCCAGAGACCATCAGGGTCTTTAGCCCTTCAGATTGAAGATAGGCCACTGTCGCACGGGCTTGCTTTTTTATGCGATCCCCGAATCCAAAGCTGGCGGCCAACTGGCCGCCAATGGTCAGATACACCCAGGATAGGATGGTTTCCGTCGGGGAATCCGCTGCGGCGTCGGTAGCCGTTTCCGTTTCAACAAAACCTTCGGAGTCGGCCGTTGCAGCATTGGCGCCAATGCGCACCGCCTGTTGCTGCCAGAGGCCGGTTACCCCCGATTCACGGATGTTGCGATTGCCTACCGCATATGGTTCGATATTTCGCTGGCGGGCGGCGTGCTGGATTTCCGTCGCCACCGCATGATCGACGCCAGCCTCCAATCCGGCCGCCAACCCCAGCGCCTGTTCGGTGCGCCATTCGTTATAGGTCCGGACAATTTCAAGCCGCCAGTCACCGCGGGTCAGCGTGCCGGTTTTGTCCAACACGACCGTGTCGATCTTCTCGGCCTGATCGAAGGCCCGAAAATCCTGGACCAGTATTCCCCGCCGGGCGGCCAGGGTCACGGCCGCAACGCGTGCCAGGGGGATGGCGATGCCGAGGGCGCAGGGACAGGAAATGACCAGGACGGTCAATGCTCTCACAAAGGCCTCGTCCAGCGAGGAACCGCGCACGAATAGAAAACCACCCGTGGCCGTAGCGAGCAGACAGATTGCCGGCACGAACCAGCGCAGGATGACATCCGTTCGACCTTCAAAAACGGTGCGACGACCCAGGGCGGTTTCCATAATCGCCAGCATCTGGCCCAGGGTGGCATTGGATCCGACACCTTCGGCCCGTAAACGGAAATTGCCGGTCAAAACCCGGGTGCCACTTTGCAGACGGTCTCCGATGCGTTTGGTGCGCGCCTTGGGTTCGCCCGTGAGCGATGACTCATCCACAGCGCCCTCACCGCCGAGGACGATACCGTCCGCCGGCGCGATCTCATCCGCGGTCACGACGAATTCATCCCCAATCTTCAATTCACCGATATCCGTAAAACGGCCCCGGGGAAATTTAGAAGTGCAGCGCCTGACTTTGGTCGGGGCGAGTGCAAAATAATGTTCCAAATCTTCCTGGATACGATCTTTGGCACCGCGCTCGAGAATTTTGCCCAACAGCACAAGAGTGATCAACATGCAGGCGGTATCGAAATAGAGATGAATGCTGCCGGACAGGAAGTTGAAAAGACTATAGATAAAAGCACAGGTGGCCCCGATGCTAATCAGCGCTTCCATGCCCGGGCGCCCTTGCAGAATGCCGAAAAGGGCTTTGCGATGAACCGGCCCGCCGCCGTAGACCATGACGGCCGCCGTCATAATGACCAGCGGCCAGGATAGTTTGTGGATACTGTCCGGATCCAGTTCGGTAAAAAACCCTGAATAGAGGGCAAAAGACAACATCATTACGTTCATGGTCAAAAAAATCGCAATGGCCAAGCGGATGAAGAGCTGACGTTTTTCGCGATTTTCTGAGCGGTCCTGGGGCCTTTGGGCCCGGTAGCCCAACTGCTGCACGAGATCGGCAATTATTTCAGGGGAGCTGATTGCCGCTTGATAGGTGCAACGCAAACGATCCGTCGCGAAATTGCAATGGGCCCCGGTAACGCCCTCCGATTGCAGCAGGGTTTCTTCGATGACCCATGCGCAGGCCGGGCACCACATGCCGTCAATCGCCAGATTGACGGTCAGGGCATGAGCGTGTGCGTCGGTTTGGTTGGCTGTGGCGTGCGACGCGTCCCCGGAGAGCGGATGCTGTTCGCGAACCGCGCGCACCAATTCCGCTTCCGAAGAGGGTATGATACCGGCTGCCACGCAGCGCTTGAAAAGATCCGTATTGCGGAATTGGGATGGATCAGGGGCGTCGGCCGCTTCGGACAGCATGAGGTAGACCTGGCGACACCCCAGGCAGCAGAACCGCATCTCGCCCCGTTCGGAGGGTAGATGAAAATCGCCCCTGATCAGAGGCAGACCGCAAAGGGCACAGCCTTCGGGGTTGGGGGGCATTGCCAGCGCGCGTTAACGCTCGCCGAGCGACTTGACGTAGTGCACGATCTTCCAGCGCTCGTCGGGAAAGATGGTGGTGGCTAAAGCCGGCTGGCGGCCATCGGGGCGGTCGACACCATAGCTGATCTCTTTGAACATTAGGCCTTCGCCCGTGGCCTGGACCTCGGCGCTGCGCAGGTCGGTGGGCAGGGGGGCGAAGCTTTGGCCCACGGTGCCCTGGCCATCGTGGTTGGGGCCGTGGCACTGCAGACAGAAGGTGAAGTAGAGCTTGCTGCCCTCTTGGATGATCTCGGCGGTGACCGGCGAAAAAGGCGAGTACAAGGTGGCCGGATCGGCCTTACGATAAAGGGCCTCACCCCCGTGAACAGGAACGGCGTCCTCGTCCATGATCAGGATTGGATCTTCGTGGGGGCGCACCGCCGGTGTTTGCCACATGCGGCCCCATTTGAAATAGGTATCGTGAAGCGTGATGACCGAATAGGCCCCGAAGAAAACCGTGAGCGCGCCGAAGATGATGATCAGGTTCTTTTTCATTCATTCCCCCCCGGCGCCCAAGATATGTTGTGGATATGGCAGGGGCTGGTAGACCGCATAGGGTGATTCCGCCGGGACATCCAGAATCGGACGATAGTCCCAAGTAGGCTGCCCTTGATCGCCGACCATCAGGAATGCGAGAGCGCCCTTGAACAGGATGAGCGCGACCATGGCCAAAATGACGATATAGGTCTTGAGGACCGAACCGTGGGTAACGGTAGTGTCTGTCATTATATCACCCTCTCGATAAGCCCGCTGACAATGATATAGCCGAAGCCCCAGACGACCGTCCCGGCGATCACCAGGATCAGGACCAGCGGGAAAGGTTTGTTCTGTTCCCGGATGCCCCCGGGAAAGACGTGGCCTGCCGAATCCTGGTCAGGATCGTCTTCTTTCCCGCGCAAATGCATATAGCCCAGCGCAGATGCGAAGATCAGCAGGGCCGTCAAGGCCGGCAGGAGGTAAAGGACGAAGTGCTGAAAGTTGAGCAGTTCAAAATAGCGGGGGTGCATGCGTCGCTCCCTTCGCGTTTAGCGTTTACCCTTATACCATCACCAGCGGTACAGAGTGAAAAAAAGAACCGCCGCCGTCGTGGCCAGTCCGGCGCAGGCCAGTCCCAGCAGCACGAAGCCCTCCCAACGGTTCATTCGGGTGACCCGGGTCGCCGAACCGGGGTCGGGCTCGTCCGCCAGCGGCAGAAACCGAAGGCGCTTCTGGTCACGGAACTGACCATGACGCAGGGCCCAAAAGAGCACGATCAGACTGATGACGAAGCCGGACAGCATGTAAGCAATAAAATAGGGGTAGTACATGACGATTCCCTAGCCTTGCTGATCGACCGGGTTCCCGGCCGGTTTCACACCCGTTTCAACAATATGGCCTTCAAGGCTCGTAAGCCGCGTCGATCCCGCGTGGCGGTCCGTTAGAATCGACCTCATTGATGAAATAGGCGGCAATATAGTTGCCCACATCCCAGAGTTTTTCGCTTTCCAGATCCTTCTTGAAATAGGGCATGGCCGTGCCGGTAATGCCGTTCATAAGCTGGTAATAGATAATCCCCCCGGAGATTTCGCGTCCTTTCAGGATCGTGAAATTAAGCGGCGGCGGGTAGATCCAGGGCTGGGCATCCCCCATGCCGTCGCCCACCGGCCCGTGGCAGCCGATACAGAAGGCCTGGTAAATCATGCGTCCCCGGGCCAAGCTGTATTCGCTGGCCGCGTAAGGGTTGGGGATGTCGCGCCATCCCTGGGGGACGATTTCCGCCAGCCAGCGCACATTCTCATCGATGCCGGCTTCATAGGCCCGAATGGATTCTTCCTTCCAGAAGCGCTGGCGGGCCATGCGCTTGTCGGCCGCTTTCATCCCCAGGCTCTGAACATAGGCCGTGAGCAATTCGATTTTTTCCATCCCCAGATACTCAAACGGCGGCATGATCGAATTGGGCCGCGTGTAGCGGGGGTTGATGAAATGGGCAATATGCCAGTCGTCCGGATGTTCGCCGCCCTCCTGGGAGAGATCGACCCCGGTGCGCTGGGAGCCGAGCAGGATGGGCCGGTCCTGAACATAATCGCCGGCCTGGGCGATGCGGGTGGCGCCGTGGCCCCAGTCGATAGCCCGGATGGACTGACTGTGGCAGTAGACACAGCCATTGGCGATGTAGATCTTGCGGCCGGCCGCTTCCGCTTCGGTGCGGTAGCGGAAGATCTCCGAGGGGGTGTAATCCGCTTGCTGATAAGGCCAGAACACCACGACAAAGACCACTGCCGCCAGAATGGTGACGGAGCCCAGAACCACGGCGGTGGGGGTCATTTTTTGACTCATGCTTCTTCTCCGGGGTTAAAATAAATGGTCCGAATGACGTTGTAGAGACCGATATAGGCCGCCAGTGCAATAAAAAGACCAATCGATAGACGCACGACGTAATAGGAATGGATCTCTGGCAGGGTCCGGTAAAGGGTCTCGCCGGCGAACCAGGAATTGCCCTGGACAAGCCCGGCAATCGTCAGCACCACGGTAAAGCCGACGATACCGATCAGGACCAGCCAGTACTGCAGATCGGCCAGAAAACGGCTGTAGAGCGGCTTGCCGGTTATTTTCGGCAGAATGTAGTAAAGGCCGCCCAGCGCGCTCAGGCCGGCAAATCCCAGCACCCCCAGATGGGAGTGGGCAATGACCCAGTTATTGAAATGGGTGATGCGCTGCACCTGGGGCAGGGCCATGATCGAGCCCTGAATGCTGACGAAAAAGTAGAAAATGGTGCCCGTGAAGATGAATTTTCCCGCAATGTCGGCGTGAATCTCACCGAGTTTGCCTTTGGCCGTGTACCAGATGTTGATCAGGAAGACCATGACCGGAATCACCATGGCTACGCTGTCGACCGTGGCCACGACCTTGAGCCAGGTCGGTACGGGCACCTGCAGCAAATGATGGGTGCCGATGTGGGTGTAGACCACCAACAGCGACCAGAAACCGATCAGGGACAGCGTATGGCTGTAAAGCGGGTTGCGGGTCACGATCGGAATGACGTAATAGGCCAACCCCAGCGTCAGCGGGGTGAGCAGCAAGCCGAAGACATTGTGACCGTAAAACCAGAGCAGGATGGCATCCGGTATTCCCAATAGCGCCCCGGTATCGGGGCGCCAGATCACGTTGCCCAAGGAGAAGGTCAAGGCCGTCAGAATGACCGCCGCGCAGGCATACCAGATGGAGACGTACAGAACAGGCTCCTTGCGCCGGCGAACCGTCATCAATAAATTCAGCACCACGAGGGCGAAACTGACGATCACCAGCATGTCCACCGGCCAGATCAGTTCGGCGTATTCCCGGCCTTGGGAATGCCCCGTCGACAGACTGACCACGGCGGAGACGACGGCGACGTTCCAGAGGATCACGGACATCAGTCCCAGTTTCTGGCTGAACAAGTCGGTTCGCAGGAGTCGGGGCACATAGTAGTGGGCCGCCGCCAGCAGTCCCGGCGTGACGAAACCGAAGAGCACCAGATTGACATGAATCGGGCGGATACGGCCGAACTGCAGATAAGGGATGTTGGCCATGAAATCCGGTGCGATCAAATAGCCGGCCGCCACCATGCCAATCGAGGTGGCAAACGCAAACCAGAAAGCCGACGTCAGACTAAAGGCTCTCGCCGTCAGGTGTTGGTCAAAAATCGTATCGGCTGTGGCAGCCATGGATCATGCTTTCCTTTCAGGTGCAATGTTCTCCGGAGGTGCGCGCTCCGATCAGCTGTGGCAGGCCAGCCAGCACCCCAGGTTGACTTTTTTCTCCTCGTGGCATTCGATACAAAAGCCCATATAAAAATGCTTGCCCTTGACGCGGTCCATGGTTTCCATCTGGCCGTGGCAGGCTTCACACTCCAGACCGTAGCGGATGTGGCGCTGATGGTTGAAGAGCACGTGCTCGGCCAGGAAATTGGCCTTGACCCAGGGCGTCGGCGTCCGGGTGTTGTAATATTCGTGCTCTTTTTGAATCCACCAGTGGTTGGCGATGATGTAATTGTGGCAGTGCAGGCATTTCTCCACCGGCGGGAGCCCGGGGTGGTTCGAGCGTTCCACATAGGGATGGCAATAGCGGCACTGGATCAATTTGACCCCGGAGTGCAGTCGGTGGCTGAAGGGAATCGGCTGCTCCGGCCCGATCATGGCGGCCGGCGGCGCATAAAAAAGCCATAAAAAGAGAATGACCGTGATCCCGCTTAGGCCGGTAAGTGCCAACGGTTTCAAGTTGCGCCGGATCCATTGCCAGAAATTGAGCAAAGGGGAAAGAGGGTCCATTTATGTTGCCTTTTCCGCTTTAACCCGAACAAGCTCGGGAAACTGTTTCAGATAACCGGAAACCGCATACGCCATCAGGCCGAAGAATCCGATCGTGATCAATACGTCCGTTACACCGAAGGGGATGGACGTTGCATGGTGATTGAGGGCCGGGCCCAGCAGCAGGAGGTGCTCCAACCACATGCCAGCGATGATGACGCCGCAAAATATCATCATGAAGCGCGGCAGGGTTTTGACTTTACGGTTGAGCAGGACCATGAACGGCACGAGGAAGCAGACGATGAAGACCAACCAGGCCAGGCCGTTCCAGGGGGCCGTCATGACCCGTTCGATGATGTAGGTGGTCTCCTCGGAGATGTTGCCGTACCAGATCACCACCAGTTGGGCATAGAAGAAGTCGCCCCACACCAGGCAGAAGGCAAAAAAGAGCTTGCCGATGTCGTGAAAGTTGCTGGACGGAATTTCGAAACCGTTGCCGGGGCGGGTTTGCAGGACGGCCGCCAAGATGATCAGGGCCCCCAGCCCCATGTAGAAAGCTTTGGCAAAGCTATAGGCCCCGAAGAGGGTCGAATACCAGTGGTAATCGGCCGCCATCACCAGATCGAAGCCGATCAAGGACAGCACCAGGGCGAAGGCCAGCATGTAGAGAATGCTGAGCACACTCTTGCGGCGTTCGGCCAGTTGGGTGTTGCCCGGACGCCGCTTCCAGCGGCGCACCAGAAAGGCGCGCAGGCGGCCGCCGTTACCAGGGTCGGTGGACAGCTTCAGCCAGAGGGCCTGGTAAGTGTAGGCCAGCCCCAGGGTGTAGAGCACCACCAAGCCGGCCAGATCGCGGATAAAAAGAAAGCGCAGGTTGAGCCAGACCTCCTTGCCGTGCAGGTC
>JAAUYB010124595.1_pt1 | contig 18922 bp, 13 predicted proteins | sample 7278071 | NCBI WGS metagenome assembly JAAUYB01 (sample SAMN14350121, study PRJNA611818) | marine sediment metagenome | isolation source: surface marine sediment (1.8m) | place: French Polynesia: Moorea | collected 2018-08
ATGCCGGTAAGCAGGGTTTCGATATTTCCTGTCGGCTTGTCCCGGCCGGGGTCGTTCAATGGGCGCCTTTGTTCACGTTACGGTAGTCCAACCCTTCGGCAGTGTGGTTCTGCTGTGCCTGGGGATTGGTTCCTTCGGCGCGAACAAAAGCGCCCCATGCCGGTAAGCACGGTTTCGATATTTCCAGTCGGTTTGTCCCGGCCGGGGTCGTTCAATGGGCGCCTTTGTTCACGCTACGCTTGTTAGAAGGAGAAGCCCAGGCCTATGCTTGTCATGCTGTAGTCGATGTCGTCGATTTTTGAGGAGGTCCAGTCCAAGCGAACCAGCATCCGTTCGGTCACCTCGGCATAGGCGCCCAGGCCCCAGGATATATTGGCCGACTCGTTGGTTACCTTCTCGGGTTCGGTTTCGGCGCCCACCAGTTTGGTTTCCGCGCGCCAGTACTGACCGCCGATGAACCCGAAAGCGTTGAGATAACGGTGGAATCGGTACTTGCCCACCACGTGCAGGGCGAAGCCCAGGTGATTGGCATCCAATTTCCGGCCGCTTGTAGTAGTAGCCTCGGTATCGCCGAGGAAATTGAGCGAACCTTCTACAGCGACGTACTTGTTGAAGTGATAGCCCTCGGTCAGACGCAGGGCCGCCTCGGACCAATCGATGGTCGCGATGGATTCACCTAATTGGAATACGCTGTCGGCCAGGACGTCGAAACGATTGGTGTCGTCGTAGCTCAGGTCGCCGTATTGGACGTAGATGTAATTATTGCTGCTGTCCAGGGGACCTTGCGCGAGGGCAGGCAGGGCAAGCAGTAGAAGCAGGGGCATCTTGGTCATGATAACTCCAGTAATTATTCGCGGCCCAGGTAACTGTTGGTGCCGGGATCCACCTTGATTTTTTGACCTTCCTTGATGAACGTCGGCACGGCGATGGTAACGCCGTTATCCAGGACGGCCTTTGCCAAAACCTTGCCGCTGGCGGTATCGCCCTTGGCGCCGGCTTCCACGGTGGAAACGGTGGCAATGACGCTCTGGGGAAGCTCTGCGTTGATCACTTCGCCGTTGTATTGCAGCAGCATCAATTCGATTTCCTCGTTCAGCCAGGGCCGTGCATCCCCGATCAATTCGGCGCGCACGTTGTACTGTTCGTAGGTGTCCTTGTCCATGAAGACCAGGTCTTCGCCCTCGTCGTAAAGGTACTGAACGGTCATCCTGTTCAGGTCGGGTTCGTTCAGCATTTCGCCGGCCTTGAAGGTTTTCAACAAGACCTGGCCCGTCTTCAGGTTGCGGGACTTGGCCTTAACCAGCGTGGCCGCGCCGCGTGCGGAAGGATTGTGCACCGACACTTCCATAACTTGCCAGGGTGCGCCTTCCAGCTCATAACGAACGCCTTTCTTGAAATCGTTGGTGGAAATCAACGGGTGCTCCTTTATTCGACGATGGTGATGTTGTGAATATAGTCCAGGTTGGGCCAGAACTTCTCGATATAGGCATTGCCGAGTTTGATGGCCCGGGCTTGATCGGGAGCGCGTCCGCGCGGCATGCAGTCGCCGTACCCGCTGTACAGGCTCAGTATAATGCCCAAGCCGTCGCCTTCAAGGCGGCCCAACGGCGTGAAGCCCATGGAATCCAGGTTGGCGTTGTCTCCGATATTGATATAGAGCTGTGTGCCGCGCGTATCGGGCCGGCCCTTGTGGGCGAAAACCAGGGTGCCGGGCTTGTTGGAAATGCCCTTCGAGGGATCATCGGGAAAGCTTCTCTCCGACCAGACCTTATTGACCTCGGGATTGCCGTGAATCCCGAACTGAGCCATAAAGCCCTCCATGACCCGGAAGAAGGAGATCTTCTTGAAGTAGCCCATCTTGACCAGGTTGTAGAAGCGATCGGCGCCGTTGGGCGACCAGTCGCGCGTCACGAGTACGGTAAAATCGCCCTTCGTCGTTTCGAACTTGACGCGGTAGGTATCGGGCGCCTTTTCGTTGAGCGCCTTGGAGGCGTCCAACAGGCCGGGATGGTCGGTCGCAAGCAGGGGTAGTGCGGTCAGACAGAAAAAAAGGAAGGCAGGGAATATCTTGTACATGTCAGGCAGCTCCATAACGAAACTCAAACCGCACCATTATAATCAGGTAAACGCCAAAAAACCACCCGGGGAACGACACGACATTTATTCTCACCGAAGACTGCCGGAGCTCTACCGATAAAAAGAGATCGGGATTTGTCGACCCCGGGAGAACGGACTGCCGATAAGCATCTCTTGAATCAGGCTTAGATCTGTTACAATATGCTCTGTAAACAATCGATAGGGTTGGCGTATATGTCCCAAAAAAGCGAACTCCGTGAAACATTGCACGAGATCATCTTCGAAGCCGACACGCCCGCGGGCAAGGTTTTCGACCTGGTGTTGATCATCATGATCCTTTTTTCGGTGGTCGTGGTGATGATGGATTCGGTGGAAAGTTACCGTAACCAGCACGGTGGTATTCTCCTCGCCCTGGAGTGGTTCTTTACCATGGTTTTCACGGTGGAATACATTACCCGGCTGATGATTGTGCGCAAACCGCTGGCTTATGCCAAAAGCTTCTTCGGCCTTGTCGACCTGATGGCCATTCTGCCGACCTATCTCAGCCTGCTGTTCCCCGGCAGCCACTACCTGGCGGTCATCCGGGCTCTGCGCACCATTCGCATCTGGCGGATCTTGAAGCTGGCGCATCACGTGAACGAAATGAACCACCTGATCTTGGCCTTGCGCGCTTCCTTCCGCAAGATCGTGGTCTTCCTGCTGACCGTGATGATCATCGTGGTGATCATGGGTTCCACCATGTACCTGGTTGAAAACGAGGAAGCGGGCTTCACCAGTATTCCGCGCAGTATCTATTGGGCCATCGTCACCATCACGACCGTAGGCTACGGCGACATCTCCCCACAAACCAACCTGGGCCAGGTGCTCGCTTCCATGGCTATGATCATGGGTTACGCCATCATCGCGGTGCCCACGGGCATCGTGACGGTGGAACTGGGCCGGACGCCCCTAAAGAAACTGACCACCCAAAGCTGCCCGGATTGCACCAAAGAAGGCCACGACCCGGACGCCGCCTTCTGCAAATACTGCGGCGGCAATCTTGAATTGTAGGGCCTCCTGAGTCGGGCCGGGCCGCGTGCTTCTGCTTTGCTTTTTTCGACCGCTGTTCGAATGCAGAGCCTGTTTGGGCCTTGGCCAGGTGCGTCTCCTCATTGAATGCTTGTTCATTTGTCGTTGCATCCCGCTCGGGCCTTTGCTAGGGTAGGGAAAAACACGACCAAGCAAGCGCTTGGTTTTGTGACGGGGACTCGTTCCCTCCACCCTCTTTTCAGGAGCCGTGGCATGTCATCTTCCCTCTCCGCGCTCCCGCAACTTCAGTCTCGTGTTTCCCCGGGCTCGGCCGCCTTTGAAAACAATCGCACAGCCATGTTGGATGCCGTCAAGGGCCTGCGCGATGCCGAGGTCGCCGTTCACGCCACGGAGGAACGCGCTCGACCCAAATTCCAAAAGCGCAACAAGTTATTGCCCCGCGAGCGCATCACCTTACTATTGGACCGCGGCTCTCCCTTTCTGGAGCTATCCACTCTGGCCGGTTACAAGATGCATGATGACAAGGACGGCAGCGGCGCCGGCGGCGGTTTGATCGCCGGCATCGGTTATGTCTGCGGCGTGCGTTGCATGATCAAGGCGTCCAATTCAGCGGTCAAAGGCGGCACCGTCTCGCCCGCGGGCCTGAAGAAAAGCCTGCGCTGCCAGGAGATCGCGCTGGAAAACAAACTGCCGCTCATCTACCTGGTAGAAAGCGGCGGCGCCAACCTGACCTATCAGGCCGATATCTTTGTGGCAGGCGGTCGCGGTTTTGCCAACCAGGCGCGTTTCTCGGCCGCCGGTATTCCCCAGATCACCGTGGTTCACGGCAGTTCCACGGCCGGCGGCGCCTATATGCCCGGCCTCTCCGATTACGTGATCATGGTCAAGCAGCAGGCCAAGGTCTTTCTGGCCGGCCCGCCGCTTCTGAAGGCCGCCACCGGTGAAATCGCCACGGACGAAGAACTGGGCGGCGCCGAAATGCACGCACGTGTGGCCGGCACCGCCGAGTACATGGCCGAGAATGATCGCGACGCCGTTCTTCAAGCCCGCGCCGTGGTCGCCTCTCTGGGTTGGAACGAAGGTCGCACTTCCACTGCTGAAGACGAGAGGCCGCCACGCTTCGATCCCGACGAACTGTGCGGCGCCGTGCCCGTCGATTTCCACCAAAGTTACGACGTGCGCGAGGTCCTGGCCAGGATCACGGATGACTCGCGCTTTCTGGAATTTAAAAGTGAACTGGAACCCTATACCGTCTGTGGTCGCGCCATGATCTACGGTCACCCGGTCGGCTTTTTGGGGAACAACGGCCCCATCACCGCCAAGGGCGCCAACAAGGCGGCGCAGTTCATCCAACTCTGCTGCCAGGCGAATATCCCCCTGGTTTACCTACAGAATACGACCGGGTACATGGTGGGCACCGAGGCGGAGCAGGCCGGCATCGTGAAGCACGGCTCCAAGATGATCCAAGCCGTGGCCAATGCCACGGTACCGCAGATTACCATCGTGCTGGGCGGTAGTTTCGGCGCGGGTAATTACGGCATGTGCGGTCGCGGTTTGGACCCGCGCTTCATCTTCTCCTGGCCCAATGCCCGCGTGGGCGTCATGGGACCTGAGCAGGCCGCCGGGGTGATGTCCATCATCACCCGCGCCAAGATGGCCCGTGCGGGTCAAAAGGTCGACGAAGCCATGCTGAAGGGCATGGAACAACAAATTATCGCGCGTATGGAAGAGGAATCCACCGCTGTTTTCGGCACGGCCCGACTGTGGGACGACGGCCTCATCGACCCTCGCGATACGCGCAAGGTCCTGGGTTTTGTACTGTCCATCTGCCGCGAGGCCGAGCAACGCACCCTTTACCCCAATAGTTTCGGCGTCGCCCGAATGTAACGAGGAGATCGATACCATGTTGATGACTGAAGAACATGAAGGCATCCGCCAGGCGGTGGCCGACTTTGTCAATAACGAGATCAACCCGTATGTGGACGAGTGGGAAGAGGAAGGCATCTTCCCCGCCCACGAGTTGTTCCGCAAGATGGGCGAACTGGACCTGTTGGGCATCACCAAACCCGAGGAATACGGCGGCTTGGGCCTGGACTATACCTTCGCCATCGTCTTCGCCGAGGAAATGGGCTTGAGCCGCAGCGGCTCGGTGCCCATGGCCGTCGGCGTGCAAACCGACATGGCAACGCCCGCCCTGGCTCGTTTCGGCTCCCCCGAGCTTTGTAAGGAGTTCCTGGAGCCCGCGATCAAGGGCGAGATGGTGGCCTGTATCGGCGTTTCCGAACCGGGCGCCGGTTCCGACGTGGCAAGCATCAAAACCACCGCGGTCAAGGACGGCGGCGACTATGTCATCAACGGCAGCAAGATGTGGATCACCAACAGCACCCAGGGCGATTGGGTCTGCCTGCTGGCCAACACCGGCGAGGGCCCCGTCCACAAGAACAAATCCCTGATCGTGGTGCCGCTGGACACGCCGGGCATCACCATTTCGCCGCGACTCAACAAGTTGGGCATGCGTTCTTCCGACACCGCCCAGATCTGGTTCGAGGACGTACGCGTGCCGCAACGCAACCTCATCGGCGATGAAGGCCGCGGCTTCCAATACCAGATGATGCAGTTCCAGGAGGAACGCCTGTTCGGCGCGGCCAGCAACGTGAAGGGCTTGGAATGGGTTATCGAGGAAACCATAGCCTACGCTTCCAAGCGCATGGCCTTCGGTCAACCCATCCTGGCCAATCAATCCGTCCACTTCCGTCTGGCGGAATTGCAGACCGAGGTCGAGTTGCTGCGCTCGCTGGTCTATCGCGCCGGCGAGGAGTACCGCGAAGGCGCCGACGTGACCAAACTGGCCTCCATGGCCAAGCTGAAGGCCGGTCGCCTCGGTCGAGAAATCACCGACGCCTGCCTGCAATACTGGGGCGGCATGGGTTTTATGTGGGACAATCACGTATCCCGCGCCTATCGCGACACCCGGCTGGTTTCCATCGGCGCGGGCGCCGACGAGGTCATGCTGGGCATCATCTGCAAGCTGATGGGCATGTTTCCGGGCAAAAAAGGCTGAGGTGAACGCATGGATCTTCCCGAAACCCAAACCCTGCTGACGCGCTTCGAACACGGCATCCTGCACGTCACTTTGAATCGCCCCCGGGTACGCAACGCCATGAACGGCGTCATGGTCGAGGAACTGATTCAGGTCTTCACCACGGCCGGTGAAAGCGGGGAGGTGCGCGCCATGGTGTTGCACGGCGCGCAGGGCAATTTCTGCGCGGGCGGCGACATCAAGGACATGAGCGCCATGTTCGCCGATTCAGGCGAGGACGATGCGGCTTATCGCATGAACCGACGGTTCGGCGATCTGATGATGACAGCCGAACGGGCGCCCTTCGTCCTGATCGTAGTAGCCGAGGGCGCGGTGCTGGGCGGTGGTTTCGGCTTGGCTTGTGTTTCCGACATTGCCCTGGCCCATCGCGACGCTCAGTTCGGCATGCCGGAAACGGGTCTGGGCATTGTGCCGGCGCAGATTGCCCCGTTCGTGGTGCGACGTGTCGGATTGACCCACGCACGGCGGATCGGCCTGCTGGGCCTTCGTTTCGACAGCGCCGAGGCGCTCAACACGGGCGTGGTGCATCGCGTCTTCGAATCGGAACTTGAAGCTGCCGAGATAGTGGAAGGCATCCTGGACAGGGTCCGTCGTTGCGCACCGGGGGCCAACGCGGTCACCAAGCGACTCATGTTGGATGTGGACCGCATGCCCCTTGAAGAACTGTTGGACAGGGCCGCTCGTGACTTTGCGACCTGCCTGCGCGGGGAGGAAGGCCGCGAGGGAACCGGCGCTTTCCGTGATAAGCGACTTCCCAAATGGGCAACGGAGGAATCGTGACCACGTTTGAAAAGGTACTCATTGCCAACCGCGGCGAGATCGCCGTCCGGATCGCCCGTTCCGCCGGGGACCAGGGTTACCGCACGGTCGCCGTCTACAGCGAGGCCGACCGCGATGCCCCGCACGTGCAGGCTGCCGACGAAGCCGTTTGCATCGGACCCGCCCCGGTAGGCAGCAGTTACCTGAATATCGAAGCTATCATCGAGGCGGCCCGCCGAACCCATGCCCAGGCCGTACATCCGGGCTACGGCTTCCTGGCCGAAAACGCCGACTTCGCCCGCGCCTGCCGCGATGCGGACCTTATCTTCATCGGCCCCAACCCGGACGCCATCGAACTGATGGGCAATAAACGCGCTGCAAAATCACGGCTGGTGGATGCCGGTATTCCCTGCATTCCCGGCTATGGTCAAAGCCAGGAGACGGATGACCTGATCGCGGCAGGGAAGCAAATCGGTTTCCCGCTGATGGTCAAGGCGGCAGCCGGCGGCGGTGGACGAGGCATGCGCCTGGTTCTGGAAGCCGACGAGTTACCCGACGCCCTCGCCTCCGCTCGTAGCGAGGCCGAACACGCCTTCGGCAACGGCGAATTGATTCTGGAAAAGGCAATTGTACAACCCCGCCACATCGAAATTCAGATTGTCGCCGATCGGCACGGGCACATCCTCTCCCTGGCCGAACGCGATTGCTCGGTGCAACGCCGTCACCAGAAGGTGGTGGAAGAGGCGCCTTCCCCCGTCTTGAACGATGCCTTGCGCCAAAGCATGGGCGAGGTTGCGGTCAATGTGGCTCGCGTGGTTGGTTACGAGGGCGCCGGCACCGTGGAATTCCTGCTGGATCAGGATGAAAATTTCTACTTCATGGAAATGAACACGCGCCTGCAAGTGGAGCACGGGGTGACCGAACTGATCACGGGCGTAGACCTTGTGGCCTTGCAACTCAGTATTGCCGCGGGTGAACCGCTGGACCTGTTCCCCGAGGACATCTCCCTCATCGGTCACGCCGTCGAGGTGCGTCTTTATGCCGAGGATCCAGCCGAGGGTTTCCTGCCGCGCACGGGCAAGTTGGTGGATTTCCGAGCGCCGACGGGCGACGGTATCCGGGTGGACAGCGGCGTGACCGCCGGCACCGAGATCGGTTCGCACTACGATCCCCTGCTGGCCAAGATCATGGCCTGGGGCGGCGATCGCGACCAGGCCCGACGCCGCCTGATCGCCGCATTGCACAAAACCATGGTCGCCGGGGTGATCACCAACCGTGATTACCTGATCGAGATTCTGGACAACGAGGTCTTCGCGGAAGGCGAGGCAACCACGGATTTCCTGGACATTCAACTGGCCGATTACCGGGCGCCGCAACCGGGTATTCGCTCCCTGGTTCTGGCGGCCGCTCTTTTCCAATACCATGCGGCGCGTCAATCTCAACCGGTTCCCGCCCTCTTCAACTTCTACAGCGCCCTGCCGACACCGATCAGCTACAGCCTGGCTTGCGGCGATCACACCTATGCACTGAAACTGCTGCCCTTGGGCGGCGATCGCTACCGCGTGAACCTGGACGACGAGGAAGAACACATTACTTTGGACGCCGTGGAAAACGGCCGGGTGGACTATACCCTGGACAACGTACTCCGCCATGCCGCCTTCGCCATAGACGACACCATGCTCTACCTGGACGCGGGCCGCTGCCTGTTCACCATCCAAGACCTGACCCTGCAACCGGACGCAAAAGCCGAAACCACGGGCCAGGGCAAACTGACGGCGGTCATGGACGGTCGCATCACCGGCCTGACCGTCAAAGCGGGTGATCAAGTGACCAAAGGCCGGGCATTGGTGACCATGGAAGCCATGAAGATGGAACACCGCATCGAGGCGGATATGGAAGGCCGGGTGACCGCCGTCCACGTGCGCGAGGGCGATCAGGTCGCCGCACGCCAATTACTGGTAGAGCTATCCGGGGAGGAAACATGAATTACTTCAGCGAGAGCCACGAACTGCTGCGCGAGGCCGTCCGCGACTTCGTAGAAACCGAGGTCAAGCCTCACATCGAGGAATGGGAGGAAAACGAACTCTTCCCGGTGGAAATGTATAAGAAGGCGGCCGAGCGCGATATCCTGGGCGTCAATTTCCCGGAAGAATACGGCGGCGTGGGCGGCGATGTCTTCCACGGCATCGTGGTTACCGAGGAGATGTTCCGCAGCACCTCCGGCGGCTTCGGCGCGGGTATGGGCAGCCACGCCATCGGCTTGCCGCCCATCCTACGCATGGGCACCGAAGAACAAAAACGTCGTTTCATCCCCCCGGTCCTTGCCGGCGATAAAATAGCGGCTCTGGCCGTTTCCGAACCGGACGCGGGCTCGGACGTGGCCGGTATCCGCACCCGGGCGGAACGCGACGGCGATCACTACATTGTAAACGGCGCCAAGATCTTCATCACCAGCGGTGTGCGGGCGGATTACCTGACCACGGCGGTGCGCACGGGCGGACCGGGCCACGACGGCATCTCGCTGCTGGTCATCCCCACCGACATCCCGGGTGTGCGCGTCAGCAAAGCGCTCAAAAAGATGGGGTGGCGTTGCAGCGATACGGCAGAACTGGCCTTCGAGGACGCGCGAGTCCCCGCGGAAAACCTGATCGGTGGCGAGGGCAACGGCTTCAAGGCGATCATGGTCAACTTCCAACCGGAGCGGCTGAGCATGGCGGTCATGGCCTACGTCACAGCAGAACTGGCCTATGAGGAGGCCCTGGCTCACGCCCGAGTCCGGCAAACCTTCGGCAAACCGCTGGTGGCAAGACAGGTGATCCGCCACAAACTGGTGGAGATGCTGGGCAAGATCCGGGTAGCCAAAAACTTCGTATACTCGGTAGCGGCCAGGGTGCAAACGGGCGAAGACTGCGTAATGGACGTGAGCATCGCCAAAAATTTCGCCACCAAGGTTTGCGAGGAAGTGACCTACGAGGCGGTCCAAATCTGCGGCGGCATGGGCTTCATGCGCGGCACGGTGGTAGAGCGCCTGTACCGCGACACCAGGATCCTGTCCATCGGCGGCGGCACGCACGAAATCATGAACGAAATCATCAGCAAGCAAGCGGGCATCGGCTGATTCCCCACCGCATACACGATAACAAGAAAGAAAACGAAAAACGCGGAAAATTGTTTTGTAGTTGTCGAATGGCGTTCCAGAGCAGACAGTTCGAGTTGTCAATGGTTGTCTTGGTAAATCGAGGAGCAAAGAATCAAAACTGATTCTTCGTCCCGGAAAAGTCAGGAGCAAAGAATCAGTCCTGATTCCTCGATCCGGAAAAGTCGGGAGCAAAGAATGAGATCTGATTCTTTGCTCCCCTAAAAATAATGTGAAAGAAATTAGTTGTAGGTCCTTGATCCGGAAAAGTCAGGAGCAAAGAATGAGAACTGATTCTTTGCGCCCCGACTTTTGGAATCGAGGAATCCGGGCAGATTTCGCGTCTCTCGACAAGCCGAATCGAGAAATCAGGGAAAAATCCTCGATTCCAGGCGGCGATTATCAACGATCAAGCCGGTAAAACAAGGCACATCTTCCCAAGTACACCACATTTAGATGTTTTTGGTTGTGAAGTGTATTTTTCCGTTTGTTCCTGCGCTGTGGAGCCATGATGCATACCTGGCGACGGACGCAAATCACAACCAAACACTACCGTCATCTCCGATCACGGGTTCAGCGCGGCAAGATTGTGACCTCGTCCTTCAGGCCCATTTGACTCAAAACCCAAGTTTCACTATTGAAATCAGCAAGTTGCACATTTCAGTCGGCATTTTTGGGTTCAAAAAAGTGTCTATCCGCATCCCCATGGCTACTTCCTTTCGTCAGGGAGGTAGCCACATGCCACATGTGGCTACCTCCTCGGGTCGGGGAGGTGCATATGGGAATTCCGTGCGGTACTTCCCCGGCTCAGGAAGTAAGGGTATGGACTTCCGAGGGTACCTCCCCGGCTCGAGGATGTACCCACATGTCACATGTACGTACCTCCTCGGCGCAAGGGGGTACCCTCGGAAATCCGGAATTAAGGTCCTTGAGCCGGGGATGTTGATTTGAGGACGCAAGTATGGTCTGTTTTGAGGCGAAATCCAGAGATCGGGACACGGGGATTAATACTTTTCGGCGCGGAATAAAATACCGATTCGCCGGGATGTTGATTACAAGCGCCGCAAGCGGGCGCAAGGTGACGGAGATCTACCATTTGAAGCCCGGATGTTCACCATGAAGCGCGAGCATTTAGGAAACGGCGACGGGGATCCAAGTGATCCGTTCCGGAATGAGCCGTTTCCGGCTCCCGGCATACCCTGGAAATCCCGATTCCGAGGATTGGCGGCAAAAAACCAAGATAGCGGTAACGGTGCGTTTCCTATTAGGCAGTTCGACCATACATGCAAGGATACGATCCCCGGTTTTTAATCTTGAATTCGGCGATGGTTTAATCCCCATGGGAAGCTGTAGCGGTCGATTTCCTCCACCGGGCTGAGGCTACTTTGTCTTTTAGGTGACGAAAAGCAAGTCCGAGGAGAGGTTGAGGTGCGACGATCGTGGCTGAGGCAGGTTTTACAATGTCCTACCACTAACGGCTCAGCATAAATCAACGCACCTGAAGCGCGAACTATGGGGTATTCCCGGGAGCGCCCGCGTCTCGCGGGCTGCAAGCCGTTCATTTCGCCAGGGCGAAATTAGGCGGGTCGCGCCGGCGTTTCTAAAGTCGCATCCGAAAGCTCATGACAATTCGCGCTCGTTCCTTCGTCACATCGCTTGCAGCCGGCGGGACGCCGGCGCTCCCGGGAATACCCCAAAGTTGTTTTTATCATGCTTCCGACGCTTCCTGACGGCCCTCGGACAGTCAGGGCCTCAAACCAACCCCCACCCAAATTTCCATGAGCCGATCGACGGTAGATGTCAAGGTAATTGTCGGAGAAAAAAGGGCCGGCTCTCCCTAGGGAGCACCGGCCCGAAACGCGGTTTTATTTTATCGGTTGAACCAGGGGTCCGGCACAAAGTCTTGGATGGGGGTTCCCTTTTGTTGTTCCAGGGCCAGTTCGTAGGTTAGTTTGGCGAGCGCCAGGTCCAGGACGCCCAGACCGAAGGGTGCGAAGATGCGTAGTTTTTTCGGGTCGGGGTGCAGCGGGCTGTCGCCGTTGAAAACGTCTGCTATCTCGCAACGGATGAAGTCCCGGTGACCTACTTCCAGTTCGGCAAGGTGGACGGAAGTGCGGGCGCGAAGCGCATGGTCCACGTCGTCCACGATGTTGTCCGCCTCCAAAATTACACTCGCCTGGATGTCTCTCAGCGAGGTGTGCAGGATGACCGTATCCTTGGGACAGGCCGAGAGGTCGTCCAGGTAGGGGGTAACCGCGGTGGTTGCCAGGGCGATCAACTGGTTTTCCGCGAGAATGGGTTCGATGCCGTCGACGGTGCGGTAGGTGACGCTTTCGCCGGTCAGTTCGCGGCATTTACGAATAAATTGTTCCGCCCGCTCGCGGCTCAGGTCATAGACGGAAACCGTCTTGAGGGCCGGGCGCGCCGCCCACAGAAAACGCATGGTTTCGAAGTTGATCAGACCGCAGCCCACCAGGCCGATGTTGCCCACCGTGTCGTTGCCGCGCAGCACGTGACCCGCCAGCGCCGCGCCGGCCGCCGTGCGTTTGGCGCTGATAATGGAGCTTTCCATAAAAGCCAGGGGCCTGCCGGTCTCGGTACTGTTCAGGATCAACTGGGCCGAGGCGCGTTCCATGCCGCGAGCCAGGTTCCCCGGGAAGGAGGCGATCCACTTCATGCCCGCGATGTTGAATTTGCCGCCAAGGTAGGTGGGCAACGCGATAATGCGCTCTTTTTCCTTGTTGGGGAAACGTACGAAACTGGAGTGGGGCAGACAACTGTCGCCGGTTTTGTGCACCAGGTAGGCGTCGCGCACCGCGTTCATCAGGTCCGCTTCCCGACCGTCAAGCAGGTCCGCGATTTCGTTGCCTTTCAAAAGAAGAATGTCGTTCTGATTCATGGAGTCCTCTTTCCTTATGATTTATGGCGCCTGGAAGTCAGGGTAGTGGCTCCGAACCCAGGCATCGGAGTAAACCGTATTCAGATAGCGCTCACCGCGGTCGCAGATTATGATCACGCAGTTGGCGTTTTGAGGGATTTGCGGCGCCATGTTCATCACAGCGCTGATAATGCCGCCCGAGGAACCGCCCGCCATGACGGCCTCGCGCTTCAGTAACAGGCGACAGCCCAGGATGCTCTCCAGGGCGCTGACGTGGACATGTTTGTCGCACAAGCCCGGCAGCAGCAACTTGGGCGGACGGCCCGCGCCGTGGCCCGGGATGATACGCTCCGACTGCTTGTTACTGAAGATCAGGCTACCCTTGGCGTCTACCGCGATAATACGTGTGTCCAAACCGTGTTCGCGCACGTACTCCGCGCAGCCGCGCAGGGTACCGCAGGTGGAGGTGGCGCAGAAGAGATAATCCACCTTACCCTCCAGGGCCGTTGCGATTTCGTGCATGGTGTGCCGGTGGGCCAGGGAATTGTCCGTATTGGCGTGCTGGTTGGGCCAAAAAGAATTGGTGAGACCGGCGCATAGTTCCTGCACGCGGTTGACGCAGGCCTGCAAAAGTTCACCCGAGACCGGGTCGGGCTTCGTGACCATGTCCACCGTGGCGCCGTAGACTCTCAGGATGTCGATGTTCTGTTTGGTGGTGCGGGCGTCGGTGACACAGATCAGTTTCAAGCCCAGGAAGGCGCAGACCTGAGCCAGGCCTATGCCGAAGTTGCCGGAGCTGTATTCCACGATGGTCGTGTTCTCGTCCACCTCGCCGCGGGCCATGGCTTGCCGGATGATGTTGAGCGCCGGGCGGTCCTTGACACTGCCGCCCGGATTGAACGATTCCATTTTGGCGTAGAGTTGGAAGCGGCAATCGTCTATCAAGCGCCCCAGCCGCAACAAAGGAGTGTTGCCGATCGTCTCCAACAAGCCGCCGCTAACGGGCGGGCGAATAGATTCGGCAAACGCAATTTCCATTTCGGGGGATGGGGTCATGGGTCACACTCCTCGATTGAGATAATCCCAAACATCATACCATGGATACCAGGATCTTCCGGTCTCCTTCGAAGGGCATGCGGCCGTGCATGATCCGCATGTTGTCGATGATCACCAGGTCGCCCCTTTGCCAGGGGAAACGGACAGCCTGTTGCAGCGCGGTTTCCTTGATGTGTCGGACCATCTCCGTGGTTATAGGCGTGCCGTCACCAAACTCGGAGAAGATGGGCAGGGCGCGTTCGTCCTCGTACAGGGTCATCATGGCCTCGTAGAGGTCCTCGCCCAGTTGAGAGGGATGGAATTGATCGGCCTGGTTGAACCAGACCTCATGGCCGGTTTCGGGATGCTCGACAACGGCCTCGCGAACCTGGCTGATGCGCAGACTGCCGTCCTCCTGCCAGACGGCCTCGGCATCACCTTGGGCCAGCCAGGCATCCACCGCGGCGCGATCCTCCGTTTCGAAGGTTTCCTGCCAGGTGGGGCCGAAGCCGCTACCGCCATGCAGGTTGCGGATATAGCGAACTTTCTTTTCCCTGAACATTGCCGGCAGGTCCGGATCCAGGGCCTGCAGCAAGGCATGGCCGTCTGTGAGCGGTGTTTCACCGCCTGATGCGGCCGGGGTGACGCAACAGAACACCAGGTGACGGGGCCACTGTTGCGAGTAGGACAACTCGTTGTGCATGGTAATGGTCTCGGAAGCGGGGAACTCGGTAGAGGTATAAACCCCCTCGGACATCTTGGTGCGAGGCGAATTTCCGTCCACATAGGCCGCCGGTTCCCCAAACACCTTATTGACAAACGATGACAAGGCTTCCCGGTTATCGGCGCCGAAACCGCGGAAGAGCAGGGCGCCGTACCGCTGCAGAAGGGCATTCAAATCCGCCGTATGGTCCAGGCACCAGGAGGTCAGCGCCTTGTGACCCGGATGCGTCAGGCCCACGGCCGCGGGATCGATCACGAGTGGGAACCCGCGTTCCTGATCGATTACTTGGGGATGTTTCATACAAAACCTCACTTACAATTGAATCCGTTGCCAACGGCCGCGTTGGAACAACACCAGGATAGCCAGGGCGGTGACGGCCCGCCCGACGAACAGGGGCAACCACAAGCCGGCCAGACCGTGGCCCTGGTTCACACCGAACAGCCATGCGCCGGGCAGGAAGATGCACCCCAAGCCGACAAAGCTCCAGGCAAGAACCGGTATTACCGCTCCCGAGCCCATCAGGCCCTGGCCGAGAACCAGCGCAAAGGCGTCGAGAGCCAGCATCGCCCCCAACAGGCGCAGGATCGGTACGGCTTGGAGCATCACCGCTTCCTCGGCGGAGAAGAAGGAAAGGGCTGCATGCGGGGCGGCCAGGAAGAATAAGCCGATCGGCAGCAGGATACCGGCCGCGGTAGAGGCGGAAAACAAACCCCAACGACGGGCCTCCCGGGGGTGTCGTTCGCCCAGGGAACGGCTGACCAGGGTTGCCGCGGCCTGCCCGAAGCCAAAACCCGGCAGGATGTAGACGTTCACCAATTGGAACAGGATGCTGGATGCCGCCACCGCGACGACGCTCACCTGATCGGCCAGACGCATGAAGATCAGGAAAGCCGCAATGATCGAAAAATCCTGGAGCCCCAGGGGTCCGGCCAGTTTACCGAGGGTGCGTCGCGAGCGGGCCCTCTGATCGGCGGGCATCCGAGCGCCGGTATTGAAGCGCGCTCGCAAGGAACGCACACGCAGCAGGTAAATGCCGCTGCCCAGAGCAAAAGCCAGGGAGGAACCGATACCCGCGCCCAATACCCCGAAACCCGAGATGGGTCCGGCGCCGTAGATCAGGACGGCGTTCAGCCCCACGTTGAGAATCTGAATCAAAACGATGACCCGCAGGTAATCCATGGGGCGGTGAATGCCGTTGTAGAATCCCTGGTAGATAAAGGTGCTCATATAGAAGAACAGGCCCAGGTTTCTGGCGATCAGGTAGGGCACTCCGGCCTCGATCACCGCGGTATCGGTGTTGACCAGTCCGAAGAGCATGGGCGCAATCCAGGCCGCGACAAGGCTGACGGGCAGACCGGCGACAGCGGCCAGGCGAAGCGCTTCGGTAAGGACAGGACCGGCTTCCCTCTCCCTGTTTTCGCCCAGGCGTCGCGCCACGAGAATCTGTACCGCGCCGCCCACGCCGAACAGCAACGCGGAAAACGCGCCGTTCAGCATGGTGCCCACGCCGGCCGCGGCGATCGAGGCCGTACCCAGGCGGCCCACCATGGCAATGTCGATCGCACCCATCAGGATCAGGCTTACCTGGCCGCCGATGATGGGCAGCGCCAGGGTGAAGAAAGCCGTCAACCTGGACCGGACCGACTCCGGCAGGGCGGCGACGGTTAGTTGGGATTCAGGTACAGTTTCCACGGTTTCACCAGTTCCTGGACATGGGGTTTGGCAATCATGCTGTAATGGTCCGCATGAATGTCATGGGTAATGACAGGGAGAGAGGTATAGCGGCCCCAGCCGTAGTTCGGCTCGCCGCGCAAGGGGTGGTCGGCCATGCTTTCGGCGGTAAGGGCGCTCGGCCGGGTAGCTTTCATAAGCGTTATCGGCAATTGCAGGACGGGCGCCGTGTACTGAGCCCCCGCGCGCCAATCGGTCTTGAACACGGTCAACAGGTCTGCCAACCGTTTTTGAGCCTGTTCTTCGGACTGGACCAGCTTCAATTCCGCCAATCTGCCGGCGACAAACGACAATTGCTCGGTTTCGGGAAGGCCGGCCAATTCATCGGTTTTAATTTCCAGGGGCTTTCCTTCGGTCAAGGTGCGAACCTGAGCCAGGATGAAGGCCAGCAAGCGGGTGTCCTCCGGCTCGCCCTCGGGGTAACCGGCCACTGGAGCCGGCGTGTCCAGCAGGATTAGAGAGGCGACCCGTTCGCCGGCCTCCAGGAGACGGTGGGCGATGTCCACGGCGACCAGTCCGCCGAATGACCAACCCGCCAGATGGAAGGGACCCCGGTGACCCGCTTGCTTCAAGGCACCGATGTAACGCGTAGACATGGCCTCCACGGTTTGGTCAACGGGCCCGCCGTCCAGGCCGGATTGTTGGATACCGTAAACGGGATGGTGCTCTCCCAGGGCCATGGCCAGGTCCGCATAACCCTGTACCAGACCGCCGCCCGGATGCACCACGAACACCGGACTGCCCTGACCGCCCGCGTGTAACTGGACCAGATTACCGCTTTGTGTACCGGTCATCAGATCCAACACAGCCGGGGCAGAGGCAGGTTCATCCTCGTTCTTCCGAAAAGATGCCGTAAGTTCGGCAAGGCCGGCCACGGTGGGGTTTTCCAACATGCGGGCCAGGGGCATTTTCACCCCGAAGGTTTTGCTGACCTTGGAGAGCAGCATGATCATCTTGAGCGAGTGTGCGCCCAATTCCTGGAAATTGTCGTGAATGCCTACCTTTTCCAGGGCAAGGGTGGTCCGCACCAGCTCGGCCAGGGTTTCCTCGATTTGGTTCCGGGGCGCGGTGAAGTCCCTGTTCGGCTTGTTGCCCATGGCCTCCGGCAGGGGCAGGGCCTTGCGATCGATCTTGCCGTTAAAGGTGCGCGGCAGGCTGTCCAACCGTACGAAAAAAGTAGGAATCAGGGCGGGGGGCAGGCTTGCTTCCAGGAAACGCCGCAGCTCGCTCGGTGACACTTCCTCACGGGATGCAGTGAAATAGGCACAGAGCAAGACCTCGTTTTCGCTGTTGAGCCGGTCCATTACGGTCAGGTCATCGACCGCCGGATGTGCTCTCAGGGCGGTCTCGATTTCCGAGAGCTCCACACGCACCCCGCGCACCTTGACCTGGTGGTCCTTGCGGCCCATGACCAGGAAATTGTCATCCGGCAGCAGCTTGCCCATATCGCCGGTGCGGTAGACGATATCGTTCGGATCATCGCTAAAGGGGTTGGGCACAAAAACCTGATCGGTCAATTCCGGTCGCCGGTAGTAACCCAGGGAACGGTAGGGCGTGCGGATCAGGATCTCCCCCAGCATGCCCGTGGAGACGGCCCGGTTGCGGCGGTCCACAATGACAGCCGTAGCGCCCCGCATGGGTCGGCCGACCGGCAGCGGGCCCTTCCGCTCGTCGTCGCCGGGCTGAATGCGATAGAAGAACTTGATCAGCGTGGTTTCGCTGGGTCCGTAGAAGTTGACCAGTTCGACGCGCTCGCCGAAAATGTCGCGCCAGCGCCGCACATCGTCCGGGTAAAGCATCTCGCCCGCCAGCATGATCTGCTTCAATTCCGGGAACATCTGCCCGTTGAGCTCCTGGCTCAGCAACGATCGGAACAAGGTGGGCACCATATGGCAAACCTCGACGCGCTGTTCGTGAATCCAAGCCGCCAGCCGGGCCGGGTCCATGATTACCTCGCGGTCAATCGCGGCGCACATGGTCCCTCCCGTGCACAAGGGCACGAATACGTCGCGGAAGAAAGCATCGAAGGAAGGCGTGGTCAACTGGCTGACCCGCGGCCCGTGTTGCAGGCCGAAGGTGTCGATTTCCCACTGGATGAAATGAGTGAGCCCCTGGTGCCTGCCCGCGATTGCCTTGGGGACGCCGCTGGAACCCGAAGTGAAGCAGATGTAGCACATATCGTCGGGCCGCAAGTCGATTTGAGGCGGCTCCAGGGGCTGTTCGGGCGTTTCCCCGGGGATTGCTAGAGCGGTAAACTCCCCGGACGGGATCAGTTTGTCCGCAAGGGCCTTGTGCTCGCGCTCATACAAAATAGCCGCGGGCGGGGCCTGGCCAAGCATGGTCTTCAAACGCTCCACCGGGTAGAAGGGGTCCAGGGCCATGAAAGCGCAACCGGCCTTCAGTATGCCCAACAGGGCGGTCGTGACATCGCTGGGATGATTGGCCAGAACGCCG
>JAAUYB010073100.1_pt1 | contig 18906 bp, 24 predicted proteins | sample 7278071 | NCBI WGS metagenome assembly JAAUYB01 (sample SAMN14350121, study PRJNA611818) | marine sediment metagenome | isolation source: surface marine sediment (1.8m) | place: French Polynesia: Moorea | collected 2018-08
ACTCGAAAGTTCTAGGGAAAACGCTATTGGGCAACTTTTTCCACCCCTACCATTCCAGGACAAAGCGTTGTGACAAATACTGCAAAGTAGAATTATACGCGTTCAATGAAAACAAACAACTTGTTCCCTAAAAGCGAGAAGGCGTTTTCATTTGAAGTAGCCTTTTTTCTGCTTCCGCTTTTCTTTCTGCGTCCTTGAGGGAGGAGGGGGAGACCTCTCGTTCCGTGTTCTTTCGTTCGTTCCCCCTTCTGGCTTGGTCCGTCCCGCCGCAGCCCCTGTGCATGAAAGCATGCCGCCCAACGGAGGAGGAGGAGGCAACCACCAAGCAAAAAAAAGGGAAAGACGTGAAACAGAAACGAAAGCGGCCCCCGACACTTCTCGCCCACTGCCATCCCCCTCCCCTCCTGCTCCTTTCCCCTTCCCAGCATGAATGGAGGGGGGCGGAAAAGGGAATGGGGGGAGCCATGCACGACTACTCTGGGCACCCAACAAGGATAGCTACGGAGGAGACGAGGAAAAAAGGCTCGCTGCTGCGAAAGCTTGGGACGGAGGGAGAGGGAAGGCTCTCTGTCGATCCCCCTTCCGATGGTTGGAAGGAAAGTCCCGGGGCTTTTAGAGAGGCCGGAGGAGGAGGGAGAGCGTTGTTGACGGAGGAGGAGAAGGAAAACGGAGGGGAAGGCGGCCCATTGCTGCATGCTTTGCTCGTCGTCCTCCGTGGGTTCTTTCTGGCAGGACAAGGGAAGAAAAGCTTTTCCCTCTTCTATCGACCGACCGAGCGACCGACCCATGGGGCAGCTCTTCCCTCCTCCTCCTTTCCCTCTTTCGAACGCCTTCGCTGCTTGCATGAGAGTGAGGTCTTCCCCCCTCCGCGACCTCCCTCCCCCCTGCCCCTTCTTCCTCCTTCGCTTTCTCCCTCCCTGCCCCCGTCACATGATATCGGCCTGCGCTTCGCTTGGGAAAAGGAAAGAGGATAGAGGCAGAAAGGGGGGGAAAGAAGGGGGAAACAGAGTCCCTCTTTCTATGGTTGCCTTTGCTTTAGCTGCTGGTCGGTTGGTCGTGGTGCTTGCTCAACTCTTTCTTCTTTTGCCTCCTTCTTCCTCCCCCCTTTTCCCTTCGTCTGCTCCAGGTTTTGAGGAAGAGAGGAGGGAACGCGAAGAAGAAGAAGTGTACAGAGGAAGCCTTTTCTTCTCTCCCTACCACCACCTCCCTCTTTCTTCCCTCCTCTCTTCTCCTCTCTCCTTTCTCCTCTGTTCCCCCTGCCTCCCCCCTCAGTCGGCGTTGGTCCACGATTGCGTGAGAGGGGGGAACGCCGGAATCTCTCCTCTCCTCCGGATCGAGGTAGGCAGCCAAGAAATTTCAATTTATAGCGGATAAGATTCCCTCTCTCATCGGCACTTTAATTCTTATATCGGGAACAAAAGCTGAGTCTTGACGATTTTCTTTCCCCTTGTTTTTACTGTTGTGAGGAACCCCCCCTCTCCTTGAGACTACGGTATTGTACGGCTTTCCCTCTCTGCTTTTGTCCGATCGCGGACGAACATGAAAGAGGGCCCTCAAAATCGCGACAGAGAAAGAAAGGGACGAGCAGAATATTGAAGTGGTCGTGAAAAGAATTGACGCATAGCCGCGTCCCTTTCCCCAAAAGCGGGGAGAGGGAAGGAGGAACAGACCTTTCAAAGAATTCCCCTTGCATAGAAACAAATCTCCTTCGACCTAATTGCGAACATGCTTTTTTGATTTCATTCTTTCCGTTTAGTTTATACTGCCGTTGAATGGACGAAAACGGCGGACACTTAGTTCGAAAGGCAATTTGATTTTCTCTTGCAAAGGCGGCGAGACGCCCGGAGAGATTTTTCGTCATTTCTCTAAGTGTAAAAAATTCAACTCACCCTTTATGCTAGCTTGCTTCCACTGTCACCCACCGCGTCCTTTTTCGCGCACCGCGAAAGCCTTCTTTGTTGTTTTTCCATCTTCCGTTCTCTCTTCTTTCCCACCTGCTTCCTTTCTAGGACTCTGCCGACTTCTTTTCCGTCTTTCCCCTCATCCTTTACTTCTTTGCTGCGACTACCACACAAGGCGCCAGTCCAGCCATCCTCGACTGAGCCACCGACCGAGGATGCGGCAACACCTGACAGGAGGGGCAACCCGCCAAACGACCCCCTTTTCAGTTGTTCCCCCCTCAACCTGCTCGATCCCTGCCTTGTTGGAGGCTTCCTGCAAAACTTTCCCCCTCCCCTGCCCTCCTTTTTTGGCAGGCATTTCTTCCTTCCTTTTTCCGAACCCCCTCAACAGCTCCCCCCTTCCCAAAGAAGACGATGGTAAGGAGGAGAAAGAAAGAAGACTTCCTCCTACCTTCTACTCTGCTGGTTCCACTGCGCTATACTATACCACCACCGTTCCATCCTTCCCTGCTTCTCCTCCTCCTCCTTTTCCGGCAATCTGCCACCGCCCCTCCCTCCACTTTCTTCCTTCCTCCCCAAGTTTCCCCTCCTCTTTTCTCCACCGTCCTTCCTTCCTCCCGTTTCCCCGCGGGCCTCAACTTCCCCCTCCCCTCTCCTTCCTCCACCACCGATGGGACCGACAGGAGAAGCTCCAGGTTGGTGACCGTAATCAGGAGTCTCGAAGAAAGAGAGAGGAAGGAAGAGGGAAGAGCTCTTCCGCGCTGTCAGAAAAACAACCTTGTCCATCCCGCTGTACTACGTGTGTGATCGTAGTCATCCCTGACCTCATCATCGTCTGCTTGCCGCCTTATTATTTTCTGAGCTTGACCGTTGTGCTGTACTTTAGTTCTAGAATATATATGCAGACCTGCTGTACATCCTTTTCCGGATATGTTTCGTACTGCTGTACGTTGTCTGGCCCTGTATCCACTGAGCGTTTTCGTGTATTTTTTTGCGCACCAGTTGTGAGTTCAAAATATAATTTGGTACAATATAGTATAGCCAATATAGTGGCAAATACAGTTTTTTCCTGTTGCTTGGGAGTGTGCAAAATAGCGAAAAATGTAGGAAGCGAAAATAGAACCATCATTCTACAAAAAGACACGGCAACAACAGCTGGACTGCCTCTTTTCAAAATGAGTGGCATAACTCGAGCACTCCACAAAATTGGCCAACCGTGCAATTGGGAAAATGGCTGCATTTTTGGCAAGGTATTTTCGAAAAGTGTATGTGAATTGAACGCAAAGTTATTCGTCAGCAAAGCCTAGGATGCAAGGTGGGAAATGAAGACGCGGAGAAACTTTTGAAACTTTGAAGACCTCGCAAGGATCGGAGAATCTTCTTTTCCCGCCTACTGCGCCATCGATTTATTTTTCTCCCCCTCCTGTGTTTTTCTCTTGTTTCGACAGTCCTACTACATGCATTTTGCATTAGTCCGAACCAACTACAGTTGGCAACGGTTTGCAACTCTCACTCACATATAGGCTTTTCGCCTCTCTACGCAGTTCTAAAGAGAAAACTCATCATTGCTTGGATCCCTTTTTGCAGGACCTTTGGACCGACGGCGGCTGGCGACATGTGAGGAGGAGGGAGGGAGAGGAGGAGAGGAGCGCGCCGTCGAAAGAGGAGGAGGAACAAAAGTACTGCTGGTAGTAAGAGGCGACCGCGGCGACGACGACCATGGTGCTGAGCTGCTTCGCCTCCGCGGCGTCGCCCGATGCGGCGGCGGTGCGCGAGGCCATGGAGGCGGACGTGCCCTGGGTGCTCAACGAGTGGGACAGAACCATGGCCAAGCACGCGGCGGCGGGCGCGGCGGCGGCGGCTTCGTCATCCAGGCACAAGAGGAACGCCATCACAGACATCAAGGTAGGAAAATAGAAAGCAGATTGAAAAGACGACATCGATGGGAATTTCTGAAGTCTACATGTTGTTTGTGAGGGGTTGTTTCAAAATAGGATTAGCAAAAGTTCCCAAATCCTTTACATATTCCAGCTTGCTGTGAGTTCCTCCTACACGTGTAGAAGATATCTTCCTGTAGAACTGTTGCAGTACAAAAATCACCTCAAAATGCCACTCTTCTTAAAGGCGTACAAAGCACCCTTGCACTCCAAGGCTATTTCCCCTCCCCTCCCCTTATGCATTCTCACAATCTAAACGTCACACATGCCAGCACTACGTATAACACATTCACGAACACACCCATCGCCACCACAAACCTTCTCACCTCACAAGCCTAAATCACGCGTACCCCTCTCCACGCACAACACACACACACATGCACTCCTATACACACCATGTAGCCACACCGCCGGTCCAGGAGATTCACAAACACCGGCCAAGCTTCGGCGCCAGTTGCTCCTCAACAGGAGCAGGAACAGAAACAGCCAAACAACGGAGCCAAGGCCGACAAGGGATCCCCAAGCATCACAGTACGTTGCACACAAAAGTTTTCCCCCGCCCACTAAATCACAACCAGCATTTTCGAGTAAAGGATAAGGTAGAAGAAGGTAGTTTTCTTTCTTCTGCGTGTTTAGATGCAAAGAGTGGAAACAGTTGTAGATGTGTGTGTATATCTAACTACTTAAAAAAGGGCATGTCTTGAAAGCAGTCCTGGCCGGCGATACATACCACCCACACAAAAGTGCACCAATGCCACCTTCCCTCCCATGTCTTGCCATCTGCACCGCCCCCAGGCCACCAGCCACTTTAAGCGAGTTCCATAAATTGCAGGAGGAGGATGAAGGAACTGCAGAGGAGCCCAAAGAAGAGGGCGCAGGAGAGAAAGCCGAGAAGAAGCCCAAAGACAAAAACTTTTTTGAGAAGACCAAAGTATGTCTTCCACTCTCTATTTTTCATGTCGCCTCTCTTCCTTCCGTCCACTCGCTTCGCACAGTACTCCACATGCAGCTTTCCTTTTCTTTCCCACCTCATAATCGCACTCAAAGGCCTCCGCCACATTTCGCATGCTTCTGCTCCGCCTTCGCCGCTCTTTCTCTCTCTCTCTCTCTATTCATCTAATACAGTCGCATGTCGCCTTCTAAAAGAACATTCTGTAGAGGGAAAACCGTACTCTTACCTCGATGGCCATGAACCGGAAAAGCGACGGACGGACGGACGGACCGAGGACGTGTCTCTTTTCTCCGATCCAATATCGGCGGTACCTTGTCACAGAACCATTACTTCGGGGGCCAACCGAGGAAAAGAGAGAGATAGCTTCGACCACCGCCGGCATGCACCGCTGGGATCGGCGGGGGAGGAAAAGGCAAATACTGTACCTACCTACCGTTCCCCACGGAAGGAAAATGGCTGCCAAGACATCGATAGTTATCGGGTCTCGCTCAGGAGAACGGGCAAACGCTTCTGCTTCGAATATCTACGTACACGTAACATTAGGGTTTTTTCTTTCCTCCAGGACAAATACGATTCAGCCAAGACATTCCAACATAATCCGCTGTGACAAAACTGCAGCGAGTCGTGGCTTTTCCTCGATCTGTGCCTCCCTTTATCTGACCCTTGCCTTTTCCCTTCCCTCAGGACAAAGCCGTTGATGTGGAGCAGAAGGTCCAGCACATGATCGAGGAGAAGACTGGAGCTCCAGGATGGTGAGTGCATGAGGAGAAATGTACGGTAGGATAACTTATAGATGCTTTTACGGCTCTACTTTTCCCTCTCCAGGGCTGTGATCGCCGGCTTCTTCGTGATCGCTCTTCTGATCCTGGGCCTGGTTGGCTGGTGCGTCTGGCGCTTCTGCAAGAAGAAGCGCCCGGGAAAGGACAAGGAGAAGGAGGCCGCCAAGGATGACGACGAGAACGCGCTCGTTGAACACGAGGAAGTCAAGGACGAGGACGTGAGTAGCGAAAGTAGCGTGAAGCATCCGTGCCATATAGTCTATGCATTTCTCAACGCGTCAGACGTATACTATCTTCGAGTCTCACGCCGAGATACCCACATACCGTATACCACCACATCCTCTGCGGAATCCTACGAATCCTTGCCGCCGATGCCACCATTCTTTCTATCCCAAGTTACCCTCCAAGAATTCCTCGCATCACATGCCAGTTGCTCTAACATCGACCATCCCTTCTCTCTTCCCCGTTCCCGTTCCCTACGCTCAGCCTCAATAATGTTCGGAATTGGGCGGCTGGGGTGATTGAGCCTTGCTTGGTCTCCGGAGAGAGAAAAGGGGAGAAAGAGCTAGGATATGTCGAGGGAATAGAGGAAAGGCAACACATTGCAATGCGGTGCATGCACTAGCTCCTCTCCCCATCCGCAAAGGGAGCCCTCCCATTCCTACGAGAGGAGCACTCACTCCATCATGCATGCATAGGGTATCAAGTGGGAAGAAAGGGGGGATGTCTACGAATTATGTGGTGCTGCATATCAAACAAGGAGCCACGTGGAAAAGGGGGATACGGGGTACGTTCACTTGTTACACCAAGTCGTTTTCCTGGATACGTCTTCCTCTTTTTTCTTTGCCAGATGTCTTCTTTGCAAGAAGGTGCAGCAAAAAAAAACATTTTCCCCAGCCCCCAATCCCCTTTCCAGGCACAGAGGGCCCCCTTGATTTATAGTTCCCTTCCACCACCGCTGAAAAATTACGCTTCCTCTCCTCTTTTTTCCTTGGAAAGGAGCTTGGTAGAGAGGTAGACGGCGTTTGCGGAAAGGCCCTCCTTTTGCTGTCTCGAGGCTGTTCTCTCCCTTTTCCTTGGATCTCCCGTGGGCGGACAGGACTGTCGACCTCTCGTCGCATACGCTGTGCTGTATATTGTACTGCACAGCAAAACCCCACGGCAGGCCCACCTACAAAGGCCCCCACGTCACCCACAAACATGCGAGGTGGGAGGAAAGGGAGAAAAATGAAAAGAAGGAAAACAGTACAATGCAGCCACCAGTGGGTGGCAAAATAGAAATGAACAGACATGGCAATACAGATATCGTGTCCTACGCCCTGCTCAGTGCCCCCCTCAAACAATCTCTCTCCTTCGATGAACTGGAATAATCTGTGCCCCCTAGCTGAGTGTGTACTTTTAAAACCTCGCCGTCTTGTAGAGCTCCAGGTACAATTTTCGCTCACTTTATCATCCCTGGTATGGCACCCACACACGAATGGTGTTTATTCTTGTCGTTCGCCCAGAAAGGGAATTCTGGGAAAACGTGAGAGACCCACCAAGCACCGCGACTGCATGGGGATTGAGGGTGACACGAAAGCGAAGCGGCCGCGGCTGCGGCGGCCCCGACTCCGCTCCGTGACTCGGAATATAAGGCACGCTCGCCAAACTCCGGAAGCTCCTTTTCTTCCATCGTCTTTCGTTTCCCCTCCCTGGCCTTCCGTCGACCTGCAGTGTAGAGGCAGAATCGGAGAGAAAGGAGCTTTGCGTAGGTCCGCCATAATTTCGTGGCGTTGCAACCAGTCATATTTGGCTTGGGGAAACTCATCAGGCGCAGGAAGAAGAAGACGGCGAAAAGGAGCAATCTTGACGACCCTATCCGCTCTCATATTTGTCTGGAGCGATGAAGGCCCGCGAATGGATCCCCACTATATCATGATGACGATGGCATCGCGTGCAGTGGACCCCAAATACTCTCTCTTCCCCTCTTGATGCTTAATGGGCAGTCTTCCTATTTTTTTGTGCACCGTGCAATAAAGGCATCCGGTCTCCTCTGCCGCCCCCGCGCGCTATCCCCATTCTGCGCCCATCTCCTCCTTTTCCAGCCAACGCTCATTATTTTCTGTATTGTTTGGGAAACAGGAAGCAAGCGGGGCCCGTCAAGGGACAGAGGGAGGCGAGCTGGAGGCATCCGCCATTAGGGGCACGGTTATTGGCCTCACCCCGGCGACGAAAGGACGTCGTCGACGGCCAAAGTGCACACAGAAGACGTACGAGTAGGTGGGTTGGTGCTCGGAGAACCAGACACAACCCTTGGCCCCATATTGGGAGGAGTCTGGTTGCCAAAGAAGGGGGGTTAGAACTGGAACCTAAAGCAGGAAGGAGGAAGAGGGAAGAGGTTCATTAGGAGCGGATTCAAGTCTCGCTTCCTCCCTCCCTCCCTCGACGCCTCCGTAGCTTTCTTTCCCTAACTCCATTTCCCTTCTCTGGGCTGCGATTCCTGTTCCCTTAACTAAGGCGTCGTCGTCGTCTTTTCCGCCTCTAGCTTCCTTCCACCCTTTCTCCCCACTTCCATTCGCCCATTTTTCCGACAATGAGATCTGAGGCCTTCTCCCTCTCCCTCCCCCGCCCACCTTCTTTTCCTGCGGGCACTTCTTTTCCCCATCCGCCGCCACCGCACTTTGCTGTCTCCCCTGCCTTCCTTCTCCTCCTTTTTCCTCCATATCTACAGTCGCCATCTCCCCTGGGTCCCATTTCTCCACACCGTCATCTCCTGCCGCCCGCCTCCATCCCTACCCCCTTCAACCACCCACCCATCCCACCGCTGCTACCATTTTCCCGTACGTAGGCAGGCAGGCAGGCAGTGTACACTGTACATGGATAAGTCTTACACGTTCTGAGAGCTGGCGGCCTATAAAGAAAAGGGAAGGCCTGCCTAAAGAAAGCGCCTACTAGACAAAACCGACTTCATCCTTTCCGGGCCTATTACCCCGGGAGCAGTACTATGCGTACAAGATTACCGCAAGAATCCGAGGCGTCTTTTCACACTCGCGTCTTGGCAATTTGATAGTAGCTTACCTAAACTCACGATTTCCACCCCGCCTTCTCTTCTTTTCTCATCTTCTCCTACTTTAGGATGTGGTAAGGAATGGAATTGAAGCCATCATAGCATACGTATACAGTACACTTTTTGATGTACTAGAAAGTGAAATGAAAGTAGTGGGGAGCCAAGTGTTTTCATGCCATCGACAGAGTGAGAGAGCCCTTTGCCCAGTCGTGTCATTACGTAGAGTGTTGTAGAAACCAAAGCGTTGAGGCCTTCGTCTAAAAAGCTCTTTCCCTCCGCTACCCTGCCTCTCTGTTCCCAAGATCCCTGCCTCCTTCTTCCCCCGGAGGCAGAGCTGGAGGAGGAAAGAACAATGCATTTTTCTCCTCCATCTTCGTCTCCCTCCCTCCGTCCCTCACCTTAATGGATGTCGTAGAGAGGAAATTGTCGAGAGAGGTGTCGCTCGGTCGGGCCTCCTCTCCCCTCTTTTCATCTCTTACTTTTTGTGTCTAAGATTTAAAACACAAAGAGGAGGACTCTTTTCGTACAATTTTTTTCACAAAGTCATCAAAAGTTTGGAGTTGAATTGCCTTTTTTGCCATGCCGTGAGCTGCCTTTGAACATTTTGAGTAGACCAGTTTTTCACCTGTTGCAAAAAAAATCTTGCCGCTTTTTGACAGCAGAAAGTGCTTTTTGCCACGCAATTGCTGTCCCAAAAGTTTTGTCCGGAAACGTTTTAGATCCCTTCGCAGGAAAGACCCAGAAGAAGAATGGAGAAATTATAGCATTCCTTTCAATTTTTTCCTGTAGCCAGAACTATAGACGTACTAAAGTACTTTCCGTAGTAGTGCCTTCGACTATCCGTGTTGATTGATTTGTTGAATGTTTGTTTCTTTGTGTCGCTTCATTCCCTCCCATTTCCTTAGCTCCCATGCATACATACCCTCGCCCTCTCCTTCTTCCAAGAGTACCTGCACCTTTCGTTATGGTCTGCTTCTCAGACTGTCTTTCTAAGGAAAAGCCTTCCCTGACCCTAGCCCTAACACTCGACTGGAAGATACTTGAGAAACCTCTCCTCGATCCCCTAGCATCACCTTTTACCTCCTCGAGTCCATGTGCACCCTTCGCAAAAACCCGATAGGCCGAAACCTGATCTCACACTCTCCTTTACCCCCTCCCTTTTCGCAGGAGGAGGCCAAGAAGCAGGAGGAGGCGAAGGGCAAGATCAAGTTCAAGCTGGAGTACGACTTCACCACGCAGGAGCTCAAGGTCACGGTGAGTGCTGGCTCTGCTGATTCGGCGATGAATGCCTCCGAAAACACGAATGCTACGTCTCTAGCGGGCACTCGAATTAAGTCGTCAGCGACTGCCGGTCGGCACAGGAGGGCGACGGCCCTTAATTATTCTTATGTGCCTGCAATTGGGGGGAGAAAAATCGATGCATGTCTAATCCACTTACACCCGCCCTTGATTACCTTCTACCTCCGCGCATACATGCAGGTGATAGAGTGCCAGGACCTCCCTCCCACGGACTGGTCGACAGGGCTGACGGACCCCTTCGTCAAGGTCTACCTCCTCCCGGACAAGAAGCCAAAGTACGAGACAAAGGTGCACAGGAAGAACCTCAACCCAAAGTTTGACCAGACCTTCAGCTTCAAGAACCTTCCTTACGTGTAAGTGCAGCACACTTCAAATATAGGTTTGTTTGTAATTTTTATTACAAACCTGTATGTCTTCCTTTTGCAGCGAGACCTTTGACAAAACCCTCGTATTCGCCGTCTACGACTACGACAGATTCTCCTCCTCAGACCAACAGAGTAAGTGAAAAATAAATACATTGAAGAATAACAGAAAGGTCTCGAAAATAGCCAAAGAAGAATCTATTTGTTGACATAGGAGAAGACTCCCCTTTTCTGCAAATAGCTCTTGAGAGAAAAGCAAGTGGATAGCCAACTATCTCTTCGTTGTCCCGCCAGGTCACTTGACTTGAAGGCTTCCAGAGAGAAGGAACGGAAAGCGGTTCTTCTTTTGTTGGGAGAGTTTCAGCCTAGCGTTACCTAGGGGCCCAGGAAGCTACGGGAAGAAGGAAGAGGCCTCTTCTACTTCCTCTGTTTTGGAAGCTTCCACGTCCCTCCCGTCGTCTATCCATCAGTCTTTCCTCATCCATCCCTATCGTACTGTTGTTCCACTCTGGGAGAAAGACGACGACATTCGATGGATTAGCAGCGTCGGAAGGATCGGGCAGGGAGAGGCGGTTTATTCCTGGAAATTGGAATGGAGGGAGATCCAACTATTAATTGTTAATGAAGTCAGGGCAAAAGGCATTCCCTTCCCCTTCCCCTCCCCTCTCCTCTCTCTCTTTTATCTTCCAAAGGGATTTTGTGGGAAAAGTAGGAGTGAGCACGAGTGCGGTTGCAGATAGTTGGAGCAGGGAGGGATTAGATAGAGAAGAGAGGGAATCCGACCTCACTGTCGAGAACGACCGTCGGATCCCCAATCCACGGTATGTACGCAGCTATGGGTAGGTTGGGTCGAAAGTTGAGTCACTCACGCCGGAGGAGCGGGGCCGCGGGAAATGCCTTTAATCTTATAGGACCCATCTTTCTTGGTCCCCCTCGCCTTTCCACTTTGCCCTTTTTCGGGCTGCATCTCCCCCAAAAAAGGAAGAGTCGATCGCCGGAGGAGACTTTAGCTTAGGCAAACATTGATGGGAAAGCGGGGAGAGAAGGAAGGAACGAGAGGCCTTGAAAGATATGTGTTTCCCCCTCCTTTCTTCCCCCATCCATTCCGATCTTCCCTCCTCCATCATCAAAGCTTAATGCCAAAAGTCTGGTAATGTTTGCCCACCAACCGACCGCGCTGCCTCCTCTCTCGATTGGTGGTGCGGACCCGGGCTTCGATGAGATGAAAAGGGAGCAACATAGATAGACCCAAAAAAAGGCCTTTCGCATTTCGCGCTGTAGCGTCGTTACCCAACGTGTTGTTTAACGTCTCTCTTCTTTTGCAGGCGAGCTGCAGATCCCGTTGAACTCGGTGGACCTTGCCGCGCCGATCGAGGAGTGGAAGGACCTGGCTCCGGTCGACGATGGAAGCAACCAGTACTTGGGCGACCTCTGCCTCTCGCTCAGATACGTGCCATCCTCGGGGAAACTCACAGGTGAGGAAAGAGAAAATGGGATACACCCACGTTTCTACCTGCGCCGGAAGACCAGGATAAATGACTTTGAGACTGGGAACTGAAAGGGGAAAGGCATTAAGGAAAAGGGAGGAAAGGCTGCACAGCCAGGCAAGACGGACGGACTGATAGCAACGAGGGGCGAAAGAAGAGAATGAGAAAGCCTTCCTCCCTCTCTCCCCCCTTCCTTTTTTGACTTTTCCAATTTCGCAAAGGAGGGAAGGGGCCCCTCCTCCACCCCCTTCTGCTTCCGAGGGTAGAAGAGGAAAGGGCGAAATGAATGAGGCGGAAACTTTTTTTCTCAGACACCCGAGGGTCGAGACACCTCCCACGTTCGAAGCAAAGGAAGGAGGAAAAACTTGCGATGAGATGAGGGGCGGTGGGCGGCCCGAGGGGAGGAAGGGCAAGGGACAGATAACTCTTGGCAAACTCCCTTTCCGCCGTCCTCTTCCTCCGGGGCGTCTTATTCGCGGGGCCCAGGGCAGTTTCGGGAGAGGGAGAGGCCCTAAGTGGGGAAGGGGGAAAAGTTTGCCCACTTGGAGGGGGGGGGGGATGGGACCTTCTCCCGACTGGTCGCCGCAGGCCCAAAAACAACAAACTGAGTTGGGCGCATGTCGTAGCAAACTAATTCCCGGCGCCTTTATTCTTTCCTTCATGCAGTGGCGGTACTGGAGGCGAGGAAGCTGAAGAAGATGGACATCACGGGAGCGTCCGATCCCTACGTCAAGATCAAGCTCTTCGACAACAAGGTAAGAGAAGGGGATGAACAACAAGACATCAGTTCCCCTCTTTTTGTGCTGCAGCCTGCAGGCGTGAGTACATGTACCAATCCTCTCATCCTCTCTTTTCCCGGGCAATCTCGGAGGCGGAAAGTAGGAAGAAAAGAAGGGTGAATAGGGTAGGGAAGGGAAGGGGAGAGATGGATTAATAATGGATTGTTTCCCTAAGCAAAGGCGATGAAGGAAGGGATAGGAGGAGGGGGAAAAGACGAAGAAAAAGGCCGCCTATTTCCCCCGCCTTTCTTCTTTCTTTCCCATCATTTGTCTGCACGAAGGGGGCTATACGGCGATTTGTTTCGGCCTAGTTCGCTCCTCTTCACGGCTTATTTACGTACCCTACACAGTACTTTTCTTCTTCTTCTCTTCTTCTTAAAGTAGACACGAAGGACAGGGAAGTCCATGAATGAATAATTCTCTCGTTTTCCCCCATGTAAACAGGAGCTCAATTAACTTTCACCACGTTCTACTACGTTCTACTGACTTTAATCTCTCTCTTTTTTTGCAGCAAAAGCGCATCGGCAAGAAAAAGAAGACGACCGTCAAGTCTTGCAACCTGAACCCGTACTGGAACGAGTCCTTCGTCTTCGTCATCGACGAAATGGACATGAAGCGGGTCTACCTCGACATCACCGTAAGTTTGTCTATCTCTGAACAGAAGATACTTTTTCTGACGCAAGGAGGGTATGCTACTTCGGATTGTTCCCATTGTGTTTGATGACCAGTGCGGCCAAACCCAAAATTGGTCCCATGCGAGCGTGACCGTCCACTCCCTTTTTTGGCGTTTCCATTTCGATTTCGTGCCATGCCCAAAAGGCAACGCCACCTTTTTGAGTAACTTCTGCGGCTTCTCTTCGACTACCGCCACCGTCACAAACCAGCCTTTGCCAAAGGCGTCGTATTGTGTGTTCAAGTGCCTCCTCCTCCGTCTCCTCCTCCTCCTCCAGCGCGTTGCTTGAAAAGGAAAATGCAGTGGCAGAGCTCAAAAGGGCAAAAGGAGAAGGACGGAAGAGGCCCCCGGTTCCCTCTTCTTTGGTCCCGGACCCATATGACGTAAGCTCTAAAGGAGGACAAGAGCCTCCTCCTATTTCGGCTTTCTTCTTCCTCCTCTTCCCAGCTCTCTTTCGCACGCGGGGTGGTTGTCAGTTCCAGGAGGGGCTTGGGGCAAGGAAAAAGAGAAAGAGGGAGTGGGAAGGAGAAAAGGGCTCCGAAGGGGAAGAAGGGGTCGGATTACGACAAGAATCCAATAACCTCCCTTCTTCCTCGTCTCTCAAACGCAGGTTTTTGTTCTGTAGCAGGGATATGCCACAAAGGGAGGAGGGGAGGGGAGGTGGCGGAATGTGGGGAGGCGGGTTTTGGAAAGAGAAGTGGAGAGGAAGGGCTTAGGGGATCTAAAGAAGGAGAGGAAACGAGCTTTTGCCAATACTGGATGCAAAAAAATCCCTTCACAGTACTTTCTTACGGCACAAGTGAGAGCGACATGCTTCTATCCACGGTTCATTTAAACGTAGGCTAAATGGACAATTACGTGTGGCGGAATGTAGGAAAGGGGGAAAAAAGACCTTGTATTCTTTTCCTTTTATCTTCTCCTTTCGTGACAAGAGAAACCAAAGGGGATGGAGGCAAGGAATAAAGCCCGCGTGGAGGGGAAGGGAGGATGGCCGAGGCTGCTTCTGCCTTCTTGGCGCTCGGGATTAATCTGCATTGCAGATGTGAGGATACCGCTGTACAGTACAGCACTGCACGTACGTACCATGTACTACAGGGAAGTGGGTTGTAGCAGGCGGGGGAATGAGGGAGAAGGGAGCCCTGCCGCAGGGTACGTTCCGAATTAAGCGGGGGCCGATCCGTGTCCTCCGGCTCATCTTAATCAGGCGACGTCGCAGTCACTCAACATTATTCAGCGCCGACCCTTAATTTCCCCCTTTTTACTTTGCGCAGGTCTGCGACTACGATCTGATCGGCGGCGGCGACCCCATCGGGAAGGTCTATCTCGGCTGGAACCAGCAGAAGACGTACAAGCCGGGCTTCAAGCACTGGAAGGAGGTGCTGGAGAACCCCAGGAGGCCCATCATCAAGTGGCACGTCCTCCAGGACCCGGAGCCGGAAGACGACGAGGACAAGGACAAGAAGAAGGACAAGGATGGGAAGGACAAGAAAGACGGGAAGGACAAGAAGGACGGCAAGGATGGAAAGGACGCCAAGGACAAGGACAAGAAGGACAAGGACAAGAAGGACAAGAAGTAGAGAGAAGAGGGACGTTGAGGAGGCGAGCAAGATCTAGCCGAGAGTGTCGAGGTTGAAGACTTTTTCTTCCCAGATTCTTCCTTTCTGCTTCTCATTCCGGTAGCTTCTTTTCCTTCCGATCTTTTACGTCGTACAGATCCATAGGCAGGAACAGGAGAACAAGAGTAACACAAGCAGATTCCTTCTAATTCACTCTCTCTTATATCTGAAGAATTCTTCCAGTGCGAATGACTGAGGTCTGCCCGGAACAAAAGAAAGAAGCAATCCACCCCCACAATTCTAGCCCTGATTTTCGTCAGTGCGCCTTTTCCCTTGCACACCCACACAAAGTTTCGTTCCCCCCTCGCAGTGTCACCGTAGATGCCTCTTCCTACTTCCCCCCTTCCCTACCTACCACTATGAATCCACAGCACAGCACACGCAACCCTGTCCACACTCTTTCCGCAAATCCACCAGAAACTTTTCCTCCTCCTGCTCCATTATTAAACTTTGAGGCTTCCCCCTTCTATCTATCATTCTTTTTTTTGTCCTTTTTCACTCTTCCGAAATGCACTTTCCTTTTCGCCTTCATCCTCTTGCGATTCTTGTCCCCTCTGCTTCGAATCGGCCCGGCAAGATTGCCTCTCGTTTTTCGTAATTTGTCCCCAGAGAGCCGCCGCCTACGAATTTGGAGGCAGGTGAGAGCGAGGACAATTTCCCCACTTTTTCCCCCTTTTGCCCCTCTTTGCCCTTCCCTGGCTTGAACTGTGTCTGGGAGGTTTCCAATCTCCTCCAATTCTGTCGCCCTTCCTGAAACCTCTCTGTATCTTCAACCCCTAGCTTTCTCGCCCTTTAAAATCCTTCATTTCAGTCTATTCTTGACCTTTTTTAGGGGGGTCGGAGGCAGCGGCGGAGAGAACGGGGGAGAAAAAAAGGCAGAAAAGAACTTTCGGCGCCTGGAGTACAAAAAAAGCTGAACCTGAAAGAACAACATTGGCGCTGGATTGATTCTTGGCCGACTTAAAGCTCCTCCTAACTTGACGTCTCGCTTCGGCCCTTCCCCCCATATTGGTAGTACAATGTACACAAAAAATGTTTCGCCGGTTGCTCAAAAGACGACGTATTGAGAAGCCACCCTTTGAAGAGTTTATCAGTTGTACAAATTTTGCGAAGTTTTTGAGAACAATATTGCCTCCCCACGATACATGAGACACAAAAGGACTCGAGAAAAAGGAATTATCTCCGTTGAGAGCGGAGTGAGAAACCCACGTGTGATAACAAGAGAAAAAAAGGAAAAGGAAAAAATGATCAATACTCCAACGGAAAATGACTACAACGGACTATTACTATTATTATTATTGCTCTCATTATTGCTACTATCAACACCTGTACTGCTACTATTGCTACGGAACTGCAATCTGCTGCATACGTATTATTCGACGAAAACCTGTTTCTGCGTGTGTGTAAATGATTCTTTTCCAGAACAACTCGTTCGCATCGTTGGTTGGCTTAAGTTATGCTACAGTCTGGAAACTTGCAACACTATTTTCTTCAGAAATAGAGAGTTTCCTCGATCGGTCTAACGTAGGCCCCACAGAAAAAAAAACTTTGACTTTGAGGCGCGGCGCTCAACATTACAATTTCCTTTCCCGTTCTTCCATTGTACACGTTCAGTAGATTGTCTGCGTGCTTGTCGAGGGATCGGCAAAAAACTACGGCAATATGAGAAAAGTTTTCCTATCCGTCGATCCCGGCCGTCGCAGGTCGCTTTCGCCAGAAGAGAAACTCCGTTCAGACCTTGCAGCGGATCGGATCCGTCCGTCCTCCTCTCGACGATCTCGCCGACTGTGAAGTCTCCAACTCCACCTAGCGCTCTGGAAAAATACCCTTCTCAACAAAGTACTGTACACAATGGAAAGCAGACGGGAAGAATGCGAGAAATGAAACTTTTTTCATTCACTTTGTCAATGTACAATGCAAGTGTGTGGTTTTCGTACCTGATTCCAGTGCCGAAAATTGAAAGAAAGGAAAAGTCTCGAAAAAGTACGAACACACTCTTGAGTTGTGATGTGAGGTAGTTCGTACAAATCTTTTATTTCTACGTAGGACCCGCACTGTTCTGCCATATGGTAGCAGTAGGCCTTTTCGGTGGTTTGGCTGGAGACGGCCGAATGTCCGGACTTTTTTCTAAATTTCAATAGCTAGCCTATCCGCCTGGCTGGGTACTTCAATTGAGTTCGCGGCAAATCCCCTCAAGGGATCCCTGCCTTCTTCTTCTTCCCCTCCTCATCCGCAACTTCCAAGGCGCCTTTCTCTGCGCAGTTCCGTCTAAGAATTTGCATATCAAAGAGCAAAACGAGAAAGAGGGACTGGCGCGGTGCGGTGTGGCATGGTCTAGATCCCCCCTCAAAGGAAGGGAGCGTAGGAGGAGGAGGAGGGAGCTCACCACGCGCTCCGCGCCTCTTGACTCGAATTCAGAATTATCCACACAGAGCAGAATCCAACTAAGTCGGTTTGCCTCAGGTCAGGCTTGTTAGCATTCAGGCCCTGTTTTGAGAAGTATAAAGAAAGACGGGGAAAACCTGGCTTATTCGCGCTCCGGCGACTCAAAAACATGCGGCCCTTGATGTTGGAACTCAGAAATACGCCAGTCATTATTCGAGCGCATGCATGACAGTGACGACACGAATTCCTTTGACGGATTATGTACTTTCGCCCTTTTTTGCCAAGTCCTTACTTTTCCTCTGATCTTCTGAAAGCGATTTTTCCAGATTTTCCTTTCCGCTCCAGCGCCAGCAATCAACCGTGCAAATCCCTTTCAGAAATTCAGATACGAATTATCATTAATATCCTCCGTATAATGAAAAAGGTTTCGTCTCTCCTCTATCTATAGTAGGTTCTTCTGTATGCTGTACGTATGTAATGACGAAGACACTTTAATAAATATTTTCGCGTAATGAAAAAAGAAGGCAATTTTCTCATATACCGATGCTTCATTTAATCATATAACGGTATGACAATGCAAAAACTCGTGTTGAGGGAAACTGTTTCAATGTCTTTTCGCCTTTTGTTTTTTTATTGCTTCAGCTTCATAGGATGTTCTTGCTTAGATTATTTGACTGTCTTGGATGTCCATGGGAGACTGGGGATCAAGATGCTGGTGCTGCTGATCTTGTTGCTGCTGAGAAATAAGCACCTCCGACGAGATGGTGGGGATCTCTCCCTCGAAGGATCCCGCGGCGACGGCGGCGGCGGCAGCAGCCTCCCTCATGAGGACCGAAGGCAACAGTAGCTGCTGCTGCTGCAGTTGACTAGAGGGCCCGGGGCTGTTGGAGCTGCAGTACCCGCTACTCTGTGAGCTGTTAGAGCTCCTCAGCATGTGTGACGTGGGCGGGGGAGGCGGAGGGGCCGCCGACACCGATGTGACCGACGCCGACACGATGGGGAGGTGGATGGGCTGGAAGAGGTTCGCTCCTGCTCCCTCGCTGTCTTGCACCTCCATGTAGATGTGGTGATGCGGGGAGGAGTCGCCTCCTCCTGCTTGCACCTGGGAGAGGGGGAGGAGGGGAGGGGGGCTGCTGGAGGCGGCGGCGATGGAGAAGTGGTCGAAGGCGGTCGACTTGCGGCGGATGGAGTTGGAGGCGCTCTGCGGAGCGGGGGACGGACGGTTGGGGTGGTGGAGGTGGCCCTGGGTGAGGAAGGCCCTTTGCTGGTGGAGGTGGTTGTGCAGTGGAGGTGGGGCCAGTGGAGAAGGATGGCGCTGGAGCGGATGGACGGGTGTGCGGGACAGCTGAAATAAGATATTTTGATTAGGCGAAAATGAAAAAAATCATATCAACCATCAGCTACTATCCCGTGAAAAAATAGCAATACGAAAATATATCAGATTTTTTTCATTTTTAGCTTACCTCAGGATAAGCTTCGTGCGTCGGCGTGGGGAACCCGCTGTTGTTTCTAGACGAGGCCACGTAGAGATTCCTGACGGGAGAGTCTGACACTTGGTGACCCAGATTGCAGCAGGACGGAAGGTGCTGCTTGGACTTCTGGCACAGAGTGTGCTGCCACTTTTGATGGGTGGCCTGTAGAGAGGACATAAGTTTGTTGATGAACACACGTATGAACTAGTCGCTTCAAG